>Ga0126371_10006704_pt1 | contig 10268 bp, 10 predicted proteins | sample PanSoiMetaPlot_4_FD_110145 | JGI IMG/M metagenome (GOLD analysis project Ga0126371, IMG submission 110145) | Tropical forest soil microbial communities from Panama - MetaG Plot_4 | ecosystem: Environmental > Terrestrial > Soil > Tropical forest > Bulk soil | place: Panama | collected 2016-02-17
GATGCCGGCCTCCTCGCGCAGTTCGCGGGCACCCGCCTCGGCCAGCGTCTCCCCGTACTCGGCCGCGCCGCCGATCGTGAACCAGAACGGATCGTCCGGCCGTCGCGGATCCCAGCCGTGCAACAGCAGCACGCGCCCTGCCCTGTCGACGGGAAGGACGCGTGCCGTGTTGCGGCGGAGACTCCTCACTCGACGATCTTAGAGATGGGGATCTCCAGGATGTCCTTGGCGCCCGCCGCCTTGAGCGCCGGGATCAGCGTGTTGACACCCCGCTTGGGCACCACCGTCTCCACCGCGTTCATGTCGCCTGAGGCGAGCGTGGTGACCGTCGGTGAGCACATCGCGGGCAGCATGCGCGCCACCGCCGCGAGCTTGTCGGCGGGCACGTTGAGCTTGAGCAGGACGTTGCCGCGCGCCTGGATCGCGCCGCGCAGCAGCAGCACGATGTCCTCCATCGCGGACCGCTTCTCGTCGTCGGCGTAAGCCAGCGGGCAGGCCACCAGCTCGGTGTAGCTGGTCAGCAGGGTGTCCAGGATGCGCAGCCCGTTCTTGCGCAGCGACGAGCCGGTCTCGGTGAGGTCGACGATCGCGTCCACGATGTCCGGCACCTTCGCCTCGGTGGCCCCGTACGACGGCACCACCATCGCCTTGACCCCGTGCTCCGCCAGGTAGCGCTTGGTCAGGGACGGGAACTCGGTGGAGATCCGGATGCCTTCGGGCAGGTCGTCGGCCGTCTCCCAGGGCGCGTTCTCCGGCACGGCGAGGATCACGCGGACCGGGTTGGCGGTCGCCTTGGAGTACTGCAGCTCACCGAGCGAGACCACGTCCGCGTCGGTCTCGGTGATCCAGTCGCGACCGGTGATCCCGATGTCGAACAGCCCGCGCTCCAGGTAGGACGGGATCTCCTGGGGACGCAGGAACCGCACCCGGTCGATCCGCGGGTCGTCGATCGAAGCGTGGTAGTCACGGTCTGATGTCCGCCGCACGGTCAGGTCGGCGGCATCGAACAGCTCGAGGGTGGCTTTTTCGAGTGAGCCCTTGGGCAGGACGAGTGACAGCATGGGAATTCTCTTTCTTCTACCGAACGGAAGGTTGCGACTCGCACAGCAAAGCGCCGCGCCACCCCGCTACGCGCATGAAAGCACACGCCTTCCAATGGCTGCTGAAACTGGGGGTAACGCGGCGCTCCTAATGTCGCGACGCATCGTTCTTGAGCTGACCGCAGCGGATCGAGCGCAGCAGGAGCGCGGTGTCAAGCGCTGCCACAACTGCCTCCCATCCCTTGTCCTCGCTGCTGTCCGGGAGCCCGCAGCGATCGCGGGCCTCCTCGATCGTGTTACACGTTAGCACGCCGTTACCAACGGGCGTTCCCGCGTCCAGCGCCACCCGGGTCAGTCCCGCCGTCACCGCGTCGCAGACGTACTCGAAGTGCGGCGTCCCGCCGCGGATCACCGCGCCGAGGCAGACCACCGCGTCGTAGTGCCTGGCCAGTTCCTGGGCCACGACGGGAAGCTCGACCGCGCCGGCCACCCGCAGCACGAGCAACTCCTCGACACCGCAGGACTTCGCGGCCGTGGCCGCCCGGTCCACCAGGGAATCGGTGATCTCGGCGTGCCACCGCGTGCCCGCGATGGCGAGCGCCATGTCAGCGGCGTCCACCGTCGCTAGCTGAGGGCGCCCCTTTCCGCTCATACCGCTTGCTCTCCGGTGACAGGAACGATCGTGTTGGCGGGAACCACGCGTCCGTTCGGGATCATGATGGTGTCTATCTGATGGCCGAGGCGGTCCCGCTTGGCTGTGAGGTACCGCAGGTTGTGCGGGGTCGTCAGCGGTGGCAGCGGGATGCGGGTCACGCCGAAGCCGTGTCGCGCCAGCGCCTCCACCTTCGCCGGGTTGTTGGTCAGTAGCCGGACCGAGCGCACCCCGAGGTCGGTGAGCAGCTGGCCCGCCACCGAATACTCGCGGGCGTCCACCGGCAGGCCGAGTTCGAGGTTCGCGTCCACCGTGTCGGCGCCCGCGTCCTGTAGCTCGTAGGCCTGCAGCTTGCTGAGCAGCCCGATGCCGCGGCCCTCGTGCCCGCGCAGGTAGAGCACCACGCCGCGGCCGTGCTCGGCGATCTTGGCCATCGCGGCGTCGAGCTGGGCGCCGCAGTCGCAGCGCTGGGAGCCGAACACGTCGCCGGTGAGGCATTCGGAATGGATCCGGGTCAGCACCTCCTCGCCGTCGCCGATGTCGCCGAGGACGAGGGCGAGGTGTTCGGAGTCGTCGATGTCGCTGCGGTATCCGTAGGCGAGCCAGCGGCCGTAAGCGTTCGGGATCTGGGTCTGCGCGACGCGGGTGACCAGCCGCTCGGTGCGGCGGCGGTAGTCGATGAGCTGCTCGATCGAGATGAGCGCGAGGCCGTGCTCGTCGGCGAACTCGCGGAGCTTGGGCAGGCGCATCATCGTGCCATCGTCGTTGACGATCTCGCACACCACGCCGGCCTGCGGCAGCCCGGCGAGCCTGGTCAGGTCGACCGCGGCCTCGGTGTGGCCGCGCCTGCGCAGCACGCCGCCCTCGGCGTAGCGGAGCGGGAACACATGCCCGGGCCGCACCAGGTCGTCGTGCCCGCTCGACGGGCTGGCGAGCAGCTGGATTGTCCTGGCACGGTCGGCCGCGGAGATTCCGGTGCTGATGCCGTGCCGCGCGTCCACGCTGATCGTGAACGCGGTGCCGTGGTGCTCCTGGTTCTGGCTCGTCATCTGCGGCACGGAGAGCCGGTCAAGATCCGCCCCGAGCATCGGGACGCAGATCAGGCCCCTGGCGTAGCGGATCGTGAAGGCGAGCAGCTCGGGGGTGGCCTTGGCGGCGGCGAAAACGAGGTCACCCTCGTTCTCCCGGTCGGCGTCGTCCACGACCACGACAGGCTGGCCGGCCGCGATGTCCTCGATCGCGCGGGTCACGTCGTCGAGCTTGATGGCGCCGGCTAGTCCGGTCTCGACGGCTTGCATGGTCACCTGGTCCCTCCGGTCAGCTTCTCCACATACTTCGCGATCACGTCGACCTCCAGGTTGACCGTCTCACCCGGTTGCCTGAAGCCGAGCGTGGTGCGCTTGAGCGTTTCCGGGATGAGGGATACCTCGAACCAGTCCGCCCCGATGGCGGAGATCGTCAGGCTGATGCCGTCGACGGCGATGGAGCCTTTGTGCACGACATACCTGGCGATGCCCGGCGGCAAGCTGATGCGGACGACTTCCCAGTGCTCCTGGGGATCCCGGCGGATGATCGTCGCCGTGTCGTCGACGTGGCCCTGGACGAGATGGCCGCCGAGCCGGTCTTCGAGGCGGACCGAGCGCTCCAGGTTGACCTTCGAGCCGGGCGCGAGGCTGGCGAGGCCGGACCGCTTGAGCGTCTCCCCCATGACGTCGGCGCTGAACCCGCGCGGGAACGATGCCGGGGGCTCGTCAGCGACGGGGGCGGCGCCGAGCCGGCCGTCGGTGAGCCCGGTGACGGTCAGGCAGACGCCGTTGACCGCGATGGAGTCGCCTGGGCGGGCGTCCTGGGTGACCACGGTGCTGCGCACGAAGATCCGGGCGGAATCGCCCGCGTGCTCTACTGTCTCGACCTCGCCGAGATCCTCCACGATGCCGGTGAACACCGCGTCCTCCTCCGGTCCGTGGCTCCGGGGGACGCGGTGGGCCGTGATGCCCGTGCCCGCGGTCCGCGCGGATGCGCGGAGCGCCGGCACGGCCAGCCTGGACCGGCCGCGCGCGTGCTACCTCCCATCCGGACTTTAACCGTCGGTCCCGGAATTCCACCGGGTCAGCCGGCCGCGAATGCGGCTGGGTCGCGGACTTTCACCGCCGGTTCGGAGTTTCACCGACCCCGGAGCACGCTTGCTCTATAGCAACTAGTGTGCCACACGACCTATTCCCGTACGCAGCGGCCCGGCGCTCGGCGGGCTAGGGGTCCGGGAGGCGGCGGATCTGGTAGCCGGCGTCGCGGAGGATGCCGGGGATCGCGCGGATCGCGTCGCGGTCTTTCTTTCGCTCGTCTTCGGGAAGATCGGCCCAGCTGATCAGGCTGGGATGGAGCTTACGGGCGTTATCGCGGGTTGCCCCGTAGCTCCAGCCCCGGGCGATTCGCTCCCCCATCCACCGCTCGTGTTCCTGCTCCGCGAGCTCCTCGATCTCCTCGTCCGTGAAGTGGAATGCAGGCACGTTCGCCGACTGCGGGACTGGTACGGCCCTGATCGTCTCCAGCTTGGCGCCGATACTCATCGCCTGGGCGACGTTGGCCTGCCGGAGGTCGTCGGAGAGGTCCTCCCAGGGAACCGCGGCCGGGTTCTGCTGGGGGCCGCCGGCGTTCTTAGCCACGTAGTCTTCGTGGATAGAGCGGGCGAGTTGCTCGATGAACGCGTCGTCGCGGATGTTCGCTGGCATGTGCGCCTCCTCGAGGACCTCGAACACGCTTATCCTTCCCCCGAGATCTTCAAGAAACCTGGCGTGCAGGATCCCCGCTACGCGTCTGGCGGCGGATCTGGTAGCCGGCGTCGCGGAGGATGCCGGGGATCGCGCGGATCGCGTCGCGGTCTTTCTCTCGCTCCCCGTCGGGGAGAACCGCCCAGCTCACCAGGTCGGGGTGGATCTTACGCTCGTTATCGCGCTTGGGTCCGTACGTCCAACCCTGGGAAACGCGCTCGCGGAACCAGCGCTCGTGCTCCAGCTGGGCGAGAAGTTCGATCTCCTCGCGACTGAAAGAGAACTCGGGTCTGGCTTCCGCTCCCGCCTCCTGCACGAAGGCGCCGATCGCCTCCAGCTTGGCGTTGATGTCGGCCCCTTGGTCGATGTTGGCCCGCCGAAGGTCCTCAGGCAGCTTGTCCCACGGGACCATCGACGGATTCGTCGCCGGCGTGGCGCCTCTGGCTTTTTCCGCGTCCACGTAGGCCTGGTGTATGGAGCGGGCGAACCGCTCGGCGAAATCGTCCCCCCTGATCGCTGACATGGCGGCCTCCTGGAGCACCCCGAACACGCTCAGCTGTCCCGTCCCGTCGTCCAGCGACCCGCCATGGGCGGCAAGGGACTCTACGAACAGGGACGATTCGGGCACGCAGATCACGACACGGCAGCGGTCGCCCGCCGCGGAGCCGGCTATATCCAGGCCTTCGCGCAGCGATTTCTCGTAGTCTTCGCGGCAGATGAAGACCGTGCACTCCCCGGCACCTGCGGGCACTGGCATATCCCCGCACACTATGTGACAACTGCTATTGATCAACGGGAAGGCGGCCGTGACCTCGGCGACGTCGGCCTCGGTCGCCGCCTTGATGGCGACCTCGACCGGAGGCCCGCCACCCAGGGCCGCCCGGCGGCGCGCGGTCTCGCGCAGCACCGCCCGGCCGAGCAGTCCGAACCCGATGATCACGACGTGCGCCGCGCCGCCGTCGGCCTGGAGCATGGGGTAATCGCCTTTCCCGAACAGTCTTCGAACCGCTATGTCCTCGACGGCGAAGAAGTCCGGGCGCAGCCGCGGGTTGCTGAACACTCCCATCTGACGGGCCCGGAACGCGACCCCTAGCTCGGCGTTCGGCACCATGATGAACGCGGACAGCTGCCGGTTGCCGCCCCGTAGAACCTCGCCGGCCAGCGTCGCGATGTTGAGGTTCACTATGCTGTCGCCGGCGCAAGCGTACAGCCGGTCGGCGCGGTCGATCCCGGCCCCCTTCAGGGCGGTCGCGTCGGTCGGGCTTCCCTTGAGGCCGAGCGCGCCGGCCTGGCGGGCCTGGGTCAGCGTGTCATCGGCGGAGCTGACGAAAATGACTTTCCATTCCTCGTCACGGAGGCGGCGGGCGAGCTCGAGGGCGAGCGGGCCATCGCCGGTGACGATGGCGTGCCGGGAAGCGAGCGCGGCCAGCACCCGGCGCCCCTGTTCACTGAGCAGCAGCGCCAAGGTCCCCACCGCGGCCAGGAACGTGCTGACCGGCGCGAGAATGCGGGCGATCCCGAGGACGGCCGGGTAGGGGCCGGGACCTTGGGTCGGGGCGGAGCTGAGGACCGGCAACTGGAGGTCGTAAAAGACGATGTCCCAGAATCCGGTGCCGAAGCCGGCTGGCTTGTGTGGCCCAGTGAGGTAACTCCGCAGGCCGATGTAGCCGAGGATGAGCGCGAGCAACGCGACGGCAGCCACCCCGGCGAAACGGATGAGCGGCACGTAGACGAGGACGCTCAGCCTGGACCGCCAGTTGGATACCTGCTCGCGCCATCCCTCCCGCACCCTGGCCATCCGCTGTCCTCCGCCCCCCGGAAACGCACCCATCGTGGGCCAACAGTAGCGCTCGCGCCGGCGCTTCGTCCCAGATCACGAACACGATGCGTGGTGGGCGAAGCCACGCGTACGTTCGGGCCGAGCGATGAGCCTAGCCCGCCGCCGGGCCGCGGTTTCCGCACTTCCCGCAGGGGTGCGGCGCGGATTCTTCCCTTCTTACGGTCAGTCGGCGGACATGCGGGTGACCGCGCGCATCTTGTTCGTCGCGTCTAGGGCGGCCACCTTGTAGGCCTCGGAGAGCGTGGGGTAGTTGAAGACCGCGTCCACGAGGTAGTCGACCGTGCCGCCGCAGCCCATCACGGCCTGGCCGATGTGGATGAGCTCGGTGGCCCCGGTGCCGAACACGTGGACGCCGAGCAGCGTGCGGTCGTCTGGCGAGACGAGCAGCTTGAGCACGCCGTAAGAGTCGCCGACGATCTGCCCGCGGGCGAGTTCCCGGTAGCGGGAGACCCCGACCTCGAACGGCACGCAGGCCTCGGTGAGCTGGTCTTCGGTGCGGCCGACGAAGCTGATCTCCGGGATGCTGTAGATCCCGATCGGCAGGGGGACGTCGTTCGCCGTGGCCCGCTCGCCGAACGCGTGATGCGCGGCGAGCCTGCCCTGCTCCATCGACGTCGCGGCCAGCGCGGGGAAGCCGATGACGTCGCCGACGGCGTAGACGTGCGGCACGCTCGTGCGGAAGAACTCGTCGACGGTGATCCGGCCGCGATCGTCGGCGGCGAGCCCGGCGGACTCCAGGTTGAGGATGTCGGTCATCCCCTGGCGGCCCGCCGAGTACAGGACGGTGTCGGCTGGGATCTTCTTGCCGCTGCGCAGGAACGCGATCGCGCCGTCCGGGTGCGCCTCGACGGAGGCGACCGTCTCCCCGAAGCGGAACGTCACGGCGAGGTCCCGCAGGTGGTACTTGAGGGCCTCGACGACTTCCTCGTCGCAGAACTCGAGCATCCGGTCGCGCCGCTCGACCACGGTCACCTTGGTGCCGAGGGCGGCGAACATGGAGGCGTACTCGATGCCGATCACGCCGGCCCCGGCCACCACCATCGAGCGCGGCACCCGTTCCAGGTGGATGATGCCGTCGGAGTCGATGATCGTCTTGTCGTCGAAGGCGACGCTGGCCGGGCGCGCGGGCTTGGTGCCCGTGGCGATGACGATGTTCTCCGCGTTGACCTTGCGGATCCGGCCGGCCCCGTCGTCCACCTCGACCTCGTGCGGCCCGGTGAACCGGGCCGTGCCGGGGATGATCGTGACGCGGTTGCGGGTCAGCTGGCTGCGGACCACGTCGGTTTCCCTGGTGACCACGTGCCTGGTGCGCGCGGTCAGGTCGGCGATAGTGATCTCGTCCTTGACTCGGTAGGACTGCCCGTAGATCTCCCGCTGATCGACGCCCGTGAGGTAGAGGATGGCCTCGCGGAGCGTCTTGGAGGGGATCGTCCCGGTGTTGTTGCAGACGCCGCCGAGCATTTCAGGGCGTTCGGCGACGGCGACACGCCGGTCGAGCTTGGCGGCCGCGATCGCCGCCTTCTGCCCGCCCGGCCCGGAGCCGATCACCAGCAGGTCATAGTCGTGCACCCCTCTAGTGTGGCCGGCCGGCCCGCTGAAACTAAAGGCCCGCGACGCAACCGGGAGCGACCTTAAGGTCGTCTAAGCGGTGTCCGCAGAAACGAGGCACTCACATGATCACATTGAGCACACTGCTCAGGCTGTTCACACCGGGTACTCGGTGGCGGGGCGGCCGCCGGATCGCGTTGCTCGCGGCGGTCCCGCTCGCGGCCCTGGTCACGCTGGCCGCGGGGTGCGGCACGGTGAGTACGCCGCCGGCGGGCGGCGGGTCCGGGCATGGCCAGACGGCGACGGGCTCCCCCGCGTCTTCGCCGGCGGTCTCGCCGGCGGCGGTGAGCGGCAGCCCGGTGCCGACCACCATCGGGGGCCCGGTTACGCCGGGTCAGCCCGCGTGCGCCGGCTGGCCATCGAACGCGCCGCGCGGCACGCTGCCGGCGTCGTTCGTTCCGGTGGCGGTGATCCGGTGCGTGACCAGCGACCAGATGATCTCCGGCAAGGGCCAGTGGGAGGTCGCGACCCTGGAGCGGGCCGACAAGAACCTCGCGCCGCTGACCGCGGCGCTGCGCCACCCCGCGCAGCAGCGCAAGCCGGGCGCGCTGTGCCCCTACATCGCCATGATCCCGCCGCAGTTCGTGATGGTCGGCGGCGACGGGACAATGATCATTCCGCGGCTGCCGCTGAGCGGCTGCGGCATGGTGCAGCCGCGGGTGCTCGCGGCGCTTTCGGCCCTGTCCTGGCGGCCGGTTTCGGTCCGTCTCGTCTCGCAGATCCAGACCCAGCAAGAGGTCGCGAGCGGCTGCGCGCCGCAGTTCCGCGACCCGTTCCTCATCCGCGAGTCGCTGCGGCCGTCGCCCGGCGGCACCCGGCTGCGCGCCCTGCCCGCGTCGCTGCGGATCTGCGTGTATACGTCGGGCGGCGCGGCGGGCACGACGCAGTTCGTCCGGGCGGCGACGGTCACCGGCAGCGCGGAGAGCGACTTGCTCGCGGGCGTGTCCGGCGCCGGGCAGGCGAGCCTCTGCTCGCTGCCGCACACCAAGTTCGCCGTCCTCGGCGGGGCCGGGGCCCCGCTGATCTACGTGGAGCTGGGAGGGTGCTACCGGGTGTTCCGCTACGAGTCGGGAGCGGGCGGCTTGATGGGGCTGTCGACTGGCCACGCAACCCCCGGAGCGGTGGCGACGATCGAGTCGCTGACGCGTTAGGTTTCCCCGACTGGCCGGCCGCCGGGGGGCGGCCGGCCTGCCGCCGCCCGGGGCGCCGTCCCGGGGACCGCGATAACGCGAAGGCTTTCCCGGGTCAGGACCCGCAGGATCCTTCGCGCTAATCCCGCCGCCCGGCGGCGCGACCGCGGCGGGGCGGAATCCATGCCAGCCATGGGGGCGGCGGGAGCATGCCGGGGAAGTCCGTAGCATACGGTTCATGGCGGTGCGGGCGGTTATCTTCGACTGGGGCGGGACTCTGACCCCGTGGCACTCGGTCGATCACGATGCGCTGTGGCTGGAGGTGTGCACGCCGCATTATCCGGCCGACCGGGCGGCGGAGATCGCGGGGACGATCCGGGCGGCGGAGTTCGCGCTGTGGCGTCAGTCCGAGACCGCGCAGGAGAGCGCTACCCTCGAGCATGTCTTCGCCCGCGCCGGGATCACCGCGGGCGAGGAGTTCCTGGCCACGTATTACCGCACGTGGGATCCGCACACCTACACCGACCCGGATGTCGCGCCGCTGTGGCGCGAACTGCGCGACCGGGGTATCAGAATCGGCGTACTGTCCAACACGATGTGGCCGCGCAGCGCCCACGAGCTGGTGTTCAGCAGGGACGGGGTGCTCAGCCTGATCGACGGCGCGGTGTACAGCAGCGAGATCCCCTGGACGAAGCCGCACCCGGAGGCCTTCCGCGCGGCGATGGCCGCCGTCGGGGTGAGCGACCCGGCGTCGTGCGTCTTCGTCGGCGACCGGCCGTATGACGACATCTACGGCGCGAAGCGCCTCGGCATGCGCGGGGTGCTGATCCCGCACAGCGAGGTGCCGCGGCACGACGAGGTGGTGCCGGATGCGGTGATCACCCGCCTCGCCGAACTCCCCGCGCACCTGGACGCGTGGTAACCCCGCCCGGAGCCGGGACCTGTCACCACTGGTAGGGCAGGAACTTGCCGTCCAGGGTCACCACCACGCGGTCGCCGGCTGGGTCGGGAACGCGCTTGACGTCGAACCGGAAGTTGATGGCGCTCATGATCCCGTCGCCGAACTCCTCGTGGATCAGCTCCTTGATCGTCGGTCCGTAGACCTGGACGACCTCGTAGAACCGGTAGATCGTCGGGTCGGCCGCCTCCTGCTTGGTTACCATGCGCGCCACTCCTCGTCTGAGGCGGAACCAGAACTCCGCAAAAAAATCTTAGAAAAATTGTCTGTGC
>Ga0126371_10006705_pt1 | contig 10268 bp, 9 predicted proteins | sample PanSoiMetaPlot_4_FD_110145 | JGI IMG/M metagenome (GOLD analysis project Ga0126371, IMG submission 110145) | Tropical forest soil microbial communities from Panama - MetaG Plot_4 | ecosystem: Environmental > Terrestrial > Soil > Tropical forest > Bulk soil | place: Panama | collected 2016-02-17
GCTCGCGCTCGCCAACGTGGAGCGCTCCGGACTAGTACGGGAAGCCGGCCAGCGCACCGGCGTTCCCGGCCGGTCGGCCGTGCTTTATGAGATCCGCCCCGAGGCTGGTTACGTGCTGGGCCTCGACATCGGCCAGCAATACCTGCGCGGTGCGATCGCCGACCTGACCGGGGACGTCATCGCTCGGTCCGCGCTGCGGACCAGGGCGTCGAGCGTGAGCGGCCGGGTCGCCGAGCTGATCAGGCTGGCGGACGAGCTGTGCGCCGATGCAGGCGTCACGAGGTCGGCAATCACCCAGACGGTGATCGGCAGTCCCGGCGTCTACGATCCCGGCCACAAGGCGATCGTCCTGGCCGGAGAGCTGGCAGGCTGGGGCAAGCCGACGGTCGTCGCCGAGCTGCGGGCCGCTTTCGGCGATCAGCTCGTTGTGGAGAACGACGTCGACGCCGCGGCCCTGGCTGAGCGCGAGCACGGCCACGGCCGTCAGGTCCGTACCTTCACGTTCGTGTGGATCGGGACCGGCATTGGCATGGGCCTGGTGATCGAGGGCGACCTGCACCGCGGCGTACACGGCGTGGCCGGTGAGATCGCCTTCATGCCCATCACCGCTGGCCATGGGTCGGATCCTGAGGACGCCAGGCGCCGCGGCCCCCTAGAGGCGGCGGGCTCGGCAGCAGCGATCGTCCGGGCCGCCCGGCGCGCCGGGATGCGCGGCGCGGTATCGGCACGCCGCGTCTTCGAGGCTGCGGCGGCCGGGGATGAGCGCGCGATTGCGGTCGTCGCGGACGAGGCGAAGCTCGTAGCCAGAGCAGTGTGCGCGATCGTGACCGTGGTCGACCCAGAACTTGTCGTGCTGGGTGGCGGCATCGGCCAGGCACCAGGCTTCGCCGCGGCGGTCGCCGCCGAACTGCACAAGATCGCGCCCGTGATGCCGGATGTCCGGGTCAGCGCCCTCGCGACCGACGCTGTGGTGGACGGCTGCCTGGTTTCCGCCGCTGAGCTAGCCTGGCAGCGGCTGACCGCCTGACAGGAATCACCGGTTACAGTCCAACGGTGCCTGCCCGTGATGCCGCGCCGCCGAGTGAGTCGGCCGAGCGCGCCACGCTGAGCCTGCCGCCGCCGAACTACCTGCGGTGGGAGATCATCGCGGTCTTCGCGATCTCGCTAGGCGCGAGCGGCGTGAACGCGCTGCTGAGCCTCATCGGGTCCCTGCTGTCCAAGCAGTCACTCAGTAGCCAGCACGCCCTGCTCGTCGGCTCACTGTCCCCGCACCGCTATTTCGACCTAGTGCTTCAGCTCGTCGGCATCGCCGAGGCGCTGACGCCGGTGCTGCTCGTGCTCTATCTGATGGCCAGATCGGGCGAGCCGCCGTCGGTCATCGGCCTGGACGCGAGCCAGCCGGGCCGCGACTTCGCCCGCGGCGCGGTCATCGCGGCCGTGATCGGCGGTGCCGGGCTCGGGCTCTATATCGCCGCGTTCCAGCTCGGCATCAGCCTCAACATCGTGCCCGAGTCGCTGCCCAACGTCTGGTGGCGGATCCCGGTGCTGCTGCTCAGCGCGGCACATGACGGGATCCTGGAAGAGATCCTGGTTATCGGGTACCTGCTGCGGCGTCTTGACCAGCTCGGCTGGACGCCCTGGAAGGCGATCGTGGTCGCCGCGATCCTGCGCGGCTCCTACCACCTCTACCAGGGCGTGGGCGCTTTCCTCGGGAACGCGGTGATGGGCGTCATCTTCGGCGTGCTGTACCGCCGGTGGGGCCGCGTGACGCCGCTGATCATCGCCCACACGCTGATCGACGCCGTGACGTTCGTCGGCTATGTGGCGCTCGTCGGCAAGGTTTCCTGGTTGCCGTAGCTATCGGCCGGGCCAGCTACCTGCCGAGGCCCGTCAGCACGATTGCTCCGGGCACGTCGGCCAGCAGCGCGCCAGGAAGCGTGAGTTTGGAGGCGCGAATCCCGCTGCCAATGACTACCCGCTGGGTGCTGGCTACCGCCTCGTCCACGAAGATCGGCCAGTCGGCTGGGAGCCCGATCGGCGTGATGCCGCCGTATTCCATCCCGGTGAGCTCCACTGCCGTATCCATCGGCGCGAACGACGCCTTGCGGACATCCAACTCGCGCTTGACCAGGCCGTTCACATCGGCCCTTGTGGTGGCGAGGACCATGCAGGCGGCCATCCGAGTCGCGCCGTCGCGGCGTCCGGCCACGACTACGCAGTTGGCCGATTCGGTAGGCGATACGCCGTAGCGCTCGCAGAATGCCGCCGTGTCCGCGAGCGCCGGGTCGATCTCCGCCACGCCGATCTCACTGACTTCTAGCTTGCCGGCCCATTCGGTGAGTGCTGCCGCCACCGGTGGAGCCAGCAACTCAGGTCGTTCGAGCGCGGGAACGGCGGTCAGCTCGCCCATATGCATCGTCACCCGGCCGAGTCTAAGGGAGCTAGCTGCTGAGGCTGTCCAGCTTCGCGCTGCCCTGGCGCACCTTGCTCGAGCCCCTGGTGTACTTGATCCGCACGGTCGTGCGCGGCTGAAGATACGACAACGTGCTCTCGAGTTCCTCGACGCTGTTGACGCGCTGGTCGTTGATCCCGACGATGATGTCCCCGGCTCGCACGCCAGCGTTGGCGGCCGTGCCGCCGACGTTCACGGCGAGAACCGCCACCCCGACTGACGTGCCCGCATCGCTCGCAGCGGTCTGCGCGGTGATGCCAAGCGTGGCACGGTCGGAGTTGGTGACCTTGCCACTCTTGATCAGCTGGTTAGCGATGTTCTTCACGGTGTTGCTAGGGATCGCGAACCCGATGCCCGGCGCCAGACCGCCCTGGCCCGGCAGCGTGGCCGCCAGCGTTGGAACGCCGATCACCTGACCCGCCAGGTTGACGAGGGCGCCGCCGCTGTTGCCAGGATTGATGGCCGCGGTGGTCTGGATCGCGGCGGTGATCAGCGCCTTGCCGCCGCCGGGCTCGCTGCCCCCGACTGTCCGGCCCGTGGCGGAAATGATGCCCTGCGTCACGCTGTCGCTCAAGCCAAGCGGATTACCCATGGCGAGCACGATCTGGCCGATCTGCGCGGTGCTCGAATCTCCGAACGCGGCGGGCTTCAGGCCGCTGGCATCGCTTTGAACCCGGACCACGGCGAGGTCGTCAGGCGCGAACGCGCCGATGACCTTGGCCGTCAGCGTCTTGTCGCCTACGGACGCCACCACCTTGACGGTCGTGTTCGTGCCGATGACGTGCTGGTTCGTGACGACGTCACCTTTATTGTCGTAGACGACGCCCGAGCCGGTCGAATTGGTCGTCGTGATCTGCACGACCGATGGCAGCACGTGCCGCACGACCTGCTCATACTGAGACTGAAGCCTGGATGCTGATCCGCCGGTCGGGAGACTGCTGCTCGAGCACCCAGCCACCGCCAACGTGGCCAACAGAGGCACCGCGAGCGTTGACGGACGCATAGTCATTCCCCTCGATGGCGAATCATCAACGCCCCTATTCTGTCCAGCATGTCTTTGACCGAATCACTGGCGCAAAGCGTCGCCAGATCCGGCATAACAGCTGGTGATGCGACTGCGCATTCACTCGGCAAGGCGCTGGCAGCGGGCACCGTGACGGCGGCGGAGCTGACGTCCTTCTATCTCGACAGGATCGAGCGGCTGAACCCGGGCTTGCGCGCGGTCATCACGGTGAGCGCTGACGCACAGGCCGAGGCGACAGCGAGCGACGCACGCCGGTCGGCTGGAGCTATTCGCGGACCCCTGGACGGGATCGGCGTCCTCATCAAGGACAACGTGTCGGCCGCCGGGCTCGCGGCGACCGCTGGCTCGCCCGCCCTCCAGCAGGCGGCCGCGACCGATGCATTCCTCGTCGCGCGGCTCCGGTCAGCCGGAGCCGCAATCCTCGGCAAGGGGAACCTGTCGGAGTGGGCTAACTTCCGCTCCCGGCCATCGAGCAGCGGGCTGTCCACACTGGGCGGACAGGCCGTTAACCCGCACGGAACCGGCCGCAGCCCGTCGGGCTCCAGTTCGGGTTCGGCGGTGGCGGTCGCCGCCGGGCTGGCACCGCTCGCGATCGGTACCGAAACTGACGGCTCGATCGTCTCGCCGGCGGGTGCGTGCGGGGTCGTCGGCATCAAGCCGACACTCGGGCTTGTCAGCCGGCACGGCATCGTGCCGATCTCAGCCGTCCAGGACACCGCTGGTCCCATGACGAAGACCGTCGCGGACGCGGCGCTGCTACTGACCGCGATCGCAGGGGCGGACATGGCGGACCCCGCCACCGAGGCCGCTGCCCGGCATGCCACCGACTACGCCGCGTTCCTGGATCCGGCGGCACTGGACGGTGCGCGGCTCGGCGTGTGGCGGGCCGGCTCAACGCTGGCCGACGGCGCAACTGTCGCCGTACTCGAGACCGCGCTCGCAACCATGCGCCAGCAGGGCGCGCAGATCACCGACCCGGTCGAGCTGGCTGACGTGGACAAGATGGCCGACCCCGAGTTTGCGGCACTCACGCACGAGTTCAAGCACGACATCAACGCTTACCTCGCGGGGCTCGGCGGCGACCATCCCGCCGACCTGGCCGGCCTGATCGAGTTCAATAACCGGCACGCGGCCGAGGTACTCGCCCACTTCGGTCAGGAGCTGTTCGTGCAGGCGGAGGCGACGAGCGGCGACCTGGGCGAGGCCGGCTATCTGGAGGCGCGGTCGACCGCGAGCCGGATCGCTCGCGATGCGCTGGACGCGGCGTTCACCGAGTCCAGCCTCGACGCGGTGATCGCCCTGACCGGGCATCCGGCCTGGCTCACCGATCACGTCCTCGGGGACTACCACGGCTGGGGCACGTCGGGCCCAGCGGCGGTATCCGGATACCCGGCCATCTCGGTGCCGGCCGGGCTCGTCAGCGGGCTGCCGGTCGGAATCTCCTTCATGGGGCCTGCCTGGAGCGAACCCCGTCTGGTCGCGCTGGCCCACGCGTTCGAAATAGGCCGATCCGCTAGCACTGCCGCTGGGCGATAATCTGGCGCCCATGGATTCGTGGGTGCCAGCTGCCGTACCTGACCTGCCAGGATCGGGTCAGCAGCCGATGATCTGGGACACCGCCAGCGGCGCGCTGGCGGCGGCTGCACCCGGCGATACGGCCTCCATATACGCCTGCGGAATCACCCCCTACGATGCAACCCACCTCGGGCACGCGGCCACGTTCCTGGCCTGGGACTTGCTTGTCCGGGTGTGGCGCGACGCGGGAAAGCTTGTCACCTACGTCCAGAACGTCACTGACGTTGACGACCCGCTCCTCGAGCGCGCCGACCGGGACGGCGAGGACTGGCGCGAGCTCGCTGCGCGGGAGATCGAGCTGTACCGGTCCGATATGACAGCGCTGCGCGTGCTGCCGCCGGACCGCTATGTCGGGGCGGTCGAGGCGATGCCGCTCATCGAGGACTTTAACCGGATGCTGGGCGACCGCGGGTCGCTGTATGAGGTCGAGGGGGACGTGTATTTCTCGCGGGCGGCTGATGCTGCCTTCGGCTCGGTGTCTGGGCTTGATACCGACACCATGATCCGGCTCTGCGCGGAGAATGGCGGCGATCCTGGCCGGGTTGGCAAGAAGGACCCCGTCGACCCCATGGTCTGGGTGGCCGAGCGGCCCGGTGAGCCGTCATGGCCGTCGGAATTCGGCCCCGGTCGACCGGGCTGGCACGTCGAATGCGCGGCCATCGCGACGTACTACCTCGGCCGGACGTTTGACGTTCAGGCCGGTGGTCGGGACCTGATCTTCCCGCATCACGAGATGAGCGCAGCGCACGCGCGCGTCGCGCTCGACGGCAACGGCGACGGCACTGGCGAGGCGGCGTTCGCGCGGCACTACACGCACGCCGGGATGGTGAGGCTCGACGGCGAGAAAATGTCGAAGTCGCGCGGCAACTTGGTCTTCGTCTCGCAGCTGCTATCCGAGGGCAACGACCCGATGGCTGTCCGGCTGGCGATCATCGCGCACCACTATCGCGCCGACTGGGACTGGACTGGGGATTCGCTGATCGCCGCCAGCGAGCGTCTCGCCATATGGCGGACCGCGTTGGCTGCAAGCGGTGCGAGCAGCGGGGCGGATCATCGGGGCGCGGAGGCTGGCGTGCGCGTCCTCGCTGCTCTGCGACGGCGGCTGGCTGATGACCTGGATTCGCCGGGCGCCATCGCGGTCGTCGACGAGTGGGCCGAGACAGCGCTGGCTGGCGGGGCTAGCGGATCCGGCGCTGTGGTCAGGGATGCCGTCGACGCCTTGCTCGGCGTCGCGCTCTAGTGCGACCCGGCTGGCCCAGCCAGGCCGGCTTCGTGAGCGTCCGCCTTGCTGTCGCCGCGGACGTACCCGAACTGGAGTCGATCGCCAAGGCGGCCTATTTCCCGTACGTGCCGCGGATGGGCTTCCTGCGCGCGAGCTTGGCTTGCCCGAAGTACGGCTCTACACCAACGTGGCCATGACCGAGAACTAGGCGCTGTATCAGCGCCGCGGCTACGTTGAGACGGCACCGGGACGCGGAGGCGAGTTGAGGCGCGTCTACTTCATCAGGCGGCTGTGAAGCTGCTGAGCACCGGCAGTCGCCAGGCCGAACTCCGGCACGCCGCTGCGTGATCCGTGGACCTTAGACGGGCAGGCTAGGGACATGGGCCGTAGGCCTTCTGGCCAGCACAAACAGGTCCATAGCCGGATCGAAGGGATGTGCTTTGACAGTAGAAGTCGACTATAAGGCTGCCTTCAAGAACATGCCTGGTGCAGTCGCGCTCCTCAGCCCCGAGCTCGTCATCCTGGATGTCAGCAACGGCTACGTGGACGCCATAGGACGCGATCCCGATCAGATCATCGGCCGGAACATTATCGAGGCGTTCCCGGAGAACCCGCGCGATCCTGAAGACACAGGCCCGCGAGACCTCCGGATCTCGCTGGAGGCGGTGCTTGCAAACGCCGAGCCTGACTTCATGAGTCCCCTGCGGTACGACGTCGAAGATCCAGTCCGTCGGGGCGAGTTCGAGCAGCGATACTGGGCGATTGCTAACATGCCTTGCTGCGCCGCTGATGGACGGGTCAGGATGATTGTTCACATGGCACAGGAAGTAACGCATCTGGTGCATATGGCAGATGTCAGCAACAGTTAACGGCCACCACCAGTTAACGTGCCGGGCCGACGCCGAGGCCCGATCGGACGGCGCCGAAACCCGTGTCGCGCAGCTGCGGGCGGCGCACCAGGCCACGAATCCGCGGAATGGCGGCCCGAAAAGGTAGCTGTTACCTTGCCATCGTGTTCCGGGTCTAGCCTGATGCTCGCTCACGTGTTCCACTTACACGGGAGTGATCGGGATGCGACCCCGCACCGTGGTGTTAATCGTCATCGGGCTGCTGATTGTGCTCGGGGCGGTGGCGGACGCAATTTACCTCGCCCACTATCACGGCCCTACCCTCGGTCCCCCGCATGGCTACTAGTTGGCTGCTTCGCAAACGTGTTTGAATCACATGGGTGGACGTGCGGCGGCCTGACTGGTGGAGTGATCGGCACCGGGTAGGCGCTGAGGTCACCGGTGAACTCGGCGGCGCTGCGATGCCCTAGCCCCCGTGCTTTCCCGGCGCACTCCGATGACGAGGACGAAGCCAACGAGAACGCACGCGACCACGATGATCAGCAGCCAGAACATACTCCGATCGTACTTTCGTGCACGCCAGCCTTCTAGATGCTGCCAGGCGCCCGCTGCCACTCGCGGTGGTATAAGCCGCGCCACGGACCGATGGGGAGAGTTATGCGATTTCGCGCTCAGGACACTGCCCAAGCGGCAGGTTCCTACGGTGGGCACCGTGAGCCGGCGCATCCGCCAGGTCCCTCGATGAGAAGCCGAAACCTCACGGACCGCTGGACAGTGGGAATGTGGAGAGATCGCATATCTAAGCCGGGTAGGGGTCGCCGGTGGTTTGGTAGACGCGGCCGCTGGGTGTTCGCCAGGTCATTCGGCCCGGTGCGGCCTGGGTGAGGCGCCAGCCGTGTGCCTGTTTGGCTTGATGGTGCCGGCGGCATAGCGGCGCCAAGTTGCATTCGCACGAAATGCCGCCCCGGTGGAAGGGCACGGTGTGGTCCAGGTCGGCGCGTCGGGCAGGGCGTCGGCAGCCGGGGAACGAGCAGGTCCGCTGCCGGATCACGATCAAATGGCGTAGCGATGCCGGCGGCTTGTAGCTGCCGGACTGCCGGCCGTGGCCGCAGGGGGCGGTTTCCAGCAGCCGGAGCCGCTGTTTCAGGTCAGCGGCCCAACGGATACCGGTGCAGCGGTCCAGTGATCGCCCCGGTGCCCCGCGCGCGCAGGCGTGGGCGACGGCACGGCCGGCCGGATTGGTCAGCGTCAGGCACCACTGGGTGTCGCTCGCCATCGCGTCGGCGAGCTGCCGGCACGTCACCGCATCCACGGGGCCGTAGCTTGCGAGCTCGCCGGGGTTGTTGGTCAGGCCCAGCCAGGCCGACAGGGGCATTGTGAGGTTGACAGTGCCAGCCAGCGGCGGCTCGCCGTTCCGTGCGCTCTCGGGGTCTGCGGGCACGAGGCTCTCAACGGAGCACCCGTTCAGTAGCGCGATGAACACCGCGGCGCGGAGCTGGTCGATGCTTCCGTCGGCGCCGCGGGACTTCAGCCACCGCGCCTGCTCGCTGAGCCGCTCGTTGGCGGTGATGACTTCACTGGGGCGCAGCTCCCGGCCGACGAGGGCGGCGTTGCCCGACGGCTCCGTCCAGACTTGAACCTCGGCTTCCTTACGGCCCGCTTCCTGGCGCCGCTGCGTGGCCTCAGGGTCTGCGGCGAGGATGGCCCGGATCAGGGCGGCGCGCAGCTGCCCCGTGGTCATGACGCCGGCGCGGCCGATCAGCGAAGCCACGATCCCGATAGCCACATCGTCGGGCAGCAGAGCTAGCTGCTCCAGGAACAGCGAGGCGCGCGGCCAGTCGATGTCGCCGCGGCTGAGGGCAGTTCGGACGTCGGCGAGCCGGGCCAGCCCGGCAGCGGCTGACAGGAGCCGGTCGGCGCTGCGGCCGGTCAGCCGCAGCGCGGCGGCGACCTCGTCATCGAGGTGGTCGAACAGATCCGGGCGGTCGAGCTCAGCCGACTGCTGCCAGCGGCGGTCGGTCAGCGCCGTGATCGTAGTCGCCTGCTCCGCCTGCGCCCAGGAGATGAGCCGATGCCACCCGCACAGTACGCCGATCAGCTCTGATTCGCCGAGGTCACAGTGGCCCTGAGAGGTGGCGGTGGTGAGCGCCTTCGCCAGCCACGGGCCGGGTTCCAGGGTGTCCAGCACACCGCCGCTGGCAAAGCCCAGCCCGCTTGGCTCGTGGTCATGGTGCAGGAACCCAGCCGGCTCAGCTTCGCGCTCGCCGGTCCAGGGGCCGGCCAGGTACTCCGCCCGCACGTCCTCGGGGAGGCTGCGCAGCCACGAAGCGTGCTCCGCATCGTCGTCGTAATCCGCGTCCGGGTCGCAGAGAATCTCGCTCTCCGGGATCTGGTTCTCGTCATACTCGTCGTCCCACGGGACTGGGACCTCCTCCTCCGAGGCCCAAGGCATCGGGTCCTCGTCATAGTCGGAACCTCGCTTCTCGTTCATCTGTGCGATCACCTCCTTCCACTCGCTGGCTACTCGATCACACTATCGAACCATTCTGACAATTTGCCGCTGGCGCTCGGGTGCGTAGCCGCTCCGTGGGTAGCGCGGGCAGTGGGTAGCGCGGTCAGCGGCCAGGGCACCCAGTCGACAGCGCGGTGGCTCCAGGCCGGGTCGGCCACGTCAACGCGTTTTCGCCGGACAGTGCATCGCGACCGAGTTGTCCACCGACCTCGGATCCCGCTCGGCGCGCGAGTGGGGCGGATTCCATGCTGGCTCCATGACGAACATCGAGCCAGCGGGTGACAGCACCCCGCGCACCTTCCTGACGACGTCGGCGCGGCCGAGTGGATTAGCGGGCAAAGTCCAGCTGCGAGCTGGCACGCCCGACGCAGTGCTCGCGGTTATCCCGCACATGCTCGGCTTCTATCCGAGGCGGAGCCTTGTCGTGCTCGGCCTCGGCCCGCACAACAGGGTGGTCGTCACGTTTCGCTACGACCTGCCGGATCCAACCGACTGCAGCATCGCCGACGACATCGCGGAGCACGCGAGCTACGTCCTTGGTCGTGAGCGCATCTCGGGAGCATTGCTGGTGGGCTACGGGCCAGCGGATCTCGTCGCTCCCGTTGTCGCGAGCACCGCTGGATGCCTCATTGACA
>Ga0126371_10006706_pt1 | contig 10268 bp, 7 predicted proteins | sample PanSoiMetaPlot_4_FD_110145 | JGI IMG/M metagenome (GOLD analysis project Ga0126371, IMG submission 110145) | Tropical forest soil microbial communities from Panama - MetaG Plot_4 | ecosystem: Environmental > Terrestrial > Soil > Tropical forest > Bulk soil | place: Panama | collected 2016-02-17
CCAATCCCAGGAAGGCGGGCCACAATTGCATATTGGACGCGATGCTGCGTCCACTGGCATCGAAGACGCGGCGCGGCTCGGGACGGAAATGGCCACCGGTGGCGGAGGCGATTTCTCTTAGGAGCGGCTCATTACTGCCGTACTCCAGCATCTCGTCCTCCTGCCGGTAGAAGCCGACTTCGGGGAAGGGCGGCGAGTCTTCGAGCGGACGGACACGGAACAGGCCCTGGTTCTGGCCAATGTTGAGGCTGGCGCGAAAGTGGCCGGCAGCGACTTTGCTGACCTTGAGCGGGGCGCGGAAATTGTTCGGGCCGAGCGCGAAGATATCGGGGATCGCGGCCGGCTCGGGCACGTTGGGCGTGAGGCGGTAGTCGATCACGAGCAGGTTGCTGGCGCGGTCGAAATCGGCGGTGGCTTCGCTGGCGGGCGCATGCGGCAGCAGATCGCGGAAAATGTTCGCCCACAGGCGGTCGAAGCCCGGCCACGTGACCCAGTTCACAGCCCAGCGGTTCTTGGCGTCGGAGGTGAACACGGCGGCGCGACCCAATCCATATTGCCAGCGCACCAGCAGGGGGTCCATGGGGTCGGCATCGAGAAGCGTGTCGGCAGTCGGGCGCGCCTGGAAGCGCACGTATCCGCGCAGGGCCGGCGCGTTCTCGATATCCACGCCGTCGAGGATCTCGGCCTGCCTGACGACTCGCGGCCGGATCTGCTTTTCTACCGCGGTCATGCCGGTGTGCTCTTCGACGTCGCGCAGCAAAAGCTGCTCGAGGCCGGCGGGGTCATTCAGAAAATACGATTTTCCGTCGGCTGCGGAGGCGACTCTCTCCAGGTAGGCGCGGTTGACGTCGAGGCCCAGACCAACCGTGGAAATGGTGACGCGGTTGTTGCGCGCCTCGCGCGCCAGAGCCATGCTGTCGCCTTCCTCGGAGATACCGTCGGTGAGCAGCACGATGTGCTTATAGATCGCCTTCTCGGGGTTGATGCGCCGATAGGCTTCATTAAGCGCGGGAGCGATCTGCGTGCCACCATCGGGTTGAATGCCCGCAATCAGCCGCTTGATGGCGGCGGGCTGGTCCGCCTTTCGAATGGGGACGGCCCACTCAAACGTGTTGTCGAAGATGAGCACGCCGACGGAATCGATGGGACGCAGGTTATCGACGACGCCGCTGGCGGCCTGCCGGGCCAATTCGATCTTGCGGCCCTCCATGGACGACGACTTGTCGATGATGAGGACCACCGCGGTTCCGTCGGGAGAGCGCGGGGGCGCCAGTTTGGCGGGCAGCGTGCGGTCGAGCGCGTCCTCCTCGCCCTTCTTATCGACGTAGACGTTCTGCTCGCCGCCGATCCAGACGAGGCCGCCGCCCCTCTTGACGAAGCCTTCCAGCTCCGCCTTGCGCGCGTCAGGAATGGATTGTGCGTTCCAGTTATTGATCAGGATGAGCTGGAAGTCGTCGAGCTTGTTAGGAACGCCGGAGTTGGATTGCTGCACCTCGAACTGGTTGGCCTGGAGCGTGCCCAGCAGATGTTGCTCGCTGGCAGGCGGATCGTTCGAAACCAACAGGGCCTTCGGCCGCCGTAAGGTGACGGCCTCTTCGAAGCGGGTTTCGCCGAGATCGGCCGCCGCGACTTTACCCGCCAGTTCGATGGCTCCGGCGGAGTTGATGTTGGCGTTTAGCCGAACGCGATTCGAGCCCGCCGCCAGCTCCACCGGGTTGGCGCCGAGCGATTTTCCTTCAGCGGTCAATTCAACCGTAGCGGCGGTGGAACGCGGCGATTCAACCGTGATCTCGACCGGGAACCGCTCGCCGCTGAAGACCTGTCCCGGCATCGCTACCGATTCCAGGCGCAGCCCGGGCTTGGGACGCCCGGCCACCGGAACAGTGTCGACAGGAATGCCGAGCTGCTGGGCCTGCCAGATGGCGCGCGCCGCGCTGCCGAGATTCTCGTTGCCATCGGAAAGAAGCAAAATGCGCGGCACCATGCCGGCCGGCACGGAGGCGGCACCGTCGCGAATCGCCGATTCGAGATTGGTGGCGCGGCCGGCGGATCCAGCGGTGTAGCGGAGCTGCCAGCCGCTCTTGAAATTCTCTTGCGCGGAAGCGTTGCGCGTGGCGCGGGCAAAGGGAATGACGCGGGTCCAATTGCGTCCGCGGGCGCGGTCGACGCTCGAGGCGAATTGCGATTCTTCCTTGAGATCGGCGGGCGAAACACTGGCGGACGTATCGGCGAGGATGGCGACGGCCACGCGGTTCTCGTAGATGGTAATCCGCGGTTCCGCCAAGGCGATAAAAATTGCCAGAAACGCCGCCGCCTTGAGGATCAGGCCGGGGCGCCGACCGGAAGACCGCCACTCCCATAGGGCCCAGACCAGCGGCGCCAGCGCAAAGAGCAATGCCCAGGGACGATCGAAAGTCATTGGCGCACCACCTCGGGATGCGCGGTCGGGGTCTGCATCAAACGGGGCTGCGCCGTTCGGCCGCGCCGGAACCGGGCGAAGATCAGCCATTCCACCAGCAGCCCGGCGCCACCGGCCAAAGCGAGCCAGGGCCAGACATCACCGCCCGCCGGGGCGAGCGGCGAAGCACGAGGAATGCCGCGGCGCACATCGGCGGGCGGCTGCCATTTGGTTTCACCGACTTCGGGCAGCGTGAGCGAGTTGACGTACTCCCGGTCACCCGCGAGCACGCGCACCACGCCCGGCGCGCCGGAGAAAAAGTGAACCGCGTGGTCGCGCAGCACGAAGGGTAACGGCGTGCCGTCTTCATTCAAGACACGCACATCGGCGGGCGCCGCGTCCTGATCGAGCTGGAGCTTGACCGCGCCGACGCTGCCGCCGCTCAACTCCGAGCGCCGGAACAGCTCGGGGGCGTACCAGCGGAGCAAGTTCGCGAACAGGAGCGGTGTCGCCAGTTCATAGCGCATGCCCGAAAGAGCCGGATGAAAACCGAACTCCACGATTCTGGGTTTGTCGGGACGCGCCACGATCACCGGTCCCGCCTCTACTTCGCCGATTCGGGCGTCCCCAGGGGCGGTATCGAAGACGGAAGTCTTTTCCAGTTTGTATTCCTTGGTGCGCAGACCGGCGGCAATCGGATGGCCTGTGTCCCAGCGGGAAAACCGGACTTGTTCGGCGCTGTTTTTTACGGGAATCGGCGAGCCCGCGGCCGGGGGATCGATCCACAACGAATCCGCCTGCGGGCGCTGCGGCGGAACGAAGCGGTCGAGAATGACGAGGCCCTTCCCCTCGGGATTGTATTCGGCCGGCTTCTTGTAAACGGCCGTCACGCGCGGTGTCGCCTCCAGCAGCGGCCGGAGCAGTTCGGGCTGATTGGAATAGACGGTGACGGGAAGAGTGGGCTGGGCGGGCAGTTCGAGTAACGCGCGGTCATCGTCCGGGAAGGCGTCGTGGGGAGTGAGGGTAACTCCCAGGATGACGGCGGCGCGCGTGCGGAACTCGAAGGTCTCTTCGGTATCGACGCCAGGCTGCAGCGTGACGCGGCGCGAACCCGCTTGCACGCGGCCCGTCTGGCCGGGAGGGCCGAAATCCAGCGAGAGTGTTACCGCTCGCGGCCGAGTCCCGTAATTGCGGGCAGACACATAAATCTCCCACAGGTCGGCATCCCCGCTGGCGCGGCGCAGCCCGATTTTGCGGAGGCCGCTGTTCTCAATGGCATCCGGCACGGCGATGACGCGAAGATTGCGCGGTAGCGAGGCCGCGAAGGAGGGATCGAGGTCGGAGGTGCGGCCGGCGCCGATGAAGGCGATCTCTCCGGCACGGCGGGTGCCTTGGCCTTGCAGGCGGCGCGCGAATCCGACCACTTCTTCCAGGTTCAAGGCGGTCGAGCTGGGATGAGACTCGGCAATCGCGGCGTCCAGCTTGCGGCGGTCCGAATCGAAGGCGGTTGCGGGCGTGGCGAGCGCGTCAGCGCGCACGATCATGACCCGATCGCGGGACGGCAAGGCGCGCAGATACTGGCGGGCGCGGTCCCGCGCGAGATCCATCAAGGTGCGTCCGGCGCCGGCGCGCGCGCCCATCCATGCCGAAGTTTCCAGCAGCAGGATGTGGTCGCGGCCAGCCGCCTCGGGGCTGCCGAACCGCAGTTGCGCCAGGGCGAGCAACAGCAGCGCCATGCTGATCAACTGCAGCAGCAGGGACCAAGGCTGCTGGATGCGGCGCCGCCGCGCGACGACGGTCGGTTGCTCGGCGGAAACCCAGAACCGCAACGTGGAAACTACCTGGCGGCGGCGCGAGCGGTCGAGCAGATACAAGGCAATGGCGACGGCGGAAATCGAGCCGAAGAGGGCCACGAATTGGGCGAGGGAGAGGTTCAGGAAGTACATCGCACGACCTTCCTGTGCGACGCCGCGCTCACCAACAGGGGTGATAAACCCTGCGCGGACGCGCGGGACTGGGACTGTGGTTGAACGGCAGCCGCGACCCTCTGCTCACTGCCGATCATGCGATTCCTCGCATTCGGATCAGATCTCCGAAGATGACGCTTTCGAGAGATTGCGACGTCGAGATGCCCGCATACCGGCCGCCACTGCGGAGGGCGAGCCGCTGCAGATCGGACGCGAATTCGTCGAAGGCACGCGTGTAGCGAGTGCGCGCTTCCTCATCGAAATCGATTTTCAAGGCTCCGGCCGTTTCGGCATCGCGCAGATCCAACTCGCCCAGCCATGGCGGCATCCGGTCTTCTTCGGCCCACAGATGAAGCAACATCAACTCGTGGCCGAAGTCCGCGAGGTACTGCAGGGCTCTTTCGCAGCCGCCATCGTCGAGAAAGTCGGAGATTACGATGACCACGCCATGTTGCGAATACGTGCCGATGAACTCGCGAACGGCGGCGAGATAGTCCGTGCGACCGCCGGCTTCCAAAGCCGCGAGTTCATCCATGACATGAGAAATGCGATGGCGCCCGCCGGTGGAGAGAATGCGCTGCGACAAGCGATTGGTGATGCCATGGATCTCAATGGAATCGAGCCGCACCAGGCCCACATAGCATAGGGCGGCGGCGAGTTTCCGGCCGTAGTCGAATTTAACGCCGTCGTATGCGGTCATCGACGCGCTGAGATCGACGAGCATGCGTACAGGCACGCGAGGCTCGACCTGGAACATCTTCAGGAAGAGTTTCTCGAGGCGCAGATAGGCGCGCCAGTTCACGGCGCGCAAATCGTCGCCGTGATGAAAATTACGGTGATCGAGGAATTCCTGCCCAGGCCCGGCGAAGCGGGAAGCATTGTGGCCGCCAACCAACCCGGCGAAAGACTTCTGCCAGTGGATCGTGAGCCGCTCGAGTCGCTCCAGGAAGTCGCGGTCCAGCAAAGGCTCGGCGGCGGCCATATCTACCCTATGCGACGACAGCCTGCGCGGTTACGCCCTTGATGATGGAACCGAGAATAGTCTCAGGGGTCTGGCCGTCGGCATGGGCGTCGAAATTGAGGATGATGCGGTGGCGCAACACCGCCGGGGCGACCTGCTGAACGTCATCCATTGCGAGATGGAAACGGCCCTTGATCAGCGCACGGACGCGCCCGCATTCGACCAGGGCCTGGGCCCCGCGGGGCGAGCTGCCGTAGCGGATATATTTGCGCGCCAGGTCGTGGGCTTCCTTCTGTTCCGGCTGAGTGGCCATTACCAGCTGGATGGCGTACTCCTGCACGTGAGGCGCGACGAGCACAGAACGGCACACCGAGCGGACCTCGAGGATCGATTCGCGGTCCATTACCGGCACCGGAGTTTCGGTGGCGGGCTGGGCCGTGCGCTCGACAATGCGATTCAGCTCGGCATGGCTGGGGTACGTGACCAGGATCTTCATTAGGAAACGATCGAGTTGGGCCTCCGGCAGCGGGTACGTGCCCTCCATTTCGATAGGATTCTGCGTGGCCATGACCAGGAATGGCTGATCCAGTTCGTGGGTCGCCGTACCACTGGTGACCGTCCGCTCCTGCATGGCTTCCAGGAGCGCGGACTGCGTTTTGGGAGTGGCGCGGTTGATTTCGTCCGCCAGTACCAAGTTGGCGAAAATAGGGCCGGGCTGGAAGCGGAGAGCTTTCGCCCCTCGTTCGTCGCTTTCGACGATCATGCTGCCGACGATGTCGGCCGGCATCAAGTCAGGAGTGAACTGGATGCGCGAGTATTTGAGTTGAAGGGCGCGGGCGAGCGTACGCAGAAGTGTCGTCTTGCCAAGTCCCGGGACGCCCTCTAGAAGTACGTGCCCCGAGGCCAGCAGACAGATCAGCACTCCTTCCACGACGTCTTCCTGCCCTACGATGACCTTGGCGATTTCGCGGCGGACGGTGTTCAGGCGCTCGACGGCTTCTTGCAATGACGCTTCGTTTCCCACGTTCTTCATTGTAGAGCACGCCGCTACTTAGATTTTCGACGGATTTCCGAAAACAGTACGAAGTGAGGAGAATGCCGGACTTTACGCTTGGGCGCGTAGACCGGCCTGCTCGCCCATCTTTTGCGCGAGACAGCCGAGGATCGCCGCCCGTTCGGTAAGAGCTTTACGCGCCTGCCCGGGAGCCATGTTGCGCGTGAGCCAATACCACACCTGCATCAGCTTGTAATCCAAGAGCAGAAGCCGGTGCTCCACTGACTGGCCGCCCAATCCGGCGGCGTGGCGCAGCAGATAACTGACAATGCGATAATCGCGATCCAGCAATTGATGGAGGGGGTCGAGATCTGATTCGGTTCGCAGCCGTTCGCGTACTGCTGGGAAACTGAACCGGTTGTCTGGCGGTAGAATCGGCTCGCCCGCGGCGTTCCGTAATAGACCGAGACAGCAGAAGCGGAACCAGTAGACCAAAAGTGCTGCCGAAATCGCCAGGATTAGTAAGGTTACAATCATCGTCTAACGGCTCGGATATCTGAGTGTCAGTACTATGCCAGCCAGAACGAGTGTAGCATTGGGGTCTACGAGATGCAATACCTTTTCAGGTACTTAGGTAAACACCTTTTCCCCCTCGTATAGGGGTAGTTACTTGTACCCTCATATGCGGGTATGATTCGCCTATCCCGTTAAAACAACTAGGATTTGTCCCGGACCATGCACTCCCCGAACCAGAACCTGTTCAATGTCGGCGGTTCGGCTGGGACCGGTAATCAGGACCATCGAGCTTGTGCTCACTGCCGGATCGGGTAATAGGGCAAACAACTGATCCAACCCGGTGAGGATGCGGTCAGAAGGAACGACAGCGATATGGGCAGGAGGGAGCAGCGAAACGAGGCGCGCTTCCTGGGGACTGGAGAGCAGGACCAGAGTTCCAGTATCGGCCAGAACGTAATCGGCGCTGGTAATTCCGACGTCGGCAGAAGCGCACAGTTCCCGCAAGCGGTCGCGGCTCGCGACGCCGGAACTCACGTTCGGAAGGCCGGTGATCCCGCACTCTTGAAGATATGGAGCATTGGAGGCAACCGCCACGCGATTTCCGAGCTCGCGGGAAACCAGGGCTCCCGCATCCTGAGCTAAAGCAGCGCGGCAGACGCGGCCTGCCAGGGCTTCCAGCCGCGTGGTGAAGGAAGCGACGCGAGCCTCAAGGCCAATCTCAGGAATGCGAAGCCGAACGGGCGGAGGCGGCGGGGGCGCCTGCGCTCCAGTGCGGCCGAGCGCGGTACGGACGCGGTGTAGGATTTCCTCGCGCGCCATCAGCGTTGCCTCCAGAGTTGTCGAAAGCTGCGGGGCGGCGGAGGCGGCAAATCGCGTTGGCTCAACCAGGCGCGGATGGGACCGATATTCAGGAGCGCCGGAACGCGGCGAATCCAGGCGCCATCGCCGGAACGGGCCAGGGACGCGGCCAGGCGCCCTCCGATTGCATAGGCGCGGGGGTGTCGCGCCAGCCAGGCAAACACGCGGAAGGCCAGTTTCTCCAAGCGGCCTGTTTTCACGCTTGCTACCTCGGAGCGGAGGTCCAACAGGACTTTGGGAATATCGATCTTGACCGGACAAACTTCGGCGCAGGCCCCACACAGGCTGGAGGCGAATGGCAATCCCGGTTCGTGGCCGGCGCCCAGGAACTGGGGCGTGATGATGGCGCCAATCGGCCCCGAGTACACCCAGGGGAAACTGTGGCCGCCGATTTTGCGGTAGACCGGGCACGTGTTCAAACACGCGCCGCAGCGGATGCAGTAGAGGGACTGCCGGCGTTCCGGGTTGGGCAGCAGACGCGTCCGGCCATTATCGAGCAGCACGACGTGGAATTCGTCCGGACCATCGATTTCGTCCGCGCGCCGCGGACCGCTGAGAAAAGAGGTGTACACGCTCAGCAGCTGTCCGGTGGCACTGCGCGCCAGTAATTTCAGGAAGACCGCAAGGTCCTGAGCCCGAGGAATGACTTTTTCGATTCCGGCAACCGCGATGTGGATTTTGGGCGCGGACGTGGTCAGCCGTGCGTTGCCTTCGTTCTCCACGAGGACAATGGCGCCGGAATCGGCGACCAGGAAGTTCGCGCCGCTGATGCCGATGTCGGCGGCCAGAAATTTCTGGCGCAGCACGGAGCGAGCCAGCGCCGTTTGATTCTCGATGACGATATCGTGCGGCGCATGCAGCTTCTCCGTGAGGATTTGGGCCACGTCATAGCGCGTCTTATGCAGCGCCGGGGCAACAATGTGGTACGGCCGTTCGTGGGCCAATTGCAGGATATACTCGCCGAGATCGGTCTCCACCGATTCCAGGCCATGATGCCCCAGCCGCTCGTTGAGATCGATTTCCTCCGTGGTCATCGACTTCGATTTGACGATGAGCCCGGCGCCGCGCTGTTTGGCCAAGGATAGGACAAAATCGGCCACTTCAGGGCCATCCCGGCAATAGGTGACGGTTCCGCCGTGCGCTTCGACGTTGCGCTGAAACTCCTCCAGGTAGTAATCCAGGTGGTCAATGGCGTGCTGCTTGAGGAGATTGGCCTGAGTGCGCAATTCCTGGTAGTCCGGAAGTACGTTGTCCGCGATGACCGCGAGGCGCGCGTCTTTCAGGCGGCCGGTGGCGGTATAGATGGCCTGCTGCAGGCGTGGATCGGCCAGCGTGTCGTGGATGTGTCGCTGCAACTGGCTCGACATAGGCTAGCGGCTGGCCAGCACTTCAGCCAAATGCAGCGTGCGGATTTCTAGCCCGGCTCGGGACAGTGCGCCCTGAATCTGCATGAGGCAACTGGGATCGAGCGATACCACCGTGTTGGCGCCGGAGCGGACGATGGCGTCCACCTTGCCGCGCGCCATGGCGCCGGAGAGTTCGCCGAACTTGACCGAAAATGTACCGCCGAACCCGCAGCACTCTCCGGCCGGTTCCAACTCGCGTAGTTCGAGGCCGCGCACGCGGGCCAGCAACCGCCGCGGCGCACTATGAATCCCTAGTTCGCGCAACGCATGGCAACCGTCGTGGAACGTGGCCACTGCTTCCAGGTGAGCGCCGACATCCTCGGCGCCTGCGACCTCCGTCAGAAATTTCGAAAACTCCCAAACCCTGGAGGCTAAACTCTTGGCGCGCGCTCCCACGGCGGAATCGCTGGCGAACAGTTCGGCGAAATGATGCGTAATCATCGCGGTGCAGGAACCGGAGGGAACCACAATGGCGTCGGAAGCTTCGAAGACATCGAGAAAATGAAGCGCCACCGCGCGCGCCTCGGCCCGATAGCCGCTGTTGAAGGCGGGCTGGCCGCAGCAAGTCTGGGCTTCTGGGAAGTCGACTTCGAAGTCGAGGGCCTCGAGCACTTTGGCCATGGCCATTCCGATTTGCGGAAACAGCTGGTCGACCATGCAAGTGACAAACAGAGAAATTCGTCGGCTCATGCCGGTCAGCGCCCCATTTGCAGGCGTTCGGCCAGATAAGGCGGCAGACCGGCATCATAGATCTTCTGCTGCGCGCCGCTGACATTGTAGCGGACGCGCTGATAGACGACGGCGCGGGTCTCGGAGTCATAGACCGCGTAGGCGGCGCGCGGATCGCCATCGCGCGGCTGCCCCACCGAGCCCGGATTGATCAGATAGCCGCAATTCGGGTCGATGTCGAGGGAAAGGTGGGCCTGGCGGGCCGAGACGTGGGGAATGGTTTCGATACGCGACTGGTTCCAGATAAAGCCCCCTTGCAGATGCGTGTGTCCGAAGAAAGCCAGGCGGCTTTCGAGGTAGCCGAAGGCGTCGCCGGCCTCATCCGCGGCCATGACGTAATCGTCTTCGTCCCAGGGAGACCCGTGCAGGATTTCCATGCCGTCGACAAACGCGGGGCCTTTCTGGAGGTCGCGCACATAGGCGGCATTATCGGCGCTCA
>Ga0126371_10006709_pt1 | contig 10265 bp, 9 predicted proteins | sample PanSoiMetaPlot_4_FD_110145 | JGI IMG/M metagenome (GOLD analysis project Ga0126371, IMG submission 110145) | Tropical forest soil microbial communities from Panama - MetaG Plot_4 | ecosystem: Environmental > Terrestrial > Soil > Tropical forest > Bulk soil | place: Panama | collected 2016-02-17
CGGCTCGTCCAGCAGCAGCACGTTCGGTTTCTCCAGCATCAGCCGGCAAAACGTCAGCCGCGCCGCTTCTCCGCCCGACAGCGCTTCGGTCCGCTTCCCCGCATCGTCGCCGCTAAACAGCATCTGCCCGAGCACGCCCCGCAGTTCCGCCTGCGACGCCATGGGATCGAACTCGTGTAGCCAGTCGATCAGCGTTACTCCCGCGCGAATCGATTGCCGGTGATCCTGCGAAAAGTACCCCACCGAGACCTCGTGTCCCCAGGTCACCGTCCCGGCGTCGATCGCGAATGCCTGCTCCGCCGCATCGATCGGTCCCGGCGCGTTCCGCACCAGCGACCGCAGTAGCGTGGTTTTGCCGGCGCCATTTCGGCCAATCAGCGCCACCTTCTCGCCTCGACTGACACTCGCGGTGAAGTTGTCGATCACGCCCGTGCCGTCGTACGATTTCGACAGCCCCTTGACCTCCAGCGGATGACGGCCCGAAGGGCGGTCGATGCCAAACTTGATGTACGGCCGTTGGATGTTCGACTTCGCCAGCTCCGAGGTTTGCAGCCGTTCGACTTCTTTCTTTCGCGACATCACCTGCGAAGACCGCGTGCCGGCCGAAAACCGCGCGATGAACTCGTTCAGTTGCGCGATCTTCTTTTCCCGCTGCGCGTTTTGCGCCTCCACCCGGGCGCGAATCTGGGTTTTCGCCAGCACCATGTCGTCATAGCCGCCCGTGTAGGTGATCACCGTTTCGTAATCGATGTCCGCCACATGCGTGCAGACCTCGTTCAGGAAATGGCGATCGTGCGAGATCACGATCAGGCAGCCCTCGTACTTCAATAGATAATCCTGGAGCCAGTGCACCGATTCCAGGTCGAGATGGTTCGTCGGCTCGTCGAGCAGCAGCACGCTCGGATTCCCAAACAGCGCCTGCGCCAGCAGCACCCGCACCTTCTGGCCGCCCTGCAGTTCGCTCATCCGGCGCTCGTGCCACGCGTCCCCGATGTCGAGGCCGTCCAGCAGAACCGCCGCGTCACTCTCGGCCGTGTACCCGCCTTCATGGCCCACCGTCCCTTCCAACTCGCCGAGCCGTATCCCGTCTTCCTCGGTGAGTTCGTCGTGAGGCTTCGCATACAGGGCTTCGCGCTCCTCGAGCGCGGCCCACAGCGGCGCGTTCCCCATGATCACGGTATCGAGCACCCGGTACGAATCGAACGCAAACTGGTCCTGGCGCAGCACGCCGATTTTCTCCGGCCGGGTCACCGAGCCCTTCGACGGCTCCGTCTCGCCCGTCAGGATGCGCATGAGCGTCGACTTGCCCGCGCCGTTAGGCCCGGAAATCGCGTAGCGGCGCCCGGAAAGAAACGTAGTCGTCACGTCTTCGAACAGGACGCGGTCACCGAAGCGCATAGAAACGTTGTTGATGGATAACAAATTAGAATTCTTTCCTGAAAGGGTTTATCGGGTTCGGGCAGGGCGCCGAGGGCCGGACTTCCCTATTATATCCGGAAAGTCACCATACGCCCATGTGTTTGGCTGCGGCCCGCGACCATGCCTGTTCCTCGTTTCGCAAATTTTCTACTTCCAACAAAACAAACCCTAAACTCCCATTTCCGCTCCTCTCCCACCGCCTCCCGCCGCCGCTCGTGTGCTCCAATAAAATCGGGTAAGCAAGCAGGCCACTTCGGCGGGAAGCCCGGTTTCGGAACGATCGTTCCGAACCGCCCCCGCCAACTCCCCTGTTTGCAACAAAACTTCTCCGATTCTCGGAACGATCGTTCCGAAAACCGTGTATGGATAACGAAAAACAGGTCGACCTACAACTGGCCGTAGTTGACCAGTTCGACGCCCGCGCGCTCGAGCGCGGCTCTTACTTCAGGGGCAGTCAAGGCTGTAAGTTCGGCCTCCCGGCTCTCCTTCAAGCGCGTTCGCGCCTGGCGCAGGGCCGCGCCGCATTTGCCGGGATGGCACATCAATTCGGTGCTCCCGTCGGGCAGCACTCCAATCAACTCGACCAACTCGGCCGTATGAAACCGTCCCGTAATCTGGAAGCCGGCGAAATGATCGGTAGTCCGGCAGTGGTGTCTCTCCAGAACGCGGTGGAACCGCCGGCGGAGCAGGCCGAGCGACTTACTGGTGAGCCGCACGACCGGCGGAACCGCTGTCCGCAGCGGGAAATCGAAGGGGCGGCGCACCCAGGGAACTCCGAACTCCTCGCTCAAGCGAGCCACGGCATCCAGAACCGGCGGCGCGAGATGCGTGTGTTTGTGCGTATCCAGGTGACTCGGCCGAATCCCGGCGTCGAGGATGCGCCGCACTTGGGCACGCAGTTCGTCGTAGGGGCGGAGGTGTTTGCCGGCGATGGCGAGCAGGAGCCGGCTCACGGTCACAGGAAACGGTTTGCCACTGAGCAGCGAAGCGCCTCCAACCAGCACCAGGTGACAGCCGATATCGAGAGAAGGAACCTCTCGAGCGCCGTGAACGGCATCCTCGAAGGCGCTGCCATTGGCCATCAGCGTGGTCGACGTCAGAATGCCGCGGCGGTGCGCCTCGACAATGCCCTCGTTCACATCGGGCGTAAAACCGAAATCATCCGCATTGACGACGAGCCGTTTTCGCGAAATCAAAACAAGCCCAGCTTGATCCGCAGAAACTTCTTGGGATTTGCGCGGATATCTTTGGCGAGGCTTTGAAACTCGCGCGTGGTGCTGTCCAGCTCCTGATAAAGTTGGGGGTTCACGACGAGTTGTCCAATGGTGCCCTGGCCGGAGTCGATCTTGTCGACGGTGGTGTTGAGGCGCGTGATCAATTCATTCAGCCGCTGATTGAGCTGATCGTCCTTGAGAAGTTTGCCGGCCGTGCCTTTGCCCGCGTTGAGGTCGGCAACGAGTCCCTTCATCTCGTTCAACACCTGCGTCGCTTCATTGAACAGAGCCGGGTCCTTGAGCATCTTGCCGGCGGTGCCTTGGCCGCTCTGCAAGTCGGCAAGGAGGGCATCGAGGCGCTTGATGGGCGCGCGAAACTCCTGGTAGAGCGAATCGTCGTAGAGCAGCTTGCTGAGAGTCCCGTTGCCGGTGCGGATGTCCGCCAGAAGCTTTTGACCCTCTCCGACGATGCCATTCAACCGGTCGTACAGTTCGCGATCTTTAAGAAGCAGGCCGAGGTTGCCCTTGCCCTGCTCCACTCCGGCGAGCAGGCCGTCGACGCGGCCCACAATGCCTTGAAACGATTGCAGCAGGCCGGCCATCTGGTTCATCAACTGGGGAATGTCCTGCGCCATCTGGCTCATCAACACATCACCGGCCTTGACGTGTGTCTTCGAGATGCCTTTGGTAATGTTGATGAATTTATCGCCGAGGAGATTGGCGGCGGCAATGCCGGTGGTGGAATCGATCGGAACATCGACAAGGTTGCGCTCATCCACCATCATGACGAAGCGCACGGGACGTTTCGGGTCGTTGGTGAGGCTCAGGCTGTCCACGTAGCCGATGGTGATGCCGTTCAGCCGCACCGGCGTGCCTTCCTGCATGGCGGAGGCATCGTCCATATATGTGAGCAGGGGCACGTTGTGGTGCAGCAGCCCCTTGCTGGTAGTCAGCAGGAAGATGAGCGTGACCGTGATGGCGATTGCAATCAAGGCCACCAGCCCGACTCTCAGTTGCGACCAGCGTATTTTGCTGCGTTCCGGCATCCGCTATTCCCGCTGCTTGACGAACTTGGAAATGTAGGGGTTTTTCTGAGCTTCGAGCTGATCCTGATCCCCTTCGAAGATCAGCCGTCCTTCCTGAAGCACCATGAACGTGGTTCGCACGTCCCCTCTCGCCCCGTTCCGAGCCAGCTCGATCTGCCCTTGATCCGAATTGTAGCGGAAATTGGCCATGACATTCCCGTCCTGGTAGCGATAGGTAACCAGCAACGTAGTGGTCTTGGCGACGTCGCGCGCCTTCACCAGCAGAGCCATGATCGTGTGCGCAGTGATGGGATCGAGACCGGCGGTCGGGGAGTCGTAGAGAATCAGCGGAGGGTTGGTGACGACGGCGCGGGCGATGGCCGCCCGGCGGCGCATGCCGCCCGACAACTCGCTCGGAAATTTTTCGAGCGTGCCGCCGAGTTCGACGAATTCCAAGGCCTGCGCCACGCGAGGGTGTACCTCGGCCGGTGGGCAGTGAATGGACTTCTGATTCACCAGCGGGTACGCCACGTTCTCTTCGATGTTGAGGGAATCGAACAGCGCGCTTTCCTGGAACAGCATGCCGATGCGGCTGCGGATTTCAAACAATTCGCGCTCGCCGAGCGTGGTGAGGTCTTTGCCGAAGACGAAGACGTTGCCGGAATCGGGCCTAATCAGGCCAAGGGCAGTTTTCAGCAGCACGGTCTTGCCGCTGCCGGCCGAGCCGAGAATCACGCGCGATTCCCCCTGGCGCGCTTCGAACGAGACGCCGTCGAGAGCCGGGACATCATCGAAAGACACCGACACATTCTCGAACCGCAGGATGGATGGCAGCGCCTCCGGCATCAGAGTTTGGTCTGGCTGACGAAAACTTGAGCAATCAGGTAGGTGAGGGCGAAGATCAAGACCGATGCGGTCACCATGGCCTGGGTGGTGGCGCGGCCGACGCCCTGGGTACCTCCGGTAGTCTTCAAACCGTAGTAGCAGCCGATGAGTGAGACCACGAAGGCGAACACGAAAGGCTTGAGGAGGCCCTGCGTGAGATCGTTCCACTCGAGCGAGCGCCAGGCGGATCTCGAGTACAATCGCGGCGATAGGCCCAGAAAGACGAAGGAAATGACCCACCCCGCGAAGATGCCGACGAAATCGGCAATCACGGTCAGAATGGGCAGCATGACACATGTGGCGATCAGACGCGGGGTCACCAACTTCTGAACGGGATCGGTGCCGAGAGCGCGCATCGCATCGATCTGCTCGGTCACTTTCATAGAACCCAATTCGCTTGCCATGCCGGAAGCGTTGCGGCCGGCCACCATCAAGGCGGTCAGGTCGGGACCGAGTTCACGCACCAGCGTGATCGCCACCGCCGTTCCGGTCTTGCTGAGTTGCCCATATTGCGAGAGCACGCGCGACATCTGCAGCGCCATGACCGCCCCGCTAAACAAGCCGGTGAGGACCACGATGAAGAGGCTGCCGACGCCGATATTGTCCATTTGCAGAGCAATATCGTCGCCGTAGTGCGGTGTTCGGAAAATGTTGGCGACGGCGCGGCCCGTGAGCAAGAAGAATTCCTGGACCGCGATGACAGGCCCTTTCAGCAGATCGAGCAATCCGGTTGGGTCCTCGATCCGATGCTACCATACAACTATAAATGGGGCGATGAAAGGACTTACCGACATTCCGGGGATCCGCGTCGGGCACATCTCCGACTACCAGGCGCTCACGGGTTGCACGGCGATCTTGTGTGAAGCCGGGGCCGTGGGCGGGGTGGACATCCGGGGCGCGGCCAGCGGCACGCAAGAGACGCCGACGCTCGATCCGCTTCATGTCGACCCCACATTGCACGGGATTCTTTTGACGGGCCGGAGCGTGTTCGGCCTCGAGGCCGCGTCGGGCGTGCGCCGATACCTCGAAAGCCGCGGGTCCGGTGTCACGACTCCCGCCGGCAAAGTGCCCATTGTGCCGGCCGCCGTTATCTACGATCTCGGCATGGGCAATCCGAAGATCCGTCCGACGGTGGCGATGGGCGAAGCCGCGGCAGCCGCGGCGACGACCGATGCCGTGGCGGAAGGCTGCGTCGGAGCCGGGACGGGCGCGACGGTGGGCAAGACGCTCGGCATGAAGAACGCCATGAAGAGCGGCGTCGGCAGTTTCACCGTCCCTATGCCCGGCGGCGTCCTGATGACGAGCCTGGTAGTGGTGAATGCATTCGGCGATGTTCGCGACCCGGCCACCGGCAAAATCGTCGCCGGCGCGCGCAAATCTCCCGACAGCCGCGAATTCGTCGATGGCAATGAAATTGTGAAGAAGACGCCTCCGCCGCCCTTGGTACGGACCAATACAACGCTCGCCGTGGTGGCCACCAACGCGCGACTCAGCAAAGTGGAAGCCACCAAACTGGCGCAATCTGCCAGTCTCGGCATGGCGCGCGCAATCTACCCGGTCAATACCACTAACGATGGCGACACGGTCTTCGCGTTGTCACTCGGCGACCGCCGCGCGCATATTGATTCGCTGGGCGTGGCGGCTGCCGAAGCGATGGTCCAGGCGATTCTGCGCGCTGTGCGGTTGGCCAAAACATTAGGCGGCGTGCCGGGGCTCGGCTAAGAGCCATGCTGAAAATCGAGATCGTCAAACAGCCCGATGGCGCCGGCGTACTGCGCTGTACCCGCAAGGACGGCTCAGTCACCTGGCAGAAGCAGACCAAGCACGCCGCGCACTTCGCTCTGCACGATTTGACTCACTACGCTGTGGAATCGACGCTGGGGTGCCGGCAAGGGTTTTTCGGCTTGGTCGCGGAAGGCTGGGATATCGAGGACACCACCGGCAAGGGCAAGCGTGGCGCGATTCCGGCGGAGGCGCTCGCGGTGGAGCGCATCGTCGGATTGTTCGATTCGGAACGAGGCTCCGGCGCGCTGTGGACCTGCGAGGAGTTCAACGAACATGCGCCGCGCCTACTTAGCCAGGAGGAGATTCAACGGGTGCGCGCGTTACGCGGCGAACTCTTCCAGCGCTGGTTTGCCACGGCGGCGGGCCAGAAGCTCGAGCTGACGTTCCTGCCGGCGGCAGTTCGCTAAGGTTCGGTCACCCAGGTCATTTGAAGCCCGGCGGGGATCCGCAAGGAGCCGCTTACGGAAACCCAGCCTTCCGGCGTCCCGTAGTAGCGGCCGAGGCCGGCTACGCCACGCAGTGTTGCGGAACGGACGTCATAGGGTTGGCCGGCGGCATCAACGCGCAAAAGACGGAGCTTAATCACCGAAACAGATCCGGCACGAAGCGCTCCGGTTTCCATGCCGATCACCCGAAGCGTGACGGCCGAGCCGGCAGGAATCGGCACCGGGCCGTGCACGGCTCGGGTGACCTCAGCCGCCACCCGATCCCCAATGGCGGTAGCACCCTGCGCGATCGGGGTCGTGAGGCGCACGTGTAATTCAATACGCGCCGGAAGGGGTTGAGGAGCAGCCGGTGACGGTTGCGTGGGAGGATCTGCGCCAGGTTCCGTGAAAGTCACGGTCGACTCGCCGGCATATTCGCGGCAGCGCGCGAATGTGATCTGGTTGCGAGCGATCTCGCCTTTCAGGTCCATGAGCGTTGTCTCGGAAGCGGCGGGGATCAAGTAGTCGCCGGTGCCAATGTGCGCACGGGCGTATTCCGTGTATTCGGCGGCCTGCAGCGTGTCCAGATTGCGGGGGATTTCATTCGCCTCGATTTCGAACGCGATCACGTCGTAGGTGTCCGCGTCCGCGGTGAACCAGCCGTGGTAAGCAACGGTGGCCGCGAGAACTCCGTACCGAACGGTATACGTGCTATTGGCGAGCGGCACCTGAAACGAATATTTCACCTGGGTTTTGCCGTTGGCGGCGCTTATGCCTTCGAAATGAAAGATGGGCCCATTATCGGCAAAGACTGCACGCCCGAGCATGCCGAAGTTGCCGGTTGCGATGGAACCGTCCGGCACCATATCGAAAAGCCTCTGCTCGCCGAGCCGGTCTCCGGGCCATGCATAAAGCTCGTGACCGTTCAGGTAAGCGACGTCCACGCGCAGGATGTCCCGGTTCTCGTACTGCTTGGAGGGCGGTCTGCGAAGCGCGCGCTCGATGGTTTCACGACACGTGTAGTCAGGCAGGCGGGCGAGCGTTCGGGCCATCTGGGTGCGGATGCGAGTAAGCCGCTGCGGTTCGCTCAGATCAGCAGCATGAATCGTGGCCACGGCAGAGATCCAAGTAAACAGCACCCAGCGCATCTGGCACGATTATACGCGCGCCCGGGGTGGGCGGTTATCGAGGCTTGTACGCGATGGCGTCGATTTCGACTTTGATATTGGGAAGCGCAAAGCCGGTCACCACCGTGCTGCGCGCGGGCTTGGCTTCGCCGAAGAACTCGGCGTAGACGGCGTTCATGGCGGCGAAGTCCTTGCCGTCGGCGAGGAAGACGCCGCATTTGACCACGTCAGCCAGGCCGGCGCCGCAGCCTTCCAGAATGCGCTTGAGACCGTTCAGCACCTGGCGGGTTTCATGGGCCACCTCGCCGGGCTCGGCCGGCACCTGACCGGAAACGAAAATGAAATCTCCAGCCCGCACAGCCGGTGAATACGGGCCTCGCGGCGCTGGGGCTCCGGGCGGATTAATTCGTTCAATCATGGCTAATGTCCTTCGGCTTCCAAAAAACGCTCCGCTTCGATGGCCGCCATGCAGCCCGCGCCAGCCGCCGTGACAGCCTGCCGGTAGATGCGATCCTGCACGTCTCCAGCGTGAAAGACGCCGGGGATATTTGTGCGCGCGCCGCCCTGCGACACGATGTAGCCATCGGCATCGGTAGTGAGCTGACCGCGAAAGACCGCGGTGTTGGGGATGTGCCCGATCGCCACGAAGAAGCCGTCCACCGGCTCATCCCACACCTGCCCGGTCTTCACGTTGCGGAGGCGCGCGGCCGTGACCAGGTTCTTGCCGACATCGAGAATCTCTTCCACCACGGTGTTGGCGACGAATTTGATTTTGGGATTGGCGCGCGCGCGGTCGAGCATGATCTTGGAGGCGCGAAACTCCTCGCGGCGGTGCACCAGGGTGACCGAATCGCCGAATCGAGTTAGAAAGTTGGCTTCTTCCATCGCGGAGTCGCCGCCGCCGACCACTAGAATCTTCCGGCCTTTGTAAAAGAAGCCATCGCACGTGGCGCACGAACTGACACCATGACCGATCAGTTTCTGCTCGGATTCGAGACCGAGCCAGCGTGCCGATGCGCCGGAGGCCACAATTACCGTGCGTGTTTCCATCCACTCGCCTTCCACGTTCAGGCGGAACGGCCGCTTAGAAAGATCGGCATCGAGCACCGCGCCATGCACGTACTCAGCGCCGAAATTTTGCGCCTGCTTCTTAATGTTCTCCACCAGATCGGGACCGTTAATCCCTTCGGGAAAGCCGGGGAAGTTTTCCACCAGCGTGGTGAGAGAGAGTTGACCACCGGCTTCGTGGCCGGCGATCACGAGCGGCTTGAGATTGGCGCGCGCGGCATAGATGGCAGCAGTGTTACCGGCGCAGCCGGAACCAATGATAACGACATTACGCATGAGGGAAGCTCTCAATGTAACAGACTTCATTCCCGCGGGACTTAGCGAAAGGCCGCGGCAAGCCGCTTGTGGCTGTAATACCGGGCTTGTTCCTTCGGCGTGCGGCCTTCGTCGTTGCGAATGCTCGGGTCCGCTCCCGCGTCAAGCAACGCCTTGAGTGATTCGGTATGACCGAAATCGATGGTCGCAGCGTACATGAGAGGGGTATAGCCGTTCTCGTCGGTGGCGTTGAGGGGAACGCCGGCCTTCACGAGAATCGGAATCATGTTCGGGCGATCGGCTATCACGGCCCAATGCAGCAGGTTGATGCCGGTAGATTCCGTGCCGCGGGCCGAAGCGCCCGCCGCCATCAAAGCGTTGACGACATCGGCGTAACCGAATGTGACGGCGGAGGAGAGCGCGGCCGGGTCGGTGGCGCCGCGCCGGAGTAAGAGCGAGACGTTGTCGAGATCACCAGTCATGGAGGCAAACAGCAACGGGGAGTGGCGCGCCCGCACGCCCGCGGGCGCCTGCACTTCCGCGCCGGCTTCGAGCAATTCCCGAACCGCGGCTGCTGTGCCCCGATAGGCCGCGGCAATGGCCAGGGCGTCGCAGCCCGAGGGCGCGCGGGTTTTGGGGTTAGCGCCGCGCTTTAAAAGGAGCCGGACTTTTTCGGCGTCGGGTGCGGCCATCATCAACGCAGTGGTGCCATCCGGAGTCCGGCTATTCGGATCGAGTCCCGAGTCGAGCAAAGCAGACAACTGCTGTGGCGTTCCGAACAACGCGGTGCGAACCCAGGGCGCCGTGCCGGTTGCGCCGGCCGCGGCTTCCCGGGCGCCGGCAGCAGTCTGGGGCAGAGCGGCCAGCAACGCCATCACCGCCCAGCAGCTTCCGGCGTATGATACATACTCGTCTTTTTCATACGGAAAGCCGGTTGAAAAATACTCAGGACTGATTTGGGCCGGCGAAATCATCCGGGTGTGGACGCGCCAGGTTCCGTCGGAAGCCTGAGTAGAAATCAGAAACCGGAAACCCCGGCGCACAGCACCGGCGGTTTCGGGC
>Ga0126371_10006710_pt1 | contig 10264 bp, 5 predicted proteins | sample PanSoiMetaPlot_4_FD_110145 | JGI IMG/M metagenome (GOLD analysis project Ga0126371, IMG submission 110145) | Tropical forest soil microbial communities from Panama - MetaG Plot_4 | ecosystem: Environmental > Terrestrial > Soil > Tropical forest > Bulk soil | place: Panama | collected 2016-02-17
CATAATATCGGGACACTCTTCAGCGAGGATTGCCCGCGCCCGCTCTTCGCAAGAGGGTTCGAGCGGCGAGAAGATCGCGGCAACCGCAACCGAGCGGATCCCGCCTTTGCGGATCTGTCGCGCGGCCTGTCGGACCGCCTCTGCGGCCTTCACGCGCAAGCTCGCAAGACGCTCGGCCGCCTGCTTCTGCTCGACTCGTGCCCATGAGGCATCGCGCGCAAGACAGGCAAAGCGTTGTGCTTCGGGCGGGATCGCGGAAAGGCAAATACCGAGGACGATGGCGAGATAAGAAAGCTTTCTGAGCTTGGGCACGGACAGTCTCCCTATAAGTTACTCCTGCGAATCTTCCATTCAAGGCTTCGCGTTCGTACGGTCCTGCAGTTGTTCTGACAATTTGAGTTCGCGATCCGCGTCTTCGGTCCGACCCAAATCGCGATAAGCCAGCCCGAGCAAGTGATGGGGAATCGGATTATTCGGATCCATGGCGATCGCGCGCTCTAAAGCCCGAGCGGCTAGCGCGGATTCCCCTTTTTTTTCCAGTACTTTGCCCATCAGGATATACGGGCCGGTGGATGTCGCGTCCAGCCAAATCGAGCGCTGCAGGAGTTTTTCCGCATCTTCGTATTTCTGCGCGCGGGTGAAGGCGTCCGCCAGTTTGTAGTACACCGCGGCGTCGCCTGGATTCAGCCGAAGCTCGTTCTGAAACTCCACGGTGGCTTCCGGGAGTCGCGATTTGTAGAGATAGATTTCGCCGAGCAAGGAATGCGCCAGCGGCAACTTGGGATCTAGTTCGACGGCCTTCTGCGCGTACTCCTCGGCAACCACGTCGAAGTCAAAGCGCAACATCATCCGCGCGGTGAACAGATAGCCGGCCGCGGAGTCGGGTGGCACGGCGAACATTTTGGCGAACGCTTTGCGGGCATCGCCGTAAGCCTTGGTCTCGAGGTAGCAGATGCCCAGGATGTAGGCGGCGTCCACGTTGGCGCTGGGATACCACGTTTGGACTTTTTCGAGCGGGGCGATGGCCTCGGCTGGCCGACCGGCAAGGTAATACGATAACCCCAGCAACTGGGTGGCTTCGCCATCGCCTGGATTTTCCGCGAGCGCCTTCTGAAGACTGTCGACGGCCTTCAAATAGTCGCCTTTCTTGTAGTACACGATTCCCCGTTCATGCGCGAGGCCTTTGGCCTCCGGTTGTTTCGCGGCAAGCGTTTCAAGCTGCGCCAGGGCCTCGTCGAATTTGCCTTGCTGTGCCAGGCGCCTTGCCGCGGCAAACGCACTGTCGCCCGAGACCGTCGATTTTGGTTGTGGAGCTTCGACCTTTTCCTGCCTGGCGCGTCCTGAGACCGCGCCCGAAAAAAACAGCAAAGCGATCAAAAGCCTCGTTCCCACACGGAAAGCGAGAGGAAGAGAGACGGTCAACCGCGGGCACCGGAATCTTCCCCCGGTCTGGCGCGTCGACGCTTTTGCGGCTCGAGGCACGGGCAATCTCTCCGTTACGGCTTTGGGTCTTTCGAAGCGTGACTAATTTGCTCAAGGTTTTCGCGCGCCAACTCGTGGTTGGGATCGATCTCTAGAGCCCGCTCAAAGTGAAGCTTGGCTTCTCGAAGATTGCCGATTTCCGCCAGAGCGCCGCCTAAGTTAGCTTCCGCATTGGCGTCGTCCGGGCGCAAGCGGACAGAAACGCGATAGTGCTCAATCGCTTCGAGAAACTTGCCCTGGGAGGCAAGAGCATTTGCCAAATTATAGTGCGCGTCAAAATTAGACGGCTCTGCGCTGATGGCCGCCATCAGATACGGGATGGCTTCCGAGGATCGTTCTGCGGCCAAAAGCGAAGCGCCGAGTGCATTGTTTGCGGTAGCGTCCTCGGGGCGAAGGCGCACGGCCTGTTCGAACTGCTCGATGGCACCTTCTTGGGCGCCGCGGGCAAGAAGCATGGCAGCAAGGTTATAGTGGGCCTCGAAGTCAGCAGGATTCTTGTCCACGTTGTGCCGCGCCATAGCTTCCTGAAGCACCATGCGTGGATCGGTGGCCACCCCAGGTAGAGCGTGGGGAAGAACCTGAAGCCACAGGTGGGCCATTTCGTCACTCGAGCGGTTCCCGGCAAGGACCCGGCGCGGAGGATCGCTGGGGTTGGCGATATTGTCGCTGGAATTGTCGTAGACAAAACGCATCGTAATGGTGGTGCCTTTCGGCAACGGCACCGGCTCTTGGTAACGGTAAACCGCCTGCCAGTTCAGGTTCCATTGAGGAATATGAATCAGCGTTTTTCGAGAGCCATCCGGCAGCGCCGCCAACGCCTGCAAATCCTTGCCGAGATAGTGCGCGTGGGGATAAATGGCTAGCACATCGACATCAACGGGAAACGTGAACTGGTCGGTTACTACGAAATGTTTTTCTCCAGGAGGGATGTCGAGTTGCTGATCGTTTTCCATCTGCAGCAGCAGAGGGAATAGCGTGGCGGGTTTGTCGGTGAAATACAGACCCAGGCTCGGCTGGATCTTTTCCGGCTTGCCCGAAGGCTGTAAATGAATGTTGAGCACCAAATCGGTGTTTTTGTCCAGTCGCACGGCCATGCCTTCGGGCTCGGGCTTAAGCACCGTGCCAGGTTTCCAGAAAAAGAAGTGGCTGTCCGGATCGAAGGTCTCTGATTCGATTTTAAGTTCCATGCCCGGGAAACCTGCGCCCGGCTCTTTTTCCTGGCGACGTGAAGACTGCTCTCGATCCACCAGGATGTTGGCGTGGTGAACGACGCGTTTATCACCCGGCCGAATCTCAATGGCTTTCACCCATCGTGTACCGTCGACAGGCGAGCGAAAGATGAAATTCCAGTACATGTCCGAACCACTGGCGGGTAGAGTGTAAGGTTTTTCGGCCGCGATGATTTTATCCGGCCGGCCGATTTGCCAGCCTGCGGCAAATTGCGGGGCAGCAGGAAGATCGGCAGCCGCGCCTTCGATGGCTCCCTGCTGAACCCATTCTTGAATGAGCGCAATTTGTTCGTCAGACAGGCGAAGCTCATCGGCAAAACGCAACTCTTGCGGCACGGGAAGCCAGGGCGGCATGAAGCCCGTTGATGTGAGAGCGGCGATCTGGCGGGCGCGCGCTCTCGCGTCTCGGTAGGTCAGCAGCGGAAACGGACCAGCCTCCCCGGGGTGGTGGCAGGGGGCGCAGTAATGGAAAATGATGGGAGCGATATCGCGATTGAAGGTGACTTGTTTTGGCGCCGAAGGCAGGAGCTGGGGGGCCTTGGCTTCGTGCTTGGCAAGAGCCGCAGCTGTCGCTGAAGTGAATCCAAGCAAGCAGGCAATTACCGTTCGCAACAAAGAGCTCATTCGAGGTCCGCGATATAGCATCCCACTGCAGGAGTATTGGGTGGTGGCGCCTTCCCGGTCAGGGCCGCTTGGATGGCGTCGGCAAGTTCGTGGGTGGTGGCGGCAGGCCGGGTGCGGCCAACGTCTTCATACAAGTTATCGATGCGGCCATGGTAGAGGAGCCGGCGATGCGCGTCGAAGACCGCCGCTTCTGGGGTGACTTGGACTTGCGCTTCGAGGACCAGGGCGTGTTCGGGATCGCGCAAAGCGTGGAGTTTATAGCCGTAGTCGCTCTCATGCTGGCGAACCTTTTCAGCCGAAGCGGTCTTGCCTGGATACACCAGCCAGAAGGCTACCTTTGCAGCATATTGCGAGCTGATTCGCTCGATCAACGGTAGATAGCGGTTGGAGATGGGGCAGTCGGTTCGCACAAACAGGAGCACAACGGGTTTTCCGGCGTTTTCCAAGAAGGGATCTGCTGGAGTTCCGTCGAGGTGCAGCGCCCTCTTTTGCGCAGCCGGAAAAAGGGTCGAGGTCAGAACGAGAACTACGATTGTAAGGGCCGACGATAGGAGGGTGGCTCGTGGCCGCGAGCTGAAGCTAGAGTGAGCCATGACCGGTTTCCTGAAGCCTGACAGTCAAAATCTTACTTCCCCGTACGAGTGGCTGTCTATTTGACAATGCACCTGTTCGGTCTTCCCAAAAGACCCAGAAAAAAACGGGGAGCCGGTCAAGACTCCCCGTTGGGGCGGCGGCCTGTCGTTTTAGAAAAAGAATCTCAGGCCGAACTGCAGTTGTCGCATGCCGTTTGGTGCATTCGGCGAGGCGTCAGCTTCGATCGCACTGATTATGCCGCCTCCGCCGCAGTCGATGCAGGTATTGCCCTGCGTGGAACTGAAGCCCAGAACGGGATGGTTGAACACGTTGTAGGCATCAAAGCGGAATTGCGCCCTATATTTTTCCGTAATGTTGAAGTTCTTCGCCACCGACATGTCGGAGAAGAACGCGTGCGGCCCGCGCAGCCAATTCCGTCCCGCATTGCCGATACGACCGCAGGCCGGCAGGCGAAATGGGCCGGAGGTTGTCCGGGCGAGCGTGCAAGTATCTTGCCCGGTCAAGTCCGTGGCTGAAAAGGTTGCTTGGCTAAGTGAAGCGACCGGCGTGAACCATGTGAGATTGCCTTTCGAGTCCCGATGCTTTCCTGTGCTGAATGACTGGCCGGGCAGCAGGTCGGGATAGCACGGCCCAGCGTCAGCAATCGCGTTACACTCACCGATGGTCGGGGTGAAGGGCAACCCTCCACTCCAAGTCAAGGTGTTGGAGATCTGCCACCCGCCAATGGCGTAGTCCATCGCCCGGCTGGCGTTGCTCATGAACCTTCTCCCTTTGCCAACGGGCAATTCGTACACCGCATTAGCTACGAAGACGTGATTACGATTGAAATCATCCGGTCCGTAGACAAACTTCCGATCCACCGAATAGTAGCCCCCGAAACCATCGGCGCTGTAATTATAGGCTTTCGAGTAGGTGTAGTGAGCCAGGAATTGCAAGCCCTGCGAAAAGCGCTTCTCTACCTTCATCTGGAGAGCGCCATAGCTCGTGCTGCCATCGTTTCCGAAGTAGTTGCCGACGTCCACGGCGCAGCACGTCAGCGGGTTTCCGCTGGAGTCCAAGAAATTCGGATAGGTGAATGCCGGTACGTTATTAGGATTCAAACGGCGGCGCCAGGAAGTTGGAATCGACGGCGAAAAACTCGGTGTGCAGTCGAACATCGTTGCACTCGGATTGCCGGTGGCGCCAGGAGCGAGGCAGGAATACTTGCTAGTCCCAGATCCAATAGCAACCGCATTCGCGTTGTACGCCGGGCCATTGCCGGCAAACGTATGCGTACCTTTGTTGCCGATGTACGCGATCTCGAGGTTTATCGTCGGCGTTAGTTGTCGCTGCAGCGTGGCGTTCCACGCATCAAGAGTCGGCAAACGCTGGGTCGTGGGCCGCACGCGAGGATCGACCGCGTTCTGAGGACCACGAAGCGGCAAGATGCCATCGGCCGGAATAGTGATTGGTGCCAGCGCCGAAGGACCCTGTGCAAGCGTAAACACGGCGCTGCGGTCGTTGGTGAAGTTGGATTGCCCTGGAAGGCTGGAGGCGTGGATGTCCTGGTTCGCCAGGACTGGCAGGTTCTGGGTAACGACATGGCCGAAATTCGAGCCGAATACGCCAATGTCATAGCTCCGCCCGTATCCGAGCCGGACCACGGTCTTCGAATCGTACTGGTAGGCGATGCCGATGCGCGGGGCAAAGGCGTGGAGAGAGTTGCTGACGTTGCCGCTCAGGCTGTTGTTGCCATAGCCGGCAACACGGATGATTCCGCCGGTAACGCCTGGGTTTGTCAGGTCAATATTTGCGAAGCCTCCGTTCCCCTTGCCATTGACGGTCTCGGGAAAATAGATCTCCCAGCGCAAGCCATAGTTGAAGGTGAACTTGGAGCTGACTCGGAAGGTGTCCTGCCCATAAAAGAAAAAGCGCTTCTGCCGCTCAGCGGCGTTGAGGCTGGTGCTCACGAAGCGGTTGAAGCTCGTGACATCTCCGAGCAGGAAGGTCGCCAAATCCAGACCGCCACTGCCACCCTGGGCGGTACCACCGGAGTTGAAGTTAAGGATTCCAGTGCGGTTAGCATCGCTCGGCACGCGCAGGTTCTTCGCGTAGCGAATGTCCCCCCCAAATTTAATCTGATGGTTTCCGAGGATGCGCGTCCAGTTGTTGACCCATTGATATTGGTCTTCTTTTTCGGTCAGCGGGCAGTTGCAACGCCCCACGTTCAAGCCGTCGCCAAAAGCCCCCGACTGGGCGCCGGCTGCGGTGCTGCCGGTGCCATTGCTCAAACCGTTCCCCTGGAAAAAGAATGTGGACAAGCCGCCGGTGACCGGTGTACCTAGGTTCAAGCCCGGTACGCCAAACGTATTCATGGGAGTCGAGTTGGCATCGGAGTAAGTGGTTTGCGGGTTATACCGGAACCAACCAAAGCGCACGTCGGTCAGCCATTTGGTCCCGAGCGCCTTGTTAAAGCCCGTGGCCAAACTATAGTTATGTACCGTAGACGATCCGTTCAAGCCTCCGGGTCCAAAGCCTGGCCCGCCAAGGATTCCTAGCGTTCCAAGCCCGGAGAGGGTGAAATAATCCAAGCTAAAGCGCCCGAAGACGTTGTACCCGCGAGGGGCAGAGTAGTCGAAGCGCGTATCGAAGCTATTCTGGTTGTACGGCCCGGAGCCGGAACCTATAAAGTTATTGATCACGCCGCTAGAGGTGGGCGTAGGAAAATCTGCCAGGATTTTTCCAGCCTGAGGGGAAATTCGCCCGATGGGGATAAGATTACCTGGGAATGCCGTCCGCGGAGTTACGCCTCCTCCAGTTGGAACATCGCCTGTGGCGGGGTCATACGCCTGACCTCCTTGGTTAATTGAGGGGTTTCCGAGATACTGGCTCAAATCGCAAAAACCCGGAGTTTTGCTGCTGGCATTTGTCGCGGGATTACAACTTTGGATCACTTCAGCGGTCGGGATCGTCAATTGATTGGTGATACCGCCCGTCTGCCGCGTGCCCTGATAATCTCCGAAGACAAAGAACTTGTCTTTGATGATCGGCCCGCCAGCGGCCCCACCAAATTGCTTAAAGTCCGCGTGGGGGAGGGGAACACCCGGAGGATTCTTGAAGGGATCACGCGCTTGCTGGCCGTCATTCCGCCAATCGTAAAACCCGCTTCCGTGCAATGTGTTGGTTCCGGATTTCGTCTGGACCGTTACGACCCCCGCCACGGCCTTGCCAAACTCCGCGTCGTAGTTCTGCAGCGAAATTTTGGATTCTTCGATAGCATCCAAATTCGGGTTCACAACAATGATCCCCAAAATCGGATCCTGGTTATCGGTGCCGTCTAGCTCGAAAGCCGTACCACTGAAGTGCTGGCCTTGTACGAAGATTTGTTGCGCGCCTTGAGGATTTTCGGTAGCCGCGTGACTCCAGCCGACCAGCTTTTGCGTTCCCGGCGAAAGCAATTGGAAATTCGTAAAATTCCGGTTCAGAATGGGCAAACTTTCCACATATCTTTCATTGAAGGTAATCGCAACGTCCGAGCGGTCGGTCTTTAGTTGCGGGACTTCGCCCGTAACTTCTACCGATTGCGTGACCTCGCCAATCTGCAACTGCGCATCCAGGCGCGCAGACTGGTCCGCAAAAACCTCTACGCTCGCCACGGAATAGGCCTTGAACCCCGTGGCTTCCATTTTGACCGAGTAGGTGTCCGGGATTAAGTGTGTGATGGTGTAGTTGCCGCTGTCATTGGTGGTACCTTCAAACACTGTGGCTTTGGTCGTGGAAGTTATGGTCACCTTGGCGCCCGCGACCGCGTTGCCTTGGGGATCTGTTACCGTGCCGATGATATTCCCGTACACCGCCTGACCGGAAGCCGTGGTGGTCGACAGCAAGAACGCCAAACAGCCGACTAGAATCCAGCCCAAACGAACATGCTTGCTCATTACACTCCTCCTGAACAACTTGCCTTTTCCTGGGAGAATTGAGATTGAATGCACTGGCTCGCCTCAGAGCAGATCATTCACTGTAGGGGCCGATCGATGCGCACGAAAAACACACCCTCAAAACCCGGGGGCCGTGACCGGCACGCTCCGGGAGTCTCAACTTGAAAATCGCTTGCGTGGCAATTTATCGAACCGACCGGTTCTCAGTGAATGGCCCCCAAACTCCTCGACACTACGATATTTGGCCGGCCTGCAATTTCCGCTGGCATCCCCGGTTCTAGCGGAGACACCACGCGGGCACCTAAACTAGGCCCACTGGCAATTGTGATGGTTTGTATCAGTTTTCCCGGTAACCGGTACAGTGTCTTAGGGTCTGATACGGTTACCTGAGCCAACTGGTAGAATTCCCAGTGGATTAGGGGCCATGTTACCGGTGTAGTGTTACAATGTCGGGGCCAAAGGTGGGGACCGGTGGCGGACAAAGTTCATTACCGGGGACAGATCGATAGAATCCTCAGCAGTCATGCTTTGCACGGGTCCGAGTCTTTGTGCAAGTTGTTACGTTACCTTGCCGACCATTCCTTGGGCCATCCGGGTGCTGCCCCCAAAGAGTATCAGATTGCTACCGAGGTCTTTGGGCGGCCAAACGATTTCGATCCCCACGTGGACTCCACGGTGCGTGTGCAAGCGGGACGGCTTCGCGGCAAGCTGACCGAATACTATTCGTCAGAAGGTGCAGACGACCAAATCCAAGTCGATTTTCCGAGAGGCACGTACGCGCTGGCCTTTCACGAGCGGCAGGGAGGGGCCGGGCGAAACCATGGCGCGGCCCACGAATCCGCGACAGACCGAACGCAAACTCCGCGTAAATGGGTTGCTGCGGTCATTTTGCTGTCAGCGGCTCTTTCCGCGGTCGTCGCTGTCGCCACCGACCGCTTCCTAAACCGCCGAACGGCAGAAGCGCGGCTGGGGGACGGCACGGGGGTCCCAACGGTTCTGCGCGTTTTCTGGAAAGGGTTCCTCACCGGGCCTCAAGAGCCGTGGGTCATTTTCAGCAACGCGGCTTTTGTGGGCCGGCCCGACAGCGGAATGCGTTATTACAATTCCGACCGCGATGGCCGGCTGCATACTCTGGATCACTATACCGGAGTCGGGGAAGTGCTGGCCGTGCATGCTTTGGACAGTGTGTTCGGGAAGCTTCAGCAGCAAATCCGCGTTAAGCGCGGAAGTCTTTTTTCTCTCGACGACGCAAAAAACAACGATTTGATTCTCATCGGATCGCCCTCGGAAAATCTCACGCTCCTGGTAATTCCGAGCACCAGGGATTTTGTCTTTAAGAAGATTGCTTCAGGGCCGCGCACCGGGCAGGTTGCCATCGTCAATCTGCACCCCGAGGCAGGCGAGCCGAAATCTTATCTGGCGACTCGCGCCGATGAGACGCTCGCCGACGACTATTCCGTCATTGCCCTGGTGAAGGGGCTGAATCCAGCGCGGTCTGAACTGATTCTCGCGGGCACAACAACCATTGGAACGCAAGCCGCCGTCGAGTACGTTTGCCAGCCCGATTACCTGGGGCAGCTGCTGCTCCGGCTGGCCGTTTCCAATTCCGGCGAATTAAAGCCCTTCGAAGCGGTCATCCATGTGAAAGTGACCCGCGGCGTGCCCGTAAGTTCGCAGCTTGTGGCGCTGCGGAAAGAGCCAGCTTGACCCGCAATTGGAAATGGTGCGTTACGGCGCGGGCGGTTTCAAGCGCGGATCGAGTCCAGCCGCGGTCTTGAATTCCTGGGCGGCGCCTGATTTATCGCCTTTTCTCGCGAGAGCCAAGCCAAGTTGGTAATGCGCCGGAGCGTAACGCGGCACGGTTTGGATTGCCGTGCGAAACTGCGAGATCGCACCATCGATATCTCCGGCATTGAGCAGGCGACGTCCGGAATTGGTTGCGAACAGCGCGGCCTGCTCGTTGGTCTTCTGCTTTGCGATTTCCGCACCGGCACGGCTCTCCTCGGCGGCACCTTCGGCGTCACCCAGCTGGCGCAACACGGTGCCGAGGGTAGTGTGCGCGCCGGCAAACTCCGGCTGGAGGCGAATCGCTTCCCGCAGCGCCTTGGCCGCTTCCGCGAGCTCGCCCTTTTGCTTCAACACCGTGCCGAGCGTGTAGTACGCCTCGGCATAGTCCGGTTTGACGCGAATTGCCGCTCGTAGCTCCTCGGCGGCTGAAGCAAAGTCGCCCTGCTGCCAGAGCGTCACACCCAAAGTGTAGCGGGCGTCGGCTTGCCCGGGATCGAGTTCGGCGGCCTTGCGCAACTCGGCCATGGCTTCGGGCAGTTCGTCCTTCAGCTTGAGCGCCAGGCCGAGGTCATAGTGCAGCGTGGCGTCTTCGGGAGAAAGCTTCAGGGCCTCCTGGAGATTAGCCATCGC
>Ga0126371_10006711_pt1 | contig 10264 bp, 7 predicted proteins | sample PanSoiMetaPlot_4_FD_110145 | JGI IMG/M metagenome (GOLD analysis project Ga0126371, IMG submission 110145) | Tropical forest soil microbial communities from Panama - MetaG Plot_4 | ecosystem: Environmental > Terrestrial > Soil > Tropical forest > Bulk soil | place: Panama | collected 2016-02-17
CGCGTCACCATAATGCAGAAGACGGCGTACCTATTGGTCGCCGCTATGGAGAACCCCCGGTACCGATAGATATGAACTCCCTTGATTACTTGTCCGCCCGGCGGGAAGTGGAAAGTGTCATCGCGATCGATGATACACAAGAGGGAACCGTGTTGGCCGTTGTATCGGCTATAGGCAATCGCTTTGCCATCGGCGGAGTGGTCAATTCGACCGCCCGCCGGTGAGAGCCCCACGGACGAAAAATCCCAGACCGGAGCGACCCCGAACTCATTGATCAATGCGACCGCCAACCTGTCCTCAGACTCAGTGCCCACGGCAGGCGTGAAGTTCTGCTCGGATTGTTCATACGCGGCAATAGCTTTGTCGAACGCGGCGACCGGCCGCTGCCGTTGCTGGAGGATTGCGACGATCAGAATCGCGGCCGCAGCCATCGCCCCGGCTGTCAGCCAGAACCTCCTCCCGGATGTCGATACGCGCGATGAGCGTTCGCGAGCGTCTGAAGCGTCGAGCGTCGCGAGAATTCGCATCCGCAACGCCGGTGGTGCGGCAACGATCGGGACCTTTTTCTGCAGAATCGATTTCGTTGCGCGTTCGCTCTCCAATTTTTCGCGGCATTCAGGGCAGCCCGCGAGGTGTTCCGATATTGCGGCTCGTTCTTCGAGGTCGAGCTCGGTCCCGCGGTCGGAGACGATGTAGCGCTCGATATATTCTCGATGATCCATCTCAGGTCTGCGCGCGCGCCAGTCGCCGTAGGCCGTCGAAACTTTCCAGCGCCCGGCGCAGCAGAGCGCGAGCCCGGAATATTCGCGACCGTACGGTCCCGACCGGAACCTCGAGCACCGCGGCGGCCTCCTGGTACGTCAGGTCCTCGACAAATACCAACAGCAGTGCAGCCTTATAGTCCTCTGGAAGCTTGCCCAGCGCTTCCTGCACCCTACGATCGGTACTTTGCTTAAGCAGAAGCGTTTCAGGTGTTTCCCAGGCACGGTCGTTCGAGGAGATCTCGCGATCGAGTATGCGTTCGAAGTCCTTTTCAGTCGAAGCGACCAGGTCAGGTTTGCGCCGCGCGCGAGTTGCCCGAAAAACGTTGCGGAGGATCGTCAGCAACCAGGCGCGGCAATTTGTACCGGCGGTGTACTGATGGAAGGAGCGGTAGGCGCGCAGTATCGTTTCCTGGCAGAGGTCATTTGCCTCCTGCTCGTCGCCGGCAAGATACAACGCCGTTGTAAAAAGAATATCCAGATGAGGCATAGCCTCCTGTTCGAATAGTTTTCGCTTCTCGGACTTCGAGTCGCCCATCGCCTTCTAAGGCCACGGTGCCTAGATAATCCCCAGTGGCAAAAAAAGTTCCACCTCAACGCTTCGATCGCTCAGCTCCGGCCGTGCACCAGGGTGAAGTTGTACTGGAACCTCATCAGCAGGAGGCTTTTGCCTTTGAAATTTCCTCCGGCGTAGGCGCTGTACTTATCGTTGCTGAGAATTCCGATGTACTGCAGCGTCAGGAGGTACTTGTCCGTCCAGGGCGGGGTTAAGGTGACGCTCGGGAACAGCTCCCACGTGTTGCCGTCCGGATTGTAGATTGCCGCCGGATTGGCGACGATCGCGCCCCACCACCAACTCGTATTCGCGCTGAGCAGGAGACTCTCCTCGTTATGGCGCCGTCTCTCGGCATAGCCGCCGTAAACCATGTCCTTGTTAGGGCTGAGGATGGTGTAATTGTTCCACTCAAAATTGGTCGTCAGCGTACCGCTCCTGGTAAGCCAGGGCGTCGCAAGATTGTCGATGTCCAGGGCGACCAGCGAGTTCAGGGTGCTCGAGTAGACCACTGCGCTTGGCCGAGCGACGTTGATCGTGTTGAACGGAGTCCGGTCTTGCCAAACCGCCTCCGTCCGCAGCACCAGGGGAATCTGCGAAAGAGCTTCGTCCCCAAAATATATGGGGCGGTTTGCGGTCACGCCGATATCGTTCAGGTCGGGATAACGCTGCTGGAGACCCTGCCCAGTCTTCGGCGTGCCGGTCACAAAGGTCGTGCCGTTGAGTTGATGGCCATGCCAGTAGAGCAGCGTGATCTCGGCATTGTCGATGATCGTGTGCAGGCGGACGCCTTCCATCGAGTTCGACATCCGGTCCGACGGCAGGCGGTCGGTCTCTGGCGGATTTGCTGAGCCGGCGAACTGGGGAAACGCGGCTTGTTGCCCCGGCGGTGTGATCGCTGGAACGGTAAACGGATAGGGATAGGTGTCGAACCTGCCTCCGCCCGGCGGCGCCAGGTTTACCGCACCGGCCACCTGATGCTGCCCGTTGTAACGCCCATCGGGATAGTCGACGCTGGTGTAAAGAGGCTGCCACGGCGGCGCCCATACCCCTTCGATAAAGTTGCTGCCGAAGGGACCCAGAGGGGGCAAATCGAGAATTGGATGAGCCATCCACAGCGGCAGACGGGACTGCTCGAGGTTGGCGAAGCCGAAGTTCCAGCTCAGATCCTGCGGATTGATCACGTCGCCGACTCGAAAGGATAGCGATTCGCCCCAGGTCACGATCTGCCGGCCCAGAAGCAAGGTCAGCGGGCCGGTTGTATTTTTCCAGAAGGCGTCGCGAACGTCGTATCGGTTGTAGAAGTCGGGCGCGGCGCGATTGTACTTGCCGTTGGGACCTAGCAGGCTGTGATCCTCCCAGGGATAGGACGGTTCGTACACTCCCCAAAAGCGGAGAAAGAAATTGTTGTTAGCGTTGAGCACATAGTTGGTGTCCAGCTGTAGCCAGTTGCGCTCGACCGATAGCGAGTTGGCATTATGATGCTCGCCTGCGGCCTGCCCGAAACTTCTAAGCGCCTCCGAGTCGACCCACATGCCGCTGGTGTTGCTCAAGAATCCCGAAACCGATAGTCCGCTCTTCCAATCGTGAGCCCCGGTCACATCGAGAAACGGCGTGTTGCTCCCGATGAAGGCACTCCGGCCGAATTGGGAGTACCAGCTTTCTTGTGCGGTCGTGTCAGCCCATGCGTTTGGATTTCCGGCTTCCAACAAAACCACCGTAGTCAATAGGCAAAGGCTGAGAAGAGTCGCATAGTGTCCTCTTCCGCAGCGCATACGAGTCTCATTGAACGATCTTCATCAGACCCTCGGGGCTCGCATAGCGGGTAGTATCCAAATACCCATTCCTCTCGCATTCGGAATTAACGCAAGAGGGCAAGCTCGGCTCGATAGTGACGTGCTCATCCTTGAAGTTGACCAGGATAGAGACGTTCGGTCCGGCAGAGAGTTCAGCCACATCATGGGTGCCCGGAATCGGAACCGGATATGAAAAGATCGCCTGGAATTTGTAGAGCTGGCCGGCTGGGTCGAACAGATCGAGTTGCGCGCCGCCGAAGTAGTTTTCCTTGTCGATGTACATCACTCTGCGGCTGTAACAGTATCCTCCAGCAAACTGCGGAAGCCGTTCCATTGAGACGACGTAGCAATCGCGCAGCTCCCATTTCCCTGCCGCGGGTTTGGGAAACGGAATGAAGCCGCGCGATCCGCGATAAAAGTACTTTTTGTTCAACTGGCTGGAAGTTCCGGCGGAATCGAATGCCCCCGGTGTCGCATGCACCAGCGCGAGTATCTGCTTTTCGCCCAGGTACTCGATTTTGTACAGCTGCGGCAGACCCGGCGGCCCTTCGTTCTCATCGTCGATTAGATAGTCGCTGCCGAATACCGGCGCGCATCGTGCAGCCTGCGAGAGCCGCAACGATCGGCGCAGCGTCGGCACATATTCGTAAAGCTCATCGAGTTGCGTAGGATCGGCCGGAATCAGGTCGAGCAGAGTCGAGTATTTTGATTGTTCCGGCGCGATCTGCTCCTGAAATTTGGCAACGTACAGAGATCCGGCATCGCGCACTTTTTCGGGAAAATCCGGATCGCTGAGGAACGCCAATTGCGAGTTTACCTCGGTCGCTTCCGAGGTCTGTGTCATGTTGCCCGCTTGATCCAGAGAGTACGAATAGCTGGGCGCTGCCTGTACTCGCGGTTGGTAGCGATAGTAGGAATCCCAGAAGATTTTCTGGCCAATCAAGTTCGGGTCTCCGCTCAACGGCTTCGGGAACGGAATCCCTGCGGTGTAACCAGTCGGCACGTATCCTCCGCTGGACAACTTTGTCAGATGGACGTCTGCCGAATATTTTTCAGTATCGTTGCGATATTTTTCCGGCAGCGGAATAGGGATCGTCGGGCCGACGTCAATTTCCACGTCCTCGGGCACGCGCCAGAAGTGGCTGCCTTCGAACAGCGCGATCATGCCGTCGGACATGAACTTTTTGTACTGCTGCCAATTTTGGGACGTAATCTTCGTCCCCGGCGGGATCAGATCTTGACCCGCGGGTGCCGCCCTTGCCGCAACGGGCATACTCGCGACGCACACGACCAATAGTGATACGAACGCCGCTCGAAACATGGCTGCTGAAGTTCAGCGTACAGGATCTGTAATTTCACGCTAGGCACAAATTCGATTCACAGAACGCATACGCCTGCGCCGGTTTTTGGCGAGTTCGAGATCAGAAAGGCATCGAACCGAACGCCGGATTCAGCTTATCCATGAAAATCATGAAAGCGCCGACCACCGCGGTCTGGGCGTTCTGTTCGGCGGCGCGAGTTAGCGGAACCTGGACTCCCAACGTCACCTGGTACGTATCGGTCAGGTAGGCGAGGCCCGGAGTCGCGAACAGAGACAGCGAGCCGTCACCTTCGCCTGCGAGCAACTGGTCGAAATTGAGTTCCGTAAAAACGCACAAATTGCTCAGCGGCCACGGCGTCCGCACTCCGGTCGCATAGCCGAGATACGGCAGCGAGTAATCGAGCACCGGGTCGAAAAAGACTTCGTCGCTGCCGCGGCCGCCGAAACCATGTGCGTATCCGATATCGCCCTGGAACTCGATTGCACTGAGATAGCGCGGCCAGCCGACTTCGCGGTTGCTGCCCAGGCGGCCTCCCCAACTGAGCAACCCGCCCGCGTGCACCTCAGTCGGCTCGCCGGCGATGTGTGACTGAGTAGGGAAGGAGACCTGTGGCGCCACGACGAGCTGAAAATTTGGTTGCTCCAGGAAGACGTACTTGAGCGCGAGATCAACGTCACCGAAGGCGGTCTTTGACGGTTCGTCCCGCGGCGAGACCGAGTCCCATTGGCCACCGACTTCGATGTCCACGCGGGAGGAGAGCATCTTCTCGACGCCGAAACCGAATTCAAGCGTGCGGCTCTGAGAGTTTCGCTGCCAGCGCGGTTCGATCAGGTCCAGATTGTTGTTGAGCGTGGCGTCTTCCGCGATAAGCGTCTGCATCAGGTCCGGCGGGTCCGGTTCCTGAGCAGATAGGCGCGAGGCAGGCGCCAGCAACATCAACAACGCAAAGATCGTTTCGCTCCCAGCCGCGAGCCGCTTTTTCGCAAGCGGTGAACGGCCGAGGCATCGCCGAGTCAATCCGCTGAGCCCCCCGCGCGGTTCATTCTGGTGGTGCCGCTCAGGCGTCGGCAGGACCCTCCACGGCCGCGACTGTGCCGATCCCTCCGGTGGCTCTTGCGGTGAGGGCCCTGATCGCCTCGATCAAAGTGCCTTTGCGAACCGGCTTGCTCACGTGCGCGTCGCATCCCGCGGCCAGGCTCCGCGCGACGTCCTCCGCCAGTGCAGAGGCAGTGAGCGCGATTATCGGCGTCGCGGGCAGGCCCTGCGTTTTCTCCCAGTTCCGGATTACCCGCGTTGCGGTCAGACCATCCATCTCAGGCATCCGCACGTCCATCAGCACCAGGTCATGTGCCGCCGCCTTGAATCTTTCGATCGCGACCAGTCCGTTCTCGGCGATCTCAATCTTCCAGGGCAGGGCCTTGAAGTAGGCCTTGATCAACAGGCAGTTGTCGGGAGAATCGTCGGCGAGCAGGATCCGAAGTGGGCGCTCGTCGCCGGCATCGGTAGTCGAGCGGGTCGGCGCCGATCGCGCAGGCGCCGCGAGGTCTGTGGCCAACAGCCGACCGATAGTCTCGAACAGTTCGATTCGCCTAATCGGTTTGATCAGATACGTTTGCAGGCCCATCTCGCGCAGCTTCGCGAGGTGGACGTTCAGATCTTCCGACGTCAGCATCAGGATCATCGTCTTGTCCGGCGCGTTGGCGCCATTCTGCGAACGACTGCGACGCTCGCTGAGGACGCGACGCGCGACCTCCGCACCATCCATTCCCGGCATCCGGTAGTCGAGCAGCATCAGCCGGTAGGGAGTGCCCGCTGCACGAGCGCGCTCGAGCTCGGCGAGCGCGGCTTCTCCACTTGCAGCTTCGCTCGGCTGCACGCCTTCCTTGATAAGCATCTCGCGGAGAATAAGCCGATTGGTGTCGTTGTCATCGACAATGAGAACGCGCAGGCCGTCGAGCGGCGCGACCTGGTGCGGCGTAGCTCTGGCGGGCTGCGGGTCACGCGCCAGCGTGCCCGTAAAGTTGAAGGTCGAGCCGTGCCCAACCTCGCTTTGCACCTCGACGCTGCCGGCCATCAGCTTCGTCAGACGGGTTACGATCGTCAGTCCGAGCCCGCTGCCGCCGAACCGTCGCGTAATCGACGCGTCGGCCTGGCTAAAACCGCTGAAGATTGTCGCGAGCTTGTCGGGAGGGATGCCGATGCCGGTGTCGGAGATCGAAAAGCGCAGCCCAACCGCGTCGCCACCGTCGCCGGCGGCGGTCGGCACCGTTGCAACCGTCAGCCCAACCTCTCCCGCCTCGGTGAACTTGATCGCGTTGCCGATAAGATTGATCAGAATCTGACCAAGTCGGAGCGGATCGCCGAGGAGATTGTGCGGCACGTCGGGCATGATCCGTCCAGTCAGTTCGAGGCCCTTGCCGTGGGCGCGCACGCTCATCGTCTGCAACGTCCGCTCGACCACCTCTTCGAGGTCGAAGCCGATCGACTCGAGGCTCAGCTTGCCGCTTTCGATCTTGGCCAGATCAAGGATGTCGTTGATCAGGTGGAGCAGGGCGTTGCCGTTCGAGCGCATGGTCTCGACGTATCGACGCTCTTCCGTCGTGAGCCCAGGATCTTCCGCCAGCAGTTCCGCCATGCCGAGAATCGCGTTCATAGGTGTGCGAATCTCGTGCGACATGCTCGACAGGAATTCGGACTTGGCGCGAGACGCGGCCAGAGCGGCCTCGCGCGCGTCTACCAGTTCTCTTTCCAACGCTTTGCGCTCAGTGATGTCGCGGGTGGTGGCGACCACGCACTGCTCGCCGTCCAACTCGACCATCCGTGCGGAGACCAGGCCCTCGACGATTGTTCCCCGCGCGGTTCGGATCGCGACCTCCTGATTGCGCATCTCGCCGCGCGCCTTCACTTCGTCGTAGAAGGCGCGGTATGCCACCCCATCGTTCCAGATGCGCAGCGCGGTGGCAGAGCCGCCCATCAGCTGTTCGCGGCTGTAACCGGTCATGTGGGCGAATTCCTCGTTGACCTCGAGATAGACGTCATCGCGAACGCGTTTGATCGTCATCGCGTCGAGGCTGGCTTCCATAGTCTTGCGCAGCGCAATCTCGCGATTCCGGGCGACCATCTCGGCCGCGTGCCGCTCGGCGACTTCTGCGCTGAGCCGTGTACGCGTGGCCGTCAACGTTTCGATCAACGAGGCTTGAGCGAGGTAGTACTTCTTAAGCGAGATGAAGTTTGCTGCGACCGCCATCGTGGCCGCGAGAATCATCCATCGCTGGAAATCTTCAAGATCTACTGCGCCTATAAACGAAACCAATGTGAAGCTGGCGAGCCCGGCGCCCATCAAACAGAGCTCCCAGCGTAAATCCCACGGCACCAGCATCGCGGTGCCCAGCACGAGCGCATACAGGATCAACAGCACGGGCTCGTCTTCGTCCATCGCGATACCCATCGCGGTGCGGCAAACGATCACGCCCAGGCAGACGGCCAGCGTGATTGCACGCCAGTGGCGCTCGAACCATGCCGTGTACGAAGCGCTGAAACCCGCCGCCGCCAGCGCAACGTCGACAAAAATGAAGTACGTCGCGATCCCCAGCGACCTGGTTTCAAATTTCCAAATTTCAATTAGATAGAGCAGCTCGAACAGCACCAGAAGCCCGAGAGCTAGCCTGATCGGGCGGCTTGTCTGCCCATCTACCGGCTGGGATACGTGCGCAAGTCTGCCGAGCAGGCTTTCGTTGTGCGCCTCCGGTGGGCCGGTTGCGGCTGACGCCTCAGGTAGCGCTGTGGTGAGTGCGGATGACATCTGATTTCACTCGGCGATCAAAAGGATGCCGTTGGCGAGATGCGAGCAAGAACAATGCCCTCGTGCACAACGGGCTCGCGCGACGCGGGGACGAAGGCTGCTTAGCGATGGCGAAGCATCGGGGGAAAGACTCGTCTCAGGGTGGCACAACCCCGCCCAGAATGAGTCGATGAACACGACAAAAATATGACACCGCTCAAACATATGAGGCAGATCTATCGGTGAGGGCGCTTGGCGAATCGGCGTTCTTTGCCTGTCTTTCGTTTGGAGATCAGACTGTCCGCTGCGACTCGTTCGGCGGCACATGCCGAAGGGTACTAGCCTCGATTCCCGGAATAGCGTACCTTCAATCAGCAAACGCTCGGATTGTTCCTTTCTCTAAGCTCGGGAATTAGCCCGGGTTTTCTGCACGAGAGCTTCCCGGCAAATCTTACGGAGGGCAAAAATGCCCAGCAAATTGTACGTAGGCAATCTGGCCTACTCGGTGTCCAACAACGATCTGGAAGAACTGTTTTCACAAGCAGGCCAGGTCCAAAGCGTAGCGGTGATCACGGACAAGTTCTCGGGCCAATCGAAGGGGTTCGCGTTCGTCGAGATGGCGACTGCGGAAGAGGCCAGCAAGGCGATCGAGACCCTGAACGACGCAGATCTGAAAGGCAGGAACATCAAGGTGGCGGAAGCCAAGCCCCGCGAATCGGGCTTCGGCGGCGGCGGCGGGGGCGGTAATCGTCGCGGCGGCGGCGACAGTCGCGGCGGCGGTCGCGGCAACCGCTGGTAAATCGTGAACTGAGGCTGAGCGGGCAGACGATGCCCGCTCAGTTTTTTTCCGCAAGTTGCGCAGACCTGAGTGGTGCCGCCGAGCGCGGTTCTGGTCAGGCCAACTCTCCAAAGGTTAAAATTTTCCTATGACGCGATTGAAGTTGCACGCGGCCGCGTTGGTATGCCTGCTCGTGTGGATGTTCGCAGCCCGCGCGGCGGCGCTGACAGTCGAGGCGCCGGTGGGATCCGGCGACGGGATCGCGTCGGTGAAAACGATCATCGACCAGTCGGTTGCGGTCTTTAAGCAGAAAGACCTTGCAGAAGACGTGCGCCAGCAGAAGCTGCGGGCGATCGCGGAGAGCCATTTCGATTTCGCCGAGATGGCGCGGTCGGCATGCGGCTATCACTGGCGGAGTTTCACGCCCGAGCAGAAGGCGGAGTTCGTGCCGCTCTTCACCAAGTTCATCGAGGACGTGTACCTGTCGCAGATCGAATCGTATTCGGTCGAGAAGATTAACCAGCAGATCAATTCCTCGAAGATTGAGTTCACCCGGCAGGTCAGCGACTCGTCCGACTACGCCGAGGTCTTCAGCAGCGTGACGCTGCAGGACCGCAAGGATCCGGTGGCGGTGAATTACGAGATGAGCCGCCAGAACGGACAGTGGAAGATTTACGACATCACGATCGACGCGATCAGCGTGATCGCGAACTACCGCAATCAGTTCAACCGGGTGCTCAACAACGACGGCTACGACAAGCTGATCGCGCTGATGAAGCAGAAGATCCAGGGCCTGCAGAACGTCCCGCAGAAGTAGCGGACGTCTGCGTGGCCGGCACGATGAAGTGACGGCGGCGGCCGTGTGACTGGAACGTCGACTCGAAGATTTCTGACCGCCAGCGCAGTCCAGCGTTGCACCTCTCCCGGCGGCGCCTTCGGCTGCCGCCGACCTCTCCTCGGACAAGGAGAGGTTGTTCAATCCTTGCCCTCCTGACCCATCTTCATCGTGCCGACCATCGGCACGCCCATCGGACCGACCGGAATATAGACCTCGGTGTGATTGGGCGAATTGACCATCTTCTGTTGCGCCTGGATCGCCTCGTACTGGACGTAGAGGGGCGTCAACTTCGTATTGATCGCCTCCATCGCCTTGGCGATACCTTCGGCCTCGGCCTCGCGGATTTGCGCCTTGGCCTTCGCCGTCTGGATTTCGATCGTGGTCTGTTCGAGGACTTGTGTGGCGGCAAGCTTGTTGGCGACTGAATTGGCGACG
>Ga0126371_10006712_pt1 | contig 10264 bp, 13 predicted proteins | sample PanSoiMetaPlot_4_FD_110145 | JGI IMG/M metagenome (GOLD analysis project Ga0126371, IMG submission 110145) | Tropical forest soil microbial communities from Panama - MetaG Plot_4 | ecosystem: Environmental > Terrestrial > Soil > Tropical forest > Bulk soil | place: Panama | collected 2016-02-17
CGGGGGGCCTTGGCGACTGGCCAACAGCCCGGCATTGTCGGCTGCCTTACCCATTGCTTTCTTTGACGCACTCCGTCTTCCGCGATTGCTGGATGTGCTCTAGCCCGACCGAACTGAACCGCCGGATGCGGACCCGCCTGTCCGGTGGTGTGGCAGGGGAGGAGAGGTGACTCTCCCCCCTATGCCGATTGAGGGGCTCACCTAGTCGCCGAGCCACTGCCTCTCGGCAGTGCTTTGAATGTAGCGACGAGTCCGTAAATGACCAGTTGCCACCACGCGAGTCGATGGCCGTGACGATCGTCTCTCCGACGAATTTCGCAGAAAGAAAGTGTTGTGTACCGCCAGTCCCATTCATCGCGCGCACAATTCCTCCGATCAACGAAACACCGACTACAAAGCAGGCAATCGCAATCTTTTTCTTTTTAGCGAATGCAGGCAAAGGGTCGGAGCAAGGCTCGGTCGTTTGGTAGCAGCGGATCAGCTAGAGGGATAGGATCGCCAGTCCGAGGACTGTGCTGCCGTGCTGGAGAAGCTTGAAGTACGGGATCGCCCCCAGGACCGGCACAGGCACAGTTTCACGCAGCAGAAGCCAGTGACGGTAAGGCCAGTAGTAGGGATGAGTGAACGAATCCCATAACACGTGAGTGAAGATCCCCAGCGAGATAGATATTCCGATCAGTGCGAGTTGTTTTACCCCGCGAAAACTGAATCCATGCAGGTTCGTGAGTCGGCGCTGCATGCCATCGGGGCAGCAGCCGAGAAACAGGGATTTTGACGAGTGCGTGGAAGATCCCAAAGCACCAGAATCGCAAGAGGGAAGCTCAGTTCCAAGATACCTTTCGCGGTGTGCCCGAACCCGCGGTCCGGCGCCAGTCGCAGGAAGTACTCGAAATCAGGCGCAAAAGGTTCCGACTATAACGGCTGAAGGGGTCAGGTGTAGACGCCGAGATGGCAAGGCGGCCGCTGCATGAGCGAGCGTGAAAGGCACTGGAGGATTACCGAGATTGCTCGATCACACCGTTTCCTTCTGTCTCACTGTCAATACGGGGCACTCGGCCAGGCGCACCACTTTTTCCGCGACGGATCCGAAGACCCAGCGCTCAAAACCTGTCGATCCGTGTGTGGAGATGACGATCAGATCGGCAGCCTCCGTTTTCGCGATCAGCACGATTTCTTCGGCTGCCGAGCCGTGTCCGACCTGAGTGCGAACCTTTACGTTCTTGCTGACCAGCTCGTCGCGCGTTTCGCGTAGATGTTTTTCCGCGTCCGCATGCAAGTACTGCTCGTATTCGGGAATCTTGAAGACGTAATTGGGATCGGGCGGCACGCCTGGCAGCGCCGGAACGATGTTTACCAGAAGAAGTTCGGCATTGAAGTGTTCGGCAAGTTCGCTGGCAGCGCGTACGCAAGCGCATGCAGGACCACTGAAGTCGGTGGGGCAGACGATGAGTTTGACAGGAAGCATGAGTTCCTCGAGGCGGGCATTATAAACGTAAGGGTCCAAGGCATTTAGCTATGGTCTCTAAGCTTCTGGCGCGCATCGACTCTGAGTCAATAAAGAAACTTGCTGCACCCTGTGGCCTGGGGTAGAATCTAACTAACCGGTTAGTTAATAAAAGCATTTTTGTGGCAACTGCTCATTCCAGGCCGCGATTGGGGTCCCGGGGACAACCCGAAGAAAGCCGCACCGCGATCCTGCAGGCGGCGATCCGTGAGTTTGCACGCGAAGGAGTCGCTGGCGCCCGTACCGATGCGATCGCGCGCGCGGCCAAGGTGAACAAGGCTCTGCTCTATTACTACTTCAGCGACAAGGAAACGCTCTACGGCGCGGCGCTTGATCACGTGTTCCAGGAGCGCAACAAAGTTCTGGTGCCGATCTTGCATGAGAACATCCCGCCCGCAGAGAAGATCCTTCGCTATATAGGAGCGTTCTTCGACTATCTCGCGGAGCATCCCACGTACCGCGAGATGGTGCAGCGCGAAATGTTTACGCTCCCCCGACGCTCGCAGATGCAGCGCATTGTGAAGCTTTACATCCAGCCCATCTATGAAGAGATGATCAAGCTATTTGACGAAGGGATTCGGACGGGTGTTTTTCGACCGGTAGATCCGATGCAGTTCATTCCCTCAATGGCGGCGGTGGTTGTGCACTACTTCGGCAGCGCTGCGATGCTGAAGTTTATTACGCGGGAAGATCCTCTGAGCCCGGAGCGCTTGGCTGCTCGCCGGGCGGCTGTTCTCGATTTCATCTCCGCAGCTTTGTTCCAGCCGACGGCGTTGCCTGTCGAAGGAGAACACAAGTGAATGCGCGCAACCGTTTCTTAATTCTGTTGGGAATAATTTTCGTTATCGCCCTCGGGTACTACTACTTCTCGACTCCCAGCAACCGAGATCTAGTGTTGATTGGGACGGTCGACTCCAATCAGGTGATCGTCAGCCCACAGATTCAGGGCCGGCTGCAGAGATTGTTGGTCGACGAAGGGGCGCAGGTAAAGGCCGGTGATCGGATCGCAGTCATCGATCCGGCAGAGTTGCAGGCTCAGGAAGCTGCAGCTGACGCGACCATCGCGAGTTTGCGCTCCAAAGTTTCGGAGATGCAGTATACCGAGAAGTCCACGAGCGGCTCAACCACGAGCGATGTCGCTAATGCGCAGGCGAAGCTGGCTTCGATGAAGGCGCAACTGGCGCAGGCACAAGCGACACTGCAGCGGACAGAGAGCGACAGCCGTCGCATGATCGAGTTGGCGAAACAAGGCGTCGCCTCGGATCAGGATCGCGTCCAAGCGGAGATGAATCTCGCGGCTTCGCAAGCGAATGTGCAGTCGCTGAAGGAGCAGGTCAGCGCCGCCGAAGCCGACCTGAATGCCGCCGTAGCCCGTACGCACCAGGCATCGGCTGCGAAGAGCACGGTCGCCTCGACGCTCGCCGATCTAAAGAATGCCCAGGACATGAAGAAGCAGGCCGAGGTGCGACTGGGGTACACCAACATTTACGCCCCGGTGACAGGGACAGTTTCCGTGCGCGCTGCACGCCAAGGCGAGGTCCTGAATATTGGCTCGCCGATCGTGACGATTGTCGACTTGAGCGACACCTGGGTGCGAGCCGCGATCCCGGAGACTCAGGCCGACCACATTGGGCTCGGTGACACCCTGCGAATCCAATTGCCCGGCGGCATGGTCACGACCGGCAAGGTTTTCTTCAAGGCGGCGGAGGCTGATTTCGCGACACAGCGGGATGTGAACCGGCGCAAGCGCGACATCAAGACCATCGTACTGAAGGTGCGTCTCGACAATCCCAAGGGCGCATATGTGCCCGGCATGACGGCCGAAGTTCTCGTATCTCCCGATCAGCAGAAAGGGACTCCTCGTCAGAATGCCTCTGCGGAGCAGCAGCCATGATGGGTGAGACGAAACCGGATGCCGGTACTGTAAATGGCTCGGCGGCGGTTGCCGCGCACGGATGTGAAGGTCCGGAGAAGCGCGGCAACAATGCGATTGACGTGGTGAACATCGTCAAGAAGTATGGCGACTTCACTGCGGTGGATGGCGTCACGTTTCATGTCGGTGACGGCGAGATCTTCGGCTTGCTCGGCCCAAACGGCGCAGGCAAGTCCACGCTGATACGCATGATGACCACGCTCATTCCCATCACCTCGGGCCGTGCTGTCGTTGCTGGGCACGATGTCACCAAAGACGCCGACGCCGCTCGCCGATGCATTGGCGTCATTCCGCAAGCGCTGACCAGTGACCTCGATCTGACGGTCGCGGAGAACATGAGCATCTACGCGAAGCTCTACGATGTGCCCGCAAAGCGCAGACAGGCAGCGATCGATGAATTGCTGGAGCTGGTGGATCTTACGAAATGGCGCGACGCTCAGACCAAAACACTCTCCGGCGGCATGCGGCGACGGCTCGAGATCGCGCGGGGACTTGTTCATAGTCCACGGATCTTTTTTCTGGACGAGCCGACGACCGGACTCGATCCAGTTTCACGCGTTGCTGTTTGGGAGATGCTCACCAACATCAAGAAGAGCCGGGAACTCACTGTGCTGATCACGACACATTACATGGAAGAGGCGGACCGGCTATGCGACCGCATTGCGATTGTCGACCACGGCAAGCTCGTGGCGCTCGACACGCCCGCGAATCTGAAAGCCAGCGTGCCTGGTGCGGATGTCATCGAAGTGCAGTTTGAAAAACCGCCCGCGGATTGGGTTGAGCGCCTGCAAAAGCTGGATGCGGTAACCTCGGTGCAGCACGAAGGGGCGGGCATGTATCGGGTGCTGACCGGCAACGGTTCGCGCACCACGACCGAGTTGGTTGCAATGGCTGTTCAGGCAGGAGTACCCACCAAGACGCTCACGGTACAGAGCACGACGCTGGATGACGTCTTCGTGCACTACACCGGACGACAGCTTCGCGACGAACTCGTCAAGGCGTACGGCTTCACCATGCCACAGCGCCCAGGATTACAGCCATGAATCGAATGATGGCCATTGTCGAGCGCGAAATGCGCAAGTTCTTCCGTTCGCCGGCGTTGATGCTGGCATCGATGATCTTTCCCCTGGTGCAGTTGATCATTCTGGGGAATGCGTTTGGTGGAAAGATTCGCGATGCGCGCTTAGGCGTAGTCGATCAGGACGGTGGCACGCAGGCACTGAAGATCCGGCAGGCGTTCGATTCCGTGCGGGCGAACATGCGCACGTTCGTGCCTGTTTACTACGACGACGAAAAGACTGCTCGAGAAGATGTGCGCAACGGGAAAATCCAGGGCGCGGTCATCATTCCGCCGCAATACTCGCGGCGCGTCTACGAGCAAAATCGCCCGCAGATCGCTCTTGTGGTCGACAATAGCGACAATTTCATGAGTTCGACGCTCGAGCAAGAGTTGTCGGACATCACCACGGCGTTGAATACACCGACGGTCGAGCCGCACATCCTGCAACAGACGGTTCTACAGATCGTCGAGCTATATCCCTACATTGAGTACATGAAGTATCTGTTGCCCGGTTCGATCACTTTGGCGATGTTCGTCTCGGTGATGATCGGCGGCGGCATGCTCTACATCGACGACAAAGCGCGCGGAGTGCACGAGGGATATCTGGTCACGCCGATCACGAAGGCGGAACTGGTGTTTGGATTGAACCTCGCCGGCGCCGTCAAAGCGGTGCTGACTGGAGTGGTGATCACGGTGATCGGATCGCTACTGGCCGGGGTGAGCACGATTTTCAATCCGCTGACGGCACTGGGACTGATCGTCATGATCGTGCTGACGTCGATTGCGTTCAACACGATGATGTTCCTGCTGATGGTGCGCGTGGATGATCCCCTGGTGCCGCGAGCGATCTTCGGAATTCTGAACACGCTGCTGTTTTTCCCGAGCGGATCGATCTACCCTGTGCAAGCGTTTCCGGCGTGGCTGCGTGTGATCGCCAAGGCCGATCCATTTACGTATGCCGTGGCAGGATTCAAGAGCCTTTTGCTCAAGGAAACCGGGCTGGGTGCAATCGTACCCGATATGATCTACCTCGCGATCTTCGGAACGGTTGCGCTGGCGATCGCCACGCCGCTCTTCAAGCGCACGCTGTAATCTCGGCGCGCTCGCTACCTCTGTTTTCAATCCTTATTGGGAACTTTTGGTGATCCTTTGGTTTCCGTTATTCTAGATCTCTATGACACTGATGGACGCGAAGGAATACGACGAGGCCGGAGCCCGTCGGCGAAAGATGCGGATCGTTACGATCATCGGCACGCTGCTCGTGGTGGGGTTTCTTGCGTATCAATTCCGTTTCTGGCCCGAGGAACACCTGGTAGATAAGTTTTTCTCTGCCCTGCAACGCAAGGACTACGAAACGGCTTACGCAATCTATCGCGCCGATCCAGACTGGAAGCAGCATGCGCAACAGCACGCGGACTATCCGTACAACGATTTTTACCGGGATTGGGGGCCGGGTGGGGAATGGGGCTTAGTTAAAAGCTACAAGCTTTACGCGAGTGGAGAATGCCCGCACGGCGGCAGCGGCGTGGTCGTGGAAGTTATCGTGAATGATCGCAACGAACACGAACAGCTCTATGTGCAAAAGAAAGAGAAGACGTTCAGCCCGTCGCCGTGTAGTTGAAAACAGGTGCAAATGATTCTCATGCTGGCGCACGACACGCATGGACAGGGCACGTAGACCACACTAACTTCTGGCATCCGCCCGCATGGAAATGGGCGGTAGCTTTCGTTTTAATCGTGTGTTCATTGCTGGCGTGGTGGCAGAACCCCCTCTTGCATTTATGAGTGCAGCGGCAACCTTTCCCGGACCCACCCCCGAAGGGGAATGGCTCGACCCCATACCTGATCGTCAGTGGGACGGAGATTGGATCAAATGGCTTCAAACTTAAGACCTCCATTCAGCTAGTCGAGCCCACGGTCCGCCACGATGTGACCGTGAATGAATTCCAGGTTGACCTTCATTCGGGAATGTTTGTGGTACGCCAAACTGATCTCTTCGTTCCCGACGTCATACCCATTTCATTGACGAGGATATATCGGGATTGGGAGGCATCCAGCAGAGCGTTCGGAATCGGCGGGAATCACCCTTACGATATTTGCCTGACCGGCACTCGGTTCCCTTACACCTACCTGGATCTAAATTTGGAAGATGATGGACAGATACACTTCCGCCGGATTTCCAAAGGTACGGATTATGCCAATGCCGTGTTCGGGCATGACGAGACTGCGTCTGAGTTTTGCGGTGCAGAGATTGCCCTGAACGGTAACGGATGGACTCTAGACTTCCGTGACGGCCGCCAATTCCTTTTTCCTGAGGCCTACCATGCCAAGAATTATGCGCAAGGCGCCGTATTCGAGATGCGGGATGCCAACCGACATCGTCTGACGTTGAAGAGAGACAATCAAAGAAAGTTGGAGCAGCTTGTTTCCCCCTCCGGTCGGACAATCACTTTCAAGTACGATGGCGCTGATCGAATCAACAGCGCAGTGGACGACCTGGGGAACGTCCGAAAATACTCCATGATGCCGCGGGACACTTGGAGACCGGGGCGGTTGCATCTCATGTGCTCTATCACTTCGACTATGCTGCTCTCCTACATTTCCCGGGTTACGATCCATACCTGGTGATGCGAATTACTGACGCGACCGGGCGAGTGGTGCTCCAAAATTCGTATGAACGTGGGGCCGAATATCAGCACAGAAACTTGCCAATGTGGTGACATCTACAAATACGACTACGTATTTGTGAAGGACGAGATGGTGGAGACGATCGTGGATGGACCGAATGCAAAGTGAAATTCTTTTTCCAACAGGGTCGGTTTTTAAGAGAGGAATAGACCGCGCGAGACTAACGACCTCAAGTACACAACCCACTTACGCGCTTGCTGACAGGTGTTCCAATGTCTTTTGCAGCGACGCCTCGTCTCCAACATTCGATGCCGATTTCGACCGGTCAATCTGGCGCATCAGCCCGCTCAGCACCTTGCCGGGTCCCACTTCGATAAAGCGTTCCGCCCCCTGCGCGATCAGCAGATGAATCAACTGATTCCATTTCACCGATCCAGTGACCTGGCGAATTAGCGCGTCACGGCTGTAATCTCCGTCCCGTACCAGGGCCGCATCGATGTTGCACGCGACCGGAACTCTGGGATTTTGGAAGCTGAGCTTTTGCAGGTCCGCTGCAAGAAGATGCTGTGCCGGTTTCATTAGGGAACAGTGGAAAGGGGCGCTCACGGGGAGCATCACGGCGCGCTTCGCGCCACGGTCCGTCGCTAACGCCGCCGCCCGCTGCACGGCGCCGGTATTGCCCGAAATCACGATCTGTTCGGCGGAGTTGATGTTGGCCGGTTCGCAGACTTCCCCGTTAGCGGAGTCAGCACAAACCTCAGAGACCTTTTGTGGATCCATCCCAAGAATCGCTGCCATTGCCCCCACGCCGACCGGGACGGCTTCCTGCATATACTTGCCGCGATTGCGCACCGTACGCACTGCATCCGCGAAGTTCAGCGTTCCGGCGGCGACGTGTGCGGAATATTCTCCGAGGCTGTGTCCGGCGACAAAGGAAGGCTTCACGCCCTTTTCGTCGAGAATGCGCCAGGCTGCAACGGAAACCGTCAGAATCGCCGGCTGAGTAATCTCGGTGAGGCGCAACTTTTCTTCCGGCCCTGCAAAGCACAGTTGCGACAACTTGTAGCCGAGTGCGTCGTCAGCTTCTTCGAACGTCCGACGAGCAATAGCGTGATGCTCCGCCAGGTCTTTGCCCATACCGACTGCCTGCGAGCCTTGGCCCGGGAACAGGAATGCGATGGAATTCATAATGTTGTTCAGTGGGTTACTGCGACCGCAGGATGAATAGCCGCGATGCCTTTTTCAATTTCCTCGTTCACCCGGCTCTCGGAAAATTCTGAGGCGACACGGATCGCGTTCTTGATTGCGTTGGCGTTCGACGAGCCGTGGGTGATGATGCAGACGCCTTTGACTCCTAGAAGTGGCGCACCGCCGTACTCAGTGTGATCGAGACGCTTCTTGAAATCGCTGAAGGCGCTGCGCGACAGCAGATAGCCGACCTGTCGTGTAATCGTCGCGCGCAAAGCTTCTTTCAACGCCGCACGAACCAGATTGGCGACGCCCTCTGACGTTTTCAGCGCGACATTGCCAACGAAGCCGTCGGTAACAATCACGTCAACCTCGCCGTTGTAAAGATCGCGCCCTTCGACGTTTCCGACAAAGTTCAGCGGCAGCTGTTTCAGCAACTGGAACGATTCGCGCGTAAGTTCGTTTCCCTTGGTTTCCTCTTCCCCGATGGAAAGCAGTCCGACGGTCGGACGCTTGGTGCCGAAGATCGAGCGGAAATAAATCTCGCCCATCACTGCGAATTGTTCGAGATTGTGCGGTTTGCAGTCTACGTTGGCGCCGACATCGAGGAGCATTGCTCCCGTGCCGAGCGCCGTCGGGAAAACGGCCGCCAGCGCCGGCCGATCTACTCCCGGCAGAGCGCCGAGCACCATCTTGGCGGTCGCCATGGCGGCGCCCGTGTTTCCGGCGCTCACAAATCCCGCGGCCTGGCCATCGCGAACGAGGCGGACGCCGACACGCATACTCGAATCACGCTTGGAGCGGACGGCCTGCGCCGCCTTGTCCTCCATGGTGATGACTTCGCTGGCGTGAACGATTTCGATCGGAAGGCGAGACGCCCACCGATGACGATCGAGTTCCGCTTTGATCTGCTCGAGCGGGCCAACCAACAATACACGCGTACCGAATTGGCGTGCAGCGTGGATCGCCCCTTCGATCTCGGGCTTGGGGGCGCGGTCAGAACCCATCGCATCCAGAGCTATGACGCTTGGCATGGGTGCGGCTCGGGAACTAGCTGGCTTCCTCGACCTCTAGCACTTCGCGTCCTTTGTAATAACCGCACTTCGGGCAGGCACGATGGGGCATCTTCTTTTCGTGACAGTTGGGACACTCGGAGAGCGAGTGCTTCGACAACGCGTCATGCGCGCGCCGGGTAGAGGTGCGTTTCTGCGAGTGCCGCCGTTTTGGATTAGGCATGGAAGAATCCTCACTAGGCTCGCAGTGCGAGCCGAATCAAATTGCGAACGTTATATCCCGAAACTTGCCTGCGGACTCGTAACTCCTACGATTCCACGTCGTGGCAGGCAAAAGCTAGTTCTGTAGCTTCTCGCGAATGTCTTTCAGCGCCTCCCACCGTGGGTCTCCGGTGGTCGCGGCGCAGGCACAGAGCTCAACGTTGCGGTTCTTGCCGCAAGTGGGGCAAAGCCCTTTGCAATCCTCGCGGCATAACACCTTCAACGGAACCGCCAACAAGGTCTGCTCGCGCAAAACATCTTCGAGCAGGAGGCTGTCGCCCTCGTAGTAGCCGATTTCTGCCTCGGCTCCTGTGACGGAGAGCTCCGCATTTCCGGCGTCGATGCCCAGCGGGCGATACAAGAGATCAAATGCCCGCGAGACGTCAGTCTTAACTGGATCCAGACATCGTGCGCACGTGAGTTCCAGACTCGTGGACAGCTCACCTTGCAGTCGGATGTCCTGGATAACTTCCCGCTTGCCGCGGTGTTCCTCAACCAGCTGCGCGCGGCCGCTGGTTTTCAGAGGCGTGCGTTGACGTACTTCGGCCCCCAAATCGATGACATCGGGAGGGAACTCCTCTTGGAAATCAATAGGATGGAGTTCTAGCTCAGCAACTTCGATGAACATCGGGAACCTCCGCGCCCACCTTTAGATCTACCGCGAAGGCCCGCGGAAA
>Ga0126371_10006714_pt1 | contig 10263 bp, 10 predicted proteins | sample PanSoiMetaPlot_4_FD_110145 | JGI IMG/M metagenome (GOLD analysis project Ga0126371, IMG submission 110145) | Tropical forest soil microbial communities from Panama - MetaG Plot_4 | ecosystem: Environmental > Terrestrial > Soil > Tropical forest > Bulk soil | place: Panama | collected 2016-02-17
CAACGCTCCGCATTCCGCGCCGATCTCTAAAACCGAACCCCGGATCAATGGCGACAGCACGCGCAGGAGGTTGGCTCGCTCCTCACTGAGGTGATAACTTTCTTCCCAACTAGTCGCGCTTGCTTTTTCTGCAGATCTTTCAACGTCTCCAAAGACCGCCATCAATCGCGCGACAAGACCTGGTACGAACAGCCGGTCATCCCGAATCAGTCGCGGATCAAGAAGTGCCTGGGAACTGCGGCAGGAAAGCTCAACATCCATCAGCTTGAAGCCGAAGTATAGCAGGTTGCTGCTTCGACAGATTGCAGATCTTAACGGTCCACGCGGGTGCGGTCATCCGCCTATCAGCGTCTGCTTCTTGAACCGGCCGGAAGTGCTGACTTGGCGCATCCGATAGCCCGTCTGTTAACGCGTTACCCACTACTTTGATGATATTATCGACGCCATGGCCCGCGGCCCGCATTGTTTGCACTCACCTTTAAGCTGCTCACGCATACGATGAGAATTCTGACTTTCCTTGTCCGTCACGGTTCTTCGAAATACGCCCACTCGGAAGAGACGCTCGACGCCTTCTACCGCCAAACCCTGCCGTCCATCAACCGAAAGATGATTGTTCTCGATAATGCACTGCCGCCCTGGTTACCGGTGGAAACGCGCGGTGAGACTACGATCCTCCCAGGCGACAATGCCGCTTGGGAGTTTTCTGCTTGGGATCGCGGCGTGAACTGGATCGGCAAAGACATCTGGTCTTACGATCTCGTCCATCTGGTCACAAGCGCATTTGATACTTTATACACTGACTACATTCGCCGCCTTTCCGCACCGATGTTGACGTGGGCCGCTCAACATGCCGTTTGCCTCGGTCACATCGATTGTTACAACGATCCAGTTGAGATCCTTTCCTACCGCTCGCAGCACTGGATCAGAAGTGGCTTTCTCTTTCTGCCGCCTGCTGAGCTGAAAGCTATCGGCAGCCTGGTTTCTGTTGGCGGCAGCAGACCATGGTTCAGTGGGGATCCCACCGCTCCGTTTGCCACTGATGCGCCGCTTTCGGCGAATTACCGCGACTACATCACCGGATGGCTCACAGGCCGGAACATCGGGCAGGGAGTCACGTGGCACTCTGCATTCGAACTGACTCGAGAGAACCTACCGCACTTCGAGGCCAAAACGAAGGCGATTCTGAACGAGCACTTACTCTCCATCCGGCTGCGCGCCATGGGATGCGCGGCCATCGATGTGACCTGGCTCGCCGGTTGTCTGGCGAAAACCAGTTCGATTCCGCTCGATGTCGCGTGGTACGAGCAGCTTCAGAGCCGTCCAACCGATGCCGTTGAATGTCGTGCTGCCCCCGCCAATCTAGGATCTGTCGCTGAAACAGCGGTTGGATGAGTTCTCTTTTGCTGAGGGATCACCTAGAGATTCCGGTGTTCCTGATATCATCGTCATTGAACTCGATGTTCCATGGTTGACCTGAGGGACCCAATCCTATGGTTTGGGATTGCGAGCACTGTCATCTTATCTGTTAAGGTGGCGCGACGATTTCGCAGCAACTCCGACGCTTCCAGCGTCAGCGATGGGGCGTTAAGCGCTACCCCGGCTCCGAAACTTCGCAACCATCCAACTGGCCAATGGCAGCGATACCGCTTTCTCCTTCTCGCGATGACGATTGGACTGCTATTGGTGATCGCCCTGGCAGGCTGGCAGCGCGATTTTCGAGTACCTCTATCGTTTTCTAATGACGCTCTAGTGTTCGAAATGCTAGCCAAGGGAACTTTGGACCACGGCTGGTGGTGGGTCAATCCCTCGATATCGGCGCCGTATGAATTTCATTCGCTGGCCTTTCCTTCCAACAGTAACGTCGATCACTTGATCGTATGGCTGGTGAGCCGCTTCACAAGCGGGATCGGCTATTGCGTGAACTTCAGTTGGATGCTGATGCTTATGCTCGCCGGCGTATGCATGCAGTTCTGCGCCGAATCGTTCCGGCTATCCCGCTGGACGAGTTGGATCCTTGGGCTTCTGTATGCCTTCGCCCCATACAGTCTCTATCGGGAGATTGATCACTTCAGCCTGGCCATTTACCTCGTACCCCTTCCAGCAACAGCGGCGCTAATGGCGCTCACCAATCGTATTCCACTCGCTTCGCTTCGATGGGTACTGGTGGGCGGTTGCGCGTTGATTGGATTTAACTACGTTTATTACGCCTTTTTTGCCGCCTATTTCTTAGTAGTCGCAGGAGCTTGGGGATACCTGATCCACCGCACGAAATCCATCCTCTCCTTTGCGGGTATTTGTTTGTCCGCACTTTTGCTGAGCACCATCCTGAACACTACTCCCAGTCTCTACGTCTTGGCCCACGAGGGACAGCCGCGGATCGTACGGACCAAGGTCCCTGCTGAAAGCGAAGTGTACGGTTTGAAAATTCGCCAGCTCTTGAGCCCAGTATTCGAATCGTCCATCAAACCCTTCCAGACCTGGACCAAAAAAGAAGCCGAGGCCCAGTTTCCACTGGAAACGGAGAACATGATCGATCGGCTTGGGTTTGTGGTTAGCCTTGGCTTTCTCGGAATTCTTGTAGCCGCGATCGTGGGTTGGCGCGGCCGGTCTGATGAGAGTGTCCTTGCAACTGCTTCCGGACAACTGGCGCTCTGCGCGGTGCTACTTGGAACCATCGGCGGATTCGGTAGCCTGTTCGCGCTACTGATATCGCCGGAAATTCGGGCTTACAATCGCATCACTGCCTTTCTGATCTTCTTTTCGTTGGTCGGCGTGGGCGCGGCCTTGGATCGCTTTGCACGATTCGTTCGTGATCGCCATTTTTGGGCCCATGCAGGGCTGATTGCCGGCGCCGTCGTCGCGATGTTCGGAATTTATGATCAGGCGCAGGCGCTCCGCGGCCTGAATCGCGTTCATCAAAAGACTGCCGGAGAGTTTAAGCTAGTCGATTCCTACGTGCGGCAACTGGAGACACGCTTACCTGCCGGGAGCATGGTCTATCAGTTGCCCTTCCGAACGTATTTGAATGACCCGGGCATCGCCCGTATGGGCCCGTACGATCATGCTCGGCTCTATCTCGTTTCGCGGCAGCTTCGCTGGAGCTATCCTGCGCTTTCCAATCAGCAGGTGGATTTTCAGGATGACTTGATGAAACTGCCACTTTCGGCCTTGCTTCAAAGGCTCAAGGACAGAGGATTTCGAGCTTTGCTGATTGATCGTTTCGGGTACCCGGATAACGGCGCAGAGATCATGGGTGATTGCGACCAATTCCTCGGCCCCAGCGCCAAGCTTGCCAACGACGACCGCTATATTGCCTACGACCTCAGCGCCCTCCCTCGCGGATCGGTGGAAGTTACGAGCAAGCAGCCCGAGGCTGTAAACGGCCGCGCCTCATTCCAGGTACCGCAGTGTCTAGGCGCGCCTCTGTACAACATCGACAGTATCGGCAACGCGACCGCACCGCTTGCCGGCAAAACGCCACAAGTGCGCCTCGACGCCCAATTGACCTTGAATGGATGGACCATCGATCAGGATGCGAAACAGCCTGCCGGTGGAGTCGAACTCGTCGTCGATAGTGTCAGAACCTTCCCCGCCAGCTACGGAATTCCCCGTCCGGATGTGGCAGCGTATTTCAAGCTGTCCTCTTACGAACCCTCGGGCTTTTCCGCCTCGATACCAACCAAAGGTCTCGGACCAGGATTACATCGTCTCGCGCTGCGGGTGCTTTCGCCGAGCCATAACTGCTACCGCCAGGGACCGGAAATGACATTTGAGATCCGATGATCCGATCTCGACCACATGTTGCTCAACAAGCCATCGAAAACCGGATCGCAATTCCGGCCGGTGGCCATTGTTATGCGACCGTTTGATCTTTTCGTTGGTCTTCCACGAACACATTGGCATCCTCGCGCATTTGTCGAGCCACTTCAGTCTTCAGCCGCGGACGACTTCGCCGGTATCGATTACACGGTCTTCCTGATTGCCAAGGTTGCGGGAGAAATTTCGAAGCAGCCGTCGCTCGAACAGGCTCGCAGACGCTTCTCCTGAGCTTTGACCTGTGAAGTTGTCTGTGGCGACTGAAGATTCCATCGCAAGCGAACGCACCGTAGGTGAGATAGGCGCCCCGACTTTGCCCATGCCGTTGGAACCCCGAACATGAAATGGCGTTTGCTCACACTGTATCGAGGCAAGGGCGTAAATGCGCGCCGCTGATGTTCCTCTCGATGGTCGAAGCCATCCACACAACTTCTCCTAAGCGCAGCCAAGTGACAGCACTCGTCGAACTGCTCTTTGAGGAAGACGTGAAACACGCTCGCATAGTACCCAGGTTCGCGGCGTGCAGGCGGATCAGATCCAACGAGTCCTCAACTAAACGCCGAACCGGCCGTTTCAGTGCGACGCAGCGCACAAGTCCATGCATCGCACCGCGCGCTGCCGGTATTCCGCTAAAAAACTTCCATCCTGCCAGTCTTTTGTTATGTGAACTCATTAGCGTTCATCTGATCGTGATTACAATTTTTCACTTTCACAATGTTGGGGCAGAATCCCGGTTCGCGCCAGACGCTTGCGAACCATCTAGCGCCACTGTAAGCCTGTCTTCAAAATCGAGACTGCTTACCAAGTCCGATCCGAAACCGCTCGTCTCGACCCGGGTTGCCCGACCTGGGTCCAAGCACCTGGCTATCTGGCTGCCATGAGAGGGTACACTTCAAATGTGAATAGCTTGATGCTCGTAGATGACCTGGATTCAACCCGCCAAGAAGAGATGCTCGCGCCGGCTGGCGGCGAGGTGTTTTTTTTAGGACGCACGGATGCGTGACTCTAGCCGGATTTACGTGGCTGGACATCGTGGATTGGTCGGTTCAGCAATTTGCCGACGCCTCCGCACAGCCGGTTACTCGAACATTTTGGTTCGAGATCGCGCCCAGCTTGACCTGACCGACCGGACCGCCGTCGACGCATTTTTTGACACAGAGAAGCCCGAGTTTGTGTTTCTAGCTGCGGCGAAAGTGGGAGGAATCCTCGCCAATAGCACCCAGCCGGTGGAATTTTTGCGCGACAATCTGGCCATCGAATTGAACGTCATTGACGCTGCATACCGATACGGCGTCAAGAAGCTGGAGTGCCTTGGAACATCCTGCATCTATCCACGCCTGGCGCCACAGCCGATTCGTGAAGAGTACTTGCTCACTGGACCTCTCGAACCAACCAACGAATGGTACGCAGTCGCCAAGATTGCGGGAATCAAGCTGGCTCAGGCGTACAGTCAGCAATACGGATTCCAAGCAATCAGTCTAATGCCAACGAACCTATATGGTCCGGGCGACAACTTCGATCTGCAGTCGTCCCACGTTTTGCCAGCGCTGATTCGAAAAGCGCACGAGGCGCGCCTTTGCGGAGCAAAGGAAATGGTGGTCTGGGGCAGTGGAACCCCGCGTCGTGAATTTATGCACGTCGATGACGCCGCCGATGCAGCAGTTTTTTTGATGCTGCATTACGACGAACCGAGGATCATCAATGTCGGAGTTGGATCCGATGTTAGCATTCAAGAACTAGCCGAGATCGTATGTCGAGTAGTTGGGTTTCAGGGCCGCTTAGAATTTGATCCGTCAAAACCGGATGGTATGCCCAGGAAGTTGTTAGATTCCTCCCGACTGACTGCGATGGGTTGGAAATCCCGCATCAGTCTGGAGCAAGGAATTGCGTCAAGCTACGAGTGGTACCGGGCGCAGTTTTTGCTTCGGCACGCAGAGTGCACCACCCCAGTTTAGTGACCGAAGAGTTTCGCAAAAGCTGGTAAGGTTGCCAGGCGCGAAGCGGCCAAATATTGGTGGCCACCACCTACGGTTGGCTTGGGCGATTCGATCGCCTAGCTAGTGCGCATACCCCAGCATCCGCGAACTATGCTGCGATTGTTCCAGGTTTCCGAAGCCAAGTCTTCAGCAGCGAAACTGGAATTAAGGCGAGAACTACGGCAACGAGACTCTCTTGAACCCGAGCTCAATCCCTAAGGTGTGGATGTGTTATCGCGCGAAGGCGACCCGGGGGCGCGAACCGATCCGGATGCAAGTCCACGCTCGAAGTGCTTAAGGCAGGCGGTGGGGGCGAGACAAGCGATATAATACTGCCAGATTTGAACGCTCGACGCGGAGGTGGGCACATGAGAACCCAAAGTAAATCTCGGCACGTGACGATCACAGGGATGGCGATGACTCTGTTTGTACAGATCGCCATTATTGGACCGGCAGCCGCGGCGCCCGCCAGCGTGTCGTCGCTGGAACCAGTGACTTTCTCGAAGGATATTGCTCCTATCTTTCAAGCCAAGTGCCAAGAGTGCCATCAACCGAACTCCATCGCTCCGATGTCGCTCATCACTTATAGTGAGGTCCGCCCGTGGGCGCGTTCGATCAAGGAGCGAGTGGCCACTCGCCAGATGCCGCCCTGGCACATCGATCTCAGCGTCGGTGTGCAGAAGTTCAAGAACGACATGTCCCTGACCGACGAACAAGTGGCCAAGGTGGTGCGCTGGGTTGATCAGGGAGCACCGCAGGGCGATCCAAAGGATATGCCGCCACCGAAGCCTCTGGTCACTGACAACGAATGGAAGGCAATCCGCGACGGTTTTGGACCTCCCGACCTGGTCGTCAAGTCGGCCGACTATACGATGCCGGCTCAGCATCAGGACGTGTGGTTCCGGCCGATGTCGGACATTCCGATTACAGAGCCCCACTGGGTGAAAATGGTTGAAATCCGCCCGACGAATTTGAGAGGACGGAAGATCATCCACCATTCGATTGCCTATCTGGTCCTGAACAACGATCCGGAAGCGGTGAGCACGGGCACGGCCAACGGGCCGAATCGCCGTGGCAACAACGCGGACGATCTGGTGAACCGGCGGCCGCAATTGATGGAATGGGCGATCGGCAAGGGCTATGACCTGTACCGGCCCGGTACCGGGAAGTTGATTCTGCCCGGTGAGAAAATCGCCTGGGATCAGCACATTCATGCCGCAGGTGAGGAAGTCACGGCGGGTTCGGAAATCGGGATCTGGTTCTATAAGAAGGGCGAGGAACCGAAGAAGCGAAGCTATCTGATCGGCTTCACGGGCCTGCGCAACGGGCAAATGCTGGACATCCCGCCGAACTCGTACGCGCAGACCGAAGGGTTCACGGTGCTCAAAGAAAACACCCTCATCGAGAACTTCCAACCACACTTTCATCTGCGCGGAAAGTCGATGCAGGTGGAAGCGATTCTGCCGGACGGAAGCAACCAAATCGTCAGCTACGTCGGGAACTTCAACTTCAACTGGATGACAAACTACATCTACGCCGACGACGCCGCGCCCGTGTTCCCCAAAGGGACGGTGATCCACGTGACGGCGTGGTATGACAATACCAGGAACAACAAGAATAACCCCGATCCGGAGCAGTGGGTGGGGTACGGTGACCGCACCGTAGACGAGATGGCCCACGCCTGGATGAACGTCGTTTACCTCACCGACGATGAGTACAAGGCGTTGCTCGCAGAGCGCAAGGCGAAGGTGCCACAGACAACATCGGCAAGCTTGCAATGAAGGTACGCGGTATTCTTTGCGCCGCCGCACTGATGGGCGGCGGCATGCTCTTGCTGGGCCAGACCGAACCAACCTCGATTCCACAGCCGCGGAAGCAGTTTGGGACCGGCGTCACGGGTGCATTCGAGGGTTGGTTCACGACTGAGACGGACAAGAACTCCCGCGCCTTTCTCGTAGGATATTTCAATCGCAATACTCAACAGGAACTCGACGTCCCGATCGGTCCTAATAATCGGATCGAACCCGGTGGTCCCGACATGGGCCAGCCGACTCATTTCCTGCCCGGCCGAAAGTACGGAATGTTCGTGATTCCAGTTCCCAAGGATTTCAAGCCGGAGGACAAGTATACATGGACCATCGTTGCCAATGGCCAATCCAACACCATTCCACTTCGGCTAAACGTTGATTACGTCATCAGCCCATTCAGTGAAATTGCAGTGGGTAACACGCCTCCGGTTGTTCGATTTGATCCCAATGGACCCCCGGTTCAGGGCCCGATTGCGACACTGGCCCATGCAGCCGTCCGAACAACTTCGTTGTCCACGCCACTGCAACTCACGCTTTGGATCACTGACGACATGAAGTATACGAATGGCACCAGCTCGCCGCTGACCGGGGATCGTCCGCCGGTCACGATGCTGTGGTCCAAATATCGCGGCCCCGGCACGGTGAAATTTGATAAAGCTAATCCGAAGGTTGAAGGCACTGCCACCGAGAGTCATGGCTTCAGCGGGAAGGCAACGACCAATGTGACCTTCACCGAAGTTGGCGATTATATATTGCACGTGACCGTAAACGACTATTCCGGCGATGGAGGCGGTGGATTCCAGTGCTGCTGGACGACCAGCTTGGTTAAGGTTTCGGTCACACCATAATGCGCACTCGCGAGCCACTCGTCAGTTCGAAAATTATTCAAACCGCTATCCCTCTTCAGCCAGGTGAGATTCCCGATGGAGATCCGCCCGACGGGCCTTCAGCTCGGCTGCGTGTGCGCTCTTCCCCCAATTGAGGCAGGTGTGCTGCGATTTGTCGCAAGACAAAACATTCACATTTTCGCCGGCTCGGAAACGAGGGCGGCGACTGCATCGTCAACATCCTTCGTGGTGAATTGATGGTTCGGGTCGTCGGCATTGAGGAAGTAGCGCTGCCGGCCGACACGATCGTAAATGAACACCGCCGGAATCCCTTGCACCCCCATTTTTTCGAATACGTCCAGGATATTTTCGTCCATGAAGTAGTTGCGGAACGCGGCATGTTGATCTAACAGAAACTGCCGCGCCGCTTCGACCGCTCTTTTGTCCTCGCGGTCGTCCACGCACATCGAAACTACTATCACACCGCGGTTTTGATAACGATGATTGAGGTCGACGATGTGAGGGAACCGTTCCCGGCATGGGATACACCACGTCGCCCACACGTCCACCACCACCACGTTCCCCTTCAAAGAAGCCAACTCGCGTTTCCATTGATCAAAGTGGACCGGCTGGAGCCCTACCACGAGTGTCTGAGGCTTAAAGGAGCAGGAGTGCAGCAAAAGAGCAAAGAACCCCGCCAAGCGTGCGCGTGGGTATGCGCCGCCCATGACTAGTGCTCGTACTCGACGGTGCAGCCTTGTGCGGATGTTTCTGCCGCGGGCACGGGCTTTCCAGCAAGAGAAGCGTCAATGGCATCGCGAACGTAAAACTGCTTGGGGGCGCCTCGCGTGTAATGAACCGATCCATTGTATTCAGCTACCGCTGGCGAATTCGTCAGCAAGCCTGTATAGACAATCTTCCGTTCTTTGTTCAACACGAAATATTCCGGCGTATGCGTAGCGCCATAGCGTCGCCCGATTTGCTGTGTGGCATCGTGCAAGTAGATGAAATTGTAACCGGACTTGGTCGCGCGCTCCTTCATTGCCGGGAGGATGTCGTCCTGCCGCAGATTTACGCCGATCGCGATCACGCGCACGCTCTTGCTCTTGTAATCGTTCGCCAACTTAATCAGGTCTGGATCGTTGCCACGTACCCATGGACAGTGGTTCGCCAGGAACACTACGACCAGGACGTCCTCTTTAAAATTGGACATCGAGTAACTCCTCCCGTCTGTAGCCGGCAGGTTCTCGAAACTTGGCGCCGCCATCCCGATTTGGACGACTTTGTTATATCGCCCGCCAAAGAGCAGCGGGATGCCGGCCACAAGAACCAGGAAGGCTAGTGTCCTTTCGAAAATTCGGAAGGTCATGGCGGTACTCCTGTGGTCGATTCTATCGCTTTCTCGAACGGAAGTTGGGGTTTTATCGAACCTAGCGGCAGCCCAGCGTCATGGTGGGCTGTTAACAACCGGCTGTCAACTTGTGCGGACGTTCGCCTAGCCCAAAATCGTCAGCAACGACTTCATTAGGTCCATACGTGAATTGTATCGGACGTCCCTCCGGCCATCCAAGAGCTGCCCCAGCCGTGAACATCCCTCGATCATCAGCTTATGCCACTTGTCATCGGTACGTCTTGGCAACTACGATATCGTTGCGCTCATTGGCTCGGGCGCATTGGCGCGAAGCAAAGCAGCGTGGTGCTCGATGTAACGGAGGCGCGGCCTTCCGCTGAATGCCGTGCTTCAGACGAAAGCGCGTGACTATTTCGTGTGGGACTCCGCTGGATCCCGCTGCACGGAGATGGCAAGGATTATGAAGCTCCTTTGGCACACTGGAA
>Ga0126371_10006715_pt1 | contig 10261 bp, 8 predicted proteins | sample PanSoiMetaPlot_4_FD_110145 | JGI IMG/M metagenome (GOLD analysis project Ga0126371, IMG submission 110145) | Tropical forest soil microbial communities from Panama - MetaG Plot_4 | ecosystem: Environmental > Terrestrial > Soil > Tropical forest > Bulk soil | place: Panama | collected 2016-02-17
GAAGTATTCGTTCCAGCACAGCACCAGCGACAGGATAAACGCGGCCACCATTCCGGGAACGGCGAGCGGCAGCACAATGCGCATGAATGCGCCCCAGACCGACAGCCCGTCCACGAAGGCCGCTTCGTCGAGTTCGACCGGGATCGCGTTGAACTGGTCACGCATGATCCAGATGACGATCGGCAGCACCGTCAATGTGTAGAGCAGGATCAGGCCAAATCTCGTGTCGAGCATCGACAGTGCCTTGTAGAGAACCAGGAACGGCAAAGCCAGGACGACGGGCGGCAGGATCAGCTGCGACATGAAAAAGAACAGGATATCGTCGTTGCGCATCCACGCGAATTTGTATCGAAAGCGGCTCAACCCGTAGGCCGCGAGCGATCCCAGCACCAGCGCCAGCACGGATGCGCCGACCGAAGTCATGACGCTGTTGAAGAAGCGGCTCACGAATTCGGCGCGAGCGGTTGAGGTCCCGAATATAGTATCCGGCGACAGGCCGAGCGAGCGCCAGCCTTTCCAATCCGGTTGAAAGTCCAGCCAGGGAAGGAGATGACCTTGCGTCACGTCGACCGCCGACTTGAACGACGTCGTGACGGTCCAATAGATCGGGAACAGGCAGATAAACGCCCAGAACAGCAATGCGCCATAGATCAGCGCGCGGCCGAACACCCGCTTTGCGCGCGACGCCGCGTGATGCTTCCGAACCGGTTTCGGCGTTGAGGTTGAGGTGAGAACGGCCAATCGAGCAACTCCCTTCAGAAACCTGTCTTGGTCCGCGGCTCACACAACTTTCTGCGTCCAGCGATTGGACAGGCGCATCAACAGCGTCAGGAACACGATGATCATCACGAGATAGAACATGGCGAGCCCCGTGCCGTAGCCGACATTCGAGCGATCGCGGTACACGCGGTAAATGAAGCTCGACACGGTGTCGGTCGCGCCGCCGGGTCCTCCCGCCGTCACGTTGATGACGATGTCGGCGAGCTTCAGTTTGAAAATGATCCTGATGATGAGGACGGTCACGCTCACCGGCAGCATGATCGGGAACGTCACATGCCAGAAAGACTGCCACGCATTCGCGCCGTCGACCTTGGCCGCCTCCAGCACATCCTTGGGCATCGCCTGCAACCCGGCGAGCAGGATGATCATGATGAAGGGAATTGAAACCCAGGCATCCATCGCCTGTATGCTCAAGCGAGCAATCCAGGGAGAGGCGAAGAACGCCGGGTTGTCCCATCCCAGATCGCGCGCAAGCGCAGCCGCGGGGCCAAATCGATACTCCATGAGCGATTTGCCGATCATCCAGCTGACGGCGACGGGGCTGAGCATCATGGGCAGCAGGAAAACGACGCGAAAGAATTTCCTGCCTCGTATCTCGGCATTCAGCAGCAGGGCCAGTCCAAACGCCACCGCATATTCCCCAAGCACCGCCACCGTGTAGAAGATCATGTTGCGGAGTGCATTCCAGTAGTAAGTGTCGTTGAACAGTCCGATGAGATTGCCTAGTCCGTTGAAGTGCGGGCCTTCAAGCGAAGAGAGATTCCAATCCAGCGACGCGATATAGAGTCCGAACAGGGTCGGAAAGATCACGACAGCGACGGTGAAAAAGACGGCTGGCAGCAGAAACAGCGCCCGCAGACCCCGTTCTCCCCTGATCATCACCTGTCCGGCCCCGAACGCGATGGCCCAGAGCAGATAGGCATAGAGGACCGGGCGCCAATCACCGAATCCCGCCGTGATCGCGCCGGTCGTGTGCAAAACCTGGATCAGAAGGACGAGCAGGAGCCCCAGCGACGCAAGGATGACAAGCGCTCGTCCTGCATGCTTGCGGCTGACGGGGATGCGCTGCGATGCGAGCTTGCGGTGCCGGTCATCCGCGAGGGTTGATGTATCTTGCATCAAGGTCGCATCCTGCCGATTGTTTTGGCTTTGACTTAGTCCTTAGGAAACTTCGGCTGGTGTCGCGAGCGGCACCAGCCGAAGGGCAATGTTCAAGTGGATCGCATGTGAATCTGACTCTACGCGCCGAGAGAGGCCTTGTAGAGTGCGATCTGCTTCTCGCGGCCGAGTTGGTCGGTCAGCTTTTCCCACGCGGCTGCGATGTTGTTGGCGCCGGTCTGCGCATTGGACTGGCCGGCGAAGATCTTGGTCAGTTCGTCTTCCGCGATGCTGTAATACTGGAAGATGCCGGGAATGCGCGGCTCGACCGCACGATTCGGATGATTGTAGGAGCCGAGCTGCGAGTTGAGATAGGACGTGATGTATTTCCGGTCGTAACCCGCGGCCACCCATTCATCGATCTTGAAATGGCTTGTCCGGTGAGCCTGGAAGCCGGACGGATACAGCACGGTCCAGAACGACAGATCCCTGCCGCCGAGATGCGCCGCGGCGCTCCACGCTGCTTTGTGCTTGCGTTCGTCGCCGTTGACCCTCGCCATCACATAGATGCCCCAGCCGAGATAGGCGCAATTCGGAGCATGGTTTGGACCGCTTGCGAGCTTGTCCCATTTGCCTGTCTTGGAATTGTAGACGTCGTCTGATCCGGGCAGGATGTCGAATCCGACAACGTCGCCGACGACGGACGTATCGCTCGCCTTCGCCACTTGGCCGATATCTCCCCACCAGGGAATCATCGAACCGGTGCCGGCCAGAAATTGCTGGAATCCGGTGGTGTTCGGATCGGCGTTGAGCTGATCGGCGGGCTCGGATGGCAGCGCGTCGACGACATCCTGAATGGCGCGAACCCAGGCCGGATTGTTGATGCGCGGCTTCATCGTGTCCACATCGAACAGCCAGGCCTTGTCGTCCGGATGCTTCGCGTAAGCGGAGGCGCGGCTGCCGAGGAAGTAGAAACCGAAGCCGCCCCAAGGTTTCGGCGCATCGAGGTAGCCGTACACATTCTGGCCTTTGAATTTCTTGCCCTTGAGGAACTTGGTCACGGCCTGGACCTGCTGCCAGGTTTTCGGCACGCCCCAATCGCTTGGGTTGCCAGCGTCCTTCCAGGCCTTGGCCAGAGTGGCGTCGGAAAAAATGTCGGTTCTGTAATTGAAGTTATGGCAGTCGCCATCGATCGTGACGCGATAGGTCTTGCCGTTCCAGGTTCCGACCGGCGGCTTCAGGTAGTCGACATAATCGTCGATATCGATCTGCTTCTTGACCCAGTCCGGCATCTCGGACGCAAGGCCCTTGCCGCACACATCTCCCTCGAACGGCGCGCCCATCTCAAGAACATCGAAGTCGACCGTGCCGGTCGCGATCGCTTGTTGGAGGCGCGGGTTGTAATCGGCCTGGGCGAGGTCGATCCAGGAGATTTTTGCGCCCGTATAGGCTTCCCAAGGCTTCAGGAAACCACGGAACAGCAGGTTGTGCAGGTTCTGATTGTTGAGCCCCATGAAGGAGAGCTCGACGCCTCCAAACTCTCCCTCCTTGACGTTCGCTTTGGTCGGGCCGAGGCAGAGCTCGCCGACCTTCTGCCAATCGGCGTCGGTTGGGGCGCCTTTGCCCACGCCTGGAATTTGTGAGATCCGCGCCCGCAAATCATCCTGTGCGAGCGCACGCTCCGACAGCGCGCCGAGTCCGCCGGTCGAACCCAAGGCGGCGGCGCTGACCGCTCCCTTGAGGACGGTGCGTCGGTTTGGCCGCATTCTCCCATGCTGATCGTGCTCTTGCTGTTTCACCACGAAACCTCCCTGTTTCTTTTTTGATGCCGAGTTCCAGCCGCCTGAGCACCGTTATTGTGAGGATGTGACGCTCGCGGACTCGCCGTGTCCTTTGCTCTTGATGGCATGGTGCGGACGGGTGGTGACAGAGGCCTTTTTGAGTATGCAGCGGCCCCAATGGATGTCAACGAAACCGCTAGGTTGCGCGCGCGAACGCCTTCGCCAGGTCAATTGGCGATGCAACCTGAAGTTATCGCGTTTCAGGCTGCGTCGGGCGCGATGACGCCTTTCTTGAAGATGAAACAGCCATAGAAACGCCGTTCGCCTGTCTGGATCACGCAATAGGATTTCTTCGCAAGATCATAGAAGTGAAATCGCTCGATCGAGCCCATTGGTGAGGAGCGACCCTGCGCTGCGTCAATCTCGGTCTGCACCTCGACCTGCACGGGCGGCACCTCGGCCGGCGCGTCGACGATTTCCATCCGCAGGGCTGGCTTATCGACAAAGGAATCGAGGGGGAGGACTGAAAGGATCGCGCGCGCCGCCCGGCCGGCGGTGACGTTGTCAATCCGCAGCAGGCGTCCGAGCACGGTCTGACGGGCGACCGCGTCGGCCGGGAAGTTCGTGTCACAGAGGACAAGATCGTCGCCATGGCCCATGGCGCGCAACGCGTAAAGGACGTCCGCATTCAAAACTGGATCGATCGATTTCAGCATGCTGCGTCCTTTGGGTCCGGTATCTCAGTTCCAGCCTGTCCCGTGTGCTTCCGGCTCTGTCCGACGGCGGGAGGGGATTATTCCGCAAGGCATCATACAGGCGAGCGCCAGCGGCAGGATGACGGCGCCACGTGCACCGCATCGATGTTATCAATTTTCTCTCACACCGGAAGGCTTCTTTCGGGATCGACGGTGTCGTCGGACCCGCGTAAGGCCGTCAGCCCGATTTTTCAGTGAGCTTGACTTACATCGCCTGCGCGCATCGCAGCCTCTGCCAGCGAGATCGAACACCGGCAGGAAGCGGCCGCAAACGAAGCGATCATTTCCAGAGCTGCTACGTATGTATCGGCACGTGTCAGGGCGAGCCACGGCATGTACAGGCGTTCCGTCTCGGAACGAAGGTAGCAGTCGTAGTCGCAGTACGGCCGCTGCGTGGATACATCTCGCAAATAGCCCGGGCCGAGCGATCGGGAGCACCGGATACACGCCGATCGGTCGAGAGGCGTCCTGTGGTTTACCAATATGAACTTCATGTCACGATGCTCTCGCCCGGTTTCCGAGATGCGCCAAGGCGCTGCCGCAGTGGAGGGCATAGCAGTTGGCGTCGCAGTAGCAGTGTCGCGTCCCGACGTCCCGCAGGTAGCCTCCGCCGCCGATCGGCTCGCAGCACAGCACGCAGAAGGTTTGCCGGAACGGCGTTCTGCCGTTCACCAATACGAACCTCATGTGGCGCCTCCCAATGAAAAGCAGAAGACGGTGTCGGAGTTGGAGCCATTGGGCGGGGGAGCGCAAAGGTGATTTCTGCCATCGGGATTGTCCCGATTCCGCTCTACCTTCTGAGGCGGAATGAGGATGTATTTCCCATCTTCCCTGCGCCTTGCATAGATTTTGCCGTCTACATACTTGATGTCGGTCGGATAGCAGTCCGCGTCATTGCAACAGCTGAGGGACGGGTTGTCGGGCATGTGCCATGTTGAATAGAACCTCTCGTGCAGGCGTTGATCCTGCACAGGATGGTGGCGTTCAACCTGGTCTTGCCCGCCTTGTTGTGCCAAGGCCTGTTCAGTCAAGACTCCTGGGGTCAAGGCAAGCATTGCCAAGAGATGGGTCCATAGGAGGAGCTTGAGCCGGGTGTTCAATAGGCAGACTCCTTGTCTCGTGACGCCGAAGGACAGGGAAGTCTTTCATCAAGCTTTCCGCGCCTGTCGTCAGGCTGCTCGCAATCGCCACAACCATCTGCAGTCGGCCTCCTGGCGAACCTTGAAGTGATCGACGCACTTCTTTGAACAGAGAGCGTTTCGCCAGGAATAGTAACGGATGAGGCCAAACGGTCCGTCGCAAAGGGCGCAACGCTTCGCCGGACTGTTCTCGGTGTGCTGAGGCTGGTCGAGCATTTCCGTATCCTCTCGGTCTCGCGTGGTTCGACGTCGCACTTCGCGCATGCAAAGAGCACGGCGTCGGGATCGTGGTGGTGTGCCAGGTCGCGCGGCGTATAGGGGCACCGGGCGCAGAGCTTGACTCTCATGTCCTGCCTCCCAAGGCAGCGGACTTCCTCATCATGGGTTGGTGCAGTTGCGGGGCAGCTGCGGTTCCGATGCCGGCCGCTGGGATCTTTGGAACGGATCCTCGTGGCCCAGGCGCGGAGGATTTGCTCTTTGCCAGCGGCTATTCCCGATTGGCAATGAGGCTAAAGCGATTGAGACCGACGGCTCAATTGTACGGAGGTAAGCCTCCGATATTGAAAGGGTTTGGAGAACTATACGTTGGTTTGTAATCCCCCGATTTTCGCGCCGCATCCGGCTACCAAGACGGCGAATTTGCGCCGCGACATTGCCATTTCTCGCCAAACCGTTCGCGGAACCGGCGCCCAGTCGTCGGTAAGACTTGGAACGAATTGCCGCATTTTTACGCAAAATACTCTAATCTGTTGCGCATGAGAGCCGGGGATGGGCCTCTCGAATGATGCGCAAACCGACCATGAACCTCGCAGGTCCAGCCGCGCGGCTTTTCCTCGGCGGTGTCGCGCTGGCGTTGGCGACCCTTGCTCTCTCCTTGCTTCGCGTCAATCTCGCCGCGACCGCATTCGTCTATCTGGTTGTGATCCTGCTGCTATCACTTGTGAGCGGCTTGGCTACATCAGCCCTGCTTTCCCTTATCGCTGCTGCCGCCTTGATTTACTTCTTTGCTCCGCCAATTTTCGACTTCCGGATAGAGGATCCGCAAGATCTGGTCGTAGTGGTGGCTTTTCTTTTGACGTCATTGATCGGAACGCACCTGTTTGGAAAGCTCCGCCAGGAAAGGGAGGGTGCACTCGAGACGAAAGCGAAGCTGCGGCGCAGCGAGGCTGATTTACGCGATAGCGAAAGGGAATGGCGCGAGGTTTTCGAGCACAATCCCGTCATGTATTTCATGGTCGACGCGGCCGGAACGGTCCTGAATGTGAATACCTTCGGCGCTGCGCAACTCGGCTATTCGGTCGCTGACCTGGCTGGTCAATCCGTGTTGAAGGTCTTTCTCGAAGAAGATCAAGAGTTCGTCCGCCAGTGTGTTGCGGTCTGCCTGGAGGCGCCGGGCCAATCGCACACTTGGGAAGTTCGAAAGATCAGGAAGGACGGCTCAGTGCTGTGGGTACGTGAAAACGCCAAGGCTCTGCGCCGCGCCGACAACCAGCTCATCGTTCTGATCGCGTGCGAGGACGTGACGGAGCGTAAACGGACCGAGAACGCGCTGCGGCAGAGCGAAGCCTATCTGGCCGAGGCGCAGCATTTGAGTCACACCGGCAGTTGGTCCTGGGACGTCCATCGCCGAGAGTTCATTTACCGGTCGGCCGAAGTCTACCGCTTGTTCGGATTTGACCCGAAAGAGGGTGCCGTATCAGCGCAGGCTTTCCAGGCACGTATTCCCCCCGAAGATTTAGAGAGGGTGGGCGAAGCGGCGAGCCTGGCCATCCGGGAAAGGGGAGGCCAGTTCGAATTTGATTTTCGGATCATTCTTCCCGGCGGCCCGATAAGGCGCATCCATTCCGTGGCGCATGCCGTCGTCGGCAGCGATGGCGAGGTCATCGAAATCATCGGTACGCATATGGATGTCACCGAGCAATACGCTGCAAGAGAGGCGCTGCAAAAGGCTTTCGATGAGATCAAGAAATCCGAAGACAGTCTTCGACTGGTGATCGACACAATCCCGGCCCAGGTGTGGAGCAATCGACCCGACGGCGCAGCCGAATTCCTAAATCAGCAAATCCTCGACTATGCGGGTCTCACGATGGACCAGGCCCTGGGATGGGGCTGGACCAGCGTTGTTCATCCTGACGACCTTGCGGGCTTGCTGAAGGTGACGCGGGCAGCGTGGACGTCTCGGACCGGGAGGGAGGCCGAAGCCAGGCTGCGGCGCGTCGACGGTGAATACCGCTGGTTCTTGTGGCGCATTCGGCCACTGCGCGATGAAACGGGAAAGATCACCCATTGGTACGGGTCAGCGACCGATATCGAGGACCGCAGGCGGATGGAGGTTGCGCTTCGTGGGAGCGAGCAGCGCTTTCGCGACTATGCGGAAACAGCCTCCGACTGGCTCTGGGAGACCGGGCCGGATCACCGGGTCACCCTCTTGTCTGAGCATGCCGAAGCCACCGGCATCACGGCCGCGGGGGGCATTGGCATGCCTCGCTGGGAGATTGCGTCGGATATCGCAGCGGAACCTGAAAAATGGCGGCAGCACCGGGCGACACTCGACGCGCATCTTCCGTTTCGCGACTTGGTGTATCCCACAGTCAACCGGATGGGATCTCCAATCTATGTGCGGGCAAGCGGCAAGCCATTCTTCGACGCCGACGGCAAATTTCTCGGCTATCGAGGCGTCAGCACCGATATTACCGCGACGATCCGGGCGGATCACGCCGAGCAGGCCTTGCGCAAGGCGCAGGCGGAGCTCGCGCATGTGACGCGCGTGACGACGTTGGGCCAACTGACGACCTCGATCGCCCATGAAATAAACCAGCCGCTCGCCGCCATCGTCGCCAACGCCGATGCCTGTCTAAGCTGGCTCGACCGCGCAACGCCCGATTTGGAAGCCGCGCGCCGTTCGGTGGAATGGATCATCGACGACAGCAACCGGGCGAGCGAAGTCATCCGGCGCGTCCGGGCGCTTGCGAAAAAGACTGACATCGAGAAGGCGCTGCTCGACATCAATGATATTGTCAGGGAAGGCGTATCGCTGGTGCAGCGTGAACTTGCGAGCAACCAGGTATCGTTGCGAATGGAGTTGGCGCCCGCTCTGCCTCCGATCCTCGGCGACCGGGTTCAGCTCCAACAGGTGATCATCAATCTTGTGATGAATGGTATCGAGGCCATGCAATCGATCGACGATCGGCCGCGCGAGCTGGAGATCCGGTCAGGACAGGACGAAGGCCGACAAGTGCACCTCGCCGTAGCTGATTGCGGCGTCGGAATCCGCGCCGAGGATTCCGATCGCTTGTTCAGCCCCTTCTTCACCACAAAGGTGAGCGGACTTGGGATGGGACTTTCGATCTGCCGCTCGATCGTGGAAGCGCACGGCGGACGACTATCCGTTGCCTCCAGGGAGGGCCCGGGGGCGACGTTTCGATTCGTGCTGCCGTCGCATGAAGAGGCCGTGTCGTGATCGACCGCCCGAAATCCTCGCAGGACGCGAGCCCCGAGGAGCCGACGGCCGAGCCGATCGTGTTCATTGTCGACGACGATCTGTCGGTGCGTCGGTCGCTCATGAATCTTTTTCGGTCGGTGGGATTGGATGCGGCGGCATTCGGATCAGCGCCGGAAATGCTGCAAAGCAGGCTTCCGGATGTTGCGAGCTGCCTTGTCCTCGACGTCCGCCTGCCGGGATTGAGCGGCCTGGATCTGCAAGCAGAACTGACCAAGGCGAACATTCGCATCCCCATCATCTTCATCACCGGCCACGGCGACATTCCGATGACGGTCAGAGCCATGAAGGGCGGCGCGGCTGATTTCCTCACCAAGCCGTTTCGCGATCAGGAGCTGCTTGACGCCGTCGTGGCGGCGATCGAGCGCGATCGCAAGCGGCGGGAGGTTGAGAAGACGGTCGCAAACCTGCAGTCGCTGTTCGAGGGCTTGAGCCCCCGCGAGCGGGACGTTTTGGGCTTGGTCGCGGACGGCTTGATGAACAAACAAATTGCTGCCGAGCTTGGGCTTGCCGAGATCACAGTGAAGATCTACCGGGGTCATGTCATGAAGAAGATGGGGGCGCGGTCCTTGGCCGATTTGATCCGAATGACGGAGACCCTCGGAATTCGCCGCGCTAAGCCCTCTGGCGTACAAACCTAAGTATGATTTTACAATCCGGACGCGCCGGCTCACTTTCCGACCGGGCGACTTATGCAGGCGCCTTCCCGCCTCAGGAGAGGTCGTCTTGTCAACGTCTTCGGTCATCTCCATCATCGACGACGACGCTTCGGTCCTTACCGCCACCAACAATCTCCTGAGATCGCGCGGCTATGTCGTGCATACATTTTCGTCGGGCGCGGAGTTCCTGCGCTCGCCCCATTTGGACGAAACCGCGTGCGTCATCGCCGATGTGCAGATGTCCCTCATGAGCGGCTTGGACTTGCTCGCGAACATGCGGGCCCGGGGTTACGATGCGCCGTTCATCTTCATCACGGCCTTTCCCGACGAAGGAGTCCGAACCCGGGCGCTGGAGGCCGGAGCCACTTGCTTTCTGGCCAAGCCATTCGCCGCGCCGAGTCTCATCAAGTGCCTCGACATGGCGTTGGAGGGACATCGTGGCGGGGCAGGCCAGGCGAGACGGTGAGCAGGCGCGGGTGACCTTTAAAGCATGATCCGGAAAAAGCATGCCCCGCACGCGCGACTCACAAACTTGCTGGCGTGCGCATGC
>Ga0126371_10006716_pt1 | contig 10260 bp, 4 predicted proteins | sample PanSoiMetaPlot_4_FD_110145 | JGI IMG/M metagenome (GOLD analysis project Ga0126371, IMG submission 110145) | Tropical forest soil microbial communities from Panama - MetaG Plot_4 | ecosystem: Environmental > Terrestrial > Soil > Tropical forest > Bulk soil | place: Panama | collected 2016-02-17
CTGTGACGTCGGCCCTATGAGCAGTCCGATGTTCCCGCAAGTGACGTGCGCGCTCCAGATGATCGATCCGCCAAAGTTAGTGGAGAACTTGACTCCCCAGTGCGATTCAGCGGAGCCAATGTTTTGCAAAGCAAAGGCGTCGGAGTCAAGCACCACGCCTTTGCCGGCCTTAACGTTTACATTGTCCACTTTAAAGCCTGCGGTTCCCTTGTTGCGGATGGTTATATTCGCCTGCTCTTTCTGAGCGTTGCATTCTGCGTTCTTTGCAGGAGCAACAATGATGGGAAGGCATGGATCGGGAGGCGTCGGCGGCTCCAGAATCGGCGGCAACAGCGGAACCAGGAAGCCGAGACAGCCCAGATCATCGCCAGGATCGCCGGGCGAAAGAAAAAGCAGAAACATGTCGCAGATGTCACCTCCGCCACCGAGGACTGGAATCAGGAAGCCGCCCGTTGGATCAGCGAACTTCACAGGATTTCCCGAGACGTAGGCATAGCGATTTAAAGATTGCGGATCAGTCAGCGATGCAGGCACCGGATCAGCAGAGTGCCAGCGGCCAAAGGAGCTGTCGAACATGCGCAAATGGCTGTAATCCAGTCCGGTCTCCGTGTCGCGCTTTTTTCCCGTGAATTTGAACTCGTTATTTACGTTGCCGGTAATCACCCGCTCGTTGCCATACGGATAGTAGTCGGATTCCTGCTGGGTCACGCCATTGCCATCCGTCATCACCCTTCCCGATCCGAGATGGTCGCCGAAATAGTAGTAAATAGCTCCCGAGCTATCGCGGCGGGCAATGCGCACCCCAGGCGCAAGATAGATGTATTCGGAGTTGACATTGCCCGATAAATCGGATTCGAACAGCTGCGCGTGGGTACATGCGCTGTCGAACCAATCGAGTTCTCCACTGGATTTTTTGACGCGCCAACCGTCTGCATCATACGAATAGGTCACACCGCCGCCCGACGTGAGCCGGCTTTCCGCATCCCAGGTGAACAAATTGCTGCCGTCTGCAGTGACATTCCCAGCGGGGTCATAAGTCACTCCCACAAGCTGATTACTTCCGTTGACAGCGACGGTCAGGGAAGGCGCGGAGCACTGGGTGACGTTGACGCCTAATAGATTTCCAAACCTGTCAAAATTGAAGCTTTGTCCCCAGCAATCGGAGCCGCTGGTCGCCTGACTTTGAGCGGTTTGAATACGGTTGAGGTTGTCATAGGAGAACAGCTGGGAACGCCCGGTCGCCAGGTTATTGCTGATGCTGGCCACATTGCCATTGGTCTGGAAGGCGTAGGTCAGGCTCTGCACGGACCCGTTGGATGATGATGCCGTATAGGTCGCGGGTTGGAGGCGGTTGTTGTATGAGTAAGAGCGTGTTATGCCGCCGAAACCGCCACTGACGAATCCATGGGTCAGTGAGGTAAGCTCGCCCTGAGGAGCGTAGGAAGCTGAAGTGGCGTAATTGACATTGTTTGCCGAGTCGGTCACCGAGAGAGCGCGCTGCGCATTGCTGTAGGAATAGCTTAGGGTGCGGCCACTGGGATAGGCGATGGAAGCAAAGCTTCCATCCAGATTGTAGGAGTAGTTGATATTTTTTGTGATTCCGGCAATGGTTCTGCGCTCTGTTAACACATGACCTGCGGGATCGTAACTCCAGGCGGTCTGGCCCGTGCCATCGCTCATCCCGGTGCGGCGTCCGCCGCCATAGGTGATGGTCAAACCGTTATAGGAGCTTTGATCGTAGAAGTAACTCACGGCAGGAGTGGTATCGGAGTAGGTAATGCCGTCCACGCGATCGAGAAGATCGTAGGTGTAGGTGGCAGTGATGCCGCGAGCGTCGGTACGGCGGCAAGGATTATTAGTTATGCCGCTGCAGACCTGGCCACCGGTAGTGGCATAAAAAGTGCTCGTAGTCCCCGATTCGGGCTGCGATGCAGTGAGCTGCCTTTGCAAGCCGTCATAGCTAAAGGACCGCGTTTGACTGCCTTGCACTGTCTGGGTGAGATTGTTCATGGCGTCATATTGGTAGCAGGTCGACAATGTCAGCGCGTTGGAAGAGTCTGGCTCGTCGACTTCTATCAAGTTTCCGAAAGCGTCATTCCAGCTCTGGCTTTTGGCGCCAACCTCATCCACAGACAGCGTAGGATACCCGAGACCAAAGGTTGAAGCCGAACACAGCTGGCCGGCAATTCCGCCATGACTGCTAACGGCCGCACCATAATACAGATGCACTGCTGAGCCGTCCTGATGTGTGTTGGACAAGGGACGATCCAAAACGTCATACGTGTACGATTCGATGCCATATGTGGGATCGGTCGTGCTACGGTAAGGGTTGCTGACGGAAGAAATCCTGCCGACAGGACCAAAGACGATATCTACTGAGGTTAAGCCCTGGGGATCATTGACGATTTCGTGTTTGTAGGCGCGGCCCAGATTGTCCAGAATGGTCCTGTCGTGCCTGCAGCTGGTACAACTGGTCGAAGGAGTCGTATCGATAATGCCCGTGTAATAGCCAATCTCATTGGCCGTAGCATAATTGGTAAGCTTCCAACCCCGCGTATTGTTGATCAGCAACCTGTCATAAACGTGCGTTTCCCGGTTCATGGGATCCACATAGTGGTGGTAAATTGCGGCGAGATTTACATCTTTGTCCACCGCCAGATTGCCCGTATTGAAATAGTAACCAAAATTGAGCTTTCCGCTTCCTTGCACATTCAAAAGAGTGATCTGAGTGACAAACGCATTCGTGGGAACCGTTGTTGAATGAGCAGCAGGCGGGTTGACGGGAGAGTTGGGGGGTGTTACATCCGTGAAATAATTATCGGCATAGCTGAAGGTCTGGAAGTATCCACGGGGATTGGTGACCGTGATCGGCTGCCCGGTCGTGTCAAAGGTAGTCGAGGTTGTGAGAAACGTCGAACCGGAAACCCACTGTTGAATCGAGGTCATATTGCCGCGGGTGGTATTGCCGGTTCCGTAATTTGCGTCGTCGTGTTGAACTACCCCAGTGACCGAGGTCAACGACCCGGCATCATAGGCGCTGATCGCCTGGGCAACCTGGGATCCCGAAGCATTCTTCATTGTCAGATTCGCGGGACGCGACCAGATATCGCGAGCGGCATAACCAGAACCTGAAAGATATGTCAGATCCATTTCCCGATCCGGCGACGCATTGGGCGTGCCCGTATAGTAATTCCACTGCTTGACCGAAGCGACATTGCCGGTGTTTTGATCGGTGTAGCTGTACTCCACCTTCCGCAGAACTGAACCTCCTGGGACAGGGTCGGTCTCGGTGAGGCGAAGGGGCTGAATATAAGCGCTGCCGACGCAGCTTCCGGAGGGACAAGGGGTACTGAAATCGTAATCCGTGGCCACGTCCTTCACCAGGGTTCCCGATCCTGCTGAGCCACTGTAAAACTTCGTATCCGTGTTCCAGGACCCATTGTTGAGAGTAAACGTATAGACAATCTGGTCATTGCTGGGCTCGGTGACGGTTACTTCCTGCTGGCATCCCGTGGTTCCGGGAGGACAGGTAGTAAGAACTGCATTGGTGTAGGTCCATATACCGCTGTTTTCAGCTCTGGAACTGAGCCAGCGGTTGACGTTGCCATAAGCGTCGGTGAAATTCTGAAAGGCATACGTTATTTTGCTGCTCGCAGGCACAGTCATGGAGGTCAGAAGCCCGTAGAAGCCGGCAGTTGTACCGGAATCGTAGGTAAACTGGTAACTGGTGCCGTCCGGCAAGCCAATGCTCTGGACCACTGGAATGGTACCGGAGAATTCTGTCACATTAGGCTGCCCAAATGCGGTGGCGACATTGGCGGTGGATGTCGTTACAGTGAAATTTGCACTACCATAGGCATTTAGTACGGTGTAAGTAGTCACGTTGCCGTTGACTGATCGCGTAATGGGGGTCCGTCCGACGCTATCGATGATGTTGTTGTTCTGGTCTTTGGAATAGAAATTGCCGTTGGTATCTTTGACTACTGGATACATCTGCGTCCCATCTCTGGCAAAGACAGTGGCAGTATTGAAGTTAGTGACGTACATATGAAAGCCACTGGCATCGAGGGCAAAGGCGTCTCCCGAAGTGACGTTGACGCCCGTGCACGGATTTTGAGAGGTCTGAATTGGGAACACACGCGTGGTACCCAGCGCATCCGTCCACACGAAATTGTTCCACGTCTGTTGGTTTTGACCTGGTCCACATGAGCTGCTGGCTGTGCTGAATGTGATCCCGCCCGTATCTGGGAAAGCAACCAAGCGCCATCCACCGTTAGAATTGGGAATATTTGATGGCTGCCACTGGTTTCCCACAACCTGCCAAATCCGGCTGTCATATACGAGTACAAAGGTAAGCCTTGCGCCGGGACGTTGGGCAAAAGTGCCAATCGGAATCTGCAGGTGCAGATTGCCGGTTCCCAGGTGCACTTCTCCCATAGTGATAGGCGAGGGCGCCGAGAACCTTGGCGAGCCTACCTGATATATGTAGCTCTGAGCAAGTGCCAGAGATGGCGTTAAGAACACCAAAAACCTAAACACTCGGTTGAATTTACGAATCCAGAAGCTGAAAAGGCAATGAAAAGAATCCGAACGGAGGAACGTCGCAAAGGAAGTCATGGGGCCTGTACCTGTCACGAGCACTGGGGTTGATGGGATCCTTCGGAGGCTGGCCAGGCGTCCGCGTGAGTGCGCACTTTTCTGCAGGTGCCCGTGTCGTCAAGAGTGACTTTACCCACATAGAGTGCAACACTTCTCTAACCGACGCAGCTGGCATTGCAGCACGTAGGTTTCCATATTGCCGCGATGGGTCAACTCTGGCCGAAGTTGCTGGTGCTTGGATAAGTAGCGAGTGCTGTGGCAAACCGGCCAGATCGGAGCAATGGCGCAGTGTGGTTCCTAAATATGGCAGAATAGTTCTAATTATAGACACCATCTGTTCTATGCCAGGAGGACGACAGTTTTTTATCCGGTAGATATGATCCATGTGTTAGCCGTCTTTTTGTTATGCAGTGGCTTACACCGTCGATGAGGTTCTAGGATTGTTCCGAACTGGGAACTGTGTTGACGAGCGCTCCGCTAGATTAATGTTCCTGCAATGCCTGGCCGACTTGACCCCCCGGCCCTGTTTTTCTGGAGTTCGGTTCTAAAAGAGCCCTCGAGTGCATTTCCGAAGAGCCTGCCACCGCCAAAGGCGGTCGTGAGCACACGAGTTAAGTTCCTAAATTTTGCGAGTGGTGTCTGTCGTCCGCGCCGCAGAGAACGTCCCGTTTGTCCCCGATTTCCCTGTCCCGAGTCTCCCTCTTACGATTCAGTGATTCGTTCCAAAATGGAACGAGAGCTTATTCGGCAGCGGATCGGAAAAGGCGATTGTTAACGAGGTTGTGCGAAGATCCTTACCCCAAAGCAGCATAAGGATTAGAGCTTTTTAATCACTTAGTATTGGCCGATCCTGGCAGACCGTGCGCAAGTCTTTTCAGTAATATCATCGCCACGCAATTTCCGATTTGCGCTTTTTAGAAAAATGTTAGACCCTTATACGCAATTAAGTGCCCAGGGGGACTGCCAGGCCCTCAATTGAATGTGAGTGCGTGTACCCGCGATGGAGAAACGCAATGAGCCAGGCATCCGAGAAAGTCAGCTTCTCGTCACCTGCGATGGCGCAGAAGCTCGTCCAAATCACAATCGCATTCGCGGCATATTTCATCGCCGGCAAAATCGGTCAGGCGACCACCAACATACGCAGCGGAAACCTTGGACCGGTGTGGCCCGCCTACGGGATCGCGCTGGCCGTAATCCTGCTTTACGGATACCGCGTGTGGATAGGGATCGCAGCAGCTGCTTTTCTCATCGCCCTTTGGAGCCCGGTTCCGGCGATTGCCGCAGCCGGACAGGCCGCAGGGGCCACGATTGCGGCTCTGACTGGCGCGTTCCTGCTGAAGCGCGTGAATTTTCAGAATAGCCTTGCGCGCCTGCACGATGCGCTCTGTTTCATCGTGCTGGGCGCATTCGGCAGCGCGCTGGTGAGCGCATCGATCGGCACCGCAGTCTTAGTCGCCACTCACCTGCACTCCTATTCCGGGATCGGCGCCGCCTGGCTGATCTACTGGCTGGGAGACAGCACCGGTGTTCTATTGATAACACCGCTGGTGTTAACCTTCCCCGGGTATCTTGCTGCTCCTTTCCGTGAGCGGTGGGCGGAGTTTGCCTTCCTGCTATTACTTCTGATCTCGTCCTCAGTTCTTGTCTTTTCTGATTTCTTTCTGACGGGTTTGAGGCTTGATGTCTTGTCGTTTGCTTTGCTCGCGTTCGTAATGTGGGCAGCCATACGCTTTGGGATGTGCGGGACCGCTCTTGTGGCATTCGTGATTGCCGCCCTGGGGACAATCGAAACAGGGTTGGGCGCGGGCGCTTTCTCTCACAACACTCCGTTCATCAATGCAGTTCTCCTGGATGTGTTTTTTACGGTGCTTGCAGTTTCAGGGATGGCTCTGGCGGCCGTGATCGCGGAACGCGAACACGCCCGCCGGGAAGGCGAAAGGCTGGTCCGCGAACAGGCTGCTATGGAGGTTCGCCTTCGGCTGGCCACGATCATGGAATCATCCGATGATGCCATTATCGGCCTTGACCTGAATCGAACCATCACAGATTGGAACAAAGCTGCGCAACGCCAATACGGGTACTCGCCAGAAGAGGTCATCGGCAGACCCGTTACCGACCTCATACCCGCTGAGCGGGGTCAGAACTGCGTCGATATGACGCGCACGGTCAAGCAGGGCTATGCATTGAGACACTACGAGACCGTGCGCAGAAAAAAAGACGGCAGCCAGGTGGAAGTCTCGCTCACCGCTTCGCCTATCTACAACTCCGAAGGACAGGTCGTTGGAATCTCGTCGATCGAGCGGGATGTTACTGAACGCCGAAAACAGGAAGAGGCCCTGGCGAGCACGCGCAGAAGGTTAATTGACGCACAGGAAGACGAACGGAGGCGGATCGCCCGAGAACTTCACGATGACATCGGTCAGCGGCTGGCGCTTTTGACCGTCCAATTGGAACAGCTTCGAGCCAACTCTCCCGATTTGAGCAGCGAGGTGCGGCAACATCTGGATGAATTGCGCCAGCAGAGTGTGGAAATGGCGGCCGACATCCAGTCGCTATCGCACGAACTGCATTCGGCCAGGCTGGAATATCTGGGGATTGCATCCGCGGCGGAAGGCTACTGCCGGGAGTTCGCCCAAACGCAAAAAGTTGAGATTGATCGCGAGATCCGCGAGCTGCCGAGACATATCGCGCCGGCCGTCTCCCTGTGTCTATTTCGTGTGCTGCAGGAAGCGCTGCAGAATTCACTAAAGCACAGCGGGGTGGGACACTTTGAAGTCCGCATGTGGGCTGCTCCGGACCAGATTCATCTTTCCGTCAGCGACGCCGGCGTGGGCTTTGACCGTGAAAAGGCGCGACAGAGCCATGGGCTTGGTCTGGTCAGCATGGAGGAGCGGGTAAAGCTGCTGGATGGAAAATTTTCGATCGAGTCGCGACCCAGTGGCGGCACAACGATCCAAGCCAGCCTGCCGCTTGATCCGGAAGACATATCCAAACGGGCTGTAGCTGGCGACTGAAGCTTACGCCATGGATGCGAACGGAACTGCTGCTGTCAATGGGAAGCTACATGCGAGTGGACGGCACAGAGTTGCTGGTAACAATCGGGGTCGCGCGCACAAAGCGCGTCATCTGCTAGGTAGGTACAGTAGATTTCCATGCTATGGCGCTTGCCGATCTCATCCCAAACACGTTCCACTTCAGCTGCGGCTTCGCCATCACCCAGGGCCCACAGTGTAGGCGCCACTTCGCCGCAAGCGTAGATGCCGGCGCCTGGCCTTAACCTCTCCAGCGTTTCCACCAGTTCGGTGGCAACAGCCAGCAAGCGCTCACGATCAACGCGACCATTTACCATAAACTGCGGCAAGAACTCAGCAACATCTGCGGGAACCAGGCGGCCAGCCGCGATAGATGCTTCGATGTCAACGCCGTTAGCCTGCAAAGCGTCCATGATTCCCTTTCGATGGCGCGGCGCAATCAAGGCCAGAACATTTTTTCCAGCTTTGAGAGATCTCTCTATGCAAGAAGCCAGACCGGATTCCAGCGACGGGTGGTTCGGAAACACATGCATCTCGTGAGCCATCGCACCTGGCGCAGGCTGCGGAGTCTGTTGGTGAGTAGAAGCGATTTCAAGCGGCAAGTGCGGGTTAGCGGTGTATTTCCGGAGGCCAATCGCGGAGGTAACAAATTGGCGGCCATCCCGGGCCGCGATCATGGCGGGCACCAAGTCGCTGGCAGTGTGCGCTTTAAGTACGTAGGCTGCTGCACCCAGTTCCAGCGCTGCCTCCACCATTTCTGGTGATCCTTGCTGAGTGAGGAAAACGATCTTGCAGGCTGGAACAAACTTGCGAATCCGGCGCGCAACCTGCATCCCGTTCAGTCCCGGAAGTCCTATATCCAGCAGCACCAGGTCCGGTTGCAATTCCACACAGGTACGAACTCCAACCAGCCCGTCTCCAACCTCACCTACCAGCTCCCAATCTTCTTGTTCGATCAAAACTGAATGAAGGAAACTCCGGAATGCCTCATGATCCTCGACCAGAAGGACTGTAGTCTTTTGCCCCACACTGAACCCTTTCGTCCGCGACTCTTAGAGCGATCGAGTGATCATAGAGCCGGATTAGAGGCCTATGATATCGGTAAAAACAAGCATTTTTGAGAGAGTGTTTCTGTGGTCTAGCGCCAACGTACGCCACTTACCAGAACGGAGACTTACGCATGCGTCTCCGAGGTACTAGGATGCGGCAGACCGATCCAGAGCGACGACAAGTGTCCAATTTTTTACACTTAGCTACCCTGGCAAGCTCAGCCCGTTTTGGCGTAAGTGGGTGTCGGAGACCCGGGGCCTTAGGCAGAGTGGTGGGTTCCTGGCTTTTGGTCTTTGGTTTTTGGTTTTAGGCTAAAAGTTAACGATTAAAGGCTGATGGCCGATTCCCGGTTAATGCCAAGTGGCAAAATTGCCAGTGACAGCAAAGACTCGGGTGGTCAAAAAGCAAGATTGACTTACGAGACCCCCTCGTGCGCCAGGGCGTAGTCCACCGTCAGCCGGTCGCGGGCGTGTCCGCTGCTGTGCTCGGCAGTGGCTTCGTCCACCAAAAGCCTGATCGCCTTTCCCAGATCAAGAACGTTGACGTCCGGCCTGTTACTGAGATCAATCAGGATCATGTATCTCTCGCGACAGTAAAGACAGCGAACCGTGTCGGCTGTGTTGACGAAACCGGCGGCTTTGAGCGGCAGCATCGCAGGCGCCGCAGATTCTTTGATCCCAACCACTTGCAGGATTCCACTGGTTGACATGATTTCACCTTGGCTGGCAAATTTTTTGCGAGTATGGACCCCAAGCCAAAAGCCTGTATGTGAGCCCGGTCACAGAATCGCCGGAATCGCGCGTGATCGGAAAACCAATAACCACAAAGGACACGAAGGAACACGGAGGAAAACCAGCACCGCCGGGGGCGCCTGAATTGCTGAAGCAATTGAAGCTGCGGTTGCCGCCTACAGCTGCGCGTGGTGTCGAACGTCAGCCCCGCGGACCCAGAAGATCACATCTTCGGCGATGTTGGTGGCATGGTCGGCCACCCGCTCCAGGTTGCGGGCGACGATCAGTGTATCCAGCGCGTCGCGATGGCCTTCCGTCTCGTGCGTCATGGCAAACTCGGCGGCTTTGAAGATCTCGCGATTCATGTCATCGACCAGGTCATCGCGTTCGAGGACGGATCGCGCCAGATCGGCGTCGCCGGTGAGAAATGCGTTCAATGCGTCGCGCACCATCGCGATGGTGAGCGAGGCCATGCGGGGCACGTCCACGTTGAGTTCGGATTTGGGATAGCTCGCCATATCGATCACGCGCTCGGCGATGTTGACTGCCTGGTCGCCCACGCGCTCCAGATCGGCATTGATCTTGATGCAGGCCACGATGAATCGGAGATCGACCGCCATCGGCTGTTGCATGGCCAGAAGATCGAGCGCGTTTTCGTCCACTTCGCGCTCCATGGAGTTGATGTGGGCTTCGTCGCGCAGGACGAGTTCGCAGATCGTAACATCGCGGCTCTGAAAAGCCTGAGCGGCGCGCTCCACGGCCTGCTCGGCCATGCCGCCCATGGCCAGCAGTTTCTGTTTCAGATCGTCAAGCCCCTGGTGGAAGCGTGTTCGCGTCATCCGAACCTC
>Ga0126371_10006717_pt1 | contig 10259 bp, 6 predicted proteins | sample PanSoiMetaPlot_4_FD_110145 | JGI IMG/M metagenome (GOLD analysis project Ga0126371, IMG submission 110145) | Tropical forest soil microbial communities from Panama - MetaG Plot_4 | ecosystem: Environmental > Terrestrial > Soil > Tropical forest > Bulk soil | place: Panama | collected 2016-02-17
TCGGCTTGGACTGTGCCATCGGGATTTTTCTCATCCGCGTGACTGGGCGTCATGTCTCGCGTGCGGTCGGTGTTCGCAATGCCAACGATGACCAGCGGCGGCATGCGGTCGTTCAGTGCAAGAATATCCATGGTGCTGGCCACCAGATTGATGTAGGTGGGACCATCCACCAGGTAAAGCACAGGAAATGGCCCTTGAGTCTTCTCGTAATTCTGCGGAGTGCGAATCCAAACGACGCGGTCTTCGTTCAAGGTGCTGGAATGTAATGTCAGCTTTTGCGGTGCCGGTGGCGCAATGTCCTGCGCGGCAAGGTCAATCGAGAACAAACAAAAGGCAAGGAGCGAACCAGCCACATGACAAAAATTACGCATTATGGAGTATCCCCCGGTCCTATTAGGACGATTCAGTCCAGCACTGGTTAGCAAAACAAGTGCTCAGTATGGGCGGACGCTGTGGCCAGCGGCTATTTAGGCCTGTCTTTGTCAATTGGTGAAAAATCCGGCTTGCACTCATTGAGTAGATTTGCTTTGGTTGGTGGATGGTCGGCAACCCTTACCTTACCGGATTATGGAAGGGTTGCCCGTGATCCTTCCAATGACGGTCTCCGCCAGATAAATTGATGTTCGCGAGGTGCAATACGACGCGCGACGTTATACTGGCATAGGCGTATCGGACGCCGCCGTGTCCGCGGGGAAGGCTGAGCCTACCGATGAGAGTGCTCCTCACAATTTAGAGACGAATCTTCTTTTTTTGCCTGTTACGCGGACGCCAGGCAATGCTCTAAAAAGGAGATCGTCATGCTTCAAAACCCTTTCAATCCTGCGGCAACGCGCCGTCTGCCACCTCACCCAAATTTAGGACAACTGCGGAAGCAAGCTAAAGACCTGCTCGAACAGTATCGGTCGGGTGATCCCGCAGCCATCGCAGAGATACAGAGATTCGAACGTTGCCCTGATCCCTCCACTTTTGCGCTCAATGACGCGCAGCGGGTATTGGCGCGGGCTTATGGCTACGAAAGCTGGCCCAAACTGAAGGCCTTTGTCGATGGAGGCAATATAGCTAGGTTTGCTGAAGCGGTGAAAGCCGGCAACCTTGCACAGGTTCAGGCTATGCTGAGTTCCCGTCCCGAGTTGATCGGCATGGACAGGGGAGAGGGCGACGAGCATCGTGCGCTGCATTATGCGGTGTTGCGTCGCGATGTGCCTATGGTTCGTCTGCTCATGAAGGCGGGTGCAGACGCCCGCAAGGGCATTTGGCCGCACCGCGACGCCACGTCGGCCGTCGCCATGGCGAAAGACCGCGAATATGGTGATGTGCTTGCTGTAATTGACGAAGAGGAGCTGCACCGCCGCGAAGAGGTGAGTTGCCCTAACACGACGATCTCCCCGGTGCAGGACGAGATCAGCGCGGCAATCTCCGACGGTGACAGGGAGACAGCGTTGCGTCTGCTGAATGAAGATCCGTTTCTAATCAACGCCTGCGATCGCAATGGCGCGACGCCATTGCACATCGCGGCGCAAGAAACCAATGTCGAAGTAGTCGCGTGGCTGCTGGAGAAAGGAGCGAATCCGCGCAAGCAGGACCTGAATGGGCTAACTTCTCTTGATCGGGCTGCGCTCGCGGCTCATTTTCACAACGATAGTGCGCAGCGATTTTCAGCAGTCGCCAAACTCCTCCTGGAGAATGGGGCACAACTCACAATTCGTGCGGCGGTTGCTTTAGCAGATTTGCCGCGCATCCGGGAATCGGTTGACGCCTCACCAGAACTATTGCACGAGATTGACTCCCACGGTGGGCTTCTCACCCTGGCTGTAAATCACGGGCAGCTTGAAGCGGTCCGACTACTGCTGGATCTGGGAGCTGACGTTGATGAGCGGATGTTGTTGAGAGAAGTGGAGCAGCCGACTCCAAGTTGGGGTATGCCATTGTGGCACGCCGCAATGGCCGGTCACTTTGATATCGCAAAACTCCTGCTGGATCGCGGTGCAGACCCCAACGCCAACGTGTACGCCTCGGGATGGCCGCTGCGCAACGCCTGGGCCAACAAACACGAATCGGTCAAGCAGTTGTTATTGGAGCGAGGGGCGAAGGTGAATCCGTATATGCTGGCTGAGTTTCATGACCTTGCTGCGGCAGAGAGTTTGCTTGCAGGCAACCCGAGTGAAGAATTGGCCGGCGAACTGGTCTGGGCCGCAGCCGATCACGGTTGCGCAGAGATTGTTGAACTGGCATTGGCGCATCTGAAGTGGCCCGGTGACGACCCGCGATGGCATTGGGTTCTGATTCAACCGATCCGTGGGGCCGGAGCGAACGCGTCGAAGAATGATGGCCACTTCAGAAGCATGGCCGCGCTATTGAGAAATGGACTAAACCCCAATGTGACTCGTATGGGTCAAACTGCCCTGCATTTTGCGGCGGCTCATCACGGCAAAGTCGGAGACGAAGACCGCGCCCGTTTCGCATCCATGTTGCTCGACCATGGAGCCAGATTGAACCTGCGAGACGACCTGCTCAAATCAACACCGTTGGGGTGGGCGTGCCGCTGGGGACGCCGGAAGCTGGTCGAATTGCTAATCCAACGCGGCGCAAATGTACATGAACCTGAGGCCGAACCCTGGGCAACACCCGAAGCCTGGGCAGCGAAAATGAAGCATGAGGCTATACTCGCTGCTCTGCGACAGCATTCGTGACATCAGGAAACCTACAAGTCCCGTGCTGATGGACGGTCAGTTGGCCAGCGGTCGGCTAACCGGAGGTTATTTTCATCCGTCACCCAGTCGATTCTTTGGCGTAAGGATTGACGTTTGAAGATTTGCCGGAGAGGATTTGAACTTCCAACCCCACGAGGCGGGATCCCGAACAAGAATCAAAAACCTTGTTGAACTCTGTTGAAATTTGTTGTGCTTGCCATCTCCTGGTCAGGGCATCTCTGTTTAGCGAGGCCTAATCCCAAGTGCCCTAAGGAGAGACCGCCAGACGCGATAGCTGAGCGCCGGCCGGTATCGCGGAACAATCCTTCCTTCAGTAGACAAGCGCTCAACCGCGCGGTCGATAACGGCGCGGAGTTCGGCGGCGTGCCTCTTGTCGCGTCCCCTTGCCAGAGCACCGCGTGCATCCTCAACGCTGAACCAGGTGGGGTTGCGTTTTGGTTCCTGAGGAGCCTGGGTGTGAGTGACTTCCAACATGAAAGCCTTCACGACGGATTCCTGGACGCCATTGCGCAGGCTGGAGTCGCCTTTTAGCTGAAGGTAGAGGTTAAAATGCTGCGGCTCTATGACACCAACGGCCCCGGCCTCCTCCAGCGCCTCGCGCTCCGCGGCCTGGCTGTGCGATAGGCGTCGCGCAGTGGCTCCCTTGGGAAAAGTCCACCTGTCGCCACTGGTGGTTTTGACTAACAGAAAGTCGAAAGAGGCACCGTGCCTCCGGTAGCAGACCGCCGCCACTTGGAGGGGAAGGAACCTTGCCGAGCCCATGAAATGATTGTGCAACGAAAAATCGTGCAGCGTGCATATTACCGAAGGTCTATTTCCACACGAGAGCCATGTGGGAAGGGATTGTTTCCGTATTGCCCGTCACCCGGGAGCGAGTGCCTTGGTCGCGCTTGTACTCACGTCAGAAGCGAACATCTTTACCGGCGCCCGTCCCTCTGATGCGGCGGAACAATTACTTAGCCTGACTCGTATCAAGACAAGAGGGTTGCTGCCCAGCCTTGCCTGCCCATTCGGTTAAGGACGTGACGCAGATGTTTATGCATGAACTCCGAATTCCTGTTCGTCATTTGCTGAAGTCGCGCGGCTTCACGATAGCGGCCGTGCTGATGCTCGCGCTGGGAATCGGAGCGGCGACCGCCATTTTCTCTATCGTGGAAGGCGTGCTGCTGCGTCCGCTGCCATTCCCGCATCCCGAAAGGCTGGTTGTAGTTTCTGACCTCGTGCAAGGAGGAGGAGGCGAGGCTAGCGTCACGGCTCCCGATATTCGGGCCTACACGCGGGACACGCACAGTTTCGACGCGCTTGGTGGGTATCAAACCTTTGGTTACGAACTGTCCGGCATTGGAGAGCCGGCGCAGGTGAATGCGGCTCGGATGTCAGCCGGGGTGTTTCCAGCCCTTGGCGTCGCGCCTCTGATGGGGCGATTCTTCACGCAGCAAGAGGACGACCAATACGAGCGGGTAACAGTCGTCAGCTACACGCTCTGGCGGACGCGGCTGCATGGCGATGCGCACGTATTGGGAACCAAGATCTCACTCGATCGCAAGCCTTACATTGTGATCGGCGTGATGCCGCGAGATTTTGAGTTTCCCCTGGTGCCGGGACACCTGAACAACAGTGAGTTGTGGGTTCCGATGAGCTTATCCGAGCAGGAACTCACGACCGGAGCGGCAGGCTGGAATTTCGCCATGGTGGGACGGCTTAAGGCGGGAATCAGTCGAGCGCAGGCACAGAGCGATGCGGAGCGCGTTGCCCGGGAGACGATGCGCAACTACCCCGCGTTTATGTCCAACATGCACATTCAGGCAGTCGTGCGCTCTCTCCGTGAACAGACCGTCGAGCAGGCCCGCCGACTCGTACGGACGCTCTTTCTGGCCACCGTGTTTGTGTTGCTGATCGCCTGTGCCAACCTTGCCGGACTGCTGCTGGTACGCGGCATGCATCGTCGCCGTCAGATCGCGCTACAGATGGCCCTGGGAGCACCCGCGAGTACGCTGGTGCGCGAGGCGATACTCGAAAGCCTCTTGTTGAGTATTACCGGAGGCGTGTTCGGCGTGGTTCTGGCGGCTATCGGACTGCGAGTGGGGGTGAGCCTGCTGCCTGAAACGCTGCCTCGTATTCAGGAAATCAAACTCGACGGGCACGTCGTGCTGTTCGCAATCGCGCTCTCGGTTCTGACCGGCATCATTTGCGGACTGGCTCCGGCCTTCGCGGCCTTGCGGACAAACGCCAACGAGACCCTTAAGGAAGGCGGGCGCACGGGCACGGTCGGTGCAGGGCATGTGTGGCTTCGCTCGGCGTTGGTAGTTGGTGAAATCGCCGTCGCGCTGGTGCTGTTGGCCGCTTCCGGGTTGTTGCTCCGGAGCTTTGAGAAGATGCTTTCGGTCGATCTCGGCTTCCGGCCCGACCATGTCCTCACGGCTTCCTACTCGCTGCCGCAAAAACAATACGCAACCCAACCAGCGGTGGATGAGTTCAATCACGAACTGATTCGCCGTCTTCGGCAGCTTCCCGCGGCGAAGTTTGCGGGTCTGACCTCGTTTCTGCCGGCTTCGGGCGGCAACAGCAGTACTGCAATCGAGGCGGAAGGGTGTGTCGCGCCCAAGAGCGGCGACATGAATCTCGCCACGCAGGTGCAGGTGGAAGGTGACTATCTGCAGTCGATCGGTGTTCCGCTGCTGTCCGGGCGTTATTTCACCGAAGCGGACACTGCGGACACGCAACTGGTGACGATCGTTAACCACAAGCTCGCCGAGCGCTGCTGGCCCGGTTCTGACCCTGTCGGCAAGCGTCTGCGGCTGGGGTTTCCAGATGCGAGGATACCGTGGCTAACGGTTGTGGGCGAAGTTGCGGACGTAAAGGAAGCGTCGCCCGACGAACCAGGCAAACAACAGTATTACACACCGGCTGAACAGTATGAGAAGTCCATAGGACCGTTCGGCTCTCCCACGGACGTGACTGGAAATGGAGGCTCCGTGGTGGTGCGCACGGCGATGAAACCCGAGCACATGGCAAATGTTCTGCGTGAGACAGTGCGCTCGATTGATCCTCAGTTGCCGCTCGCGCAGGTCCAAAGCATGGAGCGCGCAGTTTCCAATAGCGAAGCTCCACGCCGCTTTAACACCGTCGTCATCTCTGGCTTTGCCATAGCGGCGGCGCTATTGGCGGCGCTCGGCATGTACAGCGTCATCGCCTTCTCGGCTGCCCTGCGCACGCAAGAGATGGCCATTCGCATGGCTTTGGGGTCGCAACGAGCCGGCATTGTGCGCCTCGTCTTTGCATCTGCGGCGAAGGTGGCTATGCTCGGGTGTGCGATAGGACTGTTGGGCGTGGCTGCGGCTTCACGGCTGCTCGGCTCTTTCCTGTTTGGTGTCGGTCCTTTCGATCCGCTGGTGCTGACCCTAGCTGCAGTTTCCGTACTGTTCCTGGCATGGCTGGCTTCATTGCTGCCCGCGCGGCGCGCAGCTTCCGTAGACCTCATGAGCGTTCTGCGCGCGGAGTGACCCGTCATCCGCCCCGGGGCCACGCGTCGTCCCCCTACCAAGCAACCTTCGTACGAGCGGATTTGAGCTACGATCAACAGATGCGCAAAGTTATTGTCGCCATCGGCGGCGGGGAAATAAGAACGAGAGGAACTGTTCGGATTGATCGAGAAATCATCCGACTATCGAACAAAAAGCATCCGAAGCTTCTTTTTGTGCCAACTGCGAGTTCGGATTCGGAAAGGTATTGGAAGCGCGTGCGAGAATATTTCGGCTCGTTCCTCAAATGCAAAACCGACGTGCTGTTTCTCATCAAAGAACAACCCACGAACCGAGTGATCCGGGCGAAGATTCTGGCCGCCGATATCATCTACGTTGGCGGCCGGTGGCATCGGAATCGCGATCGAAAACAACTGCGCAATAGAGTTCGTAGATGGCCGGTTCTACAGGGTCATCAGGTCCGACAACTATGCACGGGCTTACCGGCTATATAAGAATGGCGCTGAGTAGTGACCCGACAAATACGCCAGGAGAGGCAGTTTGCGCCGCTCGCCTTACTCACTCGATGAACTCGCTCCGCCTGATTTAGCAGACTCGGATCGGGAAGTAGACTCCTGCCGGTTTGTGGGCCACTCTTTACCAATCCGATTACGGAAGGGTTGCCCGTTTACGTTTATCGGGCATCTAAGCGCTCTTGCGAGAAGCTTGCTGTTTCCGTTCGTACGGCGCGTATATCGGTTCCCAGATATTGGCTTGCACCTCGCGCTCCAGCGCTGCCTCGCCGCCAACCTGGGCCTGCCCATCCTGAATGGCTTGCTTTCCAACGGCTCTGCCGATCAACGCGGCCAGAGAGCGGGCTTGGGAAAGCGGCGGAAGCAAGCCGCCCTGCTTGTCCTTCTGCGTCGGTAAGTTTCGGACCAGCTCTTGTGCCGCGGCTTTGATCATCGTGTCGGTCACGCGCCGAGCTTTGGATGCCACGATACCCAGCGCCAGACCAGGGAAAATGTAGGAATTGTTAGTCTGCGCCATGCGTTCTTCTTTTGCGCCGATTTTGACCGGCGGGAAAGCGGTTCCCGTACCGACCAACGCTCGCCCTTCGGTCCAATTCATCAAATCCTGAGGGGTCGCTTCGCTGCGGTTGGTGGGATTCGAAAGCGGGAAAATTACAGGTCGCGCGGTGTGCTTAGCCATTTCCCGCACCACCTGCTCGGTAAAGATTCCTCCTTGGCCCGACACGCCAATGAGCACCGAGGGCTGCACGTGCCGAATCACATCGAGCAGGCTGATCTCTCCGTTCGCCTGCCGCCAACTTTGTACTTCCTGCTCCGCTCGCGTGTACACTTGTTGCTCCGGCCGCAGGTCCTTTGTTGCCTCCGTCACCAGACCATAGCGGTCAACTCCATAAAAACGCCTGCGAGCCTCGTCCCGCGAAAGGCCGCGGTCTTGCATGAACTGCGCCAGAAGATTGGTGATGCCGATGCCCGCGCTGCCAAAGCCAACCATCACGATCTTCTGTTGCTCGAGCGGAACGCCGGTTACATTGATCGCGGAAATCAGCGTCGCCGCAGCCACCGCGGCGGTACCCTGAATGTCGTCGTTGAAAGTACAAAGTTGGTCGCGATACCGCTCCAGAAATCGCGCGGCATTCGAACCGGCGAAGTCTTCCCATTGCAACAGTACGTGCGGCCAACGCTTCTTCACGTTCTGCACAAACGCATCTACGAAGTTGTCGTACTGTTGGCCCCGCACCCGGTGCTGCCGCCAGCCGATGTAGATCGGGCTTGTCAGCAGTCCTTCATTGTCAGTTCCCACGTCGAGTAGAATCGGCAGGCAATCGTCCGGATGAATCCCCCCCAGCGCGGTGTACAAGGGCATTTTGCCGATGGGAATGCCCATTCCGCCCGCGCCCTGGTCCCCCAAACCCAGAATGCGTTCGCCATCGCTGACGACGATGCATTTCACGCCTTCGTACCGCGGATGCCCGAGAATCTGCGCAATGCGCTCCTTGTTCGGATAGCTGAGAAACACTCCTCTGGGCTTCCGCCAAATCTCGCTGAAGCGTTGGCACCCTTCGCCAACCGTCGGCGTGTAAACCAGCGGCAACATTTTTTCGACGTTACGCACCAGCAGTGCATAGAACAACGTTTCGTTCGTATCCTGCAGGTCGCGTAGAAAGCTGTACTTGGTAAACGGAGTGCTCTCTTGCTCCAGAGCGTTCATGCGCCGCTCCACTTGTTCATCCAGCGTTCCCACATGCGGTGGCAGCAAGCCGTGTAGCTCAAATAGGTCTCGTTCGTGGTCAGAAAAGGCAGTGCCTTTATTCAGCCGGGAAGAATTAATCAGGTCGTATCCAGTCAACGCCACCTGTATGCTCCTCGCTCTCGCTTTGGACTTTGCTTCCGTCATTTTTCCGCCTCCTCATCACGAGCCTTGCTGCTCTTGTGACTACCCCGGAAAGCCCTTGTTCCTAGACCGCCCGCACCTCCATCGCTGATCCGAAGCCCTCGTGGTTTACCCAAATCGATAGCACCCCCCATCCGCCTCCTCACTTAAGGATTTATCCTCTTTTGAACCATCTGAAATCCGAGAATTTCTATTTAACCAGCGCAAATATTACTCCCGCTAGCGCGGCAGGAAATAACCAGGTCCATTCTCCCAGGGGCGAAAGCGCAGCCGCGGCCACCACGCAGCCTACGAAAAAGCCAATAAGCAGGTTGAGGGACGCCTTTAACCGACTGGTGTCACCCATAACAAGCGACAGCATGGCGTTCGTCAAATTTCCGGTCATAATGGCCGTTGAAGGCGCAACCGGCAAGGTCAAGCGCAAGAGGGCGAACTGACAAGCCATCGCCGAGACAGCCATCATGGCAGCGATACCGGCCATCAAGCCATGCGGCTTCGCAGATGGGTTGGTTACAACGCTAAAAATCAAAACGCAAGCGAGTAGCAGAAACTGAACGAGCAGGAGAACCCGCATCAAATTGTGTCCGTGTTTCCGTGACGCTTTCGCAAGCAGCCAAGTGGCCGCAACCGCGACGACAAAAACTGGGATAGCCAGGATCTGCGCCACATTTACGCGTCCGTGGCGAGCGAGCAGGGCTCCAATCACTACAATGTTGCCTGTGATGTGAGCGGTGAAAATACCGAGGCTCAAAAAGCTGATTAGGTCGACCATGCCCGCGATCACGCTGAGCAGAGTTGGAAGCCACTTCCCAAATCGGGCGGATGCCGGCGGCTCATCCGGTAGGCTTGGCCGAATTTGCGTGGCGCCTGGAACTATAGTAGACATCGGCAGATTCCTTCGTGCATCAAGACTTCGCTTCTGTGGCTCGGTCCAGGAGGTAATCGATGACTAACTTCGGGACGATGAGGCCGAAGGTCATGGCCAAAATGATGAGCATGGCGATTGAGCCATTACCGACCGTCGCGACGGTGAGTTCCCATGTCCTATTTGAGCTGTCGGCAAGTTGCACAAGGCCACTGGCCATCCTGAAAAGGAAAACGCCCGGCATCATCGACACGACGCATGCGAAGCCAATCGCCGCAAACGGCATGTGCCAACGGCGGGAAACTGGTGTAAGGACCAGGCCGACAATGAGGCAAGCAACGAAAGCACCGGTGGAGGCGCCGGCCCCAAAAACACTGAGCGCGGTCCATCTGAGCGCGTGGGCCACCATGCCAACCGCCACCGGCCAACAAAGCATACGTAGAGGCGTGGAAAAGAAAATGCTGTAGCACGCGACAGCGACGCCTGCGGCGATTACGTCATGCCACAGCGGCAACGCTCGGCCGGCAGGATCCACAGGCAAAGAGGCGCCTAGAACGATGAGTCCAACGAGCAGGCCCGTCGAAATCGCCACAACGATCAGTACTGCATACGTCAGCCTGGCGCTGCCAAGATCGAGCCGCCCCCTAATCCAATCCAACATTCCATTCAGAAAGTGCGGCCCGGGAACAAGGACCATGCATGGGCACACTGCGACAAGGCGCAGCGACGAGCTCAACTGGTAGCGGACCGCCAGCGCTCCGATCAGGCCAGCAACCAATGCCGCGCAGAATGGTTGCA
>Ga0126371_10006718_pt1 | contig 10259 bp, 10 predicted proteins | sample PanSoiMetaPlot_4_FD_110145 | JGI IMG/M metagenome (GOLD analysis project Ga0126371, IMG submission 110145) | Tropical forest soil microbial communities from Panama - MetaG Plot_4 | ecosystem: Environmental > Terrestrial > Soil > Tropical forest > Bulk soil | place: Panama | collected 2016-02-17
CGTTACGCCGCGACCGATCGTTGCGGTAGGGATCGGTGTGGCGCGGGTTGCGAGGGTCAGACATGATTCTGTTCCCTTCTCAATTGACTGACTGCGTTGATAAGAAAATTGTTAACCGCCTGGTATGTTCCGGCGACGCTTCGTCGTGAGACGCGTTAGGAACGCCCTAATGTGAAGAGTCAGGACCTCGTGAGGCCGAAATTCGTCAGTTCAGGAACGTGCCGCTGCGGACGGCGTTGGATTCATGCGTGGGCCTCGTCAGGCAGGTCTCACGCGGCCCTGGCCCTAAAGCCCCCTCCTCCCTGCTTTGGGCCGGGGCACCAGATGTGTCTTCGCCCCATGCCCAAGCTCAACGGCACGCCCGGCAAAAAGCCGCCAGCACCGTCAGTGGAGGTTAGGATAGGCCGGACGCCGCTGGAGCAGCGATCGGGCAGCAAGCCGATTGAGCCATCGGTTCGGCGCCGATCGACGGTCCACAAGGACACCAAATGGGCGAATTAAAGAGCGGCGCCCGATGGCTGTTGCTGAGGGGGGCCACAGCCATCGGGCGCCGCAGTCATGAAGGGTCGCTATCCAGGGCGACCCCAAGTAGCGAACCCGAAAGAGCTACAAAGGGTTCCCTTCCAAGGACCCGATCACGGGCTCTTGATTGCGTTCCCTATTCCCTATCCGTTTCTTAGCTTGCGGAATGGCTAGGATGACGCACCCACCCACCCGATGACGCTCGGCAACATGCGCCACAACGGCGTCCGCGGGCTGCTCGTGACCTGCCAGCACTGAGTCCATAGGCCAAGATCAACGTCGATGCGTGGCCCCTATGAGGGGGCCGGTATCGGGAGCGGCACCGGCTGGCAGCGGGCGGGCGTAAAAAGCAAGACCGTGACCGCGCTGCTGGTGAAGGGCCTCCTCGTGCGGAACGCCAATAGGCAACTCACCTTTGACGGATGGCGGACGCGCTGCGCTGCGGGCGCTGTGCCGGGACTGTGAGGCTGGAATAACCCTTGTGGGCGATCGATGAATGCGAGCTGGCAAGGCACAAGGCCGACGGGGTGACCCGACAGCCGCCCCGGATTGCCGCTCAGTGGGCCTCTCTCGCCCGTAGGCTCTGAGGCGGCGCCTGGCCCAGAGAGCTGCCGTGCCGGTTGAGTTGCCGGTGATGGGGCCTTAAGGCGTGGACTATCATTTTCGCCATCGGACCTATTTTCCGGCCGCCTGCTTCAGCGTCTCGATCATGATCTCCGCCTTCAACCCAGCGGCTTTTGCGGCGGCAACGTCGGTCGAAGTCACTTCACCAGCGTTGAATCTACTTTTTGCCTCCTCGATGCTCTCCTTGAAGATGGCAAGAGCGTCCGACCTGACCGCGATTCGTATCTTCAACAGCTCTTTTTCCGAGATGGATTTGCTCTTCGAGCGCGCTGTCATCACCTTCAGCGTTTCCAATTCTCCATAGTAGATTTGCGCCCTGGCGAGGATATCCTCCGTGTTACGTTGGCCCTTTCGCACTTCCTCCCGCACACCATCCAATTCGGCGCGCCGAGCTTCGACGAGATTCTGCTGCAAGCGCAGCAGGTCTGGCGTAACGTCGACCAACGGTTCGGCAAATTCGTGCTGCAGGCTCGCCAGTGCCGCCCTGATCTTGGCGTCACTCGCGGATTGCGCGGAAGCAGGCGCCACCATCGAACCGGCTGTCAAAAGCAGTGCGAGACCTGATGCAATGATATTCATGATGGTTCCCCTCAAGCGATTAGTTCTGGTCGTGAAGGCGTCGGCGCCTACGATGTTGTAGTCTGGACATTCGCACCGGGATAGGTCGCACCCAATGCAGCACGGCAATGATCGCTCGGCTTGGATCGCGTTCTCACTGGTCACCGACCTGTTTCTTCCGGTACTGGAAAGACAGCGGCCACACTGAGCAGTCGTGCGGCTTCCGTCTATGCGTTATTCCGAGCTGGCCGCTAGGGAAAGGGGTAGTGGCCCTCCGTAGCCACGTGTTAAAAGGCACCAGGACAGCCTGCGGCATTCGCGAGTTTCTTCATTGGCTTCCTCCCTTCTGCTTTATATACCGCTGCCGCCCGCGTCCCGCCTTCACCCATGCGTCAACTCCGAGATGGCAGTGCCCCCTCCGCTGCGAGGCCTATGGGCGCGTTTGCGCTGGGCGGCGGTCCAGCGGTTGGACCGGACGGTTCCGGGCCGCACGGAACGCCACGATGGCTGAAGTGATCATTTGGACCTCTCCGGATTTCATCCGCTCACGCATTGCGATCTGGCCGTTTTCTGGGATGTTGTGACTAACCATGATGTCCGTGAGGTGGGCGTAGAGTTCGCCGCGCTGCGGGGCAATGCCGTATGCGATGCTCACCGGATCGCTCTTGCCGTCGTCCAATCGCTTGACCACATTGGCGACGCAATCTCCCCAGACGGCCGAACGGATTCCTGTTCTTCGGCAATGTGCAGGCAGCCCACAAGGGCGGCCGTCGCAACGAGCAATGCGATCGATCTCATGACTCGCCCCCTCCGTCAGCAGAGCCGCCCGGAAAAAGAAAGGCGCCGTCTGATGCCGCGGCCTCCGAGACCCTACCGGTCAGAGATTCGGCCGCCTGACGGTGTCGGGCAGAGCGCCAAACGATAAGCGCGGGAATACGGTCCTGCATCGAGCAGAGCGCCGAAGAGGCGGAGCAAGCGAGGGCCGATCCAAAATGGATTGTCCGAGTTGTGAATAGTTTGTTTTGCTCTTGGACTGATTGGAGAATCGAGGTTCGACTCTCCGAGGGGAGCGAGGGGATGTGAGGGGGCAGGAGGGCTGGAGGTTCAGCACCTCGACCATCCCTTTCGGGGTTGCAGGAGGGTCGGCTTTAAATACTGTACACAGTCTGACGTGTCAGGTCTTCATGCTGCGGCCTCGGGCGGCGAGGGCGGCAATTCTGTCCACCACTTCGGTTGATGTGCGCGAGAAATGGTCACTCGCAGACCCTCTGCTGACCAGAATGGTATAGGCCGTCTGTGATAGTGATTGGGTTGCCACCGCACAATGCGCCATTGTCCCCGCATGAAAGCGAGGATTGCCCGGTCCTTTGGAGCAGTGTCAATGGGTTGGAATGTCTTCCCCGCCCCGGAATTGGACTCTCCTGCAGGCTGCGCTGGCTCATCGCGGACGGCGCGACCGGAAGCCAACTCCATCTCCCTCGCCCACGCGTGCAGGATCTTCGGCAGCGTCTCGCCGTTCACCTTTTCACCGCCGCGCAAGCGCCACAAGGCCCCTGCAAACTCGGTCATCTCCGCGTAAGTGAGCGCGCCAACGATTTCGGCGATTTCATCGAAGCGGTTGCGGGGCAACGCGTTCGCCGGTGGTGGAAGGCATGGGATTTCGTCGATTTCATCGAAGCCGTTGCGGCTAAAAGCGTTCGCCAACGTTGGATCGACGCCAAGGCATTCGCGTTCGCCCTCACAAAGCGCTTCTCTATCGCAGCCGCCACGCCGATAGCAGTGGAAGCCGTCGAGTTTGATGGACGATGGCACAGGCCCTACGAAACCGCTTTTCTTCGTCGTGCTCATCGGTTCTCCCCCTCAACGGACCTCGACCCTCCGGCGTGATGTTCGCAAGACCTGATGAACTAGAGATCCTGCTAAGCAACTGACACCATACCATAGATTCGCACTTTTTTGATACCATCAGGTCCCCCGTGAAACGCATACCTTTATCTCGGCGAGGTAAGGGGATGCGAGGAACTACGAAACACAGATACGGTACCTAAAATCAGGGCCTTGTCTGCGGGGCGAACCGCCCCCGCTTCGCTCGGTACCGCGGAGCCTTTAAGGGAACCTTCGAAAACGCATCGTTAAAATTCTGTAAATCCGACCCAGCATAGGAAGGCTCATTCAAACGAGGGGCTAACGGCGCGCCGCGACCGAAAACGCTACCCTGATTGAGCTGTCCGATCTGGAACGATTTGTCCGTTCGCTGCGGTGGCGCGGCATCGCCGCTATTCCTAACGGACGACGAACGCCGCGCCAAGAAACGCGAGCCCGAAGATGACGACCCTTGCGCATGCCGCATTGAAATGAGTGTATTAAAATGGTCACTTTGACCGCAGATGCTGTATGCGTTTTCGCTCCCACCAAAAGCGAACAAGGTGCCCAGATGGCGGCGGAACTCGTGGATGCTTATCTCGTCGGGCTGAAGGCCAAATGGGATGAAGTCGGAGCCGAGGAGTCGGCGCAGGACTTCTCCTTGACCCAAGGAGCTGCCGAAGCCGATCTCGCGAGGCTGCGGGCGGCCTACCCGCTGTGCCCGGATGCCCTGATTGACCTCCTCAGGCGCGTGGACGGGACGTACCACCGTGAGTATGAGGGCAACACCGTCAGAATCTACCTCCTGGGGTCGGACCTGGGGCGGTATCCGTATTACCTTCTCTCGGCTGCCGAGATTCTCGAGAGTGCCACTCAGCCATCGTGGTCCAAGGAGACGATCCGGGACATCTACGGCGACAAGCTTGCGGAATGGTTACCCGTCGGAAAAGACAACGAGTCAGGAGGCTATCTGGATGACCGCATCGACCCGGACGTGCCTTGCGGCAAGCGGCTGCACTTCTCCGACTGCATGAACAACGGCGGCACGTCGCAACTCTTCATCGACTTCAACCCGCTGGGTGGAGGCCAAGTCGGCCAGGTTATCCGATACCTGCATGACCCGGACAGCTACGCCGTCATCGCCGACAGCTTCGAGGAATACCTGCAAACTCTGATTGATGGCGGATACGCCTTCGCCCGTTAACTAACGTCCGACTCGTGCATTTTTGCCATACGGTAAAAGACGGGTGGTCGTGCGTTACCCTACCAACTCAGCGCGCCACCAATGAGATCGCTAAGTAGCGGCGCGACGCAATACGCGTTCTCACTCCCGACCAGCTAGTGACGATTGGCTGCACGAGATCAAGTACGACGGCTACCGGGTGGCGATAAAGCGAGGCAGAAAATGACCGACTCTCAAATCTCAGGTGTAAACCAAGCAGGGGGGAGGTCAATGAAAATCATCCGAATTGTGCTGGTTGTAGCCAACGGAGGTTGGCTGTTGATCCTGCTCGTTGGTCTTGTACTGGCTGAGATGAAATGGTCCCTCCTTCAGGCCATTCCCGTCGTTGTGTTCAGCCTCATCATGGCTGGCAACGTCGCCTACATCTGGCGCTTTCCGCCGCGCTAATTGACTGATTTGCTCTAGCCAATATTTGGTGAAACGCGCGGAACCATTCGGACACGCGGGTCCCCTAAAGTATAAGGCCAAGCCGAGGCCGCCGACCACACGGGCGGCGGTTCAGGAACCAGGGACACGAGCATGAGTAAATTATTAGGCTGCCCGCGCGCGGAATTCTGCTTCGAGAGATTCGATGCGACCGATTCATGAGCGCAGTCTATAAAAAATCCCTTACTGGCCGCGGCACTCAACTGGCCTTGAAAATATCGACCTTAGTCTCGATGCACTTTCGCGGGCTAAGATCGGCGGCGCCGACGCGAAGAAATCGAAGGAATCGTCTCGTTCATATTGGGGGAACGAGAGAACGTTCTGCGGCACGGGCCGCGTCGTCGAATTCCTTTTCAAGTGAGGCATTAGCGCCCCGCAGCCCTTCGACCACTTTTCGCGCCCATGCGATGTATTCTATTCGACGCCGAACTGACCAGTCGGGCGCAGGGCTCGTAACGAGAGCGCGCAGGTTGCTGGTCTTGTCAGCGAGCTTGAGAATTTTCGCTCGAAGGGTCTTCTTGTGCGCGGTTTCCCGCTGCAGCCTCTTTCGGTCTTCTTTTGGCAACCGCTTGTCGTCGGTCACCTCGGCGACAAGATCAGCAACGTCCGTCCCGAATATCTCGGCAATTAGCTCGTGCGGGACTTCACAATCCTCAATGGCGTCATGAAGCAATGCGGCGATGACCAAATCTAGGTCCTTGCCCTCGGTTGCTTCCGCAACCAGCGTGGCAACCTCCAAAAGGTGGTTGATATAGGGCTCCTTGGCCGCGCCTTTCCGGCGCTGGTGAACGTGCCATCGCGCAGCTGCATCGGCGGCCTTCAAGACCCTTGTCCATTCCCTCATCGATATGCCTTTTTGTTTGAGCAGGCCCCGGAACGATTCCGATAGGCGCGCCTTTTCTGGATACCAGGTGTAATGCTCGCGTGGAACCTGCTCGAACCGTCGCCTATGCACCCTTCCACTCGAAAGCTTTTACTTGCCTGAATCCCTGCAGCCGTTTGCCCGGTTAAAGGTATCGTTCATCTCAAATTTCTGGAAAATATCCAGGCCGCGATCGAGGCTAATCTTCCAGCCCGTATGCCGACGATGTGGGACGCAATTGCCGATCTGAGCGCCGAGGCCCGGAAACATGCGGACCTCACCCTCGGACGGCAATCCTTCGCAAGCAAGTCGGGGAGCGCGCGCGAGCTGCTGGAGATACAACCCCTGCTCAAACATGGTGGCAATGTCGCTACTCGGCTTCACTGTCAACTCTGGCGAGCCAAAGGATCGTTGCGGGGTCGCTCACCGCTGCTGGCTTTGCCCAGGCACAAATCGTGGACATGTCGAAGCTCTTTAGCGCTGTCGCGGCCATGACGTGTTCAAATGACCAAACCTGGGGCCCACAACGAAGGCGGCGGGAATGCAGACTGCGGCCTCGGCACATGCGGACTAAGGAGTCGCGACCGGCGCGCGTTAGACCCGCGGGACCAGAACCAACGTCCGCTCCCCTCCCGAACTACCGTGAAAGCAGATGAGGTGGCCGACTGCCTTGGGCCCACAAGCGATCGTAGTCGGTTGTTGCACCCTCTCGCCTAACCGTGGCACTTTGCGGTAGCTTGAATAAACGTGCTGCGCGGGGCCGTGCCGAAAGTCCGAAAGTCCAAGCATTGCAACGCGCAGCCAACGTTGCCGTCGGCGGGCAAAAACCAATCTTTCGTCGCCTCAGCGCGCACTCTAAGTGCGAGGCGGGCTCAGCGCAGCGTCTGGAGGATGCCATGAAATTTTTTCGGCCATTTCAACATGTCGCAGTGGCTGTCATGACGCTTTTGGGAAGCGCGGCAGGGCCGCACATCGGCCAAACAGCAGAGTTCACGCTTATGCCAAGCCCGCAAACGGTGCACATCGGGCACTTTGCGTCCAACCTGAAACCAGTGCTGAGCATAGAATCCGGTGACACTGTCACTATCGAGACGTCATCGTTATTTGCCCCGGAGATCATTGACCAATCCGGCGTGGTGCCGCCAAGCGCAATCCCGCAATACCAGCGCGACATATTTCGAGAGGTGAAGGATCGCGGGCCCTCTGGACACGTGCTCACTGGACCAATCGAGATCAGGGGCGCCATGCCCGGCGACGTGCTCGAAGTGCGCATCCTTGAGGTCGAACTCGCGCTTGACTGGGGGGTTAACCGGCAGCGGCCCTACGTTGGAGTGCTGCCCGACGAATTCACCGCCCTCTGGATGCGTGTCATCCCGATCAATCGGCAAACTAAGACCGCCGAGGTGGGCCGCGGTGTTATCGTGCCGGTCGACAAGCCATTCTTTGGTACTATGGGTGTTGCGCCTGATGCCACGCTAGGTCGCATCAGCAGCGGTCCGCCCGGCATTCATACTGGCAACCTCGACAACAAGGACCTGATCGCCGGCACTACGCTGTACATGCCGGTCCATGTCGCGGGGGCCTTGTTCTCAGTCGGCGATGCCCACGCGGCCCAGGGGCACGGCGAGGTCGATATAACTGCGATCGAAACGGGGTTGCGGGGAAAATTTCAATTCATCGTGCGAAAGGATATGAGACTTTTGTGGCCGCGTGCTGAAACGCCCACGCATTGGATCGTGATGGGCCTCAACCCGGACCTAGACGATGCGATGAAGATCGCCGTGCGCGAAACTATCGATCTCATTACGAAGAGATTTCCTCATCTCACGCGCGAGGAGGCCTACATGATTGCGAGCGTGGCCGTCGATTATCATGTCACACAAGCCGTAGACGGCACCAAAGGCATTCATGGAATGATTCCGAAAGCGATCTTTCGAGCGCAATAACGCCTCCCGCAGGCTATGACGTATAGGCCCGTGAGGAGGCGCGGCGTTATCTGCCAAACTTGGTGCAACTGATTGCGGGGATTGCGTTGGCGCCGGACTCGGAGGCGGCTCTGCATACGAGAATTCATGCCGTGAAATTACATTGCCGGTCGGCGCCAAGGTGGTTCCTGAAATCTACGATCTCGATAAGGACTGGCCGGCCGGGAGCTTGATGCGCCCGATGACGCCGGATGGCGCGCTCGCGAGACGGCCCGTATCTGGAGTGAGCCTTGCATGAGTTGCCTTGGCGTGCATTTCGCTCTCCTACCAGAAGAAGTGGCGGCGCTGGAAGCAATCGACAACGAAGGCGGGCGCCTGGAGCATCTGCAGAACGAAATCGAGGTGCGCTATTTCGAAAGCGCGAGCGACTATCTCGCGCAAAGCGACAAGTCGTGGGATGCGATGCATCGCACGCTCGCAGACGGCGAACTCACCTGGGAGGGCGGCGACTACCCGCTCAACCACACTGTGCTCGCCGGCAAGCTCCTTTATACCGGCGACGACTACATCATGAGCCTGAAGACGCCGGCGCAGGTGAAGGACGTCGCGGCGGCGCTAGCTGGCCTCGACGAGGCGGAATTCCACCGGCGCTACGCGCGCATCGACATCGCCAGCTACGACGGCCAAGTGGGCGACGAGGACTTTGGCTACACCTGGGACCGGTTCCAGGACGTGCGCCGGCTCTACCAGCGCGCTGCGGCGGAAGACCGCCACGTGCTGTTCACCGCGGACCAGTAGCCGACCATCGTCCTTATGCGCCGGACATGGCGGCGCGGCGACACGCCGCACGACAGCGATGGCGCGGCGACTTGGTCCACCACTTGCCTCGTGGCAGTCCTGATCGCAGTCTTTAGTCCAATAAAGCTGCTGGCGCTTTCCTGAAAGTCGCGGCCGGGAAAAAGCGGCGGCCTTGGTGCGCAGGCCAGGACTGAGAGTGCTCGCGCTCGGGGCCCGATTGGAAAAACGAAAGGAAGTTCCCTCATGGCAAACACGACGGCGGAGCTTGAAGCGCTCCTTATGCAGCGTTCGCTCACCGATCCACAGCTTGTGGCCGCGGTGGACGCTGCCGCGGACTTCCGGATATTGCCTGATGCCACCGTGATCAAGATTGGCGGACAAAGCGTTATCGACCGTGGCCGCGCCGCAGTCTACCCGCTCGTCGACGAGATTGTCTCTGCCCGGAAGGTCCACAAGCTTCTGATCGGGACCGGAGCAGGCACCCGGGCCCGGCATCTCTACTCGATCGCGGCCGGGCTCCACCTACCGGCCGGCGTACTCTCGCAACTCGGCGCCTCAGTTGCCGATCAGAATGCAGCGATGCTGGGGCAGTTGCTTGCTAAGTACGGTATCTCCGTAGTCAGCGGCGCCGGGCTCTCGTCGGTGCCCCTTTACCTTGCCGAGGTGAACGCGGTCATCTTCGGCGGGATGCCACCCTATAGCCTTTGGATGCGTCCAGCGCCCGAGGGCGTCATTCCGCCCTACCGCACCGACGCCGGGTGCTTCCTTGTTGCCGAGCAATTCGGCTGCAAGGCGATGATCTATGTGAAGGACGAAAATGGCCTCTACAGCGCGAACCCAAAGACCTCAAAAGGCGCAACCTTCATCCCCAAAATCTCGGTGGCCGAGATGAAGGCCAAGGGGTTGCAGGACTCGATCCTCGAGTTCTCGATGCTCGATCTTCTCGCCTCGGCACGCTATGTGCGCGAAGTGCAGATCGTGAATGGCCTCGTCCCCGGCAATCTGGCCCGCGCGCTCGCCGGCGAGCACGTCGGCACCATCATCACTGCGAGCTGAAGAGAACCATCGCCATGGCTGACACTAACCAGATAAAGCACGTCGCCTCGCCTCTCTCCCGCCAGACTCTCCTCGACGGCGATCTCACCCGCCCCGTCGCCGGTGGACGCCCGATCCGGCTTCTCCCTTGGGTGCAGGTCGTGAAGATTGGCGGCCGCTCAATCATGGATCGCGGCCATCAGGCGATCCTCCCACTCGTGGATGAGCTGCGTACGCTTCTGCCTGAGCACCGTCTGCTCATCCTGACCGGTGCCGGCGTCCGCGCCCGCCACCTTTACAGCGTTGGCCTCGATCTCGGCCTACCGGTCGGGTCGCTTGCTCCGCTTGCCGCAAGCGAGGCCGGCCAGAACGGCCATATCCTTGCATACCTACTCGCGCCGGA
>Ga0126371_10006719_pt1 | contig 10259 bp, 9 predicted proteins | sample PanSoiMetaPlot_4_FD_110145 | JGI IMG/M metagenome (GOLD analysis project Ga0126371, IMG submission 110145) | Tropical forest soil microbial communities from Panama - MetaG Plot_4 | ecosystem: Environmental > Terrestrial > Soil > Tropical forest > Bulk soil | place: Panama | collected 2016-02-17
CTACACCAAACTTACGCAAATCAGTGAGGACAACATTGCACATCTAGCGATGACGTGGATGTTCACGCTTCCCGGTGCAGGCAGCCTCGAGGTTACACCTGTCGTCGTAGGCGGAATGATGTACGTCACTGGCCCTGATGAGTGCTTCGCGCTCGATGCTGGAAGTGGCCGGGAGATCTGGCATTACAAACAGCGGCACACACCGGCAATGTCGGTAGGCGGCGGTGCAAACCGTGGCGTTGCTGTGGCAAGCGACCGCGTCTTCATGGAAACCAACAATGCGCACATCATCGCGCTCAACCGTTTCACCGGCGAACTGCTGTGGGATTCGAAACTCGCGGACTGGCGCAAAAACTACTTTGCAACATCGGCGCCTCTTCCGGCAGGGGACTTGGTCATCTCGGGCGTCGGTGGGGGCGAGCACGGCGCGAACGGATTCGTCGCAGCTCACGATCAGAAGACTGGCAAGGAAATCTGGCGATTTTCAACCGTCCCGAGGCCAGGGGAACCAGGATCGGAGACGTGGCAAGGGAAGGATATCGAGCATGGCGGCGCTCCGACCTGGTTTACCGGGAGTTACGACCCCGAGCTTGACATAGTCTATTGGCCCACTGGCAATCCCAGCAGGGAGTATAACGGAGACCTTCGCAAGGGGGACAACCTCTATTCCGACTGCATTCTGGCGCTAGAGCGCAAGACCGGACGACTGAAGTGGTACTATCAATTCACACCGCACGATTCCTGGGATTGGGATGCCACGGAAACGCCAGTGTTGGTGGATGCCGAATGGCAGGGCCAGCCTCGTAAGCTAATGCTGCATGCCGATCGCAACGGATTCTTCTACGTGTTCGATCGCCGCGAGGGCACCCTCCTTCTGGCCAAGCAGTTTGTGAAGTATCTGACCTGGTCAAGCGGGATCGGCCCCGACGGGCGTCCCATCAAGCTTCCCGGCCAGGAACCCACCCCCGAGGGCACGAAAGTGTGCCCGTCTCAGGATGGGGCGACGAATTGGTTCTCCCCTTCGTTCAATCCCGCAACCAGCCTCTACTATGTCCAGACTTTTGAAAAATGCAGCCTTTACACAAAGAGCGACTCGGGCGATTGGAAGCCCGGGAAGGCTTATTTGGGCGGGTCGCAGCGTACTACACCCGACCCCGAGCCGCAGCGGATTCTGAAAGCGATAAATATCTTTACGGGCGACATTGCCTGGACGCTGCCGGAGCCAGGACCCGCCAACTCGTGGGGCGGCACCCTCACCACTGCCAGCAGACTGGTGATTTTTGGGGAGGAGGGCGGAAACCTGATGGCGGCGGATGCGGCCAACGGGCACCCACTGTGGAGCTTTAAAACCAATCAGACCTGGAAAGCGTCGCCTATGACCTATATGTTCGATGGCAAACAATTCATCGCCGTGGCTGCGGGGCCTAACATTATCGCGTTCGCGATTCAAGATTAGTGTACGACGTCGTGAAATCGCAAAGCGGGCGGAATACGCAAACATTCGTGCAAGCGCTGCGGAGCCTGTTTGAACAGAGACTTCACATGTGCTTCGCGTGGCACAAGCGCACGGCAAACTCGGGACTGCTTGCCAGGGATGCGGTGCTGTGATGTCGTGACCCACGACAGACCTCTGAGTTCGAAATTCACCCTTAGCGACCCTTCGCTAATTCGATTCCGTGCAGAAAGTTAGCAGGACGCCTCTTCCTCAAGGCAGCTGCTGCGAGACTTTCTTCCGCGAATGGTGTTTTTCCAACTAAGTGCGGAGTCTCACTCGTTGTGACCAGCCCGGCCGACGACGCGCCGCTGGGTGCAAGAAATACGCCCAGTTCTTGCATGAGAGTCTTCAGGAGAGAAGACCATGAAAAAGCTACTTGCAATGTTGGTTTTTGCGGGGTTCCTATTCGCCGCCGCGCCTGCCGCTTTGCGGGCGCAGGACGACGACCACGGCAGACACAGGGGCTGGTACAAGCACGGCGATGACGACGATGACCAGGGCTATCGCCATGACAACGGCTGGCACAGAGGCTGGTACAAGCACGGCGATGACGATAATTACTACGGCTATCGCCACGACAACGGCTGGCACAAAGGTTGGTACAAGCACCACGACCGTGACGATGACGATTGGGATGATGACGGCGGGCGCATTCGCTACTACTATCCGCGCGGCCGTTACCCGTATGTCCGTCACGTCATTGTTGTCCGCGGCTTCGATCCGCGCACGCGGCATATCATTCTGTACGACGATTCCGATTGGGTCGTCGCGCCCTACGACGTTCCGCGCTGCCGCGACTGGGAATGGGATCGCGACCGCGTCTATGTCTATGACGACTACGGCCATCCTGGCTGGTACGTGCTCTTCAATTCTCGACTCGGCCGCTCCGTTCACGTCGAGTTCTTCGGCATGTAACCGCGCCCTCACAACTCCGGCGACAGAGTAGCGGTTTGATGAAATCGCAGCAGCATGTGCCTCGTCATGGCCGCGGTAGGCTTCGCAGGTGCTGGGAACGGGTGGTTTTCGTGAAAAAGGCGCCAAAAAGCCGGGGGGTCACCGGTATGGCCGGTTTTGCCGGTGCTCGGTGTCCCCACCCAGGTAGGTGCACCTCCACTCCAGCGCTCTTGAGATAGGCGCTCGCCGTTTCCCTACCCACACCAGTAGCTTACTCAATGCGCCGCAAGGACCATCAGAGCTTTCCTAATGCGATGACTTGCTGTTTTTTTCCTCGCTCAAGACGTTGCTCATGCCGAGGGAGCCTTTAAGGGCTCCTCTCCGAGTCAATGTCCTGGGCTTTTCCTATGGCCGGTTTTGGGTGACCCCGAGGACCTCTCCAAAGATCCTGTCATAAACGAGCAGCGGCTTTAGAGGGTTGTCGATGAGGCTCATGCACCGTGTCGGAGCTTCGACCATTTTCCCGATGTCCACCATGAAGAGTAGTCCTGGCCCATGAAGCATGTAGGTATGCCACCCAGTTGCTGGCGGTTCATATGGTTCAAGTAGAAAGATCTAGGCGACGCTGCGTTTGGGGAGCCGCACGCCCCAAGAAATACGCAAAACAATCGAGGACGAAGGCATAGCGCGGTGCAACCAACGGCAGGTGCGGCCGCAGGGCCATAAATCGTCGATGAATACACAGCTCGAGTTTAGGAGGAAATAGGAACACCGATGGAACTGGCTAGAGATTAAATCGAAACGGCAATTTAGCGAAAGTGCCTGGCGATCATGGCCTTGCTGTTTTGCGCACAAGCAGCTTCCGCTACTCCGCGTACCTTTGATCACTCCACAGCATACTTGCATCCAACTGTACCAGATCCCCGACCCACCAACTTGACTGTGCTGACGTTCAGCGCGAATGCATTCTGACTGTGGAGCGGATCATTTGAGGGCAACCATTTGGATTATCGCTGCCATACTGATCGGGCCAAAACAGACGGCCCCACTCACTAAGTCTGCGCATGGCACGCTGATAATAGTCAGCGCTACAAAATCTTCAATCGTTATAGCCGCGGACAGCGGGTTAGTACAGAACGGCAAAATAATCTCAACCAAGCAGCAAAAGATTATCCCAGCAGGCCATGATTCGGCGTGTTTTCTTGTGGGTTTGGTATCTGGGGCAGTTGCGGGCCATACTGAGCGCGAGAACTTACCAGCTACCGTGCGTGCATGGGTAGCCAAACATCCGCATGCTGGCGTTCGACAGACACATCAGGGCTTAACCGACGCCATTGCAACTGAGCTGGCAGATGTTAGAGTTCCTGGTCTTCAAGCTCTCTCTACGGTATCGGTTGGCTGTATCGGATTTGATGGCGGCACGCCTGTCATAGTCAACAGCGACATTTACATGCAAACCGATTCTGCACCGCATGTCATCAAAACCGACCATGTTCTACTACCTGGACTGGTGATTCCTGTAGGTTGGGCGAGCACGGCGGCAGAAATGTTGCGGGGTAATGGGGCCGCGCTAGAGTCCTTTAAGAGCGAACCAATTGTGCGCAAGTATCGAGAAGCGAGCCGAAACGGCACGTTAGCTTCGCTCACAGAACACGACTTGCTATCCGTTAGTTCGGCATGTCTCAAGGCAACGGAAACACGTGCAGCGCAGAACTTTGACCCAGATGCGTCCGAAGTTTCAGCACCAAACCATTTTGCGGTTATCGACAAGCAGAAGGGGTTCCGATGGGTACAAGTAAGGTGAAGGATCGTCATCATTGCTCCGCGTAGGTTACTTCATTATGCCCATGTCGACCAGACGGACGCGAACCCGCTAAGATCGGCTTCGCAGGACTTACGAGAGGGGCCGTTGGGGACTTTCGCAAGCCCTGATCAATTCGCGATCCTCACGCGATCGATATGGCCTTTCCGGCCTCACGGATGATCGACCGTAACCAAATGTGCGCCGCATCAGTATTCATTCGAGGATGCCAGGCCATCAGGTACTTGAATGTCCCGAGTGCGGCAGGAGCCTCGACGATCCTGAGTGACGGATTCGAAGCCTCCAATTGCGCAATGCGTCGAGGGACCGTTGGCGCAGATGTTGCGGAGGTTGCCAGAGCCATCGTCAGAGTTGTTGATCTGCCGTTCGGTTCTCGCCCGTTCCGCATCCACATCGATCCGGCTCAGGATGGGGCCGAGATCGTCAATGGAGTTGCCGACCGTGTTCGGGCCGAGCTGCTACGAAATATGGGTCTTGCGGATCTTCTCAAACCAGCGGGATGACGCGTGAAAGATTGACGAAGTGGTATTGGGGTAGGCGGCGCCAGGACATTGATCATTCTTACTTCCAGAGATCTCCACGGGTCCGCCTCGGCGGTAGGGCTGAAATGCTCGCTGTAAAGCGCCACCGGGATAGAGTCAAGCTAGCACTCTAATCGTTTGATCGCCTCGAGATATGCCCAACGGCTAATTCTCCGGAGACTCGGCTGAAGGTGGCCAATCTTTCGGGTTACCGCGCTCGTCCACTACCAGCGATTTCGAGCCCGGCGGCAAAACCTGCAGCGACTTCAAGAACTCAATCAGGTCGTTCTGTAGGTGTCCGGGCAGAGCATCAAAAGCCTGGCGCTGAGGAAGAGCTTCGCCGTTGTGTGCTTCGACGGCTTCCCTGGCAGTGGTGAACTTTCCGTGATGCATGAAGGCACCGCCCTGGTTGTAAAACCCCCAGAGTTTGCGGGTGATAAATTTGCAATTCCCAGCGAAGAACCCCGGGGAGCCGGCCGGCTGATTTTGGTCGAGGGGCTCGCATTCGGGATCAGTTTTCGGGTCGCTCGTTGCACTGATGTCATGCAGCTTGAGATCGGTGTAAGCGGGCACCATAACCGCTCCCTTATGCACTCGCAGACGCGGAAGTGGCAGTATCTCGCTCGTTAGGTCCACAGTGAGTGCAGGGGCACTAACAGGATAATTCGTCGGGCCGAGCTGCAAGTTTGGTGAATTGGGCCCGGTGGCAGGGTTATACGGATTTGGCTCGAAGTAGATCCAGCCCGGCTGTCCCGGCAGGCCAGGGTTGTTGTTTGAAGTAAGAGGAAGTGTCGCGTGGCAGGTTGCGCAGCCGATCCTATCAAACACGGCTTCGCCCTTCAGATTCGCGCGCTCCACTGCCGGATCGTTGGGTATGATGCGGCCGGGAACAGACATCGTGGCCTGGAAGAGGGAAACTGCCGTCAAGTCCGCCGTCGTGAGTTCGTTGACAACGCCGTCCCCATCGGGGTCGGCATTGAGTCCAAAACGCTCTTCCGACTGCATGCCGTGGTGATGATTGAAGGCATTGTTGCTGAATTGCCTCAACGAAACGACGTTCCCGGCCTGATGTAAAGGACGAATGATCAAGCTGGGCGGAGTAGTGGCCTTGCTGGCGAGGCTGGGAGCCGCCAAGCCTTCGACTCGTGAAGTATCCCATGTGCCGTCCGCGTTGTGCGTCAAACAGCCGAAGGAAATTCCCTTCGATTTCAACATCGCGCAGCTTCCAAGAGGTCCCGCATCACGTTCTGCCTGTAGTTCCGCAGTCATCTGACGGGCCAGCATTTCAACGAATCCGGAGCCATTCATGCCGATGGTCTTTCGATCGTTTGTGGCGTTTTCCATGGTGACGAATTTTCCGGATTCGTCCACGGCGCCACGCAACGTGATGCCGTCGGCATGATCGAGGGTCAAACGATCGAAGCGCTGTGCAAGCACAAAGACCTCGGTCACGCGGTCACCGCCGGCACCCGAAATCGGCGCATTGTGGCAGCCGGAACACGCATTTGCTTCCGGCGAGGAAATGCGGTCAAAATTCCTCGGAAACACCAACGGGGAGCTAGGATCCGATAGCGGAGCGCCCGTTCCTTTCGACTTAGGACGCCCCGCTCCTTCCTGGGCCGTGAACTTGGCATTGAAAAGCTGGGCCCCGTATTGGATCAACTGCGGAATGGAAACAGTGAATTCCTCGCCGTCCTGTAAATGTACCGGTATCGCTACCTCACGCCCGATCGGAGAGCTGGGGCTCTGGCTCAAGACTGGGATCACAATGACAAAGAGAGACAGCGCAGCAAGCCCGACGCAGGTTCGACAACGAGCCTCACTCATAAGACCATCCTTTCTTTTCACTGAGCACTTGCCCGACCTACTAGGTGCGTGCTGTCATGTCAATAAAGCCTTGCAACTGCAATTCACAAAATCACACGGCTCGCCCCAGATCATCGGGGCAGCCTTCTTGCTTCCGAACATTCTGATCATCCGCTGTTCGTCTTAGAGATCTCCCAAGAGTTTTGAATCAGGGAATCGAAAAGACCGCTTGCGCCGCCATCGATCCGCCGGTCGGTGTCAGCACGTTGTTTGCCCGGGTCGCGTTCGTTGGACCGAGACTGGGATGATCGAATATCACCAGTTTTATCGTTGCACCACTGGACGCTTGCAAACCTCCAACACTGCCGCGGAAAGTGAAGTCGCTGTCCTCAGCCACAGTCGAGGCAAACCGGCCTGGACCTCCTTGAGCGCTCCCCTCAAAGTAGAAGAGCCAAACGGTGTAGGCGTGGCCGGGCTTCAAGTTTTCGGCTCTCACCCTCCCACGAAGACCGTCTTCTCCGAGGTTCAGCGTCGCAGTACCGGTGATTCCGGAGCCGTTCGCATCCGTCACCGTCGCCGTTAATTGCGGGCCGGCGAGATCATCGTTGGCTTTTGCAAACGCTAGCCCAACAACCAAAAATGACAGAATTACTCCGAGGGGTACCAATTGCTTGATGCTTTTCATGGGGATTGTTCTCCTTTGCCGAGCGATTAGGCTTCGACATCCTTTGACTTGCCGCCGGGCACACCAAAGCGATCAGCCAGTGAAAGGGTCAAAGGCCGAAAGATTGTCTCGATGATGCAGTCCTCTTGGGTTAGTGAACAAAAGGCAGAAGCCGTTTCGTGGGACAGCTATGAACCGCTTCGCGCTTATTTGACTCCCTCCACGTGAAGGGCCTTAGGCGCATCAGGAGAAGAAAACGCCATTGCGTTCCCGCCCAATCTGAGCGTAGTTGACGGTAGTAGTCGCGGGGTCGGAAACGAACCGGAAGCCGTGCCCTGTATTTTTGGGTGTGCTCGCGGTGACCGCGATGGTGACATTTCCGATTTGGAAAAAGTCCCCCGCGAATTGGTTCACTGCATCATGGACGCCGATGAAACTCTTGATTACACCGCTCCACTTGATGTTAACCGAATCGATCATTCCACTCACAAATCCGAGTGGCCGATTCGAGCTGACGCTGTTGGCAACCGTGAAAGCGTCGAACACCGCGCAGATGTTTTGGGCATGAAGCTCGGCCGTGCCTCCTACCAGATCTACACTGCCGCTGTCTTCTGGCAGAGCTGTCGTCCAGAACGTAAGGCTCTCAGAGATGCCGGCATCCCAGGAGTGATCGCGACCCGAGCCCGACGGGCTCGTGGAGTCAAGTCATATGAAGCTTAGCGTGCCCTCACGCATGTGCCCGTCAATGGATACAAATGTGCCCTTAAAGAACCGCCAGTCGGTGTGGAATGTGTAGGGAACGCTTTCATTGGTGTCCAAGTTCGTCCCAGTGCCGGCAAAGTTCAGGTCGGCTTGGGCAATCACGCCCTTAAAGTCGGTGACGGTGGAGGGATCAAAACCGGCGTTGGGAAAGTGAGGAAAGGTTGGCGGCGCACTGCCGTCGGGCGGCCCGGGGAAGAAGAAGTGTCCAGGGCCGGTAATGTGGGGGATAGGCCGTGCGAGGACTCTACAGTTATTGTCCTCCCCGCCGTCGGCAAGCGCTGGCAGCGACAGCCCCGAGCTGAGCATAAGCCCATCCCCCGCAGCGGCGCCAGTCGCACCGCGAATAAGACTGCGCCGGGTCACTCCTTTCTGTTGAAGATTCTTACTAAAGATCAAATTATCTTCGTTCATTGTCGTTCTCCGTCGTCGAACCCGCAGCACAGACACAAATAGTGTGCTTGCCGGTGAGTTATGGCCCTGGGTCGCCAACAGCATCCACGGGAAAACATAAGATTAAGTTCTGGGAAAAAAAGGGGGACAAAAAACTGCTGCTGACTCTGCTCTCAAATCTATCGCGTGTCAAGAACAAAACAACAAGAACCAAGAAAACCAAGTTATGGCAGTTGTAGAACGATAGTCGGCAAACCACTTTACATGAAGACGCTGTGCGGGTCGGAGACCATCGTGGACGTAGAGTCACGCTTAGTGCTTCATTCCATAAGTACGATAACGTATTATTTGCCGTTGGCAGCCTTCCCTGTTATTCTGTTGCTGGGAGGGCGCCGATTTGCCTCGTAAAAACCCATACAGGATCACCCTCTCCAAGCAAGAACGAGAGGAATTGGAGCGCCGCGCCAACAAATATACGTTACCATATTTTATGGTCGCCCGCGCCAAGATGATCCTCCTCGCTCACCAGGGTCTCTCGAACGATGAGATCGCCGACCGTCTCAGCACGCGACGCGAGATCGTCAGCCGCTGGCGAAAACGCTTCTTCGAAAAACGCTTGGCCGGCCTGGAAGACTGCCAACGCCCCGGCCGACCCCGGGTTTTTCCCCCCAGAGTTGGTCATGCAGGTGAAAGCCATCGCCTGTGAATTCCCCAGCCGCTTTGGTGCACCTCTTTCTCGCTGGAGCGTGACCGAACTCGGCTCCCAGGTCCGCGCCTGTGGTCTGACTGCCTCCCTCAGTGACACCACCATCTGGCGATGGCTGAACGAGGATGCCATCCGCCCCTGGCAGCACCGCGGTTGGATCTTTCCACGAGACCCACAGTTCGAAGCCAAGGCCGGACGCATTTTGGATTTGTACCAACGCCTCTGGAAGGGCCGTAAACTCAGCGCCAACGAGTTCGTCCTGTCGGCCGATGAAAAGACCAGCATTCAGGCGCGCTCCCGAAAATCCCACTCGTTACCCACGCAACCCGGTCAGCCCATGAAAATCGAGCACGAATACAAGCGGCTGGGAGCGTGGGCCTACCTGGCTGCTCTGGACGTCCACCGTGCCAAACTCTTCGGCCGCTGCGAACCTAAGAATGGAATCGCGGCCTTTGACCGCCTGGTCGATCAAGTGATGCGACAGCGGCCCTATCGCCGGGCTCGTAGGGTTTTCTGGATCGTCGACAACGGCTCGGCGCATCGGGGTCCCAAGGCAACCCGAAGGCTGCAAGCCAAATATTCCAACCTGGTGCTTGTTCATGGTCCTATCCACGCCAGTTGGCTCAACCAAATCGAAATCTACTTCTCGATACTCCAGCGAAAAGTCCTAACGCCTAGCGACTTCCGATCGTTGCAGGAGCTAGCGCAACGCCTGCTCGCATTCGAGCGTCACTACCAAACCATCGCTCAACCTTTCGAATGGCGCTTCACACGAAAGGACCTCACAGCCTGGCTCCGCAAATTGCGACGCCCCCTGGCCGAGGCGGCTTAGAATACGTGACTGAACATATGAAACGGCCGACTTAGTCACGCTCGAGGGGTATTAATCTCCCAGGCTTCCGCTGCCGCAAACGTCCACAAACCGGAAAATGCGATCATGCTGCAGGCTGGTGATTACGTCGCCGGGTGATGGGGCGGTGAGTCGACGGTGTTATCCATATGGTTAACAGAAAATGGTACTTTCGTACTCGTGAGCAATTGGGCGCGGTTCGACGGCGATGTTGTGGTCAGCGTGCCGTTAGGCTGGTAATGTCGGCGTGGAGCTCAACGGTAGGCCTGTCGAGTCAAACTTGCAAACAAGCTGGCGCGACGCGCAGGTGCAAGCCGTTGACGGGGGAGTGGCCATGAACAAGCAAGAC
>Ga0126371_10006720_pt1 | contig 10258 bp, 13 predicted proteins | sample PanSoiMetaPlot_4_FD_110145 | JGI IMG/M metagenome (GOLD analysis project Ga0126371, IMG submission 110145) | Tropical forest soil microbial communities from Panama - MetaG Plot_4 | ecosystem: Environmental > Terrestrial > Soil > Tropical forest > Bulk soil | place: Panama | collected 2016-02-17
CGAGCGCTTCCTCGCCATCGGCGGCGATCCCGACGAGGCGCTGGCGGAGCTGCGCGCGCTCGCGGCCGACGCCAAGCTCGCGCTCGCGCCGGCGCTCGACCTGTTCGAGAGCCGCGCCGGCTTTCTGGCGGCGCGCGGCGTCGATCTGCATGCCATCCGGTTCGCGACCGCGTTCGGCCGCGGCCAGGACTACTACACCGGCATGGTGTTCGAGCTGCACGAGCCGGGCGGCAAGGTGAAGGGCGAGCTGGTCGCCGGCGGCCGCTATGACGGGCTGTTCGCCCGCCTCGGCGCCGCGAGCCCGGTGCCGGCGGTCGGCTTTGCGGCCTGGCTCGACGGGCTCGTCGCGCTCGGCGGCGATCCCAAGGGGCGCCCAGAGGGCCATCCATGAGCGCGCTCACCATTGCGGTTCCCGCCAAGGGCCGCCTGCAGGAGAATGCCGAGGGCTTCTTCAAGCGCGCCGGCCTCGCGCTGGTGAAGCCGCGCGGCGCGCGCGACTATCGCGGCGCGGTCGCGGGCCTCGACGAGATCGAAATCGCGTATCTGTCGGCGGCGGAGATCGCCGCCCAGCTCGCCCAGGGCGCCGTGCATATGGGCATCACGGGCGAGGACCTGGTGCGCGAGATGATCCCGCGCGCCGACGACAAGGTGGTGCTGCTCGACGGGCTCGGCTTCGGCTTCGCCAACGTGGTGGTCGCGGTGCCGCAGGCGTGGATCGACGTGCGCAGCATGGCGGACCTCGACGACGTCGCGACGGCGTTCCGCCTCAAGCACGACCGCCGCATGCGCGTCGCGACCAAGTACATCAACCTCACCCGCGGTTTCTTCGACCGGCACGGCGTGATCGACTACCGCATCGTCGAGAGCACGGGCGCGACCGAGGGCGCGCCGGCGGCGGGCACCGCCGAGCTGATCGTCGACATCACCACGACCGGCACGACGCTCGCCGCCAATGCGCTCAAGGTGATCGACGACGGCACCATCCTGCGCTCGCAGGCCAACCTCGTGGCCGCGCGCGGCGCCGACTGGAGCGCGGGCGCGCGCGAGACCGCGCGCCTCGTGCTCGACCGCATCGTCTCGCATACCCGCGCGCGCGCCTTCCGCGAGGTGCGCACCCGTTTCAAGGGCCTCGACGAGGCGCTGCTCGCGACCGCCAAGGAGCGCTTCGGCGTGGTCGCACCCTATGGCGGCCCGACATCGTCGGGCATGATGACCTTGCATTGCCCGCCCGCAGCCGTGCACGCGCTCGCGACGTTCCTGCGCGAGCACGGCGCCGAGACCGTGGTGGTGGCGGAGCTCGACTACGTGTTCGCGCGCGACAATCCGCTGTTCGAGAAGCTGGCGGGGAAGATTTAATCGCCCGCCGTCGCGGGACGCCGGCGAAACACCACGAAATGCGACAGCGAGAAGTTGACCACGAAGCTTGCGAGCACCGCGCAGGCCTTGGCGGCGGCGAGCTGCGCTGACGGAGCGGCAAGCACGAGCGGCGCGAGCTTGGCTGCAATGACCAGCGTCGCCGTATTGGCGATCAGCCCTGCGATGCCGGAGACCACGAAGGTCGCGTAGGAGCGCCAGCTCAGCCGGCGGCCCGATTCGGCCGCAAAGGTGAACATCGAGTTCATCACGTAGGAGCACGACACCGCGATGATCCACGACAGCGTGTTGGCGCCGACGAGCGGCAGGCCGAGCTTCCAGGCGAAGAGCCAGAACATGCCGAAATCGAACAGCGTGTTGACGACGCCCACCATCCCGAAGCTGACCGCCTTGCGCATGAACGCGAGACGCGGCTCCACCGCTGCGGCGGTGCGCGGAAAGCGGAACCTGAGCTGCTCGATCACTGCCATGATTGCCATCCCGGCCCCCGCTTAGCATGTCCGTCCGGGCCTGCCGAGCCCGAGGCAATACGTATGTTCGGCCGCAATGATTGCCGGTCCATAACCGTGGAGCGCGTTCCGGCCCGCGCGACCGGGGTGCGCTCCGAAGCCGGCGTCGATGAACCGGCGTTCACGTCGCTGCCCACCGCGACCGAAGCCCGCGGCGCGACAAATCCATGACAATTGCGCTATAAAGTTGGCGCATGTCCATGATGACCACATCCCTGCAACGCGCCAACGAGCGCGCCGACGCCGCCAAGGCCGGCCTGTCGATCATCGTGCCGGTCTACAACGAGGCGGCCGGCCTCGCGCAGCTGCACGCGCGCATCGCCGAGGTGGCGCGCGCCCTGCGCCGGACGCGCGGGCTCGCCTGCGAGATCGTCTATGTCGACGACGGCAGCCGCGACGACTCCTACGCGGCCGCGCGCGCCCTGCCGGCGAACGGCGTCGACGTGCAGACCATCTCGCTGTCGCGCAATTTCGGCAAGGAGGCGGCGCTGCTCGCCGGCCTGGACCATGCGCGGCGCGGCGCCGTCCTGTTCATGGACGGCGACGGGCAGCATCCGCCGGCGCTGATCGGCACGCTGGTCGATCACTGGCTCGATGGCGGCTACGACGTGGTCTACACCGCCAAGGCCCATCGCACGAACGAGTCGACGCTGCGCCGGCTCGGCGGCCGGGGCTTCTACGCGCTGATCAACTGGGGCGCGCGGGCGAAGATACCCGAGGACGCCGGCGACTTCCGCCTGCTCTCGCCGCGCGCGACCGCGGCGCTGCGCCAGCTCCCCGAACGCAACCGCTTCTTCAAGGGCCTCGCCACCTGGATCGGCTTCCGCCAGCTGCGCGTCGACTACGAGCCGGCCGCGCGCGCGCACGGCCAGACGAGCTGGAGCTACATGAGCCTGCTCGGGCTTTCAGTCGAGGGTCTGACCTCGTTCTCGGTCGCGCCGCTGCGCGTCGCGAGCCTGCTCGGCATCCTCATCGCCGCGAGCGCGCTGGTGTTCGGCGCCTGGATGGTGCTCGAGGCCTTCATCTATGCGCGCACGGTGCCGGGCTATCCGTCGCTGATCGTCAGCATCATGGTGATCGGCGGGGTGCAGCTCCTGATGATCGGCGTGATGGGCGAGTATCTCGGCAAGATCCTCTCCGAGATCAAGGCGCGGCCGGTCTATTTCGTCGCCGAGCACAGCATGAAGGCCGCGGAGGAGGACACCGCGCGCACGGCCGCGGAGTGACCGTGGCGGCCGATGTGGCGGCGCAGGGCGACGAGGCCGCGCGAAAAGCCGCGCCGGGCCGGCGCATCTGGCTCGTCGCCGACGACTACGGCATGTCACCCGGCGTCAACGCCGCGATCCGCGACCTGGCGGCGCGCGGGCGGCTGAGCGCGACCTCCGTGATGGTGGTGGCGCCGAGCTTTTCGCGCGCTGAGGCGCTGGCCCTCGCGCCGCGCGCCGGCGCGGCGGCGCGGCTCGCCGTCGGCCTGCACGTGACGCTCACGGCGCCGTTCCGGCCGCTCACGCCCGACTTCAGGCCGACGCGAGACGGCGCCTTCCTGCCGCTCGGCGCCATGATGGCGCGGGCGCTGCTGCGGCGGCTCGATCGCGACAAGATCGCGGCCGAGATCGCGGCGCAGCTCGCGGCCTTACACGACGCCTTCGGGCGGGCGCCGGATTACGTCGACGGCCATCAGCACGTGCAGCTGCTGCCGACCGTGCGCGACGCGCTGCTCGCCGCCATTTCGGCGCAAGCGCCGCACGCGTGGGCGCGCCAGTGCGGCAGCGTCGCGCCGCGGCTCGCCGACCCCAAGGGGTTGCTGCTCGATCGGCTGAGCCGCGCCTTTCGCGCCCGCGCCGCGGCGCACGGCATCCGCACCAATCCGGCCTTTGCGGGCACCTATGATTTTTCCGACCGGATGCCGTTCGCCGAGCGGTTCGCGCGCTTTATCGATGGCCTGCCGGACGGCGGCCTGGTGATGTGCCACCCCGGGCATGTCGACGAGGAATTGCGGCGGCTCGACCCGGTCACCGACCAGCGCGCGCGGGAATATGCCTATTTCGCCGGGGATGGCTTTGCGGACCTGCTGCGCGCGCAGGGCGTTGCGCTCGCCTGACGGACGCGGCCGAGCGCCGCATCCGCCTCCTTCACATTCATGAAGCCGCCATTGCGCCGCGCTATCCGGCTCCCGATATGAGGCGCGGCCCGATCGGGCCCGAGCTATCTTTCAGGGAGCGCGCAGCCATGACCCCGCAGGAACGCCAACTCGTTGACGAGCTGTTCGACCGCCTTGCCGCACTGGAGAATGCCCCGCGCGATACCGATGCCGAGCGCGCCATCACGGAAGGCCTCGGACGCGCCCCGCACGCCGTCTATGCGCTGGTGCAGACCGCGATCGTGCAGGACGAGGCGCTCAAGCGCGCCAATGCGCGCATCGCCGAGCTGGAAGGCTCCGACGAGCCGCCGCGCCAGGCGGGCTTCCTCGACAACATGCGCGAGACCCTCTTTGGCCGCGACGAGCGGCGCGGCTCGGTGCCGAACGTGCGGCAGGCTCCCGCCGGCGCGCCGGGCTTTGCGGGCGCGCCGGGGTACGCGGGCACACCCGCCGGACCTTCGGCCTATGGCCAGCCCACGGCGCAAACGATCGGCAGCGGCGGCTCGTTCCTCGGCACGGCGGCAGCGTCGGCGGCCGGCATGATCGGCGGCGCCATGCTGCTCAACGGCATCCGCTCGATGTTCGGACACTCGGCCTATGCGGGCGCCTATGATCCAGGCGCCGCGCACGGCGTGACGGGTTCGCCCTGGGGCGGCAGCGCGGCGGACAGCGATCTCGCCCGGCAAGCCGGCATCGACCACGTCGGCAGCGGTGGCGGCGAGCGCGATCAGCGCGGCGAATCCGACCGCGCCGGCTTCTTCGGCGGCGACGACGAGAACGACGACGGCAGTTACGGCGACGACAGTGACGACGGCGACGACGGCGACGACGGCGATTTCGGCGGCAGCGACACCGACAACGCGTAGAGGCCTATGGGCGCAACGTCATTGCGAGCGAAGCGAAGCAATGACCGCTGATCAGATCACGATCACCCGCGTGCCAACCTTCACGCGGTTGTAGAGGTCGATGACGTCCTCGTTGCGCATGCGGATGCAGCCGGACGAGACCGCGCCGCCGATCGTCCACGGCTCGTTCGAGCCGTGGATGCGGTAGAGCGACGAGCCGAGATACATCGCGCGCGCGCCCAGCGGATTTTCCGGGCCGCCCGCCATGAAGGTCGGGAGATCCGGACGGCGCGCCAGCATCTCGGTCGGCGGACGCCAGTCCGGCCATTCGCGCTTCGCCGTGATCTCCTTCACGCCCGCCCAGGTGAAGCCGGGCCGCCCGACGCCGATGCCGTAGCGGCGCGCGACGCCGCCGGCCTCGACCAGGAAGAGAAAGCGGTGCGGCGTGTCGATGATGATGGTGCCGGGCTTCTCCTGACCCGCATAGGCGACGGTCGTCGGCAGATATTTCGGGTCCAGCGGAGCCCGCGCGGCCTCCTCGGCCATGGGCGCCGCGGCGGGCGCCTGGTAGCGCGGCGACGCGCCGGCGCCCTCCCCGCCGCCGAAGATGAACTCGATGAAGCCGCCGCCCATGGGACGGCGATCGGGGGTGCGCGCCGCGAGGCGAACCGGCGGCGCGGGCGGGGCATCCGGCGTTTGCCGCACGACCAGCGCGTCGACGGCATCGGGCGGCGGCGCGAGCGAGAGCGGCGCCGCGACGGCGGACAGCGCCGGAAGAGTGCTTGCAAGCAGCGCACACAGCGCGGCGCGCGATACGACACGAGGCACGAGAGGGAGCATGGGACGTACTCTGTACTGATCGTCACAAGGCCGCCGCGCGCAACACGCGCCCGGCTCCCCGACTACAGCCGCGAAAACGCAAGCGATCGGTTAATAACGAAGGCTTATCCTTAACGGGAAAGGGCGAAACCGACTGTTCACGATGTCATGGTTTATTTTGCCTCAAACCGCATGGTTAACGCCTTCTCCCTCACACCGATCGAATTGTCACAATGGTTTGCGCGGCGAAACCGCGCGTTAAGCGGTGCCCGGTTAAAAGAACCCCCGGGATTGAGGGTTTCGGAATGACGGCGCAGCGCAAGATCTTCCGCATCGAGCAAATGGGCGTCGAAGGCGCCCCCGATTCGGGCATCGACTTTCGCGTGTCGCTCGAGCCCGATCCGATGCTGGGGAACGACGCCGAGGTCTCCGACCTCGACTCCGGGCGCCGCCACCATGAGTTGCTCGCCGAGATCAAGGCGCTGCGCGCGCTGCTCGAGCCGAGGGAGGACGCCCAGCGCATCCTCGACAGCTATCAGGCGCAGGTCGCCGAGATGCAGAAGCTCAAGGGCGAGCTCGTGATCATCCATGCCGCAATCACCCGCACCAAGCAGGAGATCGCGACGCTGCACGTCACCGGCTTCCGCGGCGAGACCGCGTCGCGCATGACGCACGAGCTCGACGCGGTGGTGAGCGGCACCGAGCAGGCGACGCAGACCATCCTCGGCATGGTCGAGGAGATCGACGGGATCGCCTCCTCGATGATCGACGGCGAGAAGGAGCAGGACGACAAGGCCGTCGGCCAGGCGATCCAGGATCGCGTCGTGAAGGTGTTCGAGGCCTGCAACTTCCAGGACATCACCGGCCAGCGCATCTCCAAGGTGGTCAACACCTGGAAGTTCATCGAGGGCCATATCGGACAGATGATGGAGATCTGGGGCGGCATCGACGCGTTCAAGGACTTCATCCCCGACGCGCCGCCGGAGCCGCAAGGCGACGACGCACTGCTCAACGGACCGAAGCTCGAGAGCGATGCCGGGCACGCGTCGCAGGACGACATCGACGCGCTCTTCCCGTAAATTCGGGAACGCTTCCCCTACACCTGCTTCATCATTACGGTCGCCGAGGCCGGACAGAGCCGCGCGAATTGCGCCGTGGCGGCGATAGCGGCGGGCACGCGCTCGCGCGCGCACGGCGCATAGCCGAGCTTGCTGAAGAACGCGACCGAGTCGCCGGTCAGAACGTAGATCGCGCGGGCGCCGCGGGCGCGCGCCTCGGTCTCGACCTTGCCGACCATGGCGCCGCCGACGCCCTGCTGGCGCAGCGGCGGCAGGGTCACGAGCGAGCGCAGGAGCGCGTCCGCGCCGTGCACCTCGAGGCCGGCGAAGCCGACCGGCACGTCGTCGCGTTCGAAGCGCCAGAACAGCGGGCCGTCGTCCTGGATGTCGTCGGCCGGCAGCCCGGCGCGCGCGAGCGTCGCCTTGAGGCCATCGCGCTCCCAGATCGCGAGCGGCTGGGCGAACAGCGGCGCGCCCACCCCGTGCACTAGAGAATCTCCCCGATCCGTTCCGCCGGCCGGCACAGCCGCGTGCCCTTGGCGGCGCGCACCACCGGCCGCTCGATCAGGATCGGATGCTCGTGCATGGCGGCGATCAGGGCCGCATCGCCGAGCTTCTCGTCGTCGAGGCCGAGCTCGTCATAGGGCGTGCCGCGCCGACGCAGCAGGTCGCGCGGGCGCGCGCCCATCTCGGCGAGCACCGCCTTGATGTCGGCGACGCTCGGCGGCGTGTTGACGTAGTCGACGATGGTCGGCTCGACGCCGGCGGCGCGGATCATGTCGAGCACCTTGCGCGAGGTGCTGCATTTCGGATTGTGCCAGATCGTGATCGACGACCGGCCCTGGCTGGCGACTTTCGGCATCAGGTCGTTTTCTTTTTCTTCTTCGCGTGCGGCGTGCCCGGCGCCGAGCAGCGCACCAGCAGCATGGTGCCGTAGCGGCCGGCGACCTCCGGATCGACCCACTTGAGGATGAGCACGCGGCCGTCGAAGGAGACCACCTCGCGGTCGTCCGCGCCGCCCGGCTCCGGCCCCGGGCCGACATAGGTGCGCCCGTCGGCGCTCGCCTTGATGATCATATCGGTGACCTGCGGGCTGTCGTGGCCGAGCATGGCGACGCCGGCCGAGCCGCGGTTGATGACGTAGGGCTGTGTGCAGCCGTTGCGCGCCGCGACCTCGGTGCGCGCCTGGTCCTCGGGCCGGTGGAAGGACGCGATGCCCCAGCGTCCGACGATGTCGTCGGGTGCGATGCTCGCGCGCGGCGGCGGGCCGGGCGGCGGCGCCGGTTGCGGCGGCGGCGCATCGCCGCCGAAGCTCGAGAGCGACGGCATGCTGCCCGAGCAGCCCGCGAGCATCAGCCCGGCCGCCACGAGGGCGGGTGTAAGTCGCAGCATGGAACCGGCCATGAATACTCTCCCCTGCGAACGTCGCGGCGCAACGCCTGGCGCTCGGAATGGGGGCGTCGTTGCACCCCTGCATGGCAACGGCAAGGCGGAACGGGCCACCAGTCTGCCGCGCGGGGCTGAGGATATGGTTAATCGTCGCCGACCACCAGCAGGAACTCGGCGCCCCGTGCCGATTTACCGTTCATCGCATTGTTCCGGTCCCGCGACGTTCGCGCATCGTCAACGCATCGTCAGCGCATCGTCAGCGCTTGGGCGGGGCCGGCAGCTTGTCTTCCTTGATGTTCATCGCGTGGATGTCGGCCGGATCGGTGAAGTCGTAGTCGCTCTTGAAGCCCGCCGCATGGATGCCGGCGACCGCCGCGAGATCGTCCATCTCGTTGACGTCGCCCGTCACGCCGACCGCGCCGACCACCTCGCCCTCGCGGTCGCGCACGAGCTGGCCGCCGCCCTCGAGGAACATCGGCCCCTGCGCGAGCTGCTGCAGGTTTTCCATGAAGATCGGCTTCTCGCGTGACTTCTGCAGCACGAGCCGCGACGAGCGGCCGAGGGCGAGCGCCGCATAGGCCTTGCCGTAGGCGATCTCGAAGCGGAGCATCGACGAGCCGTCCTGCTTGAGCGCGGCCTTCACGTGCCCGCCGGCGTCGAGCACCACGGCGGTGAGCGGCCGCAGCTTGCGCGCCGCCGCGTCGGCGAAGATGCCGGCGATGAGTTTCGTCGCCTCGTCGAGGCTGATGGCGCGCATGGTGACCCGCTCCCGCTTGGGTAAATCCCGCGGCGTTTCTAGGTGCGAGGCACTGCCTGAGCAACGGTCGCCGCATCGCGCGTCGAGGACGCAACCTGCGGGGCGCGCCTTGACAGAGCGACCTTGAAGGCCGTATCTCCCGGCCCGGTACTTGGCACTCCAAATAGGCGAGTGCTAACCACCTGACAAAATGAGAGTTTCAGTCCCACCAGGCCGCGCCCGCGGCGACGAGGAGACCATGGCCAAAGCAGCGAAGTTTCGCCCCCTGCACGACCGGGTGGTCGTGCGCCGCATCGACGCCGAGGAGAAGACGTCCGGCGGCATCATCATTCCGGACACCGCCAAGGAGAAGCCCTCGCAGGGCGAGATCCTCGCGGTCGGCCCCGGCGGCCGCGACGAGAACGGCAAGCTCATCCCGATCGATCTCAAGGTCGGCGACAAGGTGCTCTTCGGCAAGTGGTCGGGCACCGAGGTCAAGATCGACGGCCAGGATCTCCTCATCATGAAGGAGTCCGACATCATGGGCGTGCTGGCCTGACACGACATTCGCGCACGTCATCCTGAGGCGCCCTCGCGAAGCGAGGGCCTCGAAGGAGGACGTGGCACTGCATCGACCGTCGCCCTTCGAGGCGCGCTACGCGCGCACCTCAGGGTGACGGATCACTCCAACAGAGGAAAACACGAACATGGCTGCCAAGGAAGTCCGCTTTGCCGGCGACGCGCGCGAGAAGATGCTGCGCGGCGTCGAGATTCTCTCCAATGCCGTGAAGGTCACGCTCGGCCCCAAGGGCCGCAACGTCGTGCTCGACAAGAGCTTCGGCGCGCCGCGCATCACCAAGGACGGCGTCACCGTCGCCAAGGAGATCGAGCTCGAGGACAAGTTCGAGAACATGGGCGCGCAGATGGTGCGCGAGGTCGCGCAAAAGACCAATGACCTCGCGGGCGACGGCACCACCACGGCGACCGTGCTCGCGGCCGCGATCGTGCGCGAGGGCGCGAAGTCCGTCGCCGCCGGCATGAACCCGATGGACCTCAAGCGCGGCATCGACATCGCCGTCGCCGCGGTGGTGAAGGACATCGAGAAGCGCGCCAAGAAGGTCGGCTCGTCGGCCGAGGTCGCCCAGGTCGGCACCATCTCGGCGAACGGCGACGTCAACATCGGCAAGATGATCTCGCAGGCGATGCAGAAGGTCGGCAACGAGGGCGTGATCACGGTCGAGGAGGCCAAATCGCTCGATACCGACGTCGAGATCGTCGAGGGCATGCAGTTCGACCGCGGCTACATCTCGCCGTACTTCATCACCAATGCCGAGAAGATGCTGGCCGAGCTCGAGGACGCCTACATCCTGCTGCACGAGAAGAAGCTC
>Ga0126371_10006721_pt1 | contig 10258 bp, 10 predicted proteins | sample PanSoiMetaPlot_4_FD_110145 | JGI IMG/M metagenome (GOLD analysis project Ga0126371, IMG submission 110145) | Tropical forest soil microbial communities from Panama - MetaG Plot_4 | ecosystem: Environmental > Terrestrial > Soil > Tropical forest > Bulk soil | place: Panama | collected 2016-02-17
GGCCGTGGAGATCTGCGCGGGCGCGGGCGGCCAGGCACTCGGCCTGGAGCAGGCCGGCTTCCGGCACGCTGCGGCGATCGAGCTCGACGCCGACGCGTGCGAGACGTTGCGCCGTAACCGCGGCGATGAGTGGAAGATCGTCGAGGACGACGTCGCCAACATCGACGGGCACGCCTACGCATGCGTGGACCTGCTGGCCGGCGGCGTGCCGTGCCCGCCGTTCTCGATCGCAGGCAAGCAGCTCGGCCGCGGCGACGACCGTGACCTGTTCCCGCAGGCGCTGCGCCTGGTCGCGGAGTCACGCCCGCGGGCTGTCTTGCTGGAGAACGTGAAGGGTCTGAGTACTCACCGGTTCGATGGCTATCGCGCTCAGGTTCTCGACAGCCTGGGTCAGCTCGGCTATCGGGCCTGGTGGAATCTGGTCAGCGCCAGCGATCACGGCGTTCCCCAGTTGCGGCCACGGTTCCTGCTGGTGGCGATCGCGATCCCGTGGGCGTATGCCTTTCAGTGGCCAGGACCGCTGGACGTCCGGCCGGCGACGGTCGGCGAGACACTGGCCGACCTGATGGCCTCGCGGGGCTGGCCAGGCGCGGCCGCCTGGGCCGCGCGCGCCGACGGCATCGCGCCCACGATCGTCGGCGGCAGCAAGAAGCACGGCGGACCGGATCTCGGCCCCACACGCGCCCGGCTGGCGTGGCGTGAGCTCGGGGTTGATGGGCTCGGCATCGCGGACCACCCGCCCGGACCTGACCACCCGCACGGACTGGCGCCGAAGCTGACCGTTCGCATGGTGGCCAGGTTGCAGGGCTTCCCGGACAGCTGGCAGTTCGCCGGTCGCAAGACCGCCGCCTACCGGCAGGTCGGCAACGCCTTCCCGCCCCCGGTCGCCCGCGCCGTCGGCACCGCGATCGCGGCCGCGCTCAGCCGCTAGAGCCGGCGCCGGGCAAGCAGCCGGCGTCTCGCCGCGGGCTGCTCACCCACGTCGTCCTGACTGATTACCTCGAAACCGGACGGCAGCAGGCTCGCGGGCTCGCCGGGACGCAGGCACCATTCGGCCGGGAGCCGCGGCCGGTCGCGTCGAGCCGCCAGGGTGAACGCTTCCCAGCCGAGCAGTCCGCCAGCCGCGACCGCGCCGGCGGCCACCGTGAACACCGCCCGGTCGAAATACCCGGTGCAGAGCACGAGCGCGTACACCCGGCCGACCGCCGGCCGCCACGAGAGCAGGTCCGCGTGTACGCACGTGATGAGCTCTGCGACGCCTCGTCGCTGTGCCTCAGTGCGGAGAAGGTCCAGGGCAACATCCGACACGTCGACGGCGGTGACGTGCCGCCCGCGAGCGGCCAGGAGCAACGCGCTTCCCGACGGTCCGGCTGCGAGGTCGAGCGCCGGCCCGGCCGGCATCGGCAGCGCGATCGCCTGCTCGGCGAGTGGCCGTACGGTGAACGGCTCGGCGTATGCGCCGCTCGCGTAGCGCTCGTTCCACCGGAGCCGGTCGCGGTTGGTGCCGAGATCGTCCTGCACGCTAAGACTGCCGATGGCGTAGACCGTGCTCGAGCTCCGACACGCGAGTCTCGAGCTGGTCGATGCGGTGCCGCAGAATCTCGAGCTGCGCCTGCTCGGCGAGCTGTCGCTGCGCCGCATGGCGGAGCCGCGGTGATGCTTCCGCCCTGGCGGCAACGAGGCGCAGCGGCACGAGTCGCTGCGGGCCGTGCGGGCCGTCGACGAGTCGAGACGGGATCTGGCCGCTCCGATACCAGCTGCGCAGCGCAGCGCGGGACGCTCCCGTCTGCGTGGCAGCACGGTCCAGTGTGACCCACTCGGACCCGTCGAGCTGAGCGTTGAGCTCAAGCTCCAGCTCCCACCCATCGAGCCGGTCCTCCCAGTCCACCTGCGGAGCCCCTCTCCATGCAGACCGCTAACCCTATTAATAGCAGTGTATTGACAGGGATCAAGCACAGCTTCACCGTGGTGACATGTTCGAGCGATTCACCAGCGAGGCGCGCCGGGCGATCGTGCTCGCCCAGGAAGAGGCGCGACGCCTCCAGCACAACTACATCGGCACTGAGCACCTGCTGCTCGGACTGCTCGCCGAGCCGGACGGGATTGCCGCCAGGGCCGTGGCGCGCTTCGGCCTGGACCTCGCCAGCGGCGTGACCGACGTCACCGAGATCATCGGCCTCGGACAGCAACCGATGCAAGGCGGTCACATTCCCTTTACGCCGCGCGCAAAGAAGTGCCTCGAGCTCGCCCTCCGGGAAGCATTGCAGCTCGGCCACGACTACATCGGGCCTGAGCACGTGCTGCTCGGCATCGTCCGCGAAGGCGAAGGCGTGGCTGCCCGGATCCTTACCAAGCACGGCGGCAACCTCGGGGCCGTACGGGCCGCGGTGACCGAGCTACTCCCGTCCGCTCCGCCCGGTCCGTCCCGGCGCTGGCTGCGTCGCCGGGCTGAAGTGAGCCGGGCAACGCGGATCGCTCCACAACCGGCTGTCTCGCGGGAATTGTCAACCACGCCGGCCGCCGACACGTCCCTGGCCGAAGCCGCTCGGCTGGCTGGCCAGGGACCGGTCGGCTCGCATCACATTTTGCTGGCCTCGCTGGCAGACGCAGACAGCGCTGCCGCTCGTGCGCTGACGGGACTTGGCCTTGATCTCGACCGGGTACGCGAGGCGCTGAAAACCGCCGACATCGCCGGCAGCACCGACGAGCTGCCCGAGGAGGCGGGCCGCCGCCAGATGCTCGTCACCATCAGCGGAGATCGCCTGACGGTGGAGGCATCCGACCTCGCCATCGTGGCACTCGGCCGGGCGGCATCAGACGCTTTGCGGGCGCGCACCCCAGAGCCCGGGCAGCCGGCCGGGGATAGCGAGCGTGACGGTATCACCGTCATCGGCGGCGACGACCCGCTCGGCACCAGTCTCAGCCTGGTCTGGCAAGCCTTGCACGACAGCCTCGAGGACATCCGCAGCCGCGCTGCGGCAGCCCGCGACACGCCGCCAGCCCGACCCGGCGAGTCCGAAGCTGCCGACGGCTGAGCCCCTGCACCGCTAACGGCAAGCCCGGCCGCTTGCGGGAGCGACCGTGGGCTAGGCTATATCTGTCTAGACTGTCTAGTCAGATCGGAGCAGCAGGGGCAGTGAACTGGCAGGTTCAGGAGGCGAAGCAACGGTTCAGCGAATTGCTTCGCGTGGCCCATGTAGACGGTCCGCAGGTCGTGACGCGTCACGGCGAGGAAATAGCCGTCGTCGTCGACATCACGGACTGGTACCGAATGACGGGCAACTCGATGGACTTCAAGGAGTATCTGCGGTCCGGCCCGGCATTCGACGATCTGGATCTCAGCCGGCCGGTCAGCTACCCAAGGGACATCGAGTTCGGAGACGAGCGATGACCTTCCTGCTCGACACCAACATCGTCTCCGAACTGAAGAGACAGGACCCCGACAGCCGGTTACTAGCCTGGTTCGGCACTGTTGAGCCGTCAGATCTGCACCTCAGCGTGCTCACGATCGGCGAGATCCGTCGCGGCGTGGAGCGACTACGGCGCAGAGACCCGCTGCAGGCGGCGCGAATGGAGCGCTGGCTAGCCGGCCTGCAGATGAGCTTTCGGGACCGAATCGTCGAGGTCGACGCCAGCATCGCCCAGGAATGGGGCCGAATCAACGTGCCGGATCCACTGCCCGTAGTCGACGGCCTGCTTGCGGCGTCGGCAATCGTCAGGGGCTGGACTCTGGTTACTCGCAATGTGCGCGACGTCCAGCGCTGCGGAGTCCGGCTCCTAGACCCGTTCGAGCCACGAACGGCCTGACGCCGGCACTCCGGTCAACTCAGCGGGCCGGTCACCGCCTCGGCTGCGCGCAGCGCGCGGCCGTCCGCCACGTAGCGCACCGCCGCCTCGATCTCTGGCGCGAGGAACCGGTCGGGCCCCGGCCCGGCTGCCCCGGCGCGCAGGTCGGCGACCACGGCGCCGGTCGCGGCGGACGGCGCCAGCGGTGCCCGCAACTCGATGCCGCGCGCAGCGGTCAGCAGCTCGATCGCCAGCACCCTCGTGAGGCCGTCCAATGCTCGGCGCAGCTTGCGCGCGGCCGACCAGCCCATCGAGACGTGGTCTTCCTGCATGGCCGAGCTGGGGATCGAGTCCACACTGGCGGGAACCGCCAGCCGCTTCAGCTCGGACACGATCGCGGCCTGCGTGTACTGGGCGATCATGTGCCCGGAGTCGACGCCGGGATCGCTCGCGAGGAACGCCGAAAGGCCCTGATTCCGAGCCACGTCGAGGAACCGGTCGGTCCGACGCTCGGACATACTCGCCAGATCGGCGACGGCGATCGCCAAGAAGTCGAGCACGTACCCAAGCGGCGCGCCATGGAAATTACCGTTCGATTCGACCCGGCCATCCAGCGTGATCACCGGGTTGTCGATCGCCGACGCCAGTTCCCGGCCCGCGACCGCGGCAGCGTGATCAACGGTGTCGCGCACCGCGCCGGCGACCTGTGGCGCGCAGCGCAGCGAGTAAGCGTCCTGCACCCTCGTGCACTCAGGACCGCGGTGGCTGGCCATGATCGCGCTGCCTGCCAGCAGCGCGCGCAGGTTGGCCGCCGAAGCGGCCTGGCCGGGGTGCGGACGCAGCGCCTGCAGGTCCGCGGCGAAGGCGGCGTCGGTGCCGAGCAGCGCCTCGACGCTCATGGCGGCGGTGATGTCCGCGACCTTCAGCAGCTCCCGCGCATCGGCGATGGCGAGCACCAGCATGCCGAGCATTCCGTCGGTGCCGTTGATGAGCGCCAGGCCTTCCTTCTCGCGCAGGCGCACGGGCTTGAGCCCGGCCGCCGCGAGGGCCTCCTCGGCTGGCAGCGTCCGGCCGTCGGCATCTCGCACCACCCCCTCGCCGGTGATGGCCAGCGCGCAGTGCGCCAGCGGAGCCAGGTCACCGCTGCAGCCGAGGCTCCCGTACTCGTGCACCACTGGCACCAGGCCCGAGTTGAGCATGGCGGCGTAGGCCTGAACCGTCTCCTCGCGTGCCCCGGTTCGGCCGGTCGCGAGGGTGGCCAGCCGCAGCAGCATCAGCGCGCGGACAACCTCGTCCTCGACGTCCGGCCCGGAGCCGGCCGCGTGGCTGCGCACCAGGCTGGCCTGAAGCTGCGCGCGCATATCCGCGGGGATGTGCCGGGTGGCCAGGGCTCCGAATCCGGTCGATATGCCATAGTGCGGCTCGGCGTCGTCCGCCAGCGATTCGACGATCTCCCTGCTCCGGCGGACCTCCGCCAGGGCCTCGCTCGCGAGCCGGACCTGTGCGCCCCGCCGCGCCACCGCTAGGACATCCGCCGCCGTCAGCGGACCGGATCCGACAGTGACAGTTTCCGCCGGCTGCGACCCCGTCATCGCCACCTCCATTGCGACCCTACTGTACTTGCAAACAATGTGCATTTATCGCTAGCGTTCAACCATGTCCTCCGCAACCCGGCCCCGGCTTGGTGCCCTAGTCCGGCAGTCCTATGCCGCCATGACACCATCCGAGCGGCGCCGAGTGCGCGGGATGTACGGCTCGATCCTCGGCCTGCACATCATCGGCTTCACTATCTTCGTCGCGTTCGTGATCCCGGCCCACTACAAAGGCCTCGGCATCGGCGTCAGCGTGCTCGCCTACACGCTGGGCCTCCGGCACGCCTTCGACGCCGACCACATCGCCGTGATCGACAACACCACCCGCAAGGAGATCTCAGCGCGCCAGGGCACCCGGAGGCCACGCCCGTTCTGCTTTGGCTACTTCTTCTCGCTCGGCCACTCCACCGTCGTGGTCGCGATGGGCGTCGCCATCGTGATCGCGGAGAAGGTTGTCTTCGGACAGGTCATGAACAGCAACTCCGTACTCGAGCGGTTCGGGTCGCTGTTCGGCACCCTGATCTCGGCGGGTTTCCTGTTCCTCATCGGGGCGCTCAACCTGGTCATCCTTGCTGGCATCGGCAAGGTCTTCCGGTCCATGCGACGCGGCGAGTACGACGAGGCCGAGCTGGAGCGGCAGCTCGACAACCGCGGCCTGCTGAACCGCTTCTTCGGCCGATGGGCCAGGGCCATCAGCAGGGAGTGGCAGCTCTACCCCATCGGGGTCCTGTTCGGGCTCGGCTTCGACACCACGACCGAGGTGCTGCTGCTCGGTACGACCGCGTTCCTCGCCCTTCAGCACCTCCCCTGGTACGCGATCTGCTGCCTGCCGGTCCTGTTCACCGCCGGCATGGCGCTCATGGACACGACCGACGGCATCTTTATGAACCTCGCCTACGGCTGGGCGTTCTTCAACCCGGTCCGCAAGGTCTACTACAACCTCGCCATCACCGGCCTGTCGGTCGCCATCTGCTTCCTCGTCGGAGGCATCGAGACGCTGGGACTCATCTCGACCGAAGTCAGAGGGCTCAGTCAGGACGGCGGGTTCTGGGGTTTCATGCGCGACTTCAACCTCAACGCGGCTGGGTTCGCGATCGTCGGACTGTTCGTGGTGACCTGGGCGGCTGCGGTCCTGATCTGGCGCTACGGGCACATCGAGGAACGGTGGACCGCGCGAGTCCGTCACGGGAGCACACCCGAGCAGGCGGGCGAGCTCGGCTAGGCGGCGGAGAACTGCGGGTAGGTTCACCGCATGGAACTGCAGGACGTCATCAGGCAGCGCCGCATGGTGCGGCGCTTCACCGCCGAGCCGGTCGGCCAGGCCAGCCTCGACCGCATCCTCGCCAACGCGGTCCGCGGCCCGTCGGCCGGATTCTCGCAGGGACAGGCATTCCTGGTGCTCACCGGCGCGGAGCTGGCAGATTTCTGGCGGGTCACGGGCGAGGCGGTCAGCGAGACTGCGCGGACCGCACCGCTGATCATCGTGCCGATGTCCTGCAAGCGCGCATACCTTGACCGGTACGCGCTGCCCGACAAGGGCTGGACGGACCGGGACGAGGCGAGGTGGCCGGTACCGTTCTGGCATATCGATACCGGGATGGCAGCGCTGCTCATCCTGCTCACCGTCGTCGACGAGGGCCTCGGCGCGGTCTACTTCGGCATCGTGCCGGAAGCGGTCGACAAGTTCCGGGCGGCCTTCGACGTGCCGGACGATCACGAGCCGATCGGCGCCATTGCCATCGGCCACGACGCCGAGACCGAGAAGCGCGATCTGCGTGCTCGGCGGCGGCCGCTCGCCGACATGGTGCACTACGGCCGCTGGTAGAGCTCGCAGCCCAGCAGGTGGTGGCTGCTTATCCGGGTGCACGTGGTGCCAGGCGCCCCGTAAAGTCACCGCATGGCCGAGCGTGAAGCGTCCGCGAGAGACCGGCTGAAGGTCACTTTCGAATCGGTCGCCGAGCACTACCACGCGGCCCGCCCGGACTACCCCGGCGAACTGTTCGATGATCTCGTTGCAGAGGCCGGCTTGCAGCCCGGCGCCCGGCTGCTGGAGGTTGGTGCCGGCACAGGGAAGGCGACGATCCCGCTCGCAGAGCGCGGCTTCGAGATCACCGCTCTCGAACTCGGTCCGCAGCTGGCGGCGACCGCCCGGCGGAATCTCGGGAGATTCGGCCTGGTCAATGTTGTGCAGCAGGCGTTCGAGACCTGGCAGCCGCCGGAGAAGCAGCGGTTCGACCTGGTCTATTCGGCAACCGCGTGGCACTGGATCGACCCGTCGGTCGGCTACGAGCGCGCCTGGCAGGCCCTGCGGCCCGGCGGTCACCTGGCCATCTGGGCGGCCGACCATGTGCTGCCCGCGGCGGACGGAGATCCGTTCTTCCGCAAGATCCAGGACGTGTACGACGAGATCGGCGAGCGCCTGCCGCCCGGGTCCCGTTTCCCGGAGCCGGGTAGCCTGCCCACCCTCCGCGCTGCCATCGAGGGCACCGGCCTCTTCGCGGTCACGCTGACTAAGGAGTTCATCTGGTCGCGCCGCTACACAGCTCAGGAGTACATCTCTCTGCTGGACACGTTCTCCGGTCACATCGCGATGGCCGCCTGGCAGCGCGACCGACTGTATGGCGAGATCAGGCGGCGGCTGGCAGCCCGGCCGGACGGCACCCTGATCCGACACTGGGGAGCAGTGCTCCACGTTGCGCGGCGACTGGACGGCTCGCTCAATTAGGCGCACACGGGCGACTATGCCTGGGAGAGAATCAGGCGACCAGCCAGCCCCGGCGCTCCGGCGCCGGGAGAAAGTCGGGGCAGACCCATGACCGCAGCGCCGTCAGTTCCGCTTGCAGGCAGCGAGCGCCTTCCGCTGCCCGGCGCACAGCCGGCCGGCCCGGTCGATCCGGCCGAGCGGTTAGAGGTAACGCTGATCACCCGGCGTGCAGCCAGCCTGCCACTAGACCGAGCCGGCGTGCCCATCCGACTGTCGCGCTCAGAACTCAGGGAACGCTACGGGTCTGACCCGGCCGACCACGAGCTGGTGGCCCGGGTGCTCGGGCAGCGCGAGCCTGAAATTCAGGTGACAGCGCACGATCCCGCCACGCGGCGCATGACTGTCGCCGGCCCCGCGGGCGCCCTGGCCCGCGCCTTCGGCACCGAGCTGAGTCTCGTCACCAGCACTGGCCCGGCCGGAGAGCCAGTCACGCACCGGCAGCGCCGCGGCAGTCTTCACATTCCGGCGGAGCTTGGCGGCGTGATTGAGGCAGTCCTCGGCTTGGACAGCCGCCCGCAGGCCAGGGCGCAGCTCCGGCACGCCGACCCAGCCGCGATCGCGACGACGTACACGCCGGCCCAGGTGGCCAGCATTTACCAGTTCCCGGCCGGGACCGACGGCTCCGGCCAGACTGTGGCGATCATCGAGCTCGGCGGCGGTTTCTCGGCCACCGACCTCGACGCCTATTTCGGCTCGCTCGGCATCCCGGCGCCCTCCGTGACCGCGGTCGGTGTCGACGGTGCCGCCAACGTCGCTGGCCAGGATCCCCAGGGCGCCGACGGCGAGGTGTTGCTGGACATCGAGGTCGTCGGGGCGATCGCACCCGGCGCCCGGCAGCTGGTGTACTTCGCGCCCAACACCGACCAGGGCTTCATCGACGCAGTCACCGCCGCCGTGCACGCCGAGCCCACGCCCGCAGCCGTCAGCATCAGCTGGGGCGCTGCTGAAAGCTCCTGGACTGCGCAATCGATGACAGCACTCGACCAGGCCATCGCCGACGGTGTGGCCCTGGGCGTCACCGTCACGGCCGCGGCCGGGGATAACGGCAGCAGCGACGGCGTCAGCGACGGCAGGCCGCACGCAGACTTCCCTGCCTCCAGCCCGCACGCGCTCGCCTGCGGCGGCACGAGCCTGCGCGCCGATCCGTCGACCGGCGTCATCACCTCAGAAACGGTGTGGAACGACGGCGCTGGCGCTGGCGCCACCGGAGGCGGAGTCAGCGTCACGTTCCCGCTGCCCGCGTGGCAGGCGACCGCCGGCGTTCCCGCCAGCCCGAACGGCAGTCCCGGCCGTGGTGTCCCTGACCTCGCCGGCAACGCCGATCCCAGGACCGGATATCAGGTGCTCGTTGACGGCCAGCACGCGGTCATCGGCGGGACCAGCGCCGTCGCGCCGCTCATCGCCGCGTTGACCGCCCGGCTCGCGCAGGCCCTGGGCAAGTCCGTCGGCCCCCTGCAGCCCTCCCTGTACTCAGGTGCGCAGCCGGGCCAGCCTGTCGCCAGCATCAGGGACATCACCTCGGGCGCCAACGGCGCCTACAGCGCCCGACCCGGCTGGGACGCGTGCAGCGGCCTGGGCGTCCCCGTCGGATCGGAGTTGCTGTCGCAGCTGTCGGCGGCGGCCAGCCCGGCGACTGCGATCCCGTGATGGCCGGCGAGCCTGGGGGTCCCGTGGTGCCCGAGCACGCGCCGGCCGATGAGGCACGAGAGTTCGCGGCGCTGTTCCGGAGCTTCCTGGAGTGGGTCCACACGGCCAGCGACCGGGACGTCAACGAGGTCTCTGCGATGGTGCGCGAGTTCCTCGGGACAGAAGGCCGCCACCATTCCGTCGTGACGCGTGACCTGCCGCCGTTTGAGCACGTGAACCTGCAGACTGCCATCGATGCCTGGTCGGCCGTCGACGGCCGGACGGCGGAGGTGCACGGGATCGCGATGCCGCCGCACTTTGGCGGGCTGTCACTTCAGCAGCTCGTGGCAGGCGAGTCCCTGCCGCCGCTGCGGCTCACGGCGCCCGCGCTGACGGACCTGCCGAACGGACCCGGCTCGACACTGGCGTGCCTGCGGCTGGCGTTGCTGCTCGTCACCGATCGCGACGGCCACTACGTCGTCATGGTCCA
>Ga0126371_10006722_pt1 | contig 10257 bp, 12 predicted proteins | sample PanSoiMetaPlot_4_FD_110145 | JGI IMG/M metagenome (GOLD analysis project Ga0126371, IMG submission 110145) | Tropical forest soil microbial communities from Panama - MetaG Plot_4 | ecosystem: Environmental > Terrestrial > Soil > Tropical forest > Bulk soil | place: Panama | collected 2016-02-17
ATGCTCTTTTGCGGCCGCGCCGATGCGCACGATCCACAGAGACCGGAATTGGCGTTTGCGCTGCTTGCGTCCCGAATAAGCGAACTTCAGGCCGCGTTCGACCGCTTCTTTGGCGGAACGGTATAGCTTCGATTTTGTAAGGAAATAACCGCTGGCGCGGTCTAGGATTTTTTTCCGCTTGGCGCGGCGCTTGGTTCCACGTTTTACGCGAGGCATTGTTTTCTCCTTTTGCTTTCTTGTTACGGCGGCTGGAGGTAAGGACGGTCTGATGACGTTCGACCTCTTCACGCGCCTGGTCGCGGACTCGCCGCAACCCTGATCAGGCCAGGGCCTGACTCATTGTTCGCCGATCAGGCGAAGATGCGAACTATCCTCACTGATACGGGATCATCCGCAGAACTTTTGGTGTGTCCGCGTCACTGACCAGAACCGACTTGGCCAGCTTGTCTTTGCGCTTCTGACCTTTCGAGGTCAGCATGTGGCGCAGATGCGAGTGATGACGCTTAACTTTTCCAGTGGCGGTTTTCTTGAAGCGCTTGGAAGCACCTTTGTGAGTCTTTAGTTTTGGCATATGAATTCAGTTCTCAGTGTTAGTTCTCAGTATGGCAGTCAGCAATCAGCATCCAGCCATCGGACAAAATTGTACGACGTAAGTATTCCAGGGCTGAATGCCAAGTGCCGAGTGCTGACGGCTGCCTTCAGGCCTGCTTGGCTTGTGGCGCAGCAGACGGCGAAGCGGCGGGTCGAGGCTTTTCCTTTTTCCCGCCTTCTTCCTTCTTCGGAGCCAGAATCGCGTGCAGCGTGTTGCCTTCCTGCCGTGGCCGGAATTCCACAATACTCTTGTCCTCGACGTCCTTGATCAGGCGTTCGAGAATCTGGCGCCCCAAGTTTGTGCGCGTCATCTCACGGCCACGGAAGAAGATCGTAGCTTTAACCTTGTCCCCTTCTCCGAGAAAACGCAGCACGTGGTTCTTTTTGGTTTCGTAATCGTGGTCGTCCACATTGATACGGAACTTTACTTCTTTCACCACGATCTGTTTCTGGTGCTTTTTCGCTTCGCGCTCACGCTTTTCCTGTTGGTACAGGAATTTCCCATAGTCCATGATGCGGCATACAGGGGGTTGCGCGGTGGGCGAAATCTCAACCAGATCCAGGTTTTTTTCGCGGGCCATCTTGAGCGCTTCGAATGGAGGCAGGATGCCAATCTGGTTGCCTTCGTCATCGATCACGCGAATTTCGCGTGCGCGGATGCGCTCGTTGGTGCGGATAAAGCGTTTATCGATACAGTCCTCCGTACACTTCCGGGCAGAAAGTGGAGTCAAAATTATAGCATGGGGCACCATAGCGAATGGCTGGTGGCTTGTACTCAAGCAGGCCATGCTTTTAGCCTCTAACTAGAAGGAAGCGAGTGACGTGGATCATGTTTACATCAAAACCCATAGGATTTATTAGCAGTCCGTACACGACAACCAGCGAGATTCCAAAGGGGCCAGGAACAAAGCACGAGGCAGAAGGTGTTTTGACGATTGCTCCCGAATTCGAGCAAGGGCTTCTTGACATCGAGGGTTTTTCGCATTTGTTCGTAATTTGGGAGTTCGACAAATCCGAGGGATTTGAACTGGTGGGTCGACCGCCGGTAGACAACTGTCCGCACGGTGTTTTTGCAACCCGGTCGCCCCGCCGCCCGAACCCCATCGGACTCACCGTGGTCGAGTTGCTTGGCCGCACTGGAGGAGAATTACGGGTGCGCGGCGTCGACATGCTGAATGGCACGCCGATTCTCGACATTAAGCCCTACATGTCCAGCATCCCGATGGAAAAACTTCGACGCGGATGGCTCGGCGAAGCTGAGGCACGCATTGCTTCGATGCCGAAGGCGTGATCACGAGGTCCATAGCCAGGTTTCTCTCGGAATCACTTTCCGTAGAAACGATAAATAGCCGAATAAGGTACGCGCGACTGCTCTCCCTGATGGCTAGCATCGCAACCCGACGACGGGGCAACTCCGTCCTTCGTATCGGTGCGAGTCACATATTCCGCTTTCTGCAGTTTGCCTTCTCCGGCGTGGCGGGCGACCTTCAGAGGGAGCCAAGGGATGGACCCGCTATCAGGCGAAGGCTTGGTTCCAACCATCGTGCCTTTGACTTCGCTGCCATCCAGTAATTTCCAGGTGGGACCTGCGTAGTGCGTCCCAGCGTTTGATCGATCGCTGTTGGCGAGCTTTGCCTCGGGACCGTGGAATTTCCAATTGAGGGCTGTCTTGTCGAGGACACAGCTATAGATTTGGACACCCTCAGCATGAAGTTCCAGCAACAACCTCTCGTCGTTGGGTGGATCGATTGACGTCGAAGCCGGGGACTGCTGTCCGAACGCGTTGAGCACGAGCGTGGCGACGAGCAAACCGAGGAAAAGAAAATTGCGCATGCGTTGACTCCGATCGCCCAAAAGCGAGGGCGAATTTGTGATCGAAGCATTTTCGCATCAGTAAGGGATTTGTGTCCCGGCAAGGGTGACGGGCTCAGTGGGTGGAAGCTGAGGTCCTGCTGTGTTTAAGCAGCCGCAGTTAGAGCGCGCGACTTTTCACGAACGAAGCGCCATGTCAGGACTTCCGCTTCGAGAACAGAACAGTCACTCAGATCCAGCTCAGACGAAACACGACGCAGAAACTCAAGGCGATCCCACAGGACGCGCGTTTCTCGACCGAGCAGACCAGCGAATGCGCACTCGCCCTGACGGCGCCAGGCACAGACACCCTGCAGAGCTTCGATGGCGTCCGCCACCCAATCATGCAGCTCGGCAGAACCCTGAGCCAGAAAACTCTCCAAGACGTTGAAGATCGAACGCACGCGCCGATCATCGTGCTTTTCCATCGCCGTGGCTGCGAAGGAAGCAAAATCAAAGACGTCGATTGCTGGTGCTGCTGGATTTGCGCAGAGTACCGCTGACTCCCCCACGTGGTCCTCGAGATCGGGGAAAGCGTGCCTGAAGAACGACATGGCCTGCTGCATATTCATGGTGGCAGTCCTGTCGGAGGAATAACCTTCTGAAAGCGTAGACCTTCCAAGAGAGGCAGTTAATGGCACGAAAGTGGTAGGGAGTATTGGGTAGGGGTTCGTGGCGCTACTATCGTCGTTGAATCAGATCCCAAAGATTGCCATAGAGATCCGCGAACACCGCGACTGTGCCGTACCGTTCTTCTTTTGGATCGCGTACAAATTTCACATTTCGTGATTGCAGCAGTTTGTAGTCGCGCCAGAAGTCGTCAGTATGAAGGAACAGAAACACGCGGCCACCTGTCTGGTTGCCGATCCGGCTCGCCTGCTCAGGCGTCGCGGCTTGCGCGAGCAGAAGCGACGCTCCACGCGAGCCGGGCGGAGAGACCAACACCCACCGTTTACCTCCGCCCAGGTCGCTGTCTTCGATCAGTTCGAAGCCAAGTACTTCTGTGTAGAAGGAAAGGGCTTCGTCATAGTTGCGTACGACCAATGCGATGTGACCCAACGTTTGTGGCATCGGTCGACATTATAGGAGGTGGATAGGCTAGCTCTTCGAGCTTGTCGGCGCTCCCGACTTGTTCAGGTGTTTCAGCCACCCAATTCCAGGCACGACGCCCGCGAACAGCATCCGAAATGGAAGCCTCGCCGTAATGAACGAGGCGGTTCATCACCGTCGTAACAGACGCTGTCAGATCTTTGTGACGCGCCGCGAGCTCCGGAAATTTTCGCCGAAGTCCTGCGCAAAGATCAGCGGAGGTCATCGGCGCACTTGATTCGGTCAACAAATAACGACAGGCGCGAGTGAAGCCAGACTGACGATTTGTCGAGCGATGATCCATCAGTTCCAAAACCGCGCTCTGCAACGCGTTTCCCCCGAACATCCTGGCCAGCCCAATGATCGCCTGCTTGGTTGTGCCAATTCGCCGCGTGATTTCTGCTCGTTGGGCCACCAGCTCTTCGAGCTCGGCTCGCGCTGTGCGCAGGACTTCGACAACACTCGGATGGTCTGCTGGCATATCCGAATGCGAGTCCCCTTTGCTGCCACTGTTCCCATCTGGATCAATCACGGCTTGCCTCCTGCCTGCGCAGTTGTGACTGCCGAGGGAGCAATCTGGCGCGCAACTTCCTCCTCGTGCCCGGCCGGGACGAACTCAAATCTTGTTTTTTCTCTCTGCCACAGAATTTGTGTGAGCACACGAACGTCGTGGGACTCGAAAAAGACAAGCCTCGACTGCACGGGGGCGCTGTCGTCATGCGAAGGCCTCGAAAGCGCAACGCTTAACAATCGTCCCTTGTTGTCTCGCAAAGAAAGAAACGAACCCTCGCGCAACACAACATATGTGCCGGCTGCGTAATGATGCGAGCGCACATGAAAGTCAAAAGGCACCTGCACTGTGAGCTTCTTCACTGGCTGCGCAATCGCTAAGCCAGTGAGCATCGGCCAGACACTCACAAACAACAACACGCGCAACATTTTCTTCTGCATGGACCCTCCTGCAAACTGCGGACACTATGGCGATTGGACGTGCGACGCCCGCATGAGACTTATTGTTTGTTTTCATCGCATCGATGATCGACATTCATCATCGAATCGTGTGTAGGGCCACACTACGAGAGGCCAGGCAGGATTTGCTATCCGGTTCTTGCCGACAAACCAAATATGAATGTGAAACTCGAGATACGGCATCTACGGTTGCTCGACGCAGTCGCGGAAGAGGGCAGCGTCACCGCCGCTGCGAAACGTTTGCACACATCACAATCGGCGCTGAGCCACCAATTGCGTGATGCAGAGGAAAGACTCGACACGCGTTTGTTTCTCCGGCTCGGCAAGAGAATGGTGCTAACCGCGGCGGGCGACCATCTGCTGCTGGCCGCGCGCAAGGCGTTGGAAGAACTCCGCCGTGCCGAAGAAAAAGTTTGTAACTTTAATGGAGGATCCGGTGGAGTGATCCGACTGGCAACCGAATGCTACACCTGCTACCACTGGCTGCCGGCACTGCTGAAACGGTTTCACAAGAAATTCGCTAAAGTCGAAGTAACCATCGATCCCGACGCCACACGGACTCCGGTAGCGGCGTTGCTCGGTGGCAAACTCGACGTCGCCATCCTGAGTTGTCCCCCCAAAGATCATCGTTTACAGCTCACTCCAATTTGCGAAGACGAACTGGTGCTGACTATGGCGCCCGACCACCGCCTTTCACAGAAGGAGTTCATTCGGCCACGTGATCTGGACGGAGAAACAGTGATCCTCTACCCGCCTCGTTCGGAAAGCACGCTGCTGCAGAAATACATGATCCCGGCCGGAGTCCAGCCAAAAGACGTACTCGAAATTCCCCTTACCGAAGCGATGATCGAAATGGTGGCATCGTCGCTTGGAGTGGCGCTACTCGCTCGCTGGGCTGCTGCTCCTCACGTGAAGACCGGGCGACTTGTTACGCGCTCGCTGACCGCGAAAGGGCTCCGTCGCACCTGGTACGCGGCCACGCTCCGACATCAACCGAGCTCGCCGTATTTGGAGATTTTCGTACAGATGCTGGGCGAACCTTGTGCCGCCGGCTTGTGGCCTGGGAGAGGAACAGTCCCGGCAAACTGAGCTATGGAGCGAGGCCGCACGACACAATGCCATGCGGTCACGCATGAGAATCGATGTAGAATGGCGAGCCACTTTTCGTCAAATGGAACATCAGAGTCTTCGTGCGGTGGGGTTGGAGTGTGAACAAACGATCATTTCTGAAATTACTCTCGGCCATGGTAACTGCGCGCGCGCTCTCGCCGCTTTTGAGCTTTGCAGGAATGGAAAAACTCACGAACTGGGCGGGCAACCTCGAGTACAGCACCGACCGTTTGCATCCGGCGAGCACTTTGGAAGAGGTGCGAACCTTCGTCAAGCAAGAGCAGAAACTGAAGGTTCTGGGTACACGCCATTGCTTCAACAATATTGCTGACAGCCGCGATAATCTGCTTTCACTCAAGCCGATGGATCAGGTGGTGGCTTTCGATGCTGCTTCGCGCAGCGTCACGGTTGCGGCGGGGATCACGTACGGTCAACTGAGTCCGTATCTGCACGAAAAAGGTTTCGCTCTGCACAACCTTGCTTCGCTTCCGCACATTTCTGTTGCTGGGGCATGCATGACAGCGACACACGGATCGGGCGAGAAAAACGGAAATCTTTCAACGGCAGTGCGTGGACTTGAATTCGTAAACGCCGCCGGCGAAATCGTAAAGCTCGCACGCAGCAATGAGAGTTTTCAGGGTGCGGTGGTGGGACTGGGAGCATTGGGCGTGATTACCAGCATTACGCTCGACCTGCAACCCACGTTCACGATGCGGCAATACGTCTACGAGAATCTTCCGTTGGATCAACTCAAAGATCACTTTGACGCTATCGAAGCAAGTGCTTACAGCGTCAGCTTGTTTACCGATTGGCAGAAGAAAAGGCTGAACGAAGTTTGGCTGAAGAGCCGCACGGAGCCTGGACAGGCTTTCGACGCAAAGCCAGAATTTTTTGGAGCGAAGCTCGCAAGCAGGAATCTTCATCCGATTGCAGAACTCGGCGCCGAAAACTGTACCGAACAGATGGGCGTTCCCGGACCATGGTACGAGCGGCTGCCTCACTTCCGCATGGGATTCACCCCGAGCGCGGGAAAGGAGCTGCAGTCCGAATACTTTGTGCCACGGAAGCATGCTGTCGAAGCAATTCTGGCCATGGAGCGAATGCGCGATCAGATCACGCCGCCCTTGATGATCTCTGAAATTCGCACAATCGCAGCGGATGAACTGTGGATGAGCCCCGCGTACAAACGCGACAGCGTTGCGATTCATTTCACTTGGAAACAGGATTGGCCGTCGGTAAGCCGTGTACTGCCAGTGATTGAAAAGGAGTTGGAACCATTCCAGCCCCGGCCGCATTGGGGCAAGTTATTCACGATGGAACCGGCTGTGTTGAAGTCGCGCTATGAGCAGCTACCCGAATTCATTTCGTTGGCGAAGAAATTTGATCCGCACGGAAAGTTTCGCAATGCGTTTTTGGAGCAGAATGTGTTGTAGAACCGCACGTCGGTTTTCGCGATTCGGGTTTCGGAGTTCGAAACCCGAGTTGGCGTTCGGCGGCTCTTCCGGCTCGGAACTCGGGATGAGAGGAACGTTTGCTGCTACCGGTAAAAGAATTATTCAGAACGTTCCAATCAATGTCTGGTCTTCGACGGCATCGACCCGAATGGGCAGCCACAGATTGGCTTTCCAATCTCCGCGTAACCTTAGCGGCAGATAATTGTCGGTGAGGCACTCGGTGTAATCGCGTTCGCGTCCATTCGCATCAGTCAAAGCGGCCTCGTTCCTCGACACTTTCGATCCGCCTGCCAGAGTAATCGCGTCGACGGTCTTTCCTAGGAAGCCCTCCATGAAAGCGTGCTTCTTTTGTATCCCGAGTTCTCGCAGTATCCGGTTGCGCTCGCGCGCGATTTGTACGGGCACCTGGCGCGGCATGCTGGCAGCTGGCGTTCCAGGGCGTGCGGAATAAGTGAAGACGTGCAGGTACGTGAACGGCAGGTCCTCGATCATGCGGCGCGTTTCTTCGAACTCAGCGTCGGTCTCGCCGGGAAAGCCAACCATTACGTCGGCACCGATCGCAGCAGTCGGCATCGCAGCCCGAATCTTTTCGATCTTCTCGCGATAATGCCAAGGGCGATACTTGCGATGCATGCGGCGCAGCACCGCGTCACTGCCGGATTGCATCGGGACATGCGCATGCTTGGCAATGCGCGGCGACCGCGCAACTAGCGAGATTAATGCATCGCTCCAATCCATCGGCTCGACTGAACTGATGCGCAGCTTCTCGAGTGCGGTCGCGGCGAGGATCGCACCTACAAGTGAGACGAAATCCGGAGTTCGGTCTTCGATCTCCCGAGAACCAAACATCGCAAACCGAGCACCGCTTTGCAGGTCTCTTCCCCATCGTCCCAGATTGATTCCGGAAATCACAAGCTCGCGGTAGCCGGCTGAGACCAACGTATTCACTTCACTGATGATCCGTTCGAGCTTCATCGAGCGGCTTTGACCGCGCACGAAAGGGATGACACAGAACGAGCAGCGGTTGTCGCAGCCGTCCTGAACTTTGAGATTGGGACGCGTGCGTTCGTTAGCCGCCTCGAAAACGGGTGCAGCAAGGAGTTCAGTGTGCGCGAAGATGTCGGAAACGAAAACACCAGTTCTCAGTTCCCGGTTCTCAGTTCTCAGTTCATTGACGCCGACGAGCACGTTGTCGCCCTTCAAGCTGCCGGTGGTGAGCGACTCCAGTGATACAAAGCCCGCGGCAGGCGCAGACGAGCTGAGATTACCGCTCGATGAATGGACCTTCGAAACTACAATCTCGGCCAGCTGATGCTTATGCGAATTACCGATGATCTGAGTGACACCGGGAAACGAAGCCAATTCCTTAGGTGAGCGCTGCGCATAACAACCCGTCACGACAATCTGCGCACTAGGATTTTCGCGATGGACGCGACGGATTGCGGCGCGGGCATCCTGGTCGGCCGAGGCGGTGACCGTGCAGGTGTTCAACACCACGATTTGAGCTTCGCCCGACGCGGAAGCTCGCTGCAGGCCACGCTCTTCGAACTGACGCTCGATCGCAGCACCGTCGGCCTGAGTCGCCCGACAGCCAAAATTCTGTACGTAAAAAGTCGCCACCATACTATAGTAGCAGCGCTTTTCCGGGTGTTCGTGTAACTCGCAGTTTCGGCTTTGAATACGTCTCAGGAAAAGAAACGTCGAGTGGTGAGGTCTGGGGTTGCTCCTCTCGGCGCGAGACGTACTGCAGTCCATTCACGATTGCTCACGGAATGCCCATGAAGCGGCGAGTGCTGCTGGTGGACGACGACAAAACTGTGCTGCTGACCTTAAAGGCAGTGCTCGAATTGAATCACTTCGATGTCGAGACAGCGGCTACCGTTGCAGATGCGATCCGGATGCTCACTCTGCACGAATACGATCTTGTGGTCACCGATGTCCGCATGGAGAGCGAAGAATCTGGCTTCGAAGTGTTGCGGGCTGCGCACGCACAGGCGTACCGACCGGCAACCGCGATACTGACGGCGTATCCACCAAAAGACGAGCGGGTAGCGAAGGAATCGGCGGGATCGTTTCTCGTAAAACCAATCGGGACCAAAGAACTCGTCCAACAACTGGAGACACTGATCGCGCGGCGCGGACACACTTCACCCTAAGCGCAGGGGAAGCGCCGAAGCGCAAGGTTGTCGAAGTGAAGAATCCCGAGAGCGGGGAAGGTGCTCTGCTAAAGAATTCCTCGTCAGCCGGATCGCCCTGGAATCGCGGCCACTCGAGCGGTCAAAAAAACTGGACCGTCACGCCGTAGCAGCCTGCTGTCGCCGCTGCTGAAAGCATTCACGACAAAAAACCGGTCTCCCCTGAGTGGGCTTGAAGGGGACAGTGGTTTCCTTGCCGCATTGAGAGCAGGTGGTTCGGGTTTCAGTCTTGTTTGGAACTTGACCGGGCGATGGAGAGCCCAGCACGGAAACTCGCTTCGCCTTACAGATTTTGCAACGCTTGGGTTCGTTCTTGAACTGCTTATCGTGGAAGAACAACTGTTCGCCTGCGGTGAAGATAAAGTCAGAGCCGCAGTCGATACACTTGAGTACCTTGTCCTGGAATTCCATCCCTCACCCCATTCCCCGCCCAAGTCCCGTTCATTCAAGAAAGCCCGAGGCTCTCCGCACGCGCGAGTACGAGCAGAGTCGTTACGCACCCCCCCTCAGACGTGTCACCCTAGATTCGGCCCACCCGCAGATTATCGCGGGGCACTGCAAAGGAACCGCTGGAGAAACAGCTCGGGAGAGTCCAGCGCGTTCCGAAAACAACGAGACGGGAAAAAGAAATGGGCCGCCGCCCGCATAGGGGCGCGACCCATTCGGTTGTCAATCTTGCTCTTTGCGAGCTTTTTTGCGACTGCGTTTGCGTGCTAACGCTTCCTTAACACGCTTTTTCTCGCCGGGCTTCAGGTAGAAGGAGTGACGCTTGACCTCCTTAATGATGTCTTCCTGTTGCACCTTGCGCTTGAACCGTCGCAGCGCATTTTCGAGGGATTCACCCTCTTGAATTCTGACTTCCGCCAAACGAACTGCACCCCCAAACTCGTCCCGTTGGACTCGATAGTTATTGCAGTGTTCCAAAGGCAAGTCAAGTGGGAATGTCAAAGATCTTCGCGTTTTATCGCAAGATTCCTCACATTCTCGACGTGCCCCTC
>Ga0126371_10006723_pt1 | contig 10256 bp, 8 predicted proteins | sample PanSoiMetaPlot_4_FD_110145 | JGI IMG/M metagenome (GOLD analysis project Ga0126371, IMG submission 110145) | Tropical forest soil microbial communities from Panama - MetaG Plot_4 | ecosystem: Environmental > Terrestrial > Soil > Tropical forest > Bulk soil | place: Panama | collected 2016-02-17
CGAAGCCATGAAACGAGAAAAAGCAGAAAAAGAAGCCCGTGAAAAGGCCCAGGCTGTACAAGCCGAGAGCGCCGTATTGCCCACAATCCAGGCAACTATTGAAGACATGGGTGCCTGGGATCATCCCACTCAACAACGTTTAGACCCAAACCTAATCCGGATAAAACGCCGTAATCTCCGCCGCATATTTTTCATTCACAACGCGCCTCTTCAACTTCAGGCTCGGCGTCAGTTCGCCTCCGGCGAGCGACCACTCTTCCGGAACCACGCAAAATCTCTTGACCGTCTCAAACTGCGCCAGCGTTCCATTCACTTCGTCGACGATTGCCTGATACTTCGCTGTCACCGCCGGATCGGACACCAGCTCACGCCGCGTCGGGGCGCTGATTCCCTGCTGGCGCGCCCATTCTTCCAGCGCGGCAAAGTTAGGAGAAATCAGCGCGCTCAGAAATTTGTGCTTGTCACCCACCACTGCCGCCTGTCCGACAAATAGAAACGCCTTCAGCTTGTTCTCAATCGGCTGCGGCGCCACCAGCTTGCCGCCGGACGTTTTCAGCAGTTCCTTCTTGCGGTCGGTGATAAACAGAAACCCGTCTTCATCGATGCGCCCGATATCGCCCGTGCGAAACCAGCCCTCGGCATCGAAGACCTCAGCCGTCTGGTCGGGCTTGTGCCAGTAGCCGGAAAACACATTCGGCCCGCGCACCAGCAGCTCGCCGTCTTCAGCCATGCGGCACTCGATATTCGGGAGCGGCTTGCCCACTGATCCGATCCGGTAGGCCGCCGTCGTATTGATCGCCAGCACCGGCGAAGTCTCCGTCAACCCGTAGCCTTCGAGGATACGGATGCCGACACCGGCAAACCAGCTGGCCGTATCCATGCCCAGCGGAGCGCCACCGGCAATGTAGTAGCGCACGCGTCCGCCGAAGCCGCTCTGAATCTTGCTGAAGACCAGCTTGTTAGCTAGCTTCCAACCCAGCGACGAAGGCGTGTCGCCGCGCAGAATTTGCTCGCGATGCTTCTGGCCTGTCTTCACCGCCCAGCCGAAGATGCGCTTCTTCACGCCGGAAAGCGATGCCTGTCGCTCCGCTTCCTGTCGCACCTTTTCAAAGACGCGCGGAACAGCGACGAGCACGGTTGGCCGAATCTCCTTCAGCGCAGCCGGAAGCTTGTCGAAGTTCGGACAATACGCCACCGTGGCTTGCCGCGTGTAAATCGCATAGTCCAGATGACGCGCCGTGATGTGTGACAGCGGCAGAAATGAGATGCACGAATCATTCTGCGAAATCTCAAATCCGGCGAGCGAGTAGTTCACGTTCGACGCGATGTTCCCATGCGTCAGCATCACGCCCTTCGGCTCGCCCGTCGTGCCTGACGTGTAAATCAGTGTCGCCAGATCATCGGGAGCAACGTCATACGCTGCGCGATCAAACACCGCATCGCGTTTGGTTCCGTGGCTGTCCGCGTCCTTCAGCAGCGACGACATCAACACCGCATCGGCCACTCCCTCGTCATCCATCAGGACGATCTTCTCGACGACCGTCTTGCTGCGTACCGATGCGACCTTGTCATACTGCTGCTTCGACGAGACCACGGCCACTCGTGTACCGGAATCAGCCAGCAGCGCGCCGATCTGCTGCGCCGTCAGCGTCGGATAGATAGGCACATCCACCACGCCCATCGCCAGCGCGGCAAAGTCAGCAACGGCCCACTCCCAGCGGTTCTCGCCAAGAATGGCAACGCGATCGCCCTTCTTGATGCCCCATCCCGCCAGCGCCTCCGCAAACGCCCGCACCCGTTGATACATCTGCATGCCGGAGAACGCCTGCCACTTCCCTGCCGCATCCATGTAGAGGACGCATCGCGGCTGCGAACTCGTGGCCGTCAGGAAGAAAATGTCATTCAATGTTTTGAGCTGAAGCATCGTTCCGGTTGCGCTCCTGTGCTGACCCGACCAATCTATCGGAGCGGCAATCAATTGCCAAGCATGGCGGAAGACTCTTTACACAGAACGACAGCTGACGAAACCGTAGCGCGCAGATGCCGTTTCGATGATCCATTAATTATGTTGGATACAAGGACGATTTTGAATGAACCAATACCTTTTAGTGATGACGGCATGTATAGATCCCAGCGCTGGACAATATCCACTCACGCGCGCCGATCCCAAAATACGGCTCGAGGATTACAAAGCCGCTCTCCGGTATTGGCTCGATTTTTCCGACAACCGCATTCAAAAGATCCTCTTTATCGAAAATTCCGGATCTCCGCTTGACAGCCTAAAGACCATTGCAACGGAAGAGAATCCGAAGAAAAAGGGGGTTGAGTTTATCAGCCTTGATTGCAACTGGTACCCTCCGGGAGGCCATTATGGGTACGCGGAACTGCGCATGCTGGACTTGGGATTGAGAGAGAGCCGGCTTCGGACTTCCACATCACATATGATCAAAATATCCGGCCGGTTTAAGTTTCCGGCACTCACAAAACTGCTGAACCGCCTCCCTGAAGATTTCGACGCAGCGGCAGACACTCGCGTTTGGCAAAACCTATATCACCGGCATACTTATCCAAATGTAACGACCCAGATTATTCTCTTCAAGCATGACTTCTACAAAAAGCATCTGCAGGAGTGTTATCGAGACCTTGAATCAGGCATCGAGACCCACATGGAGTGGGTCTATTATCACAAGCTTGCCGGGTTATCCCCAACTCACAAAGTAATCTTCCGTTTTCCCTGCAACGTCAACCCCGTTGGTTTTCCAGCCCACCGCGAAAAATCGTACAATCATCCATCTCAACTCGCCATAAATGCGATTAGAGGGGCCGCGCGATGCGTGTTGCCGAACTGGTGGATATAAGAGCAGGTAGGGTTTTGTTAGATTTCCCTCAACAAAGTAATAAGCCTGCTAAATGCCTGATCACGAGCAGTCTTGTTGGCAGGGTTGGTATTCGTTGGATCTTCACCGGCGCGCATAAAGCCATGACCTGCTCCGTCATAGGTCACAGGCTCGTACTTCTTGCCGGCAGCCTTCATGTCCGCAGTAGTTGCCGGGATGGTCGCCCCGATGCGCGAATCGTTGCCGGCGTAAAAGCCATAGACAGGAGCGGTGATGGTAGACACGTCCGCGGGGCCGGGGCCATAGAAGACGAACGCGGCGGAAAGGCCTTTGCGATGCGCAGCGAAGGCAAATGATTTTCCGCCGCCCCAGCAGAAGCCGGTGACAGCAATTTTGCCGTTGCCTGCGGGAATTTGCTTCGCGTAGTCGGCTGCGGCATCGAGGTCGGCCATGACTCCGTCGGGATCAAGTCCTGATACAGCCTTGACTCGCGCATCCTGATCTGCAAACTCAGCAGAGCCGCCGCCGTTGGGTCCGAAACCGGAGAGCAGGTCGGGGGCGACCACAATGTATCCCTGCGCTGCTATTTCGTCAGCCATCTCCTTGGCCCAATCGGTAAGCCCGAAGATCTCGTGAATCAAAATCACAACCGGGACCTTGCCCTTAACCTCGGGATAGACGACGAATGCCTGCACGGTGCGATTGCCATGCTTCAGCGGCACATATTCGTGGTGACGTGGAGAGGCGTCTAGACGGGCCTTCGCCCACTCCTGCGCCTGGGTGGATATGGCGGCGGTCAGCAACACAACAGGAAGAATTTTGAGGACACTAGAGGCTGTTAATTTCATGGGGAGAAGTGTAGTAGCAGAACGGTCGCGCCACAAGATAGGAGTTACAGAACATTGCCTGTAGTCAAAAACGGCTGCGCGCTTATGGCAACAAGCCGGGAAAGAGATACGCCTGCACGCATGCAATCAGCCCAATCACCACCGCCATCAACACGCTGTGCCAAAATGTGCTGTACAGTACTTTCCCTTCCTGTCCAATCAGACCTACGGTCGTTACTCCCACCGCGATGTTCTGCGGCGAGATCATCTTGCCCGCAACTGCGCCCGAAGAATTTGTAGCAGCCAGCAGTATCGGACTCAAATGTAATTGGTGCGCCGCCGCGACCTGTAAATTGCCAAAAAGCAGGTTGGCAGCAGTGTCGCTTCCGCTGAGGAAACAGGCAACCCATCCCAAATAACTGCTCACCAACGGGAAAATGGATCCGGCTCGCGCGAGAGCGGCTCCCAATGTGAAGGCCATTCCTGAATAGTTGTAGAGATACGTCAAACCGACGATGAACAGTACGGTAAGACCGGGCACCTTCAGTTGTTGCAGCGTTCTGGCGCCTGACTCCAAAACAACCTTCGGCTTTGCCCGCAGGCAGGCTGCGGTCAACACAGTGGAAACCAGAATTCCGGTTCCTGCCGCCAGTGGCTGAAGCGCATAAACCGCCGCGTAAGATTTCTGGTAGAGCGTGATAAGCGCCCCATTGTGGAGTTTCGGAATCGGAATCAGAATCTGGCCAGTCTGAAACAGCTTGAAGTACGACCAGAACACCATCACAACGGATAGTAATGCCCAAGGCAGCCAAGCGAGAACGACTGATTTTGCGGAAAGCTTGTTTTCACCCGTGTCCCTGCTCTTTTGCGAGCCCGCAACTATGCGCCTGTATCCGACCACGGCGACGATGGAAACCAGAGAACTGAGAAGGTCGGCTGCATAGGGGCCCCATAGGTTTGCAACCAGGCATTGGACAATCGCAAAGCTACCGCCTGCTATCAACGCTTCCGGCCAACACCTTCGCAATCCTTTGCGGCCCGCTACCATCCAGGCCAGATATGCGGGCAGAATGAAGGACAAGAACGGCAACTGCCTACCGATCATAGCCGAGAGCTTGTTAATGTCGAGCCCGGTCGCGCCGGATAAAGCAATGATTGGGACGCCTATTCCGCCAAAAGCCACTGGCGCCGTGTTGGCAAGCAAGGAAAGCATGACCGCCTTGCGTGGCTCGAAGCCGAACCGCACCAGAAGAAAAGCAGTCACCGCGACGGGCGCTCCAAATCCTGTAGTGCCTTCAAGCAGCGCACCGAAACAGAAGGCCACAAGCATTGCCTGAATACAGGGGTCGCCGGATGCATGGTTTTCCATCCATTGACGCAACAAATCGAAGGATCCTGTTGCTACTGCCAGGTTGTAGAGGTACAGCCCTCCGAAGACCATCCACAAAATTGGCAAGACGGCATACGCTAGGCCAAAGAGGATACTCCAACTCAACAATGATACAGGCATGCGCCATACACCCAGCGCCAGAACGATGGTGCCAGCTAGCCCACAAGCAGAAGCCAACAAACTGCTCTTCCGCAGTCCCCCCATTAGAATAAGAACAACAATGAGGGGAATTGCCGCAACCAGTGCCGACAGCAGGAGTGAGTGGAGGGGATCCAATGGCTGCGGCCAAATCATCACAACTGCCGGAATAGATTGAACCGTTGGCAAACTCACCAGCTCCGCATTCGAGGGAGTAGTATACACAGCGCTGTTCGCATGCCTGTTAATGTCTAGTTCGGAAGCATCGAAACGGTTACATTCGAGCAGGCTATCTTACGCGGAAGCGCCGTCAATCATTCGGAGGATTTCGTCGGCTGCGTCAGCGGCTTCGCCTCTGCATCCTGTGTAACAGGCTGCCTCAGAAACGGTGCGTTGGAATGCATCTACCAATCCTGGAGACTCAGGTAGAACGTGTGGCGTGTTCTGCAATAGAGTCAAAACTGCCTCGCTTTGCGTGACAGGCGTAATGCGGAAGCTGCATTCCGGCGTATATTGGAGTGCCATAATCCAGCCTACTCGCGCAGGCGCATCTCCGATCGGAGCATCGCACTCGTCAGCGAGCATGGGATGCTGCTCAGGATGACCATTTCGGAGGAGCAGAGGCCGCGGATACGGATGCACGCATCCCCTTGCATCGACCAACGCATACTCGTCGGAAAAGTAGATGGCGCCTCTCCGCAACAACTCGGCGACCAGCGACGACTTTCCTGCATGGGACATGCCAGGTAGTAATAATGCCCGTCCCTTCCATTGCACGACGCCTGCATGCAGGGCGCGCAACGTCGTCAGGCGCTCGATCACGGCATCGTCAAGTATCTGTACCAGGCTTGTTACAAGATCGCTTGCCTGATCTGCCGAAGCGATATGAGCGTTATTTGCCTGCAACTGAAAACGATCAGCAGCTCGGTCCACGCGAAGATGAATGTCAGGCCAATCCACCATACCGGCTGATCGCGGCAAAGAAGGGAGTATGTAACGGTTGAGCATGGCGAGTGTTTCCAGAGAGTCTGTGGCCACCTGAATGTCGCAACCATAAGCATGCACTTCGAAATCGTAGTTACTGGACATGAGGCTGAATTGAACAATGCGCCATCGCGCGTGCAGCTATTAGTAACTTAGTTGTTGTTATGAACATAAATCTGCACAGGTCGCAATGTTTTGCAACCTGTCGTAAATGACACTGGAAGTGGGCTAACGAAAATGCCTGGAAAGCAATAGCTTGCCTCCCGGCACTCACGGACAAAGCGCTGTTTATTTGAGCCCCAGCAAGTGCAGGAGCCAATCAAGTAGGCTTCGCCCGCCCCCACTGCCACCATTTCCGCTGGGAGGCGCAGACTTAGCATGCTGCGCATATGCCCGCTGTTCTGTAACCGGCAAGGACGTGACAACAGGCAATGCGGCAATAACACCCAGCGCCGCGATGAACTGACGTCGGTTCGGCTGCCTTCCCAGCGTCCTCACCAGGTTCTTTTCTCGCAATTGCAGGACTGCCTCTTCAGCGAATTGCTCGGTGATCTTAGAATTAAGCGATCCTTGCATTTGTTGTGTTATCTGGGAGAGCGTTGTTGGGTCGCTGCATGCGTCCCAGGCTGCGGCAGCTGTCGCGTTCAATGCGAAAACCGTCTCGTTCTTAGCATCGACAATAATTGTTGAACCGTCGGGAAGTTTGTTTACTACCAAGGCATCTGAACTGATTCGCTCTACCTGCATCCTGACCTCTCTGTAAGCTCTTTGGCGGGGGAGGTCGCTTCACGTGCACTTGATATGTTGAAGTATTACATGTGTATGTCTCTTATCAAGATACATCTGGGTAACCGGCTCGTACTTTCTAGTAATCAGCGTGTTAACTAAATTTCGAAATAAAAGTTGCAACTTATTGCAACTTTGCAGTAACGCTACGAGAGATAGGATGCCAGTGGATTTCGAGCTGCGTGAACTGTTGCGAACGATCATCCGCAAGGCGAGCGATGCAGAACAAATCCATCGCCTCGCAAAGCGAATCCGCGACTGGGACTCAGTCCTCCTTCTCGCGTGGGAGCATCGCATTCTGCCTATGCTTTACTCCAGGCTAGCGGGCAGCGGCTCTGCAGTTCCATTGATCGTGCAGGAACGCCTGCGGACCGAGTACGAGCGCAATCTGTTCCACAACATGGCGAATGCCGCAGAATTGCTAGCCGTGCTCAAAGCATTTGAAGACGAGAGCATTCCGGCAATGCCCTTCAAAGGCGTCGTATTAGGCGCAGTTGCCTACCACGATCTTACGGCGAGGACCGCCGGCGATTTGGACATACTTATCCATATTCATGACCTCATTAGAGCCATGACGATTCTTGTAGAAAGAGGTTATGAACGAATTACAGCAGCAAACGTCGACGGAACTCCGATTCCAGGCTGTTACGAATACCGTTTTGAGCGGCAAGTGGACGGGATGGTGCTCGAGCTTCGATGGAGGCTCGCACTTACTGAGCCGAGGTATGGACGCAACCTAGGCTTGGACTGGGTATGGTCACGGCGGCGCACGGCAACGCTTGCAGGCGCCGAGGTTCCGGACATAGATCCTGAGCTTACGCTGTTTATTCTCTGTATGCACGGAAGCCGGCACTTCTGGTCACGTCTTCTCTGGATTTGCGACGTTGCCCAACTGATTGAGTCATCGCCTGAGCTTGATTGGGAAGAAATTATCAGTGAAGCCAAAAAGCAGGGGCTATGGCGATCTCTCGCTCTCGGGGTTCTCTTTGCGCACAGAATCGTTGGCGCAACGGTCGCTCAGAGTGTTCTATGGCGCTTTGAGTCGGATGCTGTCGCATGCAAGGTGGCGCAACATATCGAGGATCACTTGTTTGACGTGCCGGGCAGTAGTCCGCCTGGATTCGTGCCTTACAATTTTCAGCTACTTGACTTCAATGATCGCGTCAGAGCCATTCTCTCGTTCGATTTTCTTAAGCCAAATGACAGAGACCGCGCAGCCCTTTCACTGCCGAAACCGCTCCATTTCCTCTATTACCTGATACGTCCCTTCCGGTTACTGAGCGATCGATCGGCTCGGTGAGAGCGGCGCTGCCTCATGCAGCGATTTTACGTGACAGGGCCGGCAAAAGATGCAGATGGACGGGTCGATTTTCTTCAGCCTTCACGCATTGTGAGGGTGCCTGAAGGCCATAGCATTCTGCTCAATCGAAATCTAGTCGGCTAAAAATTTCGACATAGCATATTTCACCGTGGTTAACTTGTTGTGATGTCACAAGAAATCACAGTTTCAAAAGAAGACTACCTCAAAGCCATTATTGAGGCTGAGAGCGAAGGACATACAGTAATTCCAGCTCTTTTGGCGCAGTGGCTGGATGTATCTCCTCCGGCAGTCACAAATGCAGTAAAGCGCCTGCGGCAAGATGGGTATCTTGATTCAAACCGGGAAGGCGCCCTAAAGCTGACCGCAAAAGGGCGAGAGGCGGCTCACCGGACAGCCTTGCGTCACCATCTGGTGGAACGCATGCTCACAGAGATTTTCGGGATGGAATGGCACCAGGTACACACCGAAGCTGAGCGACTGGAGCATGCTATTTCGCCAGCGTTCGAAGCCAAGCTCATTGAAAAACTTGGTAAAACCGGCGATTGTCCGCACGGCAATGGAGTTCTGCCCCTGACACCAACGCAAATGCAGCGTCGCGGATTTCAGTCTCTTTCAGAGGCGGCTGAGGGTGCGGACTATGTGGTTTCCAGCCTTTATGAGCGGGATTCTCGTCTGCTGGAGTTTTTTCATCAGCTTGGAATCGGGCCCAAGGTTCCCGTTCGGGTTTTGCGGCGGAACTACGATGAGACAGTGCTGGTGCGGACACCGAACGGACCAGTAACGCTGGGAAAATCGGCAGCCAGCAGGGTTTGGGTGCGGGCTTTAACCGCACGTGAACCGCGGCATAAAAATCTTACTAACTATAGTTAACATCTTGTGGCATACTGCATCTAAGGCGAGCCAGCCTTACAGAAGCAAATTATGCCATCCGTCGAAGAACTCGACCAACAACGAAAGCCGTCGCTGCCGGATGTCTTTTCGTCCGTCAAGCTAACGAAGTCGCCCGTTTTCTGGCGCCGGGTGCTGGGGTTTGCCGGACCGGGGTTCCTAATCTCTGTTGGCTATATGGATCCGGGAAACTGGGCGACAGATCTCGCTGGCGGATCGCGGTATGGATACACGCTGCTGTTCGTCATTATGCTCTCAAATCTGACGGCGATTCTGCTGCAAAGCCTTGCTCTTAAGCTTGGGGTGGCGACAGAGCGGGACCTGGCACAGGCTTGCCGGGAGAACTACAGCCGTCCTACGACGATTTTTCTGTGGCTCTTTGCTGAGGTGGCTATTTGCGCCTGCGACTTGGCCGAAGTCATCGGTTCAGCCATTGCCCTGGAACTGCTGTTCGGCATTCCCCTGCTGCTGGGCGTCATTCTGACGGGTACGGATGTGCTACTCATTCTCCTGCTGCAGAACCGTGGATTTCGGTATCTGGAAGCACTGGTGATTACGTTGATTGGAACAATCGCCGTGTTGTTCGGCATCGAGATTGTTCTGTCGCGCCCTGAATGGGCCGCGATGGTCTACAAGATGTTCGTGCCGTCGCCGTCGATTATTACGAACCGGGAGATGCTCTATATCGCTATTGGCATTCTGGGCGCTACGGTGATGCCACACAATCTTTATCTTCATTCGTCCATTGTGCAGACGCGTGATTATGCGCGCACACCCGAAGGCAAGCGCGAGGCGATTCGCTTTGCCAACATTGATTCGGCTGTCGCCCTGATGCTTGCATTGCTGGTAAATGCAGCGATCCTCGTGCTTGCGGCGGCGGTCTTCCATCGTGGAGGCCACTTTGAGGTAGCCGAGATTGGAGACGCCTATAAGCTGCTTACGCCCATGCTCGGTTTCACTGGCGCAAGCACGATGTTTGCCTTGGCGCTGCTGGCCTCAGGCCAGAACTCGACCATTACAGGCACACTCGCCGGTCAGGTAGTGATGGAGGGCTTTATCGACATACGGCTGGCGCCGTGGCTGCG
>Ga0126371_10006724_pt1 | contig 10256 bp, 8 predicted proteins | sample PanSoiMetaPlot_4_FD_110145 | JGI IMG/M metagenome (GOLD analysis project Ga0126371, IMG submission 110145) | Tropical forest soil microbial communities from Panama - MetaG Plot_4 | ecosystem: Environmental > Terrestrial > Soil > Tropical forest > Bulk soil | place: Panama | collected 2016-02-17
GCCTTACACGCCGCTGCACTATCTCTTGTTCGGCGATTCACTCGACGGCCCGCCCGAGTTCCGCGCTCTCGTCATGACCAGCGGAAACCTCAACGAAGAACCCATCGTCACCTCGAATCGCGACGCGGCGGCGCGCCTGGACAAAATCGCCGACGCGTTTCTGTTCCACAATCGCGACATTCACACACGCGTCGACGACTCCGTCGTCCGGATCTTCGACGGCAGAGAACGTGTCCTGCGCCGCTCTCGCGGCTACGCGCCATTACCGATTCACCTGGAACTCCCAATAGGCGAAATTGTCGCTTGCGGCGCCGAGCTGAAAAGCACCTTCTGCCTCACGAGAGAAAATCACGCCTTCATGAGCCAGCACATCGGCGATCTTGAAAACTACGAAACGCTCATCTTCTTCCAACAGACCTTCGATCGAATGAAAGATCTTTTCCGCATCCAGCCTGTCGTCGCCGCGTACGACCTTCATCCGATGTACCTCAGCACCAAGTTCGCGCTCGATCTGCCCGCCATCGAAAAGATTGGCGTACAGCATCACCATGCCCACATTGCAAGTTGCATGGCCGAAAACGGCCTCAAGGAAAAGGTGGTCGGAGTGGCGTTCGACGGCACCGGCTACGGGACAGATGGCAAGATTTGGGGCGGTGAGTTCCTCATGGCCGACTACGACGGATTCGAGCGCCGCGCCCATCTGCGATACGTTCCGCTAGCGGGTGGCGATACAGCCGTCCGCGAACCCTGGCGCTTGGCGCTCAGCTACTTGCTGGACGCATTCGGCTCAGAGCTCAATTCGCTCGACCTTCCGCTGCTCCGCCGAATCCCCGCCAAAAAGCTCGCTACAGTCCGATCCATGATTGACCGGCGAATCAACATCGTCGACACATCAGCCTGTGGACGCCTGTTTGATGCCATCGCATCTATCGTGGGCGTTCGTGACGAGGTCAACTTCGAAGCGCAGGCCGCGATCGAGCTCGAGAATATTGCCTCGGCCGGCATCGACGCCGCGTACCCGTTCGAGCTAGGCTCCGGCGACCAGGTCGAAATCGATATGCGCCCAGCGATTCGCGCCATCGTACGCGATGTTCTCGCAGCCAAACAGCCTGCCTTGATCGCCGCCGCGTTTCATAACACCATCGCCGCGTTCGTTATCGAACTCTGCCGCCGCTTGCGCGACACTGACGGACTCCGATCCGTCTGCCTGAGCGGAGGAACGTTCCAAAACATATATCTGCTCAAGCGCACTGTCGCGGGTCTGCGCGCTGCCAGCTTCGATGTCTACCTCCACGCCCAAGTCCCGCCCAATGATGGTGGGATTGCTCTCGGTCAGGCGGTCATCGCCAATCGAATCTTGTCGAACCGCTGAGATTGTTAGAATTCTATTCTCATGCTCCGTTGGTGGAAAAACCGCGCGGCCGGGTTCGGGCGCCTGGAAGCCGAGGTGATGGACATCATCTGGCATCAAGGCGACTGCTCGGTGAACGAAGTATGCGCAAAGCTCTCCAGACCCCTCGCTTACACCACCGTCATGACCACTCTCGACCGCCTATTCAAGAAAGGCATTCTCGACCGGCGCAAATCGGATCGCGCGTTCATTTATGCAGCCCGAGTTTCGCGGCGTGAATGGGAGCACAGGCGCACCGGCGACTTTGTGGCCGATTTTCTGGCTCGGAAGGACGCGACCGGAGAATTGCTTATCTCATGTCTGGTCGAAGCGGTGGGCGATCGCGATCGTGCGCTCCTCGACGAATTGGAGCGCAGCGTTCAAGAAAAGCGCCGTGAATTGGAAAGGCGGAAGAAAGCATGATTTCCAACTACTGGCCCCGCCTTGCCTGGCTCGCGCTCGCGAGCTTTTTCCTGCTTCACCTGCTGATCGCAAGCGCCGTTTCGTTAGCTGCCCCTGCGCTGGTCCGCCTCGCATCTCGTCTTCAACCGCGCAGCGGCGCCCGACTGCTCCTGGTCTCGCGGATACTCCCGTGGATGATCGCGCTCGTTATCGTCGCGGCAGTTTGCATACCGAGCTACATCTCCTTCGAACCCGAGGCCGCCGATGAACAGATCGGCGCTCTTTGCATCACGGCCGCTTTACTCACGTTGCTGCTTTTGCTCAGCTCGGTGATGCGCGCCGCACGAGCAGCCGTGCAGTCCATGCGGCACATGCGGCGCTGGCGTCGTGAAGCGCATCCTGAGTTGTTCGCGGGCTGTACGGCCCTCGTGATGGAAAGCAACGTCCCGTTTCTCGCCGTCGCCGGCATTCTCCGGCCTACACTGATCGCCTCTCGCGGTCTGCTCAAAACGCTCGACGACGCCGAACTCGACGCAGCCGTCCGCCATGAGCAGGCGCACCGGGTTTCGCACGACAACTTGAAACGTCTTCTCATGCACTGCGCCCCCGGCCTCGTCCCATTCTTCCCAGGGTTCACCGCGCTCGAACAGGCCTGGGCCAAGCTCGCAGAGCGAGCCGCAGACGACCGTTCCACCTCCGGGAATCGCAAGCGCGCGTTGCATCTGGCCGATGCACTCGTTCGCGTCGCAGGTTTAGGATGCGCGCCGCGGCCTTTGGCGTTGATGACTCCTCTTCTCCCAGAGGGAACCGACTTGCGCCAGCGTGTTGAGCGCCTTCTCGATCCCCAACCCGCCGCCGCGTCTTTCACCCGTTGGCGCTCCGTGGCTGCCGGCGCATGCTTCGCTGTTGTCATCCTGCAGCCCCTGACCTTGCGCCTCGCGCACGACCTCCTGGAATGCCTGGTTCGCTGACCCCATGCCCGTCGCATTAGTTACCGGCGCGAGCCGAGGCGTCGGGCGCGGAATCGCCATCGCGCTGTCTGAAGCCGGCTACAGAGTCTACGCCAGCTCCCGCCACATCGAACTCGCGACCCTGCCCGCAAGTGTCGTCCGCATCCCCTGCGATCACCTGCTCGATCACGAAACCGCCGCCCTCTTCGGCCGCATCGCCGACGAATCCAACGCGCTGGACATTCTTGTCAACTCCGCCTGGGGCGGCTACGAGCGCATGATCGAGGATGGCGAATTCACGTGGGAATACCCATTCTGGGACCAGCCCGAACATCGCTGGCCCAGCATGATGGATTCCGGGGTCCGGGCCGCGTTCGTCGCCTCTTCGCACGCCGCCCGTCTCATGGTCCCGCGCCGGCGCGGCCTCATCGTCAACATTAGCTACTGGGCCGCACAAAAGTACATGGGCAACGTCATCTACGGAATCGCAAAAGCGGCCACCGACAAGATGACCGCCGACATGGCGTACGAGTTGAAACCCTACGGCGTCGCGGTCTTGTCTCTATATCCTGGACTCGTGCGCACCGAGCTAGTGATGCAATCGGCAACGGCCTTCGATCTTTCGAACAGCGAAAGCCCCGAATTCCAGGGACGCGTGATCGCCGCGCTGGCGCGAGATCCGTCGCTCCACGACCGTACCGGCCAAGCCTTGATCAGCGCCGCCATCGCGAAGGAGCTCGGTGTCATCGACATCGACGGCAAGAGTCCCGCACCCCTCACACTTGAAACGGCCTGACCTTTTACATCACTACGACATCTGGTAGTAAAGAGGCCCGCGCAGTACGCTGGGTTTTCGCATGCTTCGCTCCCCCTGGATCATCGCGGTTTTGTCGCTGAGTGCCTTCGCGCAAACGCCTGACACGGCCACCATTCGTGGCAAGGTGGCCGACTCGAGTCAGGCCGCGATCGCGCACGCTCAAATCACCGCTACGAACACGCTCACGGGTGCCAAACGTACTGCCGAGACCGATGACTCCGGTGCCTTCACCATCTCAGGCCTTCCCGTCGCCGGCACCTACGACATCGTCGCAACCAATGAGGGTTTCGAGGAACAGCGCACGCAGATTACACTCCAAGGCGGTACCACCGCTGAGCTCAAATTGCGGCTGACCGTCTCGGGCGGACTGGCCGTCATTACGGTCACCGGTGTCGCGGGCGAAGTCCGCACCGACCAACCGCAAATCGGCATCGATCTCGACCCGAAACAAATCGAAACCACTCCACTCCCCAATCGCCGCGTCTCCTACCTGCCTCTCCTGAGCGCCGCCAATCGTCCCGCCATCAATCAAGGCGACGTCTTCATGAATCAGAACCTTTTCAGTACCAACGGCGCCGGCCGCCGCCAAACCTGGTTCGAAGTCGACGGCGCAACCGGCAACGACAGTTGGGGCCGCCAGACCATGTTCAGCAACATCCCGATCGATGCCGTTCAGGAAATGACCGTACTCAGCAACGCATTCTCAGCCGAATACGGCGGCTCAACCGCCAGCGTCGTCAACATCGTCACCAAAAGCGGCGGGAACCAGACTCACGGCGACGTGCTCGAGCTCTGGCGTCCGGCCGCCTCCGAAGCCGAGCTCTCGGGCTTCAGTTCATCGAATGCCGCGAGCGGCAACGACATTACCAGCGACACGCTCGGCCAGTCCGCAATCGATCTCTCCGGCCCGATCAGCTCGAGTGGCGCAACTCACTTTTCCACCGCCGGCGAATACAGTCGGGAGAACCGCGCCTCTCCAGTGATCTCGCCGGTCGAGCCTGGCAGCTTCGTGGGCCACTATCGCGGCTGGCTCGGTTTCATGCGCATCGATCACGCGATCAGCGATCGCAACACGCTCTTCTTCCGCAGTGACGTCGACAGCTTCCACGATACGAACCCCAACGGAATCGTCGGTGGTAACACTCTGCCCACCGTTGCTCGCGTGTTCCGGCGCCGCACCTACTCGGAAGAACTCGGCGAAACCGCGGTCCTCAGCCCAGCGTTGCTCAACAGCGTCCGCGTTCAGTTCCAGATCGCGTCTCCGATCACCGAATTCGACCCTGTCGTCGACGGCACGCAGTTCCAGGTCCCCATCTCCACCGGCGGTACGTTCACCACCGGCACCTCACAATCCGCACTGCTGATGAATCGCCAGTATCAAGCCAACGACACGCTCTCTGCTGTTTGGGGCAAACATCAGGTCAAATTCGGCGCCGATGCGATCGTCGCCCACACCGGCGGAAATGGCAAGGAATTCGGCGGCCCGATCTACCTCGGCCAATTCGTTTACAAAGCCTGCCCGCTGGCGTTGGCCGTATGCGAAAGCAGCGCCTACCTAAGCAACATCGCCAACGTCCAGAGCTACACGCAGAGCTACGGCAACGCGAAGTACACCGTCAACGACACGCTGTGGTCCGCCTTCGTTCAAGACGACTACCACGTCCGGTCTGACCTCACTCTCAATCTCGGCCTGCGTTACGAGCAACAGAGCTTCACCGACTCGCGCCTCGCCTTCGCGCCGCGCGTGGGCTTCGCTTACAACTGGCACGGCGACGGCAAGACGGTCATTCGGGGCGGATTCGGCATCTACTATTCGCAAATCGTCGACAACTCCGAAGCCAACTACGCGCTCACCGGACCTACCGGCGTCTTCAACTACACCGCCGCTCCCGGCCAGATCGGATTTCCCGCGAGCATCTCCGCCGCCCCGCTCCCCGCTTTTCCCGCGGGGGCGCAAGCCCCGCTCCGTAGCCTCTATCTTCGCCCCGGCGATGGGTCGCACTACAATCAGTTTTTCCCGACCAACACCCTGATCGGCTATCCGAACCAGCTCTTGAATCCGAACTCCAAACTCTGGACCATCGGCGTCGAGCATCGCCTTTTCTCGGGCTGGGTCCTCTCGGTCGACTACGTCGGCTCTCACACCACGCGCATCAACCGCCCGCGCGACGTGGACGCGCCCTCGTCATTCATTCGCACTTCGCCCGGCCAGGTCCGCACCGCGCAAGCTGCCAACTGCACGCGTCCCTATTGGATCTGGTGGTACAGCACGCACGGCCTTGCCTGCAATCCCAACGCAGCCACAAATCCGCAGCCGCCGTACGCGGTCATCCAAAGCGACGTCAACGACGGTTACGCCAATTACGACGCACTCGACATCAATCTCAACCACCGCTTCAGCACGCGGCTCTCAATGCTCGCCAGCTACACATGGTCGCATGCACTCGACAACGTCGACCCAGACCTTCCCAGCCAGAATCCCAACGATCCCAACTTTACCGGCCACGTCGAGTACGCCAACGCAATCTTCGATCAGCGCCACCGTTTCGTTCTGAGCGGACTCTACCTCCTGCCGTTGAAAATCGAGTTCGGCGGCGTCGCGACCCTCGCCTCGGCCCTGCCTTACAACTACGTCACAGGCGTCGCCAACAGCGGCGACACCGGCGCGACTAGCGATCGCCCCGTCATCAATGGCGGTGTGATCGGTCGCAATCGAGGACGCGGGCGTCCTATCTATGACGTTTCGCCGTTTATCGAACGCCCGTTCACACTGGGCAACGAGCGCCTGCATCTCGACTTACGCGCCGAAGCCTTGAACGTACTCAACCACACGAACTTTGTCGGTTACAGCGGCACTTACGGCAACGGCGCGACCGCCGGCGCGGGATTCGGCGCGCCACTCGTTGGAATCACGAACCAACTGCCCGCCCGATCGCTCCAGTTTTCCGCTAAATTCTCCTTCTGACACGGCGGTCCGTGGGCCGCGCCTGGTGATAAACTTGTCACCGGTTCGAATCTCGACTCGAGGAGATTTCTATGTGCAAGATCACCGTTTGCGCTCTCGCGATTCTGCTCGTTTTCGCTTCCTTGGCCCAAACCCCTCCGCTTCCGGCGACCGATGTCACGAACTCCGACATCCAATCGTTCATCAATGCTCTTCCGCGCGATGTGGTCAGCGATAAAGCCATCCGCATCGTAGATGTCGGCGGTTATCACGTCGGCGTGTTCGGCGTACTCCGCCCGAAGACCATCAAACAAGAAGCCAATCTCCACCAGACCAAAGTCACAGAGATTTACTACATCCTGGACGGCAGCGCGACGCTCGTCACCGGTGGCACGCTCCCCGATCCCAAACCGAACCGTCCCGGCAGCACGACCCTTCAAAGCGCACGCATCGACGGCGGCACGAGCCGCCACGTCGGGAAAGGCGATGTGATCATCATCCCCGGCCGCACCCCGCACTGGTTCAGCAGCCAGGAGGGCGACCTGCGGTATTTGATCTTCCGCCCGGACCCGGAAAGCACGCTAGCTCTGAAGTAGAAGCGGTGGGCCGCTATTCTTGGTCGACTCGCGAGAGCAGTTTGCGAGTGTCGAAGGGCAATCGCCGATTCTGATCGAGCCCCAGCTCTTCGATGTCCTTAAGCACCAGATTGCCCTGCTCGAAGACATGCGTCACCTTGTTCTCGGGATCCATCTGGAGAATATGCCGCACATCCAGCTTCTCGTATTCGCGGAACCGCTTCGAGCGTGGTCTTCATTCGATCATTGGGCGAAAAAATCTCGATCATCACAACCGGCGCGTCCAGCACCACTCGATCGGTCTGGCGAAAAGGGCGGGACAGAATCAAAACATCCAGCACACGGTAGCGCGTTTCCGCAATGCGAGTCCTGGATTCCGGCCGGACTGCAATGTTTAGAGACTTCTCGAACGCCGCGAGATGCACAATCAGGATCTTCTGCCAAGCCGAGTGCTTGGGAGTTCCCACGTTCTTGGCCACTACCACGCCGTCCAAATATTCCGAATTGTTATCGCTCGCCAGATATTCCTCAACGGAAAACGAGCGGGGGATTGAGCGCGACGGTTCTTATTGTATTCGGGCGCCTTTAGCGAGCGATTGCGTCGCCTTCGCGCGGTGGAACTCTGCCCCGCCACCGCTTCATGATCCGTCGAACGCCTTGAAGTTCGCACGCGCCTTTCACTCGCTGAAAAATCGTGCGGTCTCGAAAGCCGACACTTTCTCGGCCACCGCGGTCGCCACGAATTTGATTGATGCTCGTCCCGTCCTCCCTGCTCAGCCGTTCTACCGCCTCTTTGAGCGATCGCGGCGGCCGCAAAGGGTAAGTCCTCCTTTCCTTAGTCTCGTGATCGCTTCTCGCGGCATCCAAACTTGAATGCCGAAATAGCTCGGCGATTCCCAAAATCTCGCGCGTTAAAAGTCAAGATAGCATCGGCGCGGCCATTGATCGCCGTCTCCAAAACCATCTCGTCGCTCGCGTCCCGGAGTTGTGGGCGCCATAAGAAATGAACGCTAACAGGTCCGCACATTGCAATCACCGCATCTGCGAATAAAGCCGCCTCGCGTGCCGTGAGGCCCGTAGCAGCCCGATGCTCTGCCCTCAAGCAGACGGATTCATACTCTAATGCGAGGGGTACCGTCACCATCAGAGCAACCGCACCAGAATCGTGCCAGACTCAGAATCGCAGCAGAGGCGCCGTCGGGGCACCGCACTCCCGCAACAACGGTATCCGTATCGAGCACGAGCCTCACCGCTCCCGCGATATCGTATTGCGGTAGATATCATGTCTCAATCCTTCTCAATCAGCCAGGTCGACATTTGCTCTCGACGCCCGCGCTCCGCGCTAACATCTCAATAATCGGGAAAGGAACGAAATGAACGACAACCAAAACCTGATCACCAACCGCCGGGCATTCCTCCAAACTGCCGTCGCTGGTGCAGGCGCGCTCGCCGCAACTCGCTGCGCTACCGCGGCGGACGCAGCCGACATGAAATCAATCGAGTCAGAAATCGCCAAGCGGCACGACGAATCCATCCGCCGCATCCAGGACTGGATCAAGCTTCCCTCCATCGCCGCCGAAAACCGCAACATGACCGAAGGCTGCAACATGATGCTCGATCTCCTGCGCGAGGCCGGATTCAGCCAGGTCGCCAAAATCTCGACCGACGGCCACCCCGGCGCATTCGCCATACTCGATGCCGGCGCACCTCGCACTATGGGCATCTACTTCATGTACGACGTCAAGCAGTTCGATCCCTCCGAGTGGTCATCTCCGCCTCTCGAAGCTCGGCTCGTCGATAAGCCTGGCCTCGGCAAGTCCATCGTGGGCCGCGGCGCGGTGAACACGAAAGGCCCGCAGGGCGCTTTTCTCGCGGCACTGGCCGCCTTCAAAGGCTCGGGCCGAAAGCTCCCTGTGAACCTCGTCTTCGTCGCGGAAGGCGAAGAGGAGATCGGCTCTCCGCATTTCCCGCAGATCGTTCACAAGCCCGAAATCCTCGCCGCTCTCCGCAAATGCAACGGCGTCTTCATGCCCATGGCCGTCCAGGATCCCGATGGCTCTGTACAGATCAACCTGGGCGCGAAAGGCGTCGTCGAGCTCGAGCTGGTCTCGAGCGCCGAAAAATGGGGACGAGGCCCGATGGAGGATCTGCATTCAAGCAACGAGGCGCGGGTCGACAGCCCGGCTTGGCACCTGGTCCAGGCTCTCAACACGCTGGTCGGCCCCGACGGTCACACGCCTGCCATCGACGGATACACCGACAAAGTCCGCCCGCTCAGCGCGACCGAAAAAGCGCAAATCCGCGAAGCCGCCAAACGGATGAATGAAGAAGGCCTCAAGAAGGCGATGGGTGTGAAGCACTGGGTCCACGATGTCGATTTCCTCGAATCCCTCGAGCTCCTGGTCTCAAAGCCGACGGTGAACATCGAAGGTTTGGTCGGTGGCTACACCGGTCCCGGCGGCAAGACCATCCTGCCGCATCGAGCCGTCGCGAAGCTCGATCTCCGGCTCGTCCCCGCTATGACCGCGCAGGAGGCGCTGGCGAAGTTAAAGGCTCACCTTGCCAAGCGCGGATTCGGCGACATCGAAGTGAACATGTCCGGCGGTTACGATCCTACGAGCACCCCGGCCGACGCCGCTCTAATCAAAGCCGCCATCGCGGTCTACAAACGCAACGGCATCGACCCCATGCTGTGGCCCCGCCTCGCCGGCTCCTGGCCCGGCTACGTCTTCACAGGCGACCCGCTTCGCCTCCCCGCCGGTCACTTCGGCCTCGGCCACGGCAACGGCGCGCACGCTCCAAACGAATATTACCTAGTCGAATCGACGAACCCGAAAGTCCAGGGCATCGACGGTGCGGTACGCTCGCATGTCGAGTATCTGTACGAACTGGCATCAGTGAGTTGAACTCGGCTCAGCCAGCGTGCGGCGGTTTGTAAACCCAGCAATCAGATTCGAGACCGAAACAGCGGCGACAACTATTGTTGCGACAATCCGGGTAAGCCACCAGCCATTCGACAACGCACACCTCGTGCGGCAGCTCGAGTTCCTTCCACTTTCCCGGCCATACTTCGCGGAATGGCCGGGGAAAGGTGAGGTACAAGTACAAGCGCAACGAAAAGTAAGCGGCAATCAAGGCAAGCACGGATGCCGTTCGCGGAAACCAAAATATATCAGAA
>Ga0126371_10006725_pt1 | contig 10255 bp, 8 predicted proteins | sample PanSoiMetaPlot_4_FD_110145 | JGI IMG/M metagenome (GOLD analysis project Ga0126371, IMG submission 110145) | Tropical forest soil microbial communities from Panama - MetaG Plot_4 | ecosystem: Environmental > Terrestrial > Soil > Tropical forest > Bulk soil | place: Panama | collected 2016-02-17
CGCGTGCGCTCGATCTGCGCGACAAGCGCGTCCGGATCGCTCGCCACCGTTCCGCGCACGGCGACCGTGCCCTGGACTTCGACAGCGCTTCCCGGATCGGCCATCGCCCCGTCCCTTCTCCGCTACCGCCCGCTTGGCATGCCACGAGTTCCCGTCAGTCTCCCAGGTTGGCCCCGGGCCTGCGCGGCCGGCCGGCGGAAGAGCCTTCCTGGCCGCCCGGAACCCGGGCGGCGGAGTCCGGGCTGGGCACGGCGGCCAGCGGCCCCGGGAGCCGGGCTCCCGGGGCCGCGAGATCAGCCGGTCAGGTTATTCGCTGGCCGCCTGCTACGTGGCCAGGCGGTGCGCGGCGTGGATGAGGGACTCGCAGGCCTCGATCTGCTCGCCCACGTGGTCGATCCGCTGGTTATCGAACGCGGCGGCCGCCAGCTCTCCCTTGATCAGGCCGGCGAGCTGGTCCCTGGCGACGTCGAGGGCCCGCAGCATGCTATCGACGTGCTGGTAGGTCGCGTCGCCCGGGCTCGTGCTCTCGATCGCCGCGGTCGCGGCCTGCAGCGTGAAGGTGCCGAACTGGCCGACGCTGGAGTTGAGCTGCTTGTAGCACGCCCCCAGCTCGGTCACGCCGTCGCCCTCGAGCGCGTGGTTCGGGTGGGTGAGGATCTGGGTGATCACCCGGCCGTCGGACTGGTAGTCGTCCTGCAGGCCGGTCAGGTACAGCGTCGTCGGCCGGACGTCGGTCTCGTCGACCCAGGGCCCGCGGGTGTGCGAGCCCGGGACCGTGACCTGGCCGCTGTCCGGTCCGGCCGAGCTCGGGCCGTCGTCGGCGGCCGTGCCGTCCAGCCCGAGCTGCTCGACGCCGGGACCGATGAGGCCGAGCCAGTTGGTGTCGATCTCGGCCGCGTAGTCGCCGTGGTCGTAGGCGAAGCCCGTGTTCTGGAACACGCACGACCCGCTGCACGTCGTCTTGCCCGGGCTGAGGAAGTAGTCGGGCTTGGCGAACATGGTGAGCGTCGGCGTCCTGGCCGGGTCGGCGTTCAGCATGTGCAGGATCGCCATCTCGGTCGGGTCGGCCAGGTAGTTCGTGATCGGCTGCGTGGTACCCGTGTACGGGTTGAGGCTGGTCAGCCCGGCCACGTCGTGCTCGAGCTGACGGACCTGAGGATCGTTCGGCCCGGGCTGGCCCTTCACGTAGAACACGGGCGCGCTGTCCTGCGCCAGGCTGAACGGGGTCGTGTTGTTCTTCTGGGTGGCGAGCAGGCCGGTGACGTTGCCGCTGAGCTCGCCGAACGTGCCCGCGGGGTAGGTGCACAGCACGTCCGGGGTCACCGTGTCGCCGCTCACCGTGGCGCCGTCGCAGCCCGCCGGCGCGGGCTGGACGAAGCGGCCGACGTTGGCGCCCGCCTCGTGGTCGCCCTCGTCGGAGGTGAAGATGAACAGCGAGTTCTCCGGCGTGATCCCGTCGGCGGCCAGCCGCTTGAAGAAGATCCCGAACTGCTGGTTGTAGGCCTGCGCCTGCTCGATGTAGCACGCCGTGCCGGTGGCCAGGGCATCCGGCGCGTTGTTGCAGTCGGGCGTGGAAAGGCCGTGGTTGCCGTGCAGGTCGGAGATGTAGCCGTACACCACGGGAACCCCGGACTCGAGCAGGTCCGCGGTGTACCCCAGGGTCTGGGCGGGGCTGATGTCACCGAAGCCGGGGAAGCCCGGGTGGTTGGTGAGGAACGCGCCGTCGATCTCGTTGCCGGTCAGGTCGACAAGGTTGCCCGCGGCGTTGGTCACCTGGAAGCCGTTGTGAGTCAGGTTCGGCGTCCCGGCACCGAGCTGCGGCGCGATGTACCGGTGGCCGAACAGGGCCTGGAATCCGCTGTAGCCGCCCGGCTCGTCCGGCAGCACGTCGGGAACGGCCGTGTTCGACGCCGTGGTCTGCCCGAACTTGACCGCCTTGGCGTCGGCGCAGAACGCGCTGCCCTGGGCGCAGTGCACCGACACGCCGACGTAGTCGGCCGTCTCGGCGTCCTTGAAGTGGTCGGGGTCGCTGCTGAGCTGGTTGACCTCCGGCGAGTTGACGCCGAACACCTTCGGGATGTCCACAGCGGTGTTCTCCAGGTCGGCGTTCGCGATCGAGACGTCGGCGACGTTGCATCCCGCCCGGGTGAAGGGGACCCACGGCGCTGGCGTGATCGTGTTCGGGGCCGGCGCTGGGTTGGTGGTGGCCGGCGGCGTCGCCGAGTAGACCATCGCCGGGGTGGTGTCGTGGCCGGGGCCCGGCGGGTTGGTCCGGTCGAAGACCGGGTCGGTCCAGTAGGCGAACGAGCCCGCGCTGTCGGTCGTGCCGTCGGAGTTGTAGGTGTTGTAGCTGTTGGCTCCGACCCCCAAGGCGTGCCGGTCGCCGTACAGGCCGGTGAACGTGGTCACGATGTCGTTGGCGGTGTGCGCGATCAGCGGGGTGTGGTTGTTCGACAGCAGGGTGCCGTTGCCCTCGATGAAGTGCAGCAGGTTCGGCATCAGCTGCAGGTCGGAGGGCACGTTCGGGTTGTCGCGGAAGAAGTGCGTGTTGTCGAACTGGATCGAGATGACGTGCTTGATGCCCTTGGCGAGTTGACAGTTCGACGAGTCGGCGGCCCGGGCCGCATGCCCGGCCGAGGCCAGCCCGGCGGAGGCGCTCACCGCGACGCCGAGCGCGCTCACCAGCGCCGCGCTCCCCAGCACCGCGGTGACCTGCACGCCTCGCCGCCGTGAAGCTGTCAGGCGCCAGCGACGCCGCCCTTGTAGCTGCTCCATCCCGTCCTCCTTCTAGCGGGGCGCCGGTCGTCCGGCTCTGAGGCCAGACCATTCCAGCCTGGGACGTTAAGGGAGCCGACCAAACTTCAGGCGACGAGAGGGCAACAAAAAGACAACCTTTTCTGCCGAGCCCGTGTCTAGGGCACCTGGGAGTGCCTGGTAACGGACCGGTCCCGCTGCGCGGCGATGGCGAAGAGGAGGGCGTCGATCAGCGACAGGTACTTCACCGCGTGGTCGCGGGTCAGCCGCGCCGGATCGGCGGCGGCAAAGTTCCTGAGCACCAACGCGCCGTCGACCGCGCGGACGACCGACTCGGGCACGAGCCCCTGATCCCTCGCGAAACGGGCGACGGCCGTCGGGTCACCGGTCCCGACGGGCACCAGCTTGCCGCTCGCGCCCAGCAGCTCCCGCAGGGCCACCTCGACCGACCCGAAGGCCTGGGCCACGGCCGACGCGGGCTCGTCCTCAGCCGCGGTCGCGAACCTGAGCAGGACCGGGATCTCCCCAGGGCCGGGCCCGCCGGCCGACACCGAGGCGGTCAGCTCGGCCTTGATCTGGCCGGCGATCCGGTCGAACTCGGCGTCTGACTGCCCGGCGCGAAGCCGGCGCAGGCCGGAGGCCAGCTGCATCAGGATGTCCACGATCGGGCGGCGGAGGCAGACCACGATCGCGACGATGGCAACCGGCCAGACGAGCGCCCTCACAACGTCGATCACGAACTGCATGCCGGACATACGAGTACGGTAACCGAAAATGCCGATCCCTAACGGACGGTGTCAGGGGGATCGGTATTGGCGCCGGCCGGGTCCCCGGTTTCTTTCTCCTCCGTCCTCGGGTCGGTGCCGGTTCCGTCGCTCCGCGCTTGATGACGCTTGCCTTCGCTTTTGGCGGCCTCGCTACCGCCGCCGTCCGCTCCCCCGGCCAGGGCCACGAGCAGGTCATTCAGGCGGCCGACGAAAGCAGCGGGATCGTCGATCCGGGCGCCGAGCGTGAGGACCGCCTGGTTGTAGAGCACATTGGTCCACTCGGCCAGGCGTGGATCGTCGGGATCGGAATTCAGCCTGGCCACCAGGGGGTGCCGCGGGTTGATCTCGAGCACCGGCTGGCTGGGCAGCCCGGAGCCTCTCATCCGCTGGATGAACCCGACGTCGGTTTCCGGCTCGTTAGCCACGATGCAGGCCGGGGAGGTGGTGAGACGGCTGGTCACGCGCACGTCGAAGGCCTGGTCGGCCAGGATCTCCTTCATCCGGCCGACTAGCCCCGCGTACTCGGCGGCGGCCTGCTGGCCGGCCTGCCGCTCGGCCTCGTCCTCGAGCCCGCCGAAGTCGGGGGCGCCCTGGGTGACCGACTGCAGCCGCCGGCCATCGAAATCCTGCAGGCTTGTCACCACCCAGTTGTCCACGGCGTGGCCAAGCAGCAGCACCTCGATGCCCTTCTCCCTGAACGCCTCCAGATGCGGGCTCGACGCCGCGGCGGCCAACGTCGGGGCGAGCAGGTAGTAGATCTTCTCCTGGCCTTCCTTCATCCGCGCCACGTAGTCGCCGAGCGAGACATCCTGCGCTTCCTCGGCACCGGATCGGGTGGAGTTGAAACGCAGCAACTTCGCGATCTCATCGCGGTTGGCGTAGTCCTCGGGTATTCCCTCCTTGAGGGTGGCGCCGAATTCCTTCCAGAACGTGACGTACTTCTCCGGCTCTTTCTCGGCTATGTCGCCAAGCAGTTTCAGCACCCTCCGGACCGCGCTCGAGCGGATCTGGTCCACCGCCCGGCTGCTCTGCAGCATCTCGCGGGAAACGTTCAGCGGCAGGTCGCCGGAGTCGATCACGCCCCGGACGAACCGCAGGTACGTAGGCAGCAGCTGCCCGGCGTCGTCCATGATGAACACCCGCCGGACATGCAGCTTGACGCCGCGCCGCGATTCCGGCACCCAGAGGTCCCACGGGGCGCGCGCCGGGATGAACAGCAGCAGGGTGTACTCGTAGGTCCCCTCGATCTTGCTGTGCAGGTAGGCCAGGGGCTCGGCGATATCACCGGTCAGATGCCGGTAGAAGTCCTTGTAGTCCTGGTCGCTGATCTCGCTCTTGGGCCGGCCCCACAGCGCCGACGCTTTGTTGATGGTCTCCCACTCGCCCGACGCGCCCTGCCCCGGCATCAGGATCGGCAGGCTGATGTGGTCGGAGTACTTCTGAACGATCGACCGCAGCCGGTAGTCACTGAGCAGGTCGTCCTCACCCTCGCGGAGATGGAGCACGACCTCCGTTCCCCGGGCCGGCCGCTCGACCTTCTCCAGCGTGTACTCGCCAGTGCCGTCGGACTCCCAGCGGACGCCCTCGGTGGCCGGCAGGCCGGCCCGCCGCGAGGTCAGCGTGACCCGGTCGGCCACGACGAACGACGAGTAGAAGCCCACGCCGAACTGGCCGATGAGCGTCGCGTCCCGGCGCTGGTCGCCGGTCAGGGCCTGGAGGAACTCGCGGGTGCCGGACTTGGCGATCGTGCCGATGTGCTCGATGACCTCGGCCCGGCTCATGCCGATGCCGTTGTCGCTGACCGTGATCGTTCGCGTGCCGCTGTCGAACTGTACCCGGATCTGCAGCGGCCCGGAATCCTCCTCGAGCTCGGGCCGACTGAAGATCTCGAACCGCAGGCGGTCGATGGCGTCGGACGCGTTCGAGATCAGCTCGCGCAGGAAGATTTCCTTGTTGCTGTAGAGCGAGTGGATCATCAGGTCAAGGAGCTGGACCACCTCGGCCTGGAAACTGAACGTCTCCTGCTCCGCGTCAACGCTCATCGCTGCTGCCCACCCCCCGTCGGAGGACGTCGTCGGTCCGGCCCGCGCGTTCACCGATTTTCTACCACCCCGCGACGCTCGCCGCTGCAGACGGGAGCTCTGGGCCGACGATGCACGACGCCAGGTCTTTTAGGATCGTGCCGTGACGGTGCATGCGGTGATCTTCGACTGGGGTGGCACGCTGACGCCGTGGCACACGGTCGACCACGTGGCGCTCTGGCGCGAGATCTGCGCCCTGCACTTCGCGGCCGAGCACGCGGAGCGGAACGCGGCGGCCATTCACGCGGCCGAGCGGGAGCTCTGGCTAGCCGCCGAGCGCGAGAGCCGCAGCGCGACGATGGACCACGTCTTCGAGCGCGCCGGGGTTGTGCCGACGGAGGAGTTCCTCGCCAGCTACCTGCGGGCCTGGGAGCCGCACACGCTGACCGACCCAGACGTGCCTGAGCTGCTGGCCTACCTGGGCGCTCGTGACATTCGCGTTGGGGTGCTGTCCAACACCATGTGGCCGAGAAGCTGGCATGAGGAGGTGTTCCGCCGCGACGGGGTGCTCGACCTCATCGATGGCGCTGTCTACTCCAGTGAGATCGACTGGACCAAGCCGCATCCGGAAGCGTTCCAGGCCGCGATGGCGGCAGTGGGCGTCAGCGACCCGGCCGCCTGTGTGTTCGTCGGCGACCGGCCCTACGACGACGTGCACGGGGCGAAGCAGGCCGGGATGCGGGCCGTGCTGATCCCGAACAGCGACGTGCCCGCGTTCGACGGCGCCGAGCCGGACGCGGTGATCGCGCGCCTGGCCGACCTGGAGCCGCTCATCGACGCCTGGCAGGACGGAAGCGCCGGATTATCCACATCGTGCGGGCGGGGGGACTCGAACCCCCACGGTGTTGCCACCAGCAGGACCTAAACCTGCCGCGTATTCCTATTGCGCCACGCCCGCTCACGTGCATGGTAGCCAGGAGCCCCTGGCACTGGTCAGACGCCCAGGTCCTTGCGGAGCCTGGCGACGTGGCCGGTCGCCTTGACCCCGTAGTACGCGTGCTCGACCGTCCCGTCCGCGCCGATCACGAACGTCGACCTGATCACGCCGACCGTGGTCTTGCCGTACATCGTCTTCTCCCCGTAAGCGCCGTAGGCGCGCAGCACGTCACGGCCGGGGTCGGAGAGCAACGGGAACGTCAGGCCCTCCTTGTCGCGGAACTTGGCCAGCTTGGCGGGGGCATCCGGAGAGATGCCGAGCACCGTGAAGCCCGCGTCCGACAGGTCGCTCTTGCTGTCGCGGAAGTCGCACGACTCCTTGGTGCAGCCGGGCGTCATCGCGGCCGGGTAGAAGTAAATGATCACCCCCCGCCCACCTCCCCTTCCCACTTCATTGCGCAGCGCCGACAGGCTCACCTGATTACCGTCGGCGTCGGGCAGGGTGAAGTCGGGCGCAGGATCACCTGGCGCCAGCCGATCGTCGCTCACGCAGCGTTCCCTTCGGGCAGCAGGCTGAGCCCCCGTAACCCAGCACAGTCCGGTCGCACCCACCGTACCGGGGCCAGCGCGCGCAGCGCGCGGCCCCGGTGGCTGACCGCGTCCTTGGCCGGCACGGCCGAGGTTAGCTGCACCGGTGGCTGGTCAGGGTGAGTGAGTAAGCCGGACGCATCACGTAGCTGGTGCCGGCCTCCTCGTAGCTGACGGTTACGCCAGCAGCAGACCCGGTCGGCGATCCGGTCGGCGAGAGCTGCAGCACGATCTGCCAGTGCGCCCGAGACGGGATCCTCGCGCCGACTGCGGATACACGAGCGCCCCAGTTCGGCACCACCGAGAGCGACGGGGGCCAGAAGTCTGCGCCGACGCTGCCCCGGCTTCCGACCGGCAGCGCCCAGGCCGACAGCAGCCGGAGGTGGCGGGCCTGCCACAGAGTGACCCCTGTGATCTGCGCGGCTTGATCTCCCCCGTTCGTGAACGCTTCGCCAACAGCCAGCGAACCTCCGGGACGGACAGGCGCACAGAAGCCGCCGCCGGAGCCGGAACCGCCGAGGGGCCCGTCGTTCACGCCGGGGCCGCTGCACGCCGCCAGCAGCAGGAGCATCGTAGCGGCGCCGCAGCGAGCGGTCTTACCTGGCCACAAGCTGCGCCGCGTGGGGTGGGTCGTTGTTGGTCCCGCACAAGTTATGGCCCGAGTCGAACCAAAAGTGCACATGACCCTCGGTACTGTAGCCGGTCTGCGCCTCCAGCCCCACCCCGAACAGGGTGAACCCGGCGCTCCAGGTGACCGCACGGCTGTAGTCCTTGAAGAAGTCGCTGCCGGGAATGAAGTACGAGCAGTAGCCGGAAGGGGTGCGAGGTGCAGTGCGGGGGTTCGTGATAAGAGCCCCGGCGGCAAATCCGTTGACCCGGGTGAACCACGAGCAGATATTGGGGTTCGGGCGGCCAGGGTGGCAGTTGGTACAGAACTTCGCGTACTCACCGTGCCGGAACAACGTGTAGTACCACTCGTACCCACGGTGCCTGACCGGGTAGCCAACGCCGCTGTCGACAGACCAGGACGCGGACCCCGACTCATGCCACGCTGCGCTTCCGACATTATCCTCTTCGGCTATGCCGAGAGTGGATGCCTGACCGGACGAGTAGCTGAAAGTCTGGCGGACCCCGCGCGGGACCACATAGGTCTGCCCGACCCTGGTCCAGACCTTGCCGAGCGATCGGACATAGGCGACTCCGCAATGCGCCGCAGGCATAACCGGGGAGAGCGCAGCGATGTTCGCTGTCGCAGGGTGCGCAGCCGCCGCGACGGATGCGTTGCCCGGCATCCGCTGGATCGTCACCGGGAAGAAAGCACTGCCGCTACCGCTGTCCACCTCCAGGTTCACCACGCCGTCAGTGGCCTCGGGCGCCAGCAGCCCGTCGGGTACCCGGATCTCGTACCTGCCGTCGGGCCCTGTGGTAGCCGAGCCGAGCGTCACCAACGGCACCTCATGACCCGGCCGTATTCCAGCCGTGATCCGCTGGTCAGGCCACGCCGCTATAGTGACGACTGCGGCTGCCTGCGGCCGGCCAAGATAGCTGACGGTGCCTGTGACCGTCAGCGATGGCGGAGCGCTGACTGCTGTGGCAGGGGCAGCCAGGAACAACGCCACGGCAGCCACGGCCAGGAACGGCGCGGTAAGGCGTGACAATAAATGCGGCCGAATTCGCATGGGTTCTCCTCCAGGCTGATTCGACGATCCTATGCAGGCATCCCCATCGTCCCACCCAGCCGTCAAGAGTCAACGCTGCTCGGGTTAACGGCTTTTCGCTTAGTTAGTTATGGTTATGGCAGGGTCGATGGGACTCCACCCCACTGTCGCGGACCTAAACGGCGCGCCTCCTGCCGTTGGGCGACGGCCCCGTGATCTCCGCCGCACTAACGCTACCCCGGGGGCCCTAAGCTAAGACTCCTCGCGGCGCGGCCAGCCAGGCGGCGATTACCGGGGCCAGCGCGCGCAGCGCGCGGCCCCGGTGGCTGATCGCGTCCTTGGCCTCCGGGCTCATCTGCGCCGTGGTCAGTTCCGATCCGTCCGGGACGAAGATCGGGTCGTAGCCGAACCCGCCCGTTCCCGCAGGGCTGCGGGCCAGCGTGCCGTACAGCGTGCCCTCGCTGACGTGCTCCCGCCCGGTGGGCAGGACCAGCGCCGCGGCGCAGGCGAAGTGCGCCCGCCGCCGGCCGTCGGGCACGTCGGCCACCTGGGCCAGCACGAGCCGCAGGTTGCCCTGGTCATCGCCGTGCCGTCCGGTCCAGCGCGCCGAGAGCACGCCGGGCATCCCGTTCAGGGCGTCGACGCACAGGCCGGAGTCCTCCGCGACGGTGGGCAGACCGGTGACGTGGGCCATCGCCCGTGCCTTGAGCAGCGCGTTCTCGGCGAACGTGGCCCCTGTCTCCGCGACTTCGGGGGCGCCAGGGAACTGTCCCCGCCCCAAGAGGTCCACCTCGATCCGGGCCGCCGCCAGGATCCGGCCGAGCTCGGCGAGCTTTTTCTGGTTCGCGGTGGCCAGGACCAGCCGTGGCAGCGGGCGCTCACCGGGGGCGTTATGAATCGAGGTCATGCGAGAGGGCTTGGCGCTGCAGTTCCGTGAGCTCGGCACAGCCGGCCACGGCCAGCCCGAGCATCTCGTCGAGCAGCTCGCGGCCGAACGGCTCGCCCTCGGCGGTGCCCTGGACCTCCACGAAGCGGCCGTCGCCGGTGCAGACCACGTTCATGTCAGTCTCGGCAGCCACGTCCTCCTCGTAGCACAGGTCGAGCCGCGGCTGCCCGGCCACGATCCCGACGCTGACCGCAGCCACCGAGGCGACCAGCGGGTCGCCCTTCGTCCGCTTCCGCGCGCGCAGCCAGCCGATCGCGTCGGCCAGCGCCACGTACCCGCCGGTGATCGCGGCGGTGCGGGTGCCGCCGTCGGCCTGGAGCACGTCGCAGTCGATGGTGGTCGAGTTGTCGCCGAGCGCCTTGGCGTCGACGCAGGCCCGCAGGGACCGGCCCACCAGGCGCGAGATCTCCATCGTGCGCCGGCCGAGCCTGCCCCGGACCGACTCCCGCTCGCCGCGCGAGGCCGCGACCGGCCGCCAGGGCGGGCGGACGCACGAGATCCAGCGATTGATCGGACGGTCGCTGCGCAGCGTCGTCGAGCTCCGAGGCCTGGGAGAACGCACGATCACGCTCGACTGCGACGTGC
>Ga0126371_10006726_pt1 | contig 10254 bp, 9 predicted proteins | sample PanSoiMetaPlot_4_FD_110145 | JGI IMG/M metagenome (GOLD analysis project Ga0126371, IMG submission 110145) | Tropical forest soil microbial communities from Panama - MetaG Plot_4 | ecosystem: Environmental > Terrestrial > Soil > Tropical forest > Bulk soil | place: Panama | collected 2016-02-17
CAAAACCTCAGCCGGCCGGGTCGCAGCCAAAATCTCAGCCGGGCGGGTCGCCTCCAAAACCTGAGCCGACTGCGTCGCAGCCAAAATAGGGTGGGAGATTTCGACGAAATTGCAGTATTTTAAGCATACAGCCGCGGCGATTTATAGGGCACAGAATCGCGGAGCGTTCGTTCCCTGTTCAGGGGGACTGAAATGAAAAAAGTTCTTCCCATCATCGTCCTCCTTCTGGGTCTCGGGCCGAGGCTTGCGGCCCAGAATAGTGCCAACGCCAATCCCAACCCCACTGCCAACGCCAACTCCGCTGCCGCTGACGCCCAAGAGCAGGATCAATCGCAGCGTCCCCGCGCGCATGGCCGGCAGGAATATGACGATTACAACTCGGCCTATGCCCAGCACGGCGGCTCCAATGCGGAGAGAGCAGCCAATGGCTTCGCTACAAGATATCCGGATTCCGAACTCCGCTCCTATCTTTACGCCAAGGCCATGCGTGAGTACCAGGCAGAGAATAATTCGGGCCGAATGCTCGCGATGGGCGAAAAGGTCCTGGCGCTCGATCCTGATAACTCTCTCGCCCTCGTTCTGACAGCTACGGCCCTTGCGGATGGCCTGGGCGAGCGCGACCACGATCGCGATAAGAAAGTTGATGAGATCGGCCGTAACGCCACACGTGCCATTCAAACCATCGACAAGAATTTTGTGGCGCCGCCTTCAGTACCTCCCGATCTGGCCGCCCTTTACAAGACCACTCTGGAATCGATGGCCTGGTCAGCGCTGGGCGTGATGAAGTTGAAGCTGGGCGACGACGCCGGCGCAGAAAAAGACCTGACGACCGCTGCGCAGCTGGAAAAAATCAGGCCCGATCCTTATATCTGGTATCACCTGGCGCTTGCCCAGGACCACCGCCGCAAGTACCGCGCCGCCTTGAATTCAGTTGACCAGGCTCTGCAACTCGCCAGTTCCCTGCCCGAGTTGCAGAAGCTGGCGGAAAATGAGCATACGCGGCTTACCCACATGGCTCGTGGGCTGCCTCCGGACCAGGAGGAACCGCAGTAGCTGTCATGAATAACGGCCAAGATCTCGCTGCATTGCAAACCGCTTTGGGACACCCTTTCCGGCAGCCGGAGTTGCTGGAGCGTGCGCTCACCCACAGCTCGCACGCGCACGAAGAGTCCAAGGCAGGCGGCGAAACCGCGGTCGAAATTCTTGATAACGAACAACTGGAGTTCCTGGGAGATGCGGTGCTTGGCCTGGTCACCAGCCAGTTGCTGTTCGAACGTTTTCCCGCTTTCCACGAAGGCCAGCTTTCGAAGCTCAAGGCTCACCTGGTGAGCGCCGGACATCTGGTGAGAGTCGCCACACGCCTCGATCTGGGCAGGTACCTGCTTCTGGGGCGGGGCGAGGAGCGCAGCGGCGGGCGCAACAAATCCACCCTGCTTTCTGACGCCATCGAGGCCGTGATTGCGGCCGTTTTTCTCGATGCGGGACTGGAAAGGACGCGCCAGTTCATCATCAGCCAGATCCTGGAACCGGAACTCGAGCGGATCAGCACCGAGACGGAGAGCGAATTCAGCCTCGCGGATTACAAGTCGTCATTGCAGGAGCTGTTGCAATCCAGCGGCCGGTTGCAGCCCGTCTATGCTACGGTGAAAGAAGAGGGTCCTGACCACCGGAAGACCTTCACTGTGGAAGCGCGCATCTACCTTCAGGGACAGAACAAGCCTGAATATGTGGCCCGTGCCGAGGGCGCGACCAAGAAAAAGGCGGAGCAGCTTGCAGCCAAACAGGCGCTGGACCATTTGCGAACTCAGGCTGAGCGGGAAATTCTATGAGCGAGCAGGAAACCACCGTCGAGCAACGCGTGGCAGAGCCTGGTGAAGGCTCGTCTGCATCGCCTGCCCTCCCGCCTGAAGTGTCAATCTCTCAGGAGCCGGCTGCGGGTACATCCGCGGGCTCTGACGATGCGGTCCGCTCCGCCATTCCGCTCAACTATCTGATCGAGATCGCCATCATCGTGGTGTTCGTCACCACGTTCATCGTGCAAGCCTTCCGCGTACCCTCTGAATCCATGGAACAGACGCTGCTCATCGGCGATTTTGTCCTGGCAGACAAGGTGCATTTCGCCGCCGGCGACAACCAGGGATTGTTCGGTCTGATTCCTTACCGTAACATCCACCGCGGTGACATCATCGTCTTTCATTACCCGGTCGATCCCTCGCAGTATTTCGTCAAACGAGTGATTGGGCTTCCCGGCGATAAGATCCATCTGGACAACAAGACTGTGGTGGTCAACGGCCAGCCGCTGAGCGAAAGCTATGTAGTCCACTCCAGTCGGAACAACGCTCCCTTCCGGGACGACTTTCCTTTAGACGCTGTCTATAGCGGCAACATCAACCGCCGCTGGCGCTCGGAGCTGCCGCATCACGTGATCAGTGGCGATCTGGTGGTCCCGCCCGGCAATTACTTTGTGATGGGGGACAACCGCGATCAGAGCCTTGATAGCCGGTACTGGGGATTTGTCCCCAGAAGTTACGTGATGGGCCGTCCCCTGCTCATTTATATGTCGGTCAATGACCAGACGGAACCTGCAACCGGCGCCGGCAATGATAAACTCTTGAATTCACGCGAAATGCAGGCCCGCTGGCTGCAGTTTGCGCGCTGGGATCGCTTATTCCGGCTGGTTCGCTAAAGCAAAACTTTTATTCAGAGTTGACCTTGCGGGTAAAAACAGAGGGAAACAAGAAACCAGAAAAAAAGAAAGAGACCCCTTCCGAGTCTCTCATGGGCATTGTGAGTGTCCTGGTCTCCGCCCTCTTTATCATTACTTTTATTGTGCAGGCCTTTGAAATCCCCTCGAGCTCCATGGAAGACACCTTGCTTATCGGCGACCACGTATTTGTGAACCGGCTCACGCCGGGAACCAGGATGCTTGCGCCGGTAATGCCGTACCCGACCATCCATCATGGCGATATCATTGTTTTTTTCTCACCGGTTGAGCCGGGGCTGTATATCGTCAAGCGGGTGATTGGAGTCCCCGGCGACCGCATTCACCTGCGCCAGGGAAAGGTCTACCGCAATGGTGTGGAATTGAATGAGCCGTATGTGATCCATAAACACGGCGACTATCAGCCGGTGCGGGATGATTTTCCTCTCTATGGACCGCCGGTGAACGCCGCTCCAGAATGGCCCATGGTGCTGCACGAGCACCGCGAGGGCGACGACGTAGTTGTCCCCCCGGGCCACTACTGGGGTATGGGTGACAATCGGGAAGAGAGCATGGACAGCCGGTACTGGGGCTTCATTCCGCGGGAAAACATCATCGGAGAGCCGCTTTTTATCTACTGGTCTTTCGAGACTCCAGAAGACCAATACCAGCGTACGGCGATGCGTGACCGGGTCGCTTTTATTGGCCACATTATTATCCACTTCTTCGACCAGACGCGCTGGCGGCGCATGCTCCACCTGGTGCGCTGACACAACGGATTTGAAGGAAGCAATTTGGCTGAGAATCTAACCTACTCGACGACAACGCCGGCCCAGGAGGCTCGCGAGGAAAAGCACCGCGAGACCCTCGCCGAATCCATTTCCGGCATCGCTGAGGTGTTCGTTGCCGGACTGTTCATCATTACGTTCGTGATTCAGCACTTTGAGATTCCCTCACGCTCCATGGAGAAGACCCTGCTGGTGGGAGATCATGTGTTCGTCGACCGGATGACGCCTACAGGCAAGGAGCTTTGGCCGCTGATGCCCTATCGCGAAATTCACCGGCGCGACATCGCTGTGTTTCCATCTCCGGCGCAACCTGGGATTTATCTGGTGAAACGCATCGTCGCCGTTCCCGGCGATCACATCCGGCTGCGCAACGGAGCCCTTTATCTGAACGGCGTCAGGCAGGCGGAACCTTATGTGATTCACGACGGCAGCCCACCCGATACTTATCGCGACAACTTTCCTGCATCACCGATGCTGGCAATCGGTCAGGTCACGTCGGACTGGGCTTCAAATTTGCCTAAGTACGTGAAAGACAATGAACTGGTCGTCCCTCCCGATCATTACTTCGCCATGGGTGACAACCGCGACCTGAGCTACGATAGCCGTTACTGGGGCTTTGTGCCGCGCCAGAGCATTCTCGGAAGTCCTTTGTTCATCGTCTGGTCGCTGAACCAAACCGAGGAGGATTTTCCCATGAACCCCACTATGAGTGAGCGCATCAGCTCTTTCTTCCACACGGCGATTCACTTCTTTGGAATCACGCGATGGGGACGCGTTCTTCGTTTGGTGCATTGATGTGGAAACGGTCCTATAAGAAGATCGTCATCGGCCTGCTTGTGATTCTTGCCCTTGCGATCTTTCTGCCCCCGAGCATCAACGGCACCCTGGCCAAAGCCAGGCTGGCGCCGGCGCTCAGCGCGGCTTTGGGACGCGAAGTCAAAATTGGCTCCGTCCGATACCGCCTGCTGCCACGCCCCGGATTTGATCTGTATGACTTCCGCGTAATGGATGACCCATCCTTCAGCGCGGAGCCTGTCTTGCTCTGCGGCAAAGTCACGGCCGACCTTCGCTTGACTTCGATCTGGCGCGGCCGGCTGGAGATCGCCAATCTTCATCTCACTGACGATAATGCGCCTCCCAGCCTGAACCTGGTCTACCTGAAGGGCCACTGGAACATCGAGTCGCTCATGCTTCGTGCGGAGCAGGTACCGAGCGCGCCGACGGCGAGGCGCAGCGCCGGGGAGCGTCCGCGGTTCCCCTATATCGGCGCGACCGATGGCCGGATCAATTTCAAAGTCGGCCCGGAAAAAAAGCCCTACGCTCTGGCCAATACTGATTTTGCTTTTTGGCTGGCTGCTGAAGACGTTTGGCACTTGCGTCTGGAAGGCCGCCCTGTGCGGACGGATATGAATCTGAACGACACCGGCACTCTACGCCTGGAAGGCGATGTCCGGCGCTCGCCCAAACTTCGCGAGATGATGGTGAAACTCGAACTGGGATGGGACAACGCCCAGCTTGGCCAGTTCTCCACTCTCATCTCCGGCCAGGACAAAGGATGGCGAGGCGGGCTGAACGCTAACGTACAGCTCTCCGGGCCTCTGGCAGACATGCATGTAGTAGCCACAGCCGATCTGAACAACTTTCGGCGCTTCGATATCAACCGCACCAGCACTCCTCAGTTGCGGACCCGCTGCCTGGGTGCCTACATGCAACCTGTGCTCGACCTTAAATGCGATACACCGCTCGATACCGGCGGCGCCATTCTGACCGCGCACTGGTCCGGCGCAAATCCGCGGGATTACGATCTATCGCTGGTGGCGAACCGCGTGCCATTGGCCGTTCTGGCCACCTTTGCTCGCGAGGCCAAGCGCACGCTTCCTGAGAATTTCAATGCCACGGGTGATCTGAACGCGGCTTTCGGTTTCCACTCGCGCAAGGGGGTCAGGGACTGGCATGGCACCGGCATGACCTCGCCTTTCTTCCTGGACTCGGCGGGCACAGAGAAGCCGTTCCCGGTAAGCGCGGTCCACTTCCATATGGGTTTGACTGAAACCGCGATCACGATTGCCGCGAGAAGAGCCAAACACGCGCTGGCGTCGAGCGCGGCTCCCGTACCCGATGGACTGATCATCGATGCATTCTCGGTCCAGCTTGGACCATCAGCTACGCTCGAAATACAGGGCAGCCTCGATGGCAAAGGTTATTGGGTTTCGGCCAAAGGGATGGTTCCTCTCGAGCGGCTTCTGGCCCTGGGAAAAGCGACAGGATTCTCTTCCCCGGTCACCAACACAACCGCTTCGGCAGTGGCAGCGTTAAACGTCACCGGGCAGTGGCAGGGTTTCGCGCCTGCGCGGTTGCGCGGCACAGCCCACCTGCAGAACGCGGCCACATGGATTACGGGCGTGAAGGACCGTCTGCTGATATCGCAAGCCGAAGCACAGCTCACAGATTCGGGCGTGGTTCTCAGCGATATCAATGCCCAGTTCGAGCATACCCCGATCGCGATCAGCGGCTCGGTGACTGCTCCCTGGAGTTGCTCCTCCGGCAACGGCTGTCCACTGCAGTTCGATTTGCGTGCCGATTCACTTGTTCTCGAGGATGCCGCCAATCTTCTCGGCGCTTCCGACAAAGGCTGGAGCCTGCCGTTTATTTCAGATTCGAGCAGAAAGCTGCCCGAATTCCGCGCAGCAGGCACTCTCTCGGTGGGCCAACTTAGCCTGGCTCAGATCCCGCTGGAGAAGTTCACTGCTCATCTGGAGTACGGGGATAACGCGCTCGTGGTGAGCCACCTTGCCGCAAAGATTGAATCCGGCGCGACCGCCGGCGATTGGAAAATGGATTTCAGCAACGGCAAGTCGCGGTATAGCGGCACGGGAACGCTCTCCGGTGTGGCATCGGATCATTTCGGCGCATCGCCGGCCGCCGCCCTGCTCGCCTCCTGGCTCTCCGGCCGCACCGATGCGAAATATTCCCTGCACTTCGAGGGCACGGACGCTCAGGAGATCCTTTCCTCCGCTTCAGGCAAGGCCGAGATCACGGTAAGCAATGGAGCATCCAAGGCGCTTTCGCTGGAAACGGCAAAACCCCTGCGCTTCCAGGAGTTTCAGGGCGCTCTGGAACTGGAACGGCGGGTCTTGCGCGTGCTTCCAAGCAAATTTAAAGCAGAGAACCGCATCTATGATGTAAGCGGGACGATTTCCCTGGCTGACAAAGCAACCAAGTTGCGGGTGCGCAACAACGCCTCCCAGTGGGAGGTCAGCGGCACGCTGGATAATCCGGCGATCGCTGCTCAGCCTTTGACGGCCAAAACTGTGTCCGCCAGCAAACGATGAAAACAGCGTGGTCGATTGTGATAGTTCTCTTGCTCTGCGCCATGGTCGCGCTGGGACACCAGCAGACTTCATCAGCGCAGCCACTGCTGCCGGCTGCGGCAAAACAGAATGCAGGCTCGAATGCCGGCTCTTCGCACCGCCTGGCCGCGAGTCTCCAGGTGAAGCTAGACCGCATCCGTCAGAACGCAGAACAGGCCCATCCTGATCAGCAGCCTACGGTGATGAGCGAGGAAGAGATCAACGACTACTTCGCTTCAGGACGAGTCAAGCTTCCACAAGGAGTAAAAAAAGTCGTGCTGCAGGGACACTCCGGGATCGTAGATGCCATGCTGCACGTGGATTTCGACGAGATCCGCGGCGGCCAGGGTTCCTACAATCCGCTGCTCTCCCTTTTCAGCGGCACTCATGACGTCGCATTGGAAGCTGACGCCGCAGGCAGCGGCGGGCAGGGACGTGTCCATGTGCGCACCGTGACCATCGACGGTATCGAGGTCCCGCACATGGCGCTCGAATATTTCGTGGAAAAGTACATCAAACCCAAGTACCCGAATGTCGGCATCGACTCCCAATTCCAAATGCATGACAGGATCGACGTTGCCACCGTGGGTTACCACAAACTGACGGTCACGCAAAAGTAATCGTCCGATTCCCTGAATCTGTTCCTGCCAAACTGGAATCAAACTCCCAAAACACGCTCTCGCGAGTTGCCGTTATATCATTGATCATTCTGCTCATTTTTTAGGATTGAGGTCTCTCCATGCCACGTTACGAATACCGCGATCAGCATCCGACCCCAGTTGCGGAACAGAGATTTCTGGAATGGATCCAGGAACTCGACCGGCAGTTCTCCAATCGGGATGTGGACCATCGCAGTCTGGTCGTGCGCAATGCTCTGCACCAGCTCTATCTCGGACGTCCCTGGGCTGATCCGGGTCCCGAAATGCCGCTGGCGGAGCAGGCGATGGTGCACAGCTTCGATCCACGAAATGCGACGCTCGAGCCGGAATACTACGGCGATGTCGATGCCCAGAAGTATGCCGAGCGAAAACCCCTGATTTGGTTCTGGATGATGTTTGATCGCTCACCAGCCGGCCTGAACCACTGGCTGGGATTCCGCGTGCGTTACATGCTGGCACGGCATATCTTCAAATATCTGGGCAAGAACGTGAAGATATTTCACGGCGTGGAATTCTCCTTCGGCTATAACCTGTCGATCGGAGACAACTGCACCATTCACAAATACACGCTGCTCGATGATCGCGGAGAAGTTGTGATCCACAACAACTCCTCCATTTCCGACTACGCGAACGTCTATTCGCACGAGCACGATCTGAACGACGGCATGATCGTGACCAACACCAAGACTGAAATCGGCCCGAAGGCTCGCATCACGTACCATGCGACGGTGATGAGCGGTGTCCGCGTTCACGAGCACGGATTGCTGGGATCGATGGGCGTGGCTACAAAAGACATTCAGCCTTACAACATCTCCGTTGGCGTTCCAGCCAAGCCGGTCAAGGTGAAGTCGATTGCGCCGCAGCCGCAGCCCACCGGGAACAAGACTGGCGCGTGATACCATCGATGAAATAAGGATTTCTGTCGCACTCCGCTCAAGAAACCATGACAGAGAAGCACGACAATCAGCGAGCGCGCGTCCTCAGCGGCATGCGCCCCACCGGCAAACTGCATCTGGGGAACTATGTCGGTGCGCTGCAGAACTGGGTCAAGCTGCAGAACACACACGACTGCTTCTTCTTCGTTGCCGACTGGCACGCGCTCACCACCGACTACGACGACACGGCGCGACTGGCGAGCAACACGCTGGAAGTGGTCCTCGACTTCCTGGCCGCCGGGCTCGATCCGGAAAAGTGCACGATCTTCGTTCAGTCGCAGGTGCTCGAGCACGCAGAACTTCACATCCTGTTTTCGATGATCACGCCGCTCGGCTGGCTCGAGCGCGTTCCCAGCTTCAAAGAGCAGCAGCAGAACCTGCCCAACAAAGATCTCCACATGTATGGCTTCCTCGGGTACCCGCTGCTGCAGGCCGCCGACATTCTCCTCTATCGCCCCAAATATGTTCCCGTAGGCGAGGACCAGGTGGCGCACGTGGAACTCACCCGCGAAGTGGCACGCCGTTTCAATCATTTCTACAAGCTTGAGGGAAAGCCTGTTTTTCCTGAGCCGGAAGCGCTGCTCACGCCGACACCCAAGCTGCTCGGAACCGACAAGCGCAAAATGTCGAAATCCTACGGCAATACGATCCTGTTGAGCGATGACGCCGCTGCCGTCGAAGAAAAGATCAAGAACAGCGTTACAGACCGCCCCAAACTCAGCGACAAAGGAAGCCCCGACCGCTGCCCTGTCGGCAATCTTCATCAGATTTTCAGCGACAAGGAGCGGCTAGCGCACATCACCGACGGGTGCACGAACGCAACCATCACCTGCGTGGAATGCAAGGCGCTGGCTGTCGAGAGCGTGAATGCGCACCTTGAACCCATTCGCCAGCGACGGCGGGATCTCACGCAAAATCCGGAGCGCTTGCAGGAGATTATCAGGCAGGGCGCGGCGAAAGCGTCGCACGCGGCGGAAGAAACGATGGTTGAGGCGCGCAGCGCGGTGGGACTCTTGCAGATCAACGCGGCGAATGATTCGAATCTTGACGTAGAACCTACCGGAACGTTGCGCATACCAGAGTCTGCAAGACAAGCAGCGAGCGACCACGAACGGCAACGGATCATAACCAGTGAATGGGCGAAGAGAGTCAACGCTCTCTTGAAGCCTGACAGGCCTGGCATTTTCATCAGCCGGAATGGCAGAGGCAGCAAGGTTGGTGTATACGCAGCAGAGGAAAACAGCGGAGTATGGGAATTCAAGCTGGAAGACCGCCCTATCCAGGTGTTGGCTCTTTTGGCCGTTGACGCGAGCGGCCGAATTCACGCCTATGTTCTGCCGCCGAGATTCGTTCGCGATATCTGGAAGCAGTTCGAACGACACGACTCAGTGGTGAGGGTTCGCTTGATGACCAGCCCAACAGGCACGCTGCTTGCACTCGGCGATAAGCACATTACCATTCAGGAGTACGAGGGCGCCTATCTCCCGCTGCAATGAAGCAAGAGAGTCTCGTGAGAACTCCCTGAATCAGCATGGCAAGGGAGGCTCTCTCGGGATCCTTCGACTCGCCCTCGCTCCCCCGCTACGCGTGGATCGCTCGGCCTCGCTCAGGATGACAGCTACCATCAGCGTAGATCGCCCAGCGCAGCTCGTTTAGCTTCCGAGTTGCGCGTCACCCGATGTCGGCGATGACGGGCGATCACGGCACTCTTCACTCCCGATTCTTCATTTTTTACACAGCCCGTTGTGCCACAATACACTTAGGTGACCGAAATCCCCCAATCCGCCCGGCCGCAAGCGAGCGAGTTCCCCTTCGCGGTCA
>Ga0126371_10006727_pt1 | contig 10254 bp, 8 predicted proteins | sample PanSoiMetaPlot_4_FD_110145 | JGI IMG/M metagenome (GOLD analysis project Ga0126371, IMG submission 110145) | Tropical forest soil microbial communities from Panama - MetaG Plot_4 | ecosystem: Environmental > Terrestrial > Soil > Tropical forest > Bulk soil | place: Panama | collected 2016-02-17
GACCTCGCCGTCGAGCTCGATGTCCGGCATCCGCTCGGCCAGCGTCTGCAGCAGCACCCGGAGCTCGAGCGCGGCCAGGTGCCGCCCGAGGCAGAAGTGCGGGCCGCCGCCGCCGAAGCCGACATGCGGATTGGGGTCCCGGGCGATGTCGAATTCCTGCGGCGAGGTGAACACGCTCTCGTCCCGGTTCGCTGAGGCGTAGAAGACGACCACCTTGTCGCCCTCGGCGATCGCCTGGCCGCCGAGCTCGGTGTCGCACGTCGCGGTGCGCCGGAACAGGTTCACCGGGCTCACCCAGCGGACGATCTCCTCGGCGGCGGTAGAGGCCAGCGCGGGATCGGCGAGCAGCCGCTGCCACTGGCCGGGGTGCTCGAAGAACGCGAGCATGCCGCCGGATGCGGCGTTGCGCGTGGTCTCGTTGCCGGCCACGGTCAGCAGCAAGAAGAACAGGTCGAACTCGTCGGTGGTCAGCACCTCGCCCGCGTCGTCGGGCTGCAGCAGCCGGGTGACGATGTCGTCGGCCGGCTGGGCGCGGCGGCTCTCGGCGAGCGCGTGCGCATAGGCGTAGATCTCCGCCGCGGCCTCAAGCCCTTCCTCGGGTGAGGTCCGGAACTCGGGATCGTCAAAGCCGACCATCGTGTTGGAGAGCTCGAAGAGCCGGTCGCGGTCCTCGGCCGGCGCGCCGACCAGCTCGCAGATGACCTGCAGCGGAAGGGGCGCGGCGATGTCGGTGACGAAGTCCGCCTGGCCGCGCGGCACGACCTCGTCGAGCAGCGTGTCGCAGATCTCCCTGACGTGCTTGGCCAGCCTGCCGATCATCCGCGGGGTGAAGCCGCGGTTCACGAAGCTGCGCTGGCGGGTGTGCTGCGGCGGGTCCATGTTGAGCATCATCAGCCGCTGCATCTCGACCTGGTCCTCCAGCGGCTCGGCGAACAGCGCGAGCCGCCGGTACGAGGAGAACGATTCGGGATGACGGGAGACGTGCTCGACGTCGGCGTGCCGGGTGACCGCCCAGAACCCCGGCCACCCGGGTTCCCCGCCGTGCGCGTGCCAGTACACCGGCGCGTGCTCGCGCAGCCAGGCGAACTGCTCGTGTGGAGCGCCGCCGCGCTGGTAGGTGTCGGCGTCTACGAGGTTGATCTCCGGACCCACTGCGGCCTCCGTCCGTGGCTGGAACCGATATCACACCGACGATACGTTTATTTCTGCCGAAACTCCCGTCCCGGCCTGTGGCCTGCGATCCTTACCAGCAAGAGCGGACATGCCGCCGTCGAGCGGGGTGGCGTTATGTCGGAAGATCACCTAGATGTGCCTGGCAGCGTGGCTGGCTCGCGCCCAGAGCGCCCGCCCGCGGGCCAGGCGTGGGGGTCGTTGCTGTCGGCGCCCGAGTTCGCCGCGGTCGCCGGCGCGGGATTCGACCCCGTCGGCCACGTCTTCGGCACGGCCGTGGCCTACCTCGGCTTCGTCAGCGTGGCGAGCAAGTGCTCGGGCTCCTGGTCGTATACCGGGCGGACCGATCTCGCCTCGGCCGCGGGCGGACCGTTCAACGCGCTACTACGGAAGCTGTACGGGGTGCGCAGGCTGGCGCTCTCCCGGGCGGTCGCCAAGTGCGAGGAACTGGGCGGCGACGGGCTGGTGGGGGTAACGCTGACCATCAGGGCATTCCCCGCCGGAGGAACGGAGTTCACCTTCACCGGAACGGCGGTCCGCGCACGCACGGCGATCCGCCCGGCCGCCCCGTTCACCTCACACGTGTCGGGGCAGGAGTTCGCCACGCTGCTTCGGGCCGGCTGGATGCCCGCCGCGCTGGTCTTCGGCATCGCCCTGGGCTCGAGGCACGATGACGCGCGCACCCGCAGCCAGACCCGCCGGACCGAGGGCAACCGCGAGGTCCGGGGCTACACAGCCCTGGTCAGGGACACCCGCCGGGACGCGAGGAACGAGATGGAGCGCGCGGTCGCGACCGAGGGCGCGACCGGGGTCGTCGTCGACGAGATGACGCTGCGCATCAGCGAGCGGGAATGCCCGACCGTGGAAGGGCAGCACGACCACCTGGCCGAGGCCACGTTCCTTGGCACCTCTATCGTCTCGCTCGGCCGGCCAGCCAGGGCCGCAGGCGGTGAGCCGCTGACCGTCATGCACCTCAATCCCACCGGCCGGGCGCCCCGCGGCCTGCACTGGTTCGAGTCCCCGGCGGCCGCGCCGGAGGCCATGCCGGAGGGGCATCTGCTCGACCGCTACATCTCGGACCGGCCGGCCGCACGGGCTTCGCGGGGCGTCTATGCCATGAGCGACTCCGAGTCGATCTCGAAGAAGATAGAAACGGAATGAGGTGAGCCCGGCCGGGCGCCGTTACGGATCCTTGCGGACCTCCGCGGGGTGGCCGGCCATGACCTTCAGGTCGTGGAACGAGACGGTAAAGCCCTCGCTCTCCGGCGCCGCGCACATGACGCCCGCGAGCATCTCCCGGTCCGGCGGCAGGTAGAGCAGCGCGGCGAGCTCGGGCGCGCGTCCCGCGGCCTCGTACCGGATCTCGACCGCCTCACCGCGGCGGGACAGGCGCAGGCCCACCTCAGCGGTGCCCTCCGGCAGGTCCGCTATCATCCAGCTGGAATAGCCCACCGTGACCACTGTGCTCAGCCTCGGCCGACCGTCGACGCACTCGATGCCGCATTTCATCCAGACCCGCTCGTCGGCGCGCAGCATGAGCCCGGCCTGGTCGTACTGGCCGCGGAAACCGCCGCGGACCACGGCGGCCACGTCCACGTCGCCCGGGGCCACCTGCCCGTAGATGTGACCGTTGTCGCGGGTGTAGCCGTAGCCGGTGACCCGCCAGAAATCCGTCCCAGGATCGGCGCTGACCTGCAGGACGCCGCCCGTCCGCTGCCACCGGGCCGGCTCGTTAAGCCATTGCATATGGGAAGCTTGCCAGCTGGGTAGTCTCGACAGCATGGACAAGGTTCAGCTGACCGAGGCCGAATGGAAGCAGCGGCTCACCCCCGAGGAGTACCGCGTGCTGCGCCAGGCGGGCACAGAGGCACCGTTCATCGGTGAGTACACCGACACCAAGACCGAGGGCGTCTACCGCTGCCGCGCCTGCGGGCAGGAGCTGTTCCGCTCGCAGGCGAAGTTCGAGTCCCACTGCGGCTGGCCCAGCTTCTACCAGCCCACCGGCGACGACGCCGTGGTGCTGATCGAGGACCGCTCGTTCGGGCAGCTGCGCACCGAGGTCCGGTGTGCGGCCTGCGACTCGCACCTCGGTCACGTCTTCGAGGGCGAGGGCTACCCGGTGCCCACCGACCAGCGATGGTGCATCAACTCGGTCTCGCTGACCCTGGCGCCGGCCGGAGACGAGTGACAAACCTTTTATCTATAACGCGCCCGGTGCCGGGGACGCGGAACGTGGCCCCGGCACCGGGCGTTATTACGTGGTCAGAGCGTGGCTGTCAGTCCCCCACGGGCTGCCCCGTGATCGGGTCGAGGAACAGCTTGCTGCCGTCCTGGTCACCCTGCTGCCCGAAGTCGAACATCGGCATGAGCGACCCGGCTATGGCGTCGAAGGAACCGCTGATGCCCGGCAGCCCCCAGTTGTCCTCGACGAACCTGATGATCGAGCTCTGGTCCGTGATGTTGTGCGCGACGAAGTTGCTCTTGGCCCAGGGCGAGATGACCAGCAGCGGCAGGCGGGGGCCGTAGCCGCACCGGCCGAGCAGCCCGGCCAGCGGCGGGTGCGCGGTAGTGTCCCCGCACTGGCCCGTTCCGGTCAGGAAGTCCTGTACCGACTGCGACGTGTTGTGGATGCCGCTGAACACGTGGTCGTACCAGCCGTCGGAGTCGTCGTAGGCGATGACCACCGCGGTGCTCGACCAGTCGGGGGTGTGCTGCAGCGCGTTGATCTCATTGACGATGAACTGCTGCTCGTCGAGCGGGTCGGAGTAGCCGGCGTGGCCGTCCTGGAACCCGGGTGCCTTGAGGAAGCTCACGGCCGGCAGGTGATCGGGTGACACGAAGCCGTGTGCGATGGCGCCCACCAGCGCGTTGAAGTCGCTCATGTCGTACTGGTGGTTGGCCTTGTCGAACTGCGGGACGCCGCCCGCGAAGGTCTGCGTGTCGGTGCCGATCGCATTGAGCGACGCCGGCGCCAGGTGGTGCGGGTTCGCCGTCGACGCGTAGTACTGGAACGGCTCGTGGTGCGGGATGTAGTCGTCCTTCCAGCCCCAGTTGGTGCCGGTACCGCCGATGCCCGCGCCGATCGGGCTCACGGCGTTGCACAGGCCCTGGTCGGAGGCAGGCTTGGTGGCGAACTTGCCCTTGAACTGGTCGGGGTTGAACGTGCTGGTGGGCTGGGTGCCGCCGGTCGCGGCCGCGAAGGTGGTGGTGGGCCGGAAGCCGCCCTGGAACCACCCCCAGCTCAGCCCGGCCGCGTTCAGCTCGTCGCCGATGTTCTGGCCGGTTAGCGACGCAGCGTCCCGGACCGAGCAGTCATCGTAGTAGGGCTGGGCGTCGGAGACGAGCGACAGGCCACCCTGGCCGTTGCTGACCGTGTCACCGTTGGTGTCGGCGCCGTTGATCGTCTTCCCGACGGTGCCCGTGTTACCCGAGATGAGGTTGAGGGCGCCCGGCGAGGACGGCCCGAACATGGTGTTGAACGAGTTGTCGCTCATCGCGAAGCGCTGGGCGTAGTTCCAGAACCCGGTCACGGTGTTGCCGTCGTAGTAGTTCATGACGTCGGTGGGGTTGCAGGCCTGGCCGACGGCGCTGTGGCCCGACCCGTTGCCGACGGTCGTGACGAACTTGTCCATTTGCCCGCCGTTGAACGCCTTCTGCTCGTCGCCGTAGTCGTGGTCCTGGTCGCAGGTCAGCACGTCGGCGATGTTCGCCGGGTCCAGGCGGCGCGGGTTGACCTGGTTGCCGCCGGAGTCCTTGTTGGGGTTGTTGGTCAGCAGGGTCCCGGTGCCCCCGGCACCGGGGGTGTCGGCGAGGTTGTTCACCCTCGGGGTACCGTCGGCCGGGTGGAATCGCTGACCGGAGGTGTTGGCCGCCTTCGGGTAGGTGCCGAAGTAATGGTCGAAGGAGACGTTCTCCTGGAAGATGATCACGAGGTGCTTGATCGGCGTGGCGGTGCCCGACTGTTGGCTGCCGCCGACGGCGGCGGCGACGCTGGTCGCGCCCGCGATGCCGAGGGCTGCCGTCGCTACCCCGGCGGCGACGGCGTAGACCCTGCGTGGTACACGCATACCTGGCTCCTTTGCAGCGTTCACGCTGTTCGCTACCAACCATGGACCTGCGGGGGGTCGGTGGCTACCCGAATGGCGGGCCCGAGGAGCCTAGAACGGCCTGCTGCCGTACCAGTGACACCTCGCTGGCCAGGCTGCGACGGCTGGATTAATGCCGTCTGAACACAGTGGCCGGGCGAGCCGGAGGGGCGCCCGGCAGGCGAGCTGGAAACACAGCAGAATGGCGGCATGGCCCCGGCCAACGATGCGCCGCCGCCCTAGCGCTCGCCCGCGGATGCGCTGCGCTGCAGCACTTCACCGACTCACAGGCGCACAACCTGCGCGCCCGGCAGCGGCGGGACCCTGCGGGCTACCCGCCGCCCCCGGGCACGCTGTCATTCGACCGTTCGCTACTGCACGGGTGCGGTGGCGGACACGTTGAGCGTGACGGGGATGAGGCTGTGCAGGATCCCGTTTCCTATGTACGGGGTTGCGTTTGGTTCTTCGACGTCTATGAAGTGGAAGAACGAGCGCAGTGTGGTCACCTTCCCGTGCAGCGCCGGCGGGATCAGCGTGCCGGCCTTGCGTCCTGTGCACGCCTTCGCCGTAGCGCCCGTCACGCAGTAGACGGCAGGACTGACGGCCAGCGTCCCCGAGGTGACCTGGAAGCCATTGCTGGCCAGCAATGCCTCGGGGGCATGTATACCGCCGAACGCGGTACTCGGCGTGCCGGTTACGGGAGCGCCCCACCAGCAGTGGCTCGTGGCCGTCGGCGGCGTCGGGCAGGCACCACGGACCTCACTCACCGTGATGGTCGTCCGGCCGTTGAGCAAACGCGCCGTGGCGCGCAATGTCGGCTTGTTCGGCTGCCTCTGGCCGACGTACATGAGCTGCGCCGCGTTGAGCGGCGCCAGGGTCGTGGCGGAGACGAGCACAAGCTCGCAGGTCACGCCGACGTTGATCTGCGACTGCGTGGGCGGGCAGACCGCGTTAGGGTCGGTGGCCTTGAACGCTGCCGGCACGGTGAATGTGGTACTTAGGCTGCCGTCCGCTCCGGTGGTGGCTGAGCCGACCGCGGCGCCGTCGACCTCGCGGATGTTAGCGCTAGCCGGGCTGACGATGGCGGCCAGTCCGCTCGCCTCGATCAGCAGGATGCGTGAACTGGCCGGGAAGCTGCTCGCAGCGCAGGAGATCGTGATCATCGAGCTTGGCCTAACGCCAAGCACGGCGTTCGGATTACTCGGCGTTGCGGCGTTGCTGTAGTCGCAGACTGATTTGGAGGGCGGGATCGGCGTCGCTCCCGCTGGCAAGGCCTGGATGCCGATGCCGCACGCCAGGCCGAGCGCGCCGGAAATCATCAGCGCGCTCCTGCTCAAGAGACGAAGCTTTCTGGATCTTGCTGTCGCTCCGATGCCACCTTTCATGGCCGACCTCCCGGAAATCCGTAGAGCAGCATTGGCTCGCCAATTGTCTCCTCATTGCGTGCTATCACGTCAAGAGACGCCAACCGTTGGCGGCCGCCTGAAGAGCCGGGCTTCGCGCTCGCGTCCTCACGGAGCGTGACGTCGCCGATCAAACCCGCAGGATGGTGAACCGCTGGCCGGCCCCTTCCGCTCCATCGACCACGCGGGTCCCGCGGTCAGCCGGTCAAAGCTGTCGTTCGGGAAAGCCGGTCGGGCCATGCGACATCGCCCGCGCTCAGACGAGGGGAACTGCATCAGGATCTGCGCCTCGCCAAGCTGATCCGCTTCCCAATCGCATAAACAAAGGCAGCCTGCAGCGGTAACCTTCACGTTGAGTTCACCGGCCAAAAGGGGGTTGTCCAATGGCGCTAACGTGGCCGCTGGAGCAGGAGGGATCCACGGGGGAGGACGTCAGAACCGTCCAGTACCTGGTTACAGCGCAGGGCCACCCCACAGGGGTGGACGGTGACTTCGGTCCGCTGACGAAGGCCGCCGTGCAGGCCTTCCAGTCCTCGCGCGGACTGGGCGCCGACGGAATCGTCGGGCCGCAGACCTGGCCCCAGCTGATCATCGAGGTGCAGCAGGGAAGTACCGGTGACGCCGTGCGCGCCTTGCAAAGTCAGATCCACAGCCGCGGTGACGGCGCCAACCAGATCACCATCGACGGCCTGTTCGGCCCAGTCACCGATAACGCGGTGCGGCCGTTCCAGGCGCTGCTCGGCTTGTCGGTGGACGGGATCGTCGGGCCGCAAACCTGGAACCACCTGGTCAACGGCTATCTCGCCGCGCCTGATCCGGTGACCGCCGCGAAGGACGTCTTCAGCGCCTGGGAGGCTAACGATCGCGATCAGGCCGGCAAGAACGCCACCCCGGCGGCGGTGAGCGAGATCTTCGCCCAGAGCTTCTCGCCCGCCGACGGCTGGTCGTTCGAGGGCAGCGAAGGCGCCGCCGGGACCATTTTCTCCACCTGGAAGCGCTCCAACGGCCGCCTGCTGAGGATCGGCGTCATAAACGCCGTCGAAGGCCCGTACTTCGCCGCCGACCAGGCTCAATTCACCTGACAAGTTGCCGGCGCCGTTAGTCGTTGTGAAGGCTCCATGCGACGGTGTTGAGGTTGTCGGTGAGGAAGATGTCGGTCCCTCCGACGCGCTTGTCCCAGGATGCCGGCATGAGCTCGGCCGCGCGACGGACCGCGTCCATCCAGACCTTGAGCCGTGCCTGCCGGTTGTCATCCGGCACGCCGGCCGTGACGGCGGCCTGCATCAGGTCCACCATGCGCAGCGCCTCAGCGGCGCAGGCTCGCAGGTCGCCGATGTACTCGCGGTTGGTCTGCACGTCCTCCGGAGTGCCGAACAGCGCCATGTGACTGGACACGACAGTCTGGAAATCATATTCCAGCATGTGATCCATCGCGTCGAAGTACGCGGGCACGCGGGCGGAGAACAGAAGGCGGAAGAACGGCGCGTTCTTCACCGTGAAGCTGTCGATCGCTTCGGCAGTCTGATGGTGCTGGCCCGGCGCCAGGGGGCCCGGCGACTGTCAACAGCCGCGGACGGTGCCGGAGCCGGGCACCGAGGCCAGGCCGGGCGCCGGGACCATGCCAAGCTGCGAGGGAGTGACCAGCTGCGCAGGAACCGCGTGGATGTGCGGCGCGCCAGGCGCGAACAGGTCGGGGGGCTGACGGTACGCGTCCAGGTAACAGGCCACCAGGGCGGCGAGCGTCTGCTGGCCCGCGGCGTTCGGGTGGAACGAGCCGCCGTTCACGGGATTGGGGAAGTTAAGGTAGGGCTTCACCGAGTTCGTGTACTGGCCGCTCGCCCCGCACGGCTCGTGGCCGCCCCAGATGGCCACCGGGGACACGTACTCGACACCGGCCGCAGCCGCCTCCTCGTAGGTGCGGTCGTTGAGCTCGTCCTGCAGGGTCCGGATGCCCGCGCGCTCGGCCGTGCTCAGCCGGTTCAGGATGCTCGCGCACAGGGGCGGGAAGAACGGGAAGTCTGGCGCGGGCCCGGCCGGGAACAGGTACGGGTAGCCGATCACCACGATGCGCGCGTGCGGGAAGTCCCGTCGCAAGGTGGCGAACAGCACGGCGTCCTGGCTGCCGATCTGCTCGATCGTGGCCGGGCCCCACTGGGTCAGCAGCCTTCCCGGCGGGACGAGAGGGGCGGTCGCCTCGCGCACGCCCGGCGGGGGAAACGTCTCGTCCAGGCAGTTCTCGGAGATCAGGCAGCTCAGCACGACCTTGGAGAAGATCGCGTTGTTCCCGCCGATGGTCAGCGTGACGAGCCCCACCGGCGGCGTGATGGTCCCGCCGACCTGCGGCGGGAGCCACCCACCCAGCCGGCGGACGCGATGCAGGACATCGTCGATCAGCGCTCCGGAACATGCCGTGAACCGGAACGAAGCCGGGTTGTCGTGCCGGCGCAGCAACTGGAACAGCAGGTACGGGTAGGCGTGCGTCAATGACTGGTCGCACTGGGTCGCCGCGGTCCCCGGCGCGAACGGGTCCAGGCCCTCGCCCGCCGAATAAGAATCCCCAAGGGCGAGGTAGCTGCCGTGGATGCCGGTCAGCGCTACGGGCATGGGGTAGCCGGCCGGCACGTCGCTGTTCTCGTGCCAGGCCGAGATACCCAAGTAGCCGACGGCGGCAACCACCCCGAGCGCGGCACCGAGCAGGACAGTCAGCGGGGTGAACATGCGCCACCGCTCATCGGCGGCTGCCGTCGCCGCGTGGTGCGGCCACAGCGCCCACCTGGACCGCGGGTCGCCCCTCCGCAGCGGCACGCGCGGCAGGTCCGGCCACGCCCACCACGCTCCCCCGGCCATCGCGACGAGCGCGACGCCGGGATACAGCCAGCGCAGGAGGCTTCCGGCGGCCGAGCTGAACAGCCACCAGGCGACCCCAGCGTCGACCACGACGAGGCAGACGAGAGCAACGTACAGGACGACGTGATCTGCGCCGCGCAGGCGGCTCCAGTCCGGGTGGCGCCACTCGATTGCCGCACCGCAGACGAGCGCGCCGAGGCCGAGGTTCACGATCACCGCGAACGCAAGGTCGAGTACGCCCGCTACGGTCGTTCCGCCCATCGGGGACTTGCCCAGCGCCGCCCAGAACACGACGCCGAACAGGACAACCGCGGCGAGTGCCAACCAGACGACGTGCGGGAGACGCCATTCGCGCGGAGCGGTCTCGATGCCCGTACGGGCCGAAGCTGAGGTGCCGATCATCGCCAACCCCCGACTGGCGCAAAGGCCCGGAGAAGGGCCTTCCTGCCCTGACAGAGCAGACAGCGCTCATGCTGATACGGCGCAGGATCCGCTTTGCATGCTGGTCGTGTTGTCAAGGGGCCTAACGCTCTCGTGCCAGCAGGAGGAAATTGCGGCAGCCCCGCGGCGGGCTCAGGCGGCGGTGGTGGGTGCCCTCATTTCTTCTTCGGTACCCGCCTGCGCGGTCTGTGCCGGGCCCTCCTTGATCGCCAGGCAGCTCAGCGCCGCCACCCCGAGCACTGCGATCGGCAGCGCGATGGTCGGGCGCATGGCGTCCACGTAGCCGTAGCTGAACGACGCGTGGTAGA
>Ga0126371_10006728_pt1 | contig 10253 bp, 9 predicted proteins | sample PanSoiMetaPlot_4_FD_110145 | JGI IMG/M metagenome (GOLD analysis project Ga0126371, IMG submission 110145) | Tropical forest soil microbial communities from Panama - MetaG Plot_4 | ecosystem: Environmental > Terrestrial > Soil > Tropical forest > Bulk soil | place: Panama | collected 2016-02-17
AAATCCTCCGCCCACCGCGCGCTGCCGGACGACGGACATTGGAGAATCCACGTAAATGGTCCCTGTTCCGGGAACAAGGAAGAATTGCGATGAAAAGTAATTAACGTCATCGGTCGAAAGCGGGTTGAGCAAGGCTCCATTCACGGTCAGGACCCAATGAGACAGGAAACGTGTGTCTCCCTTAAACAGGCCCTGTGCCTCTTCAGGGGAAATGGAAATATCGCCGCGGCGGTCACTTACAACGAAGGTGTCGCCCTCCAGGATGCTTACCGGCTTTGCTCTCATGCTGCCTCCCGCCTCTTGGTTTCGAGCATGGCACTGACCAGCCCATGAAACTTTTGCGCCAGCGTGATGTCGCCGCGGACCTTGATACGACCCTGCATATTGGCGGTGATCAGGCTGCGCCTACCCTCGATAATGTCGATGAAGTCGGGTTCATCACAAGTGATGGTGCAGTCCGCGTCGTGCCGGGCCTCTTCGATGCTGATCGCGCCGTTCCGAACAGAAATGAACCAGTATCCGGCACGCCCAATTTCGAACAGGTAGGTTCCGGTTACGCTGCGCAGGAGCGGTTCAAATTTCTGAAATTTGTGGAGTTGAAAAACTTCATGCGATGTTGGCATCAGACACCTCCATGCCTCTTCGACGGTTTCTTCCTTCCCGCAGACGTTTTCGTTTCGTCGGAGCCATCGGAGGCCCTGAGCAAGGCGCGAGCGGGCGCCCCGTCGATTCCTGAAATTCTCAAAGGCAGACATAGCAGCTCATAGCGGCCCGGAGAGATACCTGACAGGTTCAATCCCTCGATGATCACGACACCTGAGCCGAGAAGAGCGCGGTGCGTTTCGGGGCTGCCTGCCGAGAGATAGTCAATACCCACTGCCAATGTGTTCAGGCTGGCGAGATACACAGCGGCATCTTCTGCAATGGCGATGGCGCCAGGAACAAACTTGGGGGTATTCCAGCAGCGCTCCGAGTTGGAAGTCTTGAATAGCAGGCGCTCGCGAACATCCAGCTTGTGAGCCATAAGCTCCTCAGCTTTGACGGCTTTGGGATCTTCGATTTCGATCACGCGTGCAGGTCCAACCAGATGTTCCAGAGGAACTTCGTCTACGCCCGTTCCGCCGGGCAAGAAGTGACTCGGCGCATCTATGTGAGTTCCCGTGTGACTTCCCATCGTGAGCCTGGAAATTGTGCAGAGGTCTCCTCTCCTTACGTCAGTGAGCGTCTGAATTTCGGTAGAGGGATCGTCAGGGTAATAAACCATCCCTGTATAGATCGGCACGGAGATATCGAGCCATTCACCCGATATTTCCGGCGCATTCGCAATTCTTGCCTGTGACTGTCTCACGTACATCCCCCGATCAAGCTGCGCGACTCATCTGTACTACGCTTTTGATTCCCGGCTTTTTCATCAGCAGTTCTGGCGCTTCATCCAACGGCACGCGGTGCGTGATCAGCTTGCGCACGCTCTCCGGGAACAAGAGCATGAACTGTTCAAGGTGCTGGATTGCCGACAGGTGATCCTTGCGGCCGGCATTGACTGTTCCGAAAATGGCTTCGTTCCTGAGGACGAGATTACGCAGAGCGCGGCCGAACTTCAGGTCGACTGTGGCATCTTCGGGAGGAACTCCGGTAAGCGCGACCACTCCATTCGGTTTGAGCATTTGAGTGGCAGACAGCATCAGCGGTGCGAACCCTACGGCTTCGAGCACCACATCAAACGTACCTATGCGTTTTGCTAGACTCTCGATCGGACTGACAGTTGACGACACATACCGGGCTCGGAGAGAACGGACAAGCTCTGCCTGTTTGCTCTCTTCCGAATCTCTGGAGTAAACGATAGTCTCGAAACCATTGGCGACCATTGCCATCGCGCCAAGAAGGCCGATTGGGCCTGCTCCTAGGACTAATCCGCGCTGCGGGCCAGGATCGTAAGCCAATCTGGTAAGTATTGCCTGGGTTTGATTGGCTGCTTTTGTGACCACGGACAGCGGTTCGATCAGTACTGCGACTTCGGCCAGAACCGGTGGCACCCTCAGGAGATACTCTTCATCATCGATAACGTAGTCCGTCAGGAATCCGTCCGCCCCTTTAATGCCACGCTCGGTATAGTCGCCGGTCAGGCAGAAATCTTGCCGCCCCGCCCGGCATGGTTTGCATTCAGGATGTGGGCAGGGCCGGCGGACCATCGCAACCACCAGGTCACCAGGCTTCAGGCTGCGTACTTCTCGGCCGACTTCGATCACCTCGGCCAGTGACTCATGTCCCAGGATGAGATGGTCCGAGCCGGAAGGCGGTTCGCCATGTTCGAACGAGGCAATCTCCCTGTCCGTGCCACAAAGGCCTACTTCACGCATTCTCAACAGCACCTGGGTTGGGCTACTCAGCTTAGGTTCAGGAATGTCGAGGAGATTAACTCTTTTCGCCGAAGGGAATACTGCAAGGGCTTGCATAACAGGTATACCGCTTTCCGCACTACGCCGTTCTGAACTTCTCTCTACTTCTTAAGCTGCCTTTGGGCTTATGGTTGGTACTTTGTTGACCGGAGAGAGTGGAGCTACTCCTTTCAGCACGCGAACTGCCTCCTCGGACGCAAACCGGCGCACGATCTGGATGGATTGCTCCGAGTAATATGCTGCATGTGGCGTGATGATCACGTTTTCCAGCTTGAATAGCGGGTTGTCAGGTTTCCAGTCTTCTCGTTTTGCGGGCTCTTCTTCTATATCGTCGAGTCCCGCACCGGTCAGCCATCCGTCTTTCAGCACTCGATATAGATCAGCATCCTTCACGATGGGACCGCGCGCAGTATTAATAAGGATCGCGCCTTTTTTCATCCGGCGCAGCTCTGCTTCTCCGAAGCGACCACGCGTTTCTTTGGTCAGAGGAGCCTGGATAACGAGGTAATCAGACTGCGCCAGCAACTCTTCGAAGCTGACGAGAGAGACGCCGGCAGACGCTGCTTCACTCGCATCGACAAAGGGATCGTGAGCAATGATTCGAACGCCAAAGCCGCGCATGCGCCGAGCAACTTCCCGCGCGATTGCGCCAAACGAGAAAAGCCCCAGCGTGCCTTCCTGCATTCGCTGGATTGGCCGGCCGGATTGCCAGTGCCAATCGCCTGCTCGAGTGGCTCGATCGTAAAACGGGAGCTTACGGACCAGCGCCAGAAGAAGTGCAACCGCGTGATCCGCGACTTCATTCATGCACCAGTCATTGGGAACATTGGTCACTACGATGTTTTTGCGAGTGGCCGCGTCCACATCCACAATATCCACGCCGATGCCGTAGCGCGCGATCACCTTGCATCGCGTAAAGCTTTGAATCGCGCGCTTACCGACCTCCGCGTATTGCGTAAGAACCGCGTCGGCATCGGAAGCTACCGCAATGACGTCATCTTCACTTTTGCACTGTGCCGCCACGAGTTCAAAACCCGCGGCTGTAACGATAGAGCGCTCAATGGCAACATCGCCGAAATCATAGTCGGCGATAACCACTTTGGGTTTCCGGTCCGGGCTCACTTTTTCCCTCCTGTGATTTACGCGCGCCTTCTACTGGGAAGTACTTGGGTCACGCCTTTATTGTGGGTTACGGGTTCAGCTGCGGCCGGAACCGCATCGTGGTTCGTTCCATCACGCGGCGTCAACAACGCGCCATCCGAAGAACCGGTGGCGACTCGTGAGTAAAGCGACAGAATTCCCCGAGCGTGACGGAACGGAGGAGGAGTCCAGCGCTCGCGGCGTTCGGCCAGAACGCGGTCAATTGCTCGCGGTTCCATTGATTTCTTCCCAGCGCCTACGATTCCAAGGTGGCGCTCCGGAATATTGATCTCAATGAGATCGTTCTCTTCCACAAGCGCAAGCGGCCCGCCGTCGATGGCCTCAGGTGTAACGTGGCCGACGCAGGGTCCTTTCATCGCTCCGGAATATCTTCCGTCTGTAATCAGCGCTGTGGTGTGATTGAGCGCCGGATCGGCGGCGATGATTGCCGAGGCGAAGTACATTTCCGGCATGCCGTTGGCGCGCGGACCTTCGTATCGAATGACGACAACTTCACCCGGCGCAACTTTTTTCGCGCCTCTGCGCCCGATCAGCGAGTCCAGGGCTGAGTCTTCCGTATCAAACACCCGGGCCGGTCCGGTGTGCACATGCATTTCTTCGGGCACCGAAAAGGCTTTGATCACCGCTCCTCCTGGCGCAATATTTCCTTTCAGGATGGCGATGCCTCCTTCTGAGCCAAACGGGTTCGAGCGCGGCCGGATGATCTCCTCTTTCGCGATCTTGTAGTTATGCAGGTAACCGATCCGTTCAGCGAAGTACCGGCTCTTTTCCATTTCATCCAGGTTTTCTCCTAACGTCTTGCCGGTTACTGTCAGGCAATCGAGATGAAGCACATCTCTCAATTCCAACATCAGGGCCGGAACTCCGCCGGCGTACCAGAAATATTCAACCGGATAACGCCCGGTGGTTTTCACGTTCGCCAGCACGGGAACGACGCGGTGGAGGCGGTCGAAGTCGTCAACCGTGATGTCTATGCCGGCCTCGTAAGCGATCGCAGGCAGGTGAATCAATGCGTTCGTCGAACCGCCGGTTGCGGCGTGAATGACAATCGAGTTTTCAAATGCTTTGCGTGTGAGGATGTCGCGAGGCGTGATTCCATTCCGGATCAGATTGACCGCCTGCTTGCCGGTCGCCCGCGCGTATCGAAGATGCTTCGTGAGGAAACAGGGAGTCAGAGCCGAACCCGGCAGCGCCAGACCGAGCGCTTCCGCCATAACCTGTCCAGTGCTTGCGCTGCCCATGAACTGGCAGGCGCCGCATGTAGGACAAGCACCTTGCTGAGCTAATTCCAAGTCTTCTCGAGGAATGTCTCCGCGCTCCACCGACATGCCGAGTGCCCAGGTCAAATCGGAGGTGACGTAGTCTGGCGCATTCAGTTGCGTGCCTCCGGGAAGAAAGATCGATGGCAGATTGCAACGTGCAATCGCGAGCAGGTGAGCGGGAACCGACTTATCGTTTCCCGAAATCACGACCATCCCGTCATGCGGATGGCCAAGCGCATGGATTTCAACCATTGCCGCCATCACGTCGCGAGAGACAAGCGAGTAACTCATCCCCGCCGTTGCTTGGACTACGCCATCGCAGATATCGCTCACTGTAAAAACAGCCGGCTTGCCTCCCGCTTCAAAGACTCCGTTGTTTACCTCGGTGATCAGAGGCTTGAAATGAAACGTGCCCGGGTGGCCCATTCCATACGCGCTCTCGACCAATACTTGCGGCTTGGCCAGATCTTCTTCCGTCCAGTCCATTCCTAACCGGAGCGCATCTCCCTGATGATTGTGTGTGCGGAGTTCTTGACTGCGAAGATTTCTTGTCCTTGCCATCTCTCGCCCCCGCGATTAGATGCCGAGGCAACCATGACGGGTGGGCATTCTAACGTTCAGGAAAGTTTGCTCTCATGAACGTTTACTCACATGAAAGCGTGCTCTGACTACGAAGGCAAATGCGCTCTGGCTACAGAATTCAGGAGTAGCTGCCCGGCGATTACTCTGCCCAGAATGGGAACGTTAAAAGCTCTTCATCTTTCATCGTCGGCGCTTTAATTTCGAGCTGGATCAGTATCTCAACAATAAGGTGCACGTTTGCCGCTAGTCAGTTGAACCCTTTGCAGAAAGTAAGATAGAACGCTGTGTCGAGTGCATCGGCAACGGTGCAGCAGTTCGCGTGGCAAAAATCACATTTCGTCCTGGGTGCTTTGAAATAAACCTTATGCCAAAAGAGCGCCACTCCGTCGCAGTCGTTGGTTTTCAGTCTTGAATGGGTCGTCAGAAATCACGCGCTGCCCGGCGTGCATCCATAGCAACACAACTCACGATTGAGCGGAGGACCTATGGGCGCTGCTATTGAAGATTACGGGATCATAGGAGATTGCGAGACAGTGGCTCTTGTCGGCCGCAACGGTTCTATCGATTGGTTGTGTTTGCCCCGTTTCGATTCCGATGCCTGTTTTGCAGGACTCCTGGGGACGCCCGCGAATGGACGATGGCTGCTCGCACCAGCTTCCGCTGTCAAAAAGACAACGCGGAAATATCGGGATCATACGCTCATTCTCGAAACTCGATTCGAAACTGCGGATGGCGCTGTGACTGTAATTGACTTCATGCGTCCTCGCAGCGGCCCCTCCTTCAGTACGGCAAGCGGAGACGCAGACTTGATCCGTATGGTTCGCGGAGAAAGCGGGAAGGTCCGCATGGCAATGGAACTCACGATCCGGTTTGACTACGGACTCTCCGTACCCTGGATCAGTTCGGTTGGTGAAGGGCTCTTGCATGCCATCGTCGGTCCACACCTCATGGTGATCAACGGAGGTACGCCCCTGACTCACTCTAACGGTACGGTCAAAGCTGACTTCACAGTTACGGCCGGTCAGACGGTGTCCTTCGTCATCGTGCACAATCCCTCTCACTATGCTGCGCCTTTGCCCGTCAGCGCCACCGCCGCTCTGGCGCAGACTGAACGTTTTTGGCTGGACTGGATCACCCACTGCACGTACAAAGGGCCGGCCGCGGATGCGGTTGAACGCTCGCTCATTGTTCTTAAGGCGCTCACCTATGCCCCGACCGGAGGAATCGTGGCCGCGCCTACAACCTCGCTGCCCGAGGAAATCGGTGGCGAGCGAAACTGGGATTATCGCTATTGCTGGTTACGTGATGCGACTTTCACTCTTCTGGCCTTCATGAACGGCGGATTTCAAAGCGAAGCTGCCGCGTGGAAGGACTGGCTGTTGCGAGCCGTGGCGGGAAAAGCATCGCAGGATCAGATCATGTATGGCATTGCCGGGGAACGGCGCCTGCTGGAGTGGGAGGTATCGTGGCTGCCAGGCTACGAAGACTCCAAGCCAGTCCGCGTCGGCAACGCCGCTGCCACTCAGCTCCAGTTGGATGTCTACGGTGAAGTTGCCGATGCAATGCACCAAGCCAGAAAAGGTGCAACCAGCGTGCCGGAGCAGAACGCTGCAATCGAACGAGAATGGATCTATCATCTCGAAAAGATCTGGATGGAACCCGACGAGGGCATCTGGGAGGTACGTGGCGAACGACAGCAGTTCACTCACTCCAAAGTGATGGCGTGGGTGGCCGTGGATCGCGCAATTAAGGATTTCGAGCATTTTAAGCTTGAGGCTCCTCTCGATCACTGGCGCGAGTTGCGCGACAAAATTCACGAGAATGTCTGCCAGCACGGATTCAACCGCAAAGTCGGTACCTTCGTTCAGAGTTATGGATCGACTGCCCTGGATGCGAGTCTTCTGCTCATTCCTCTACTGGGCTTTTTGCCTGCATCGGATCCCCGGGTGGTGGCGACAGTCGAGGCCATCGAACGCAAACTGGTCGTAGACGGCTTCGTGATGCGATATGACCTGAACAAGTCTGATGATGGCCTTCGAGGACACGAAGCCACCTTTCTGCTGTGCAGCTTCTGGCTGGTCGATTGTCTGGTCATGCTGGACCGGCGTGACGACGCCTTGAAACTCTTTAACAAGCTGCTGAACGTACGCAATGATCTGGGTCTTCTGGCCGAGGAATACGACCCAGTATCCAGCCGGCAGTTGGGAAACTTTCCGCAGGCATTCTCACACATCGGGCTTGTCAACTCCGCAGTGAATTTGAGCCGTGCCGTTGGATCCGTCGATCAGCGCACTGATACCGAGCCCAGCGAGATTGCTGCATAAGAAGCCGAGGTCAGAGCCGCAACTGGTCGCAGTCATGGAACCGGAGATGGCGCAATGCCGCTGAGAGTCCCCTCCAAAGAATGGCGGCGCTGGGATTTGATCAGCCTGGGCGAGGTAATGCTGCGCTTCGACCCAGGCGAGTATCGTGTCTCAACCGCCCGGACATTCCATGTCTCTGAAGGCGGGGGCGAGTACAACGTGGCGCGCGGTCTGAAGCGCTGTTTCGGACTCGACGCGGCGGTTGTTACGGCAATCGCCGATAATCCCGTCGGACGCCTTCTTCAGGATTTCATTTACCAGGGCGGCGTGGATCAAACGCTGGTCCGCTGGATTGAGTACGACGGAATTGGCCGCACGTCGCGAAATGGACTGAACTTCACCGAGCGCGGTTTTGGCCTGCGGCCGGCGCTGGGATGCTCGGATCGCGGGCACACTGCCGTCTCTCAACTCAAGCCCGGAGACGTCGATTGGGAGCACGTTTTCGGAACGCTGGGGACACGCTGGTTCCATACCGGCGGAATCTTTTGCGCGCTTTCTGAATCGACGCCCGAGGTGGCGCTGGAAGCAATGCGAGCTGCTAGAAGACATGGCACAGTGATTTCCTACGATCTGAACTACCGCGAATCGCTGTGGAATGGCATTGGCGGCAAGCATCGCGCGCAGGAAGTCAATCGACGTTTGGCTCCCTACGTCGATGTGATGATCGGGAACGAAGAGGATTTTTCCGCCGCGTTCGGCTTCGCCGTCGAGGGGATGGACGAGGACATCAGTGAGATCGACGTCCAATCCTTCAAGCGAACGATCAAGCGCGTAGTGCGCGAGTTCCCTTTCAAGGTAGTCGCTACAACGCTTCGCCAGGCCAAAACGGCAACCGTCAATGATTGGGGCGCAATCAGTTTCGTGGACGGCGAGTTTTATGAGGCGAGACGTCGCGAGAATCTGGAAATTCTTGACCGCGTCGGCGGAGGCGACTCGTTTGCTTCGGGACTGATTTACGGATATCTGGCAGGCGAGGACCCGCAATGGGCAGTTGAATGCGGCGCGGCCCACGGGGCGCTGGCGATGACCACTCCTGGCGATACCAGCATGGTTACCGTCGAGGAAGTAATTCGAGCAATGCAGGGTGTTGGCGCGCGCATTGCTCGATAGTGGAGAAAAATCGATGACTAAAAACGAAGTTCGGGAACGAATCCTGGATGTGGGGATCATTCCCGTGATCCGGGCAGAGTCAGCTGCAAAGGCGATGCAAGCGGTGGAGGCCGTCTGTGATGGCGGAATACCGATTGCTGAAATCACGATGACAGTTCCGAACGCAGTGGAGGCATTGCGACAACTGAACAAAAACATGAAGTCGCGCCTGCTGGCGGGAGCAGGAACGGTGATCCATGCAGATATGGTGGAGGAATGCGTGGAAGCCGGCGCTGAATTCATCGTCACACCGGGATATGACCCAGAGGTCGTGTCGAGAGTTAAAGAGCTGGGCAAGCTGCTTATGGTAGGCGCGCTTACACCGACGGAGGTGATGCAGGCGTGGGACGCTGGAACTGATTTCGTCAAGATATTCCCGTGTGGGTTGGTGGGCGGACCGAAGTACATCAAAGCCTTGCGAGGACCATTCCCTGACGTGGCGATGATTCCAACCGGCGGCGTCAATCTGGAGAACGCGGCTGACTTCCTGCACGCGGGGGCGGATGCCCTGGGGATCGGGGGAGAGCTGGTCTCTGCTGCTGCATTGAAAAAGGGTGATCTGCATGCGATCACAGCGACGGCACAGCAATTTCGAGCCATCGTACAGGGAAATCGTTCGCAGCGAGCGGCCTAGACGCGGCAAGCACGTCGAGCGAAGCACCTTCAGTGCCCGGCACGATGTTCTCTGTCATGAGAGAAGGTTAATCCTGTGTTGAATGCCGAGAAAACTATTTGAAAAAAATCACTCTAGATACTTACGTGCATCTCTCAATGATCTCTGGGCAACTTGGTTTATAGGTGATGATTCATAACGATCGACTAACAAAAAAGAGAAGGAGAGCAACATGAGTACGCTTGTGGCGGTTGTATTTAACGATGAATCCACAGCTTTCGAAATGCGCGGAGCGCTGGTAAAAATGCAGCAGCAATATTTGCTCGAGATGGAAGACGCAGTGGTGGTCACCAGAGACCCGAATGGCAAAGCGAACCTGCACCAGGCTGTGAGCCTTACCGCTGCCGGCGCGGTCAGCGGCGGCTTCTGGGGCATGCTGATCGGGCTGCTATTTCTCAACCCTCTCCTTGGAGCCCTCGTCGGCGCCGGGGCCGGCGCCCTTTCAGGGAAGTTTCGCGACATTGGCGTGGACGACAATATGATGAAAGAGGTCGGCAAATCACTCAATCCGAATACGTCAGCGCTGTTCGTTCAGTTGCGGAAAGTGACTGCGGACAAGGTGCTCGAGGGCCTGAAGCCCTTCGTAGGCAAAGGTAAAGTGTACCAATCGTCGCTCAGCAAAGACGACGAAAAGGCATTGCGCGACGTGCTGGAAGCGAAAGAAACC
>Ga0126371_10006729_pt1 | contig 10252 bp, 8 predicted proteins | sample PanSoiMetaPlot_4_FD_110145 | JGI IMG/M metagenome (GOLD analysis project Ga0126371, IMG submission 110145) | Tropical forest soil microbial communities from Panama - MetaG Plot_4 | ecosystem: Environmental > Terrestrial > Soil > Tropical forest > Bulk soil | place: Panama | collected 2016-02-17
CCAGGTCAACGCCGAGGAGTTCAGCTTGCCCGGTTCGCACTGATCCTCCTCAGCGTTGTGATCGGGTTGAAATGCCGAGTGTCGCGGGCAAGCGGCACTCTTGCGAGCGCCGGGTTGCTGATCTCGTCAAACGCGTAGTTCACCAGTGTGAAGGCGGCCCCGAGCAGCCCGATGAGGACGCCAGGCACGATCGCCCATAGGTACTGGTTGGTCTGCAGCGCCTCGTTGTTCTCGGCCCAGTAGAGCATCGTGCCCCAGCTGATCGAGTTCGGGTTGCCGATGCCAAGGAACTGCAGGCCGGCCGAGGCGAGGACGTTGTAGACGGCAGTGCCGAGGAACGTCGCCACGATCAGTGAGGTCATGGACGGGATGATCTCGACCACGATGACGTAAAGGCTGCGCTCGCCGCGGACGCGTGCCGCTTCGAGGAAGTCCTTGCTGCGCACGGACAGCGTCTGCGCTCGCAGTTGCCGTGCGCCGTAGGAGTAGCCCGTGACGACCAGCACTGCGATCAGGATCGTGATTCCGGCGTGGGGCAGGTACGCCACAATGATGATCAGTAGTGGCAGCGTCGGGATCACCAGCAGCACGTCGGTGATGAAGTTGAGCACGGCATCGGGCAGGCCGCCGAGATAGCCGGCCGCGAGGCCCATGATCACCGACAGCACCGTGGAGAGTGCGCCGGACACCACTGCGATGATGAGCGTCTCTCTGGTGCCCCAGATGGCCTGCGAGAAGATGTCCTGGCCGTAATAGGTCGTGCCGAGCAGGTGCGCCGAGGACGGGCCGGCGCTGCGTGCGTAGATCTCGGCCGACGGATTGTCGCGGGCGATGGCCCACGGGAAGATCGCCATCAAGGCGAAAATGCCCAGCAGAACGAAACCGGCAAAGGCCTTCCGGTTCGACGTGATCGCTCGCAAGATCCGGCCGAAAGCTAGTCCAGCGGCCTCGCCTGCCGGCTCGGTGGCGCCGCCGCCCGGTCCGGCCTGGCCGGCCGTGCCTGTGATGATGGCCATCAGCTCACCTCGCTGCCCTGGTGCGCGGGTCGAAGATCGCGGTGACCACATCAGCCAGCAGGATCGCTATCAGCACCGCCATGGTGATGAGCAAGAACAGCGCCTGCATCAGCGGGTAATCCTCCGAATTCAGCGCCTGGACCAGCAGATAGCCGACGCCGTTGTAGTTGAAGACGTACTCGACCAGCACCGCGCCGCTGACGATGAAGCCGATTGACATGGCGAACCCGGACAGGTTCGGCAAGATGGCGTTGCGGGCCGCGTAGTCGATCATGATCCGCCGGCCGGGCAGGCCCTTGGCCCTGGCCATCTTGACGTAGTCCTCGGCGAGTGTGGTGATCATGGTGTTGCGCATGGTCAGGATCCAGGCGCCGATCGATGTGATCAAGATGGCCACCGCGGGCAAGATCGCGTGCTCGATCGCGCTGGTAATGAAGGTCCCATTGAAACCCGGATTGAGCGTCGGGTCGTAGCTGAATGTGTACGGGAACCAGCGCAGCTGGAGCCCGAACACCAAGATCATCAGCATGCCAACCCAGAAGTACGGAATCGCCGAGGTAACCACGAACAGCGGAGGCAGCAGGCTGTCGAGGAAGCCGCCCCGCCGCCACGCGCCCACGATCCCGATGAAGGTCCCGAGGACGAACGCCAGGATCGTGGTGATCCCCACGAGGCCGAGCGTGTAGGGGATAGCTGCCCGGATGACGGAGCTAACCGACTGCGGGAAGAAGGTGATCGAGGTACCAAAGTTGCCAGTCAGCAGGTCGTGCAGATAGCCCACGTACTGCGACCAGAGGCCCTGGTGGGTGTTCACGCCGAAGGCGATCTCGATTGCCTTCAGCGATTGCGGATTCAGCCGTCCGTGGAACCGGGCGAGCAGTGCGATCGCAGGGTTGCCAGGCATCATCCGCGGCAGCAGGAAATTGAGTGTTACGCAAGCCCACAGGGTGAGCACGAAGAATCCGACTCGTCGGAGCGCAAATCTCATGCGGCCCTCCTTGACGTCAGCATCGCTTCCTCGCGCTCACCCTGTGTCCCTTTCATGATCTGGTCAAGATGCCCTGACTTGATGTCCTACTTCGCGGGCTTCAAGTGCAGGAGCATGATGCCGAGGTCAGGTACCGAATAGGCGGCTGGCTGCGCGAACGCGTCAGTCGGCGTAGCCCAGCCGGTGAATGATCCCGTGTCGTACTGGTACCAGTCGACCGACTCGGTGACCGGGATCAGCGGCACCTCCTTGAGCATGACCTGCTGCAGCTGGTTGATGATCTGGTGCTGTGTCGCTGTCGAGGTTGTCGTGGCGTACTCATTGAGCAGTGCGTCGGTCGCTGGGTTGCTGTACCGCTCGTAGTTGCTCGACGCCTGCTTGCCAATTGGCGCGGTGTTGGCTGAGTACAGCCACTGCCGCATCTCGTAGTAGGGGCTCGGACCGCCCGTCTCGCTGTCGTACGCGAGCTGGAACTGGCCGTTGAATACCGCCGTGTCGTAGGAGGTGCCGTTCAGGTTCTCCGGGTTGATCTGGATGCCGACTGCCTTGAGGTTGGCCTGGATGACCTGCATCGAGGCGACCCAGTCGGAGTAACCGCCGACGTTGACGACGTTGAACGACAGCGGCTTACCTGCCTTGGTCTGGAAGATGCCGTTGGCGCCCATCTTGAAACCAGCAGCGGTCAGGATCTGCTTGGCCTTGGTCGGGTTGTAGCTGTACTGACCTGCTGCCGAAGTGTCCTGCCACGTGCTGTAGGTCGGCGTCACAATGCCGGTCTGGTTGCCGGGCGGCTCGTAGCCGGACTCTCCTACCTGGGAGACCTTGGCCCTGTCGATCGCGTAGGCCATGGCCTGCCGCACGGCGACGTTCGACAGGATCGGGTCCTTCAGGTTGATGAAGAGGGAGACGTTCGCGATCGGCGGGAACCAGTAGTGATAGTTCGGGCTCTTGCTCGAGTAGAACTGCTTGATGCTGGGGATGTACTGCGAGCCCCATTGCGCCTGGCCGGTGGACAGGTAGGTGTTCGCGGGGTCGTTGCTGGTGAACGCCGGCTCGAGGACGGTGGCGATCTTCGGCTCGCCTGGCTGCCAGTAGTGCTTGTTCGCCAGGAAGGTGATCTGCTGCGGCTTGCACTTGACGGTGTAAGCGCCGGTGGCGACCGGACTGGGGTCGTTGAAGGTCACCGGGTTCGCGAGCGTCGACCAGATGTGCGCAGGCACAATCGGTACCTGGTCGGCGATGTAGTAGAAGTAGGGCACCGACGGCGCCTTGAACTGCATGACGACGTTGTTGCCCTGCTGCGTGACGCTGGACAGCACCGACCAGACGTTATTGCCGTCGAGGCCGGGGAACTTCTTCAGCAAGTTGAAGGTGAACGCCACGTCCGCGGCGGTCATCGGCTTGCCGTCGTTCCACTTCACGCCGCTGCGGATCGTGAACGTCAGGGTCTTGTTGCCATTGCTCCACGCATAGCTGCTTGCGAGCCAGGGGCTAACCTTCGCGTTCTCCAGCGAGTCGACGAACATCAGCGGCTCGTAGACGGGTCCGAAGTCGAGGTAGCTGACCGCTCCGTTGAATGGGTTGAATCCGCAGGTCCACAACGCCCCGCTCTCGTCGGAGATCGTGAGAGTGCCGCTGGGGCCTGAGCCTGACGATGGTGAGTTAGAGGAGGTCCCGCACGCAGCTGCTGCTGTCAGCAGGCCAGCAGCCCCGATCAGGACCCCGAGCGACTTAAGGCGTCTCATATTCTGCCTAGCCCTTCTAGGGAGAGTTCTGCCCGTCGGTCCCGGCCGGGTTGGCCGTGCCGCTCGAACAGGCGCCGGATGGTGAAGTGGCCAGAGGGGGTTCCACCGGGGAGTCTCCTTGCGGCCGCGAGGAGGCACTAACAGTACTGGTGACCTCTGTACTTTGGTGCCTTATATACCGATTTGATGATTCGGTGTTCCTGCCGTCGGCACCGAGCAGCGAGCCCGGTGCCAGCGCTGTGTGGCCGTCGCCCGCAACGTCGACGGCCATGGCAACCGCGCCGAGCAACGGCGCGTCGTGCGGGAAATGAGCGAGGACGAGCTCGGGCGGGTACGGCACGGCTTGCTGAAGCGCTTGCTCCAGCACCGGCCCGATCCGGTCCCACGATCGGACGATGCCGCCGCCTACGGAGATGCGTGCGGGGTCGATCAGTATGGCGAGGTTGACGACATGGAAGGCGAGTTCCCGGACGAACTCATTGACGAGCTGGTCCAGTTCGGGATCGGTCTGCGCAGCGGCGAAGACCTCGGCGGCCGTCAGCGGCCGCCCTGCGTCAGCGGCGCGCCGCTGCAACGCGAGTCCGCTCACCATGTCCTCGAGCAGGATCCTGCCTTCGGCCGCAAGACCGATGTCTTCTGGGTGGCGAAGGCTATAGCCGATCTCGCCGGCCGCGCCGCGATGGCCAGCCAGCACCCGGCCTCCGCTCACCACTGCCGCGGCTAGACCGGTTCCGAGGTTGAGGTAGACCGCCGGGTCATAACCGGCCAGTGAGCCCCACCTGGCCTCGGCCCGCGCCGCTGCTTTGGCATCCGTCGCCATCCGGATCCGGGCACCAGGAAATGCGGCCCGCAGGTTGCGGCCAAGCGGCATTGAGCTCCAGCCCGTGATGGCCGGGGCGAGCTCGACCTTGTCCTCATAGGGGATCCCGAATGTTGCCACCCCCACCGCAGCCAGCGGCGCGCCAGCTGCGGCTGCGTGCAGGAGCTCGCGAGCTCCGGCGACGCCATGCTCGAAACTCGCACCGGCGCCCAGTTCGCCGAGGCTGTCTATGACAACGGAGGCAAGCTTGTTGCCCGCCAGATCGCATACCGCTGCCGCGATCTTGGTGCCGCCGAAATCAAGCCCCAGCACAACGGGGGGATGGCTCATCCAGGTCTTCCATGAAGGTCGGGGGGTGGGTCATTCCCGAAAGTTAGTTAGGACAGTATCCTAACTAAGTAGCGGCCACAAGGGTCGCCGGCAGCGAAGTGCCTGAAATCGGCGCTCACGGCCGGAACTGCAGGTCAGCGCCGGGGTGCGGACGGCTAGTTCGTCCCCTGGTGCCGCTCTCGCAAGGAGCGTAGGTAGCGCGCGCCAGCGAGGGCTCGATGCGGAAGGATGTACGCGTGACCGTCAGTACGACCGCTCCGGCCACACAGCCCGCGGGAGACGATTCCGCGGCTTCGGCTGTATTCCCGGATGATGTGGCCGCCACGGCCGACGCCGCCGACACGGCCGGCCCAGCCGACTCCGCCCCGGGCGCAGTGAGCGGCACCGGCCAGGATGTAGCTGGCCCCGGCCAGGATGTGGCTGGCGGGCTGGCGGGTGGTCAGGCCCGGTCACTGCAGGCGGCGCGACCGCAGCTCCTCCGGACGCTGAACGAGCAGTTGCTGCTGCAGCACATCCGCCAGCTCGGGCGATGCTCGCGGGCAGAGCTAGCCTGACTGTCAGGCTTGTCTAAGCCGACGGTGTCGCTCGCGCTCGCCAACGTTGGTCGTTCCGGCCTGGTGCGCGAGGCGGGTCAGCGGACCGGGGTGCCGGGCCGGTCAGCCGTGCTCTACGAGATCCGCCCCGATGCGGGTTACGTCCTCGGGCTGGATATCGGCCGCGAGTATCTGCGCGGGGCGCTAGCCGACCTGACCGGCAGGGTGGTTGCCCGATCGTCGCTACGTAGCAAGACCGCCAGCGTCAGCGCACGAGTTGTCGACCTGATCAACCTCGCCGATGAGATCTGCGGGTCGGCTGGCCTGGCGCGCGCTGACGTGACACAGACGGTGATCGGAAGTCCCGGCGTCTACGACTCGCGGCGCAATGCGATCGCCCTTGCGGGCGGCCTGGCTGGACTGAGCAAGCCCGCCGTGCTGAAGGAGTTGCGCGCCGCGTTCGGGCCGCAACTCGTCTTGGAGAACGACGCGGATGCCGCATCGCTGGCCGAGCGCGAACATGGGCACGGCCGAGAGGTGGCCACGTTCGCGTTCGTCTGGGTCGGCACCGGCGTCGGCATGGGCCTGGTGATCGACGGACGTTTGCACCGGGGCGTGCACGGCGTAGCCGGAGAGATCGCATTCATGCCGCTGACCTCGGGTCAGGGCGCGGACCCCAAGGACGCGAGGCGCCGTGGGATGCTGGAGGCCGCGGGGTCGGCCGCCGCCGTCGTCCGGGCGGCACGACGCAGTGGAATGCGAGGACCGCTGTCAGCCCGGCGGGTATTCGAGGCCGCGGCGGCGGGAGATGAGCGGGCTGCGGCTGTCGTGGCGGGCGAGGCGGAGCTAGTCGCCAGGGCCGTATGCGCGATCGTCACCGTTGTGGATCCCCAGCTTGTCGTACTCGGCGGCGGCATCGGCCAGGCTCCGGGTTTCGCTGATGCGGTGTCACACGAGCTTCGCCGGCTGGCTCCGGTGATGCCAGAAGTGCGGGTCAGTGCGCTCGGCACCGATGCGGTGGTCGATGGCTGCCTGGCTTCTGGTGCGGACCTCGCCTGGCAGCGGCTGACTGCCTTGATGTCTTCCTCGTTGCCGGCCGACGGCAGCGCGGCTATCGCAGAGCTACAACCTGCCCGGTAGTCGCGTTGACACCTCGCAGCCTGGGCGGTGGAGTTAGCCGTGGTAACGGCTACAGTCCTCTGGTGACCGAAGCGGATGACGCCAGCCTGAGCCTGCCGTCACCCCGGATGCTGCGGTGGGAGATCTTCACCGTCTTCGGCCTTTCGCTCGGTGCGAGCGGCCTGAACGCACTGCTAAGCCTCGTCGGCTCGCTGCTAGCCAAGAAGTCGCTCAGCGCCCAGCAAGCGCTGCTCGTTGGGTCGCTGTCCACGAATAGCTGGCTCGACCTGGTCCTCCAGCTCGTCGGCATTGCCGAGGCGCTCATGCCGGTCGTGCTCGTCTTCTACCTGATGGCCAGGTCGGGCGAGCCGCCATCGGTGATGGGACTGGACACGAAGGAGCCAGGCCGCGACCTGGCCCGCGGCGTGGTCCTGGCGGCGGTCATTGGCGGAGCCGGGCTCGGCCTGTACCTGGCCGCATTCCACCTCGGTCTCAGCCTGAACGTCGTGCCCGAGTCATTGCCTGCCGTGTGGTGGCGCATCCCGGTATTGCTGCTGAGTGCGGCGCACGACGGAATCCTGGAAGAAATCCTGGTCATCGGCTATCTGCTCCGCCGTCTTGATCAGCTCGGCTGGACACCGTGGAAGGCCATCATCGCGGCTGCTGTGCTGCGCGGGTCCTATCACTTGTATCAGGGCTTCGGTGCGTTCTTGGGGAACGCGGTGATGGGACTGATCTTCGGCTACCTGTACCGGCGGTGGGGCCGGGTGACGCCGCTGATCATCGCGCACACGCTGATCGACGCCGTGACGTTCGTGGGTTACGCCGCGCTGCACGGCAAGGTCTCCTGGCTGCCCTAGCGCTTGGCTACACCGGCAGCCCGGCAACCGATGTATTAACGGCCGAGAGCCGCCAGCACGGCAGCCGCCGGGAGCCGGCCGAGTGCAGCGCCAGGCAGCGTGAGCTTGGACCGGCGCACGCCGCTGCCGATCACCACCATCGGCGTGGCAGCCACCACCTCGTCGACGAATATCGGCCAGTCAGCCGGAAGCCCAATCGGCGTAATGCCGCCGTACTCCATCCCGGTCAGTTCAACTGCCACATCCATTGCGGCAAACGACGCCTTGCGCACATCCAGCTCGCGTTTCACCAGGCCGTTCACGTCTGCGCGGGTGGTGGCCAGCACCATGCACGCGGCCATCCGGGTCTGACCCTCGCGGCGGCCTGCCACCACCACGCAGTTGGCCGACTCGGTCAGCTCGACGCGGTACTTCTCGCAGAACGCCGCGGTGTCGGCCAGCGCGGGGTCGATCTCTGCGACCCCGACGTGGTCTGCCGGGATTACGTCGGCGAGTTCCTTCAGGGCAGCGGCCACTGGGTCGGCTAGGAGGTCGGGGCGCTCAAGCGCGGGTACCGCGGTCAGGTTGCCGATACGCATCGTCACCCGCCGCAGTTTAGGGCCCGGCGGACGGGCGCCCGGCCGCCGGGCAGTCTGCGCTAGCTTCCGAGGGTTCCGAGCGTGACTTGGATCGACTGCGGCGAGCCGTTGCGCTGCACGTGGAGCGTCGCCCTGTCACCTGGCTTCATCGTGGCCAGTACTCCCTCCAGGTCCGCGAGCGTCGGGGTTGCCTGGCTGTTGAGGCCGACGATGATGTCGCCGGGCTTGACGCCTGCCGTTGCGGCCGGCCCGCCGCCCGCCACACCCACCACCGCTACGCCGACCCCTTGCCCCTCGCCGTTGGCTGAGGTCTGCGCCGTGATGCCGAGCGATGCGCGGTCAGAAGCAGTGACCTTGCCGGACCGAATGAGCTGCCCGGCGATGTTGCGCACCGTGTCGCTCGGGATGGCAAAGCCGATACCTGGAGCGGCGCCGGCATCCGGCAGCTTGGCGGCCAGGGTCGGGATGCCGATCACCTGGTCTTGCAAGTTGACCAGGGCACCACCGCTGTTGCCTGGGTTTATGGCCGCGCTCGTCTGGATGGCTGAATTAATCAGGGCTGCGCCGCCCGTTTCGCTGGACGTCACCGTCCGGCCAGTCGCCGAGATGATCCCCTGGGTGACGCTGTCGGTAAGACCGAGCGGATTGCCCATCGCCAGCACGATTTCGCCGATCGAGGCCCGCTCGGAGTTGCCGAATGTGGCGGGCTTCAGGTCGGCCGCATCCTTAGTGACCCTGACTACCGCCAGATCGTCCGGATCGAACGTTCCGATCACATCGGCCTTGATCATCCCCTTGCCGCTCGCCGGCAGCACTTCTACCTTCTTGGCAGTGCCCACGACGTGTGCATTCGTCACGATGTCGCCCTTGGAGTCGTAGACCACGCCTGAGCCGGTCGAGTCCCCCGCGATGATCTGGACGACCGAAGGGAGCACATGGCGGACAACGGACTCGTAACTGTCCTGCAAGGGGACAGTCGACTTTCCGGAAGTGGAGTTGCTGCCCGCACTACTGCCAGAACTGCTCGAGCATGCGACTGCAGTTACGGTGAGCAAACCGGCGAATACGGCCAGCAGCCATGCGCGCGCGCGTGTGGTTGCTGACGAATCCATCGCTAATTTCCCCCCGTGCCGAATCCGCCGACGCCTCTATTCTGTCCAGCATGTCGCTGACTGAATCCCTGGCCGAAACCATCGGGCGCACCGACATCGACGTCGCGGGCGCCACCGTAGCTCGGCTCGCCGACGCACTCACAGGGGGTGCGCTAACCGCCGCAGACCTCACCGCGTTCTACCGCGCACGGATCGAGCGGCTGAATCCGGATCTTCTGGCCGTGATTACCGTCAGCCAGGCGGCGGGCGCCGAGGCGGCGGCCAGTGACGAACGACGCCGGCGCGGGGCAGCCCGCGGACGACTGGATGGCATCCCTGTGCTGGTCAAGGACAATGTGTCCACGGAGGGCATGCCAGCCACGGCTGGCTCGCCAGCTCTCAAGCACGCGGCTAATGGCGATGCCTTCCTCGTGGCAAGGCTGCGGCAAGCGGGGGCAGTGATCATCGGCAAGGCGAACTTGTCTGAGTGGGCGAACTTCCGGTCCAGGCCGTCGAGTAGCGGCCTGAGCGCCCTCGGCGGGCAAGCCATTAACCCGCACGGACCTGGCCGGAGCCCGTCAGGTTCCAGCTCGGGTTCAGCTGTCGCGGTGGCCGCAGGCATGGCGCCGCTGGCAGTCGGGTCAGAGACTGACGGCTCGATCGTGTCACCGGCCAGCGTGTGCGGGGTCGTCGGCATCAAGCCGACCCTCGGACTTATTAGTCGCGGCGGTGTTGTGCCGATCTCGGCCGCGCAAGACACGGCCGGGCCGATGACCCGCTCAGTGGCGGATGCCGCGGTACTGCTAACCGCCCTCGCCGGGCCTGACGATGACGATCCTGCCACGGCCCGTGCGGCGACTGAGGCGTGCGATTACACAGCCTTTCTCGAGGCGGGAGCGCTCGAGGGCGCCAGGCTTGGCATCTGGCGAGAAGGGTCGCAGCGCGCGGACGCCAAGACGGCTGCCGTGCTCGAGGGAGCGATCGCGCGCCTTCGTGGCGCGGGAGCACAGCTGGTGGACCCGATCCAGCTCACGGAGTCCGACAAGATCAACGAACCAGAGTTCGCCGCGCTCACGCATGAGTTCAAGCACGATATAAACGCCTACCTGGCGGGAGTGGGCGGCGATCATCCCGCCGACCTGGCCGGGCTCATAGCCTTTAACGACAGAAAC
>Ga0126371_10006730_pt1 | contig 10252 bp, 11 predicted proteins | sample PanSoiMetaPlot_4_FD_110145 | JGI IMG/M metagenome (GOLD analysis project Ga0126371, IMG submission 110145) | Tropical forest soil microbial communities from Panama - MetaG Plot_4 | ecosystem: Environmental > Terrestrial > Soil > Tropical forest > Bulk soil | place: Panama | collected 2016-02-17
GCAGATACCTGACCTAGAGCGGGCCATCGCCCAAGAAGAAAATGCCATCAGCATTCTGATGGGTGACTATCCACACGATGTTTCCCGCGGGCTCCCTCTGGTCGAGCAGAGTCTTCCGCCCGAAGTTCCCCCCGGCCTTCCATCTTCGATTATCGAGCGCCGCCCTGATATTCGCGACGCCGAACAAATCCTGGTCGCGTCGAATGCGGAGATTGGAGTCGCTAAAGCACAGTTCTTTCCCCAAATCGCTTTGACCGGGTCGGGTGGTGGCTCTTTCGGGCGAAGCAGCGCTTTCTCGAGCCTTATGGCTTCCCAGGCCGGGATCTGGTCTTATGGTGCGCAGGTCAGCCAGCCGATCTTCACAGGCGGAGCCCTTCGTGGAAATCTGCGACTCGCCAAGTCCGAGAATCAACAAGCTCTCATCGTCTACCGACAAGCGATCCAGCGTGCTTTCGGCGAGGTTTCCGACGCGCTGATCGGGTACGAAAAGCTCCACGAAGTGCGAGTTCGCCAGCAGGAGTCTGTTTCCGACCTGGAGGAAACGGTCCGAATCTCTACTCTTCGCTACAGGGGTGGAACCACGACCTACCTCGAAGTGTTGGATGGACAACGGTCGCTCTACGGGGCTCAATTAACGCTCGCGTCCGCCCGCGGCGACGAATACAGGAGCCTTGTGCAACTCTATAAGGCGCTCGGCGGGGGCTGGCAGCAATAGGAGAAACTCGTGGGCGATGCCGTCAAGTTATCCCTCCTGACGTTGACTGCTCTCTTCCCATTTTGTGGGTGCGCACGTACTCATTTTTTTTGGCGTTTCGCTCCCGGTGGTGCAGGTTGGGGGAGGTCTGATAGTTGTAGCGATGGGATTTGGGTGTCCTGCTGAAAAAATGAAGCCCTGACCAAAGGTGATCAAGTGAAGATCCCGAGTGAGACGTCACTCGATTTCACTTTGGAACAGAGCGTAACCCGTTCTGAGGTGAATAAGTCTTCAATGGCAGTCCTAGCCAAGCACCCATCCGTTGGGCAACTGATTCTGCGGTTCGCGACAGTCTTGACCCTGTGTATGGTCCCCTACATGCTCGCTATAAGTTCGCGGTTGCCTTGCGCCGGAGGTTGCGCAGTCATTTGAGCAAGTTGTTGATGTCCCAGTCCTTCGATGAAACCCTTGAGTAATTGCTTGTCCGTCATTTTATTGATCTGTATTGACTCACGGGCGAGGGAGACCGCCAGACCGGCGGCAAATGCCTTCAGTTCATGTCGGGCGCGCAGCCCCGCCCTATCGATCTCGGATTGTGAATATTCCATGATGCGGCGAATATCTTGGGCCGTTCTCACACTCAACGCCTGTACTTCGTAGTTCATTTCTGATTCCGCGAGAGCTTGCATTGCTGCGATCTCGGAATCGAGCTTTGCCCATCGCTTTTCTGCTTCCGCCAGCCTTTTCGCAGCGTCTTCAGCGAGTCGCTGTGCCTCATCCATCGCCCGTCGGATCGATCTCGAACGTGTTTGCAAAGCCTCTTTCACTAAAGGCCCGCCCTTACAAAAGATCAACACCATCAACAACAAGAAGTTGAAGTCCCAGCACAAATGGAAAATCGTGTTGGCTGAGAGTCCGGTTGAGTGCGCTAATTGACGCAGGGAAGAAGAGAGTTTCAAGTCGGCATATTCGTCTTGAGAAGAATCCTTCGACGGACCTGCCGACATCATCGAAGGTGCGCCCTGCCATGCTTTAGAATCTCGCGTGTCCACGGTTCTATGCGCACTCGCTGAAATGGTCACTCCATTGAACATTGCGAGCATGAGAACGAGCTGAAGTTTGCCCCCAGGATAAGCAAACAAAAGCAAGATCGGCATCTTGCACTCCCATACATTTATTGAAGCTCCCCTCACTGATCCTGTCGGCACGACTAGCCCAAATACGAGCAGCAACTGCAGGGCCGAAATAGCGCGATGTGTCAGCCTGGAGTTTGTGGTTACTCCAACAACATGTTCACTCGGGTATCCGCTAACTGAAGCGACGTAAAGGGCAGGTCTTAAAGACCGCGATCTTACGGTATCTTACAGAGATCTGGATCTGCATCAGTTGAAATGTCACGACGTCTGGTAGCTTGCATCGGTGAGGGGCTCGGCACAGAAGTGATGGTATGAGGACATCACAGTCGGCCTGCATTGCACTCTGGCATTAGCACTTGACAGTTTTTCGACAACTCAACCCTACCACTCCCAACCTTTTCGAACCAGATCTCCGTACTTCCTAAGGATTAGAAAGACGACCTGCATCCGTTTTGCCATGTTAGTTGCCTTATCCAAGACTGCGAACATGCTTTATCGATTCAGACAGGAGGGTGACAAGAATCTTCAGGCTGAACGCGATGTGGTCATCGTTGATCTGCGACGTCAACTCAGTTGACAACTCTTGTGCATCGGGGATGGAACGTCAGTTTCACAAGAGGCGCATCCTCTAGTCACCGCGATTTTCACGGCCATACTTCTCTGAACATCAGCCGTTGCACAAGAGCAACAGGGTGGATATCGCGAATACACGTATTGGTTCGGCGGAGTTTTCAAAACTAACGCGTTTTCGAGCACCATAGAGGCGAGCAATTATCAGCTCGAGAGCCGTTACGAACGCCCTATCTATTTCGGGCCACCCCTTCGCCGTGCGATGGGGTTTCGATGCAGCCCCCGTGACACTCGGCGGTGACCGGTACACCAGTACCGGCCGACGAGCGTATTCGCACGGCGCTGGCGGCAGCGCGATCTATCTTTGGTCGGCTGGACGGTTCTTTTTCTACATCGCCGGCATCGGCCACTCCCTCCAGAAATGTTCCGCTTGGCGGATTGTTCGACGAAATGGACGCCACGCTCGCGCGCAACATTTGCCTCTTGCTCGTCGTTTGTCACTTGCTAAACACCCGCCGCAATTCTGGTGCTCCCTTGCTTAATCCTTTCAGCACTTTCCGGATGGCGAGGCGGCTGCATTGTTATCTTCCGTCGGTGTTCGACAAATAGGACTTGAAGGAAATTGAGGAGTAAATGGCTCAGCCACGAATTGTGATAGTGGGCGGCGGGTTTGGCGGGCTGGCCGCCGCCAAGGCTCTCAGGAATGCGCCCGCGGAAATCACCCTGATCGATCGCACCAATCACCACTTATTTCAGCCCCTGCTCTACCAGGTGGCGACTTCGGCTTTATCCCCCAATCAAATTGGCTTTCCTATCCGGGGAATTTTCAAGAACCAGAAGAATGCCACCGTGATCCTTGGTGAGGTCACAGGAGTGGACAAGGATAAGAAATGTGTCTTGGTAAGCGACGCGGACAGGCTGGACGTGCCCCTGACCTACGATTACCTGATCCTCGCCACGGGCGCCACTCACAGTTACTTCGGCCGGAACGAATTTGGAAGGTTCGCGCCTGGAATAAAAAACCTTGCCGACGCGGTAGCAGCTCGCAACAAGATCCTGCAAGCGTTCGAACTCGCCGAGGCTGAAGAAAACCCCAGCCGCCATCGGGATCTTTTGACCTTTGTTCTAGTAGGTGCAGGTCCTACTGGCGTCGAGATGGCCGGGGCCTTGGCCGTGCTAGTCAAAACGACGCTGAAGTCAGACTTTCGTCGCATCGATCCTGCCTCAGCTCGAATTGTGCTCGTCGATATGTCGCGGCGAGTTCTCGGGCCTTTTTCAGAGCACCTCTCTCAGGCCGCGAAGCAACGGCTCGAGAATCTGGGCGTCGAAGTCCGCCTCGGGCACGGCGTGGATCAGATCGATGCGGATGGCGTGGTGGTCGCAGGTGAGCGCATTGCAAGCAAGACCGTGATCTGGACCGCCGGTGTCGCGCCCTCTCCCGCCGGTAAGTGGCTGAAGGTAGAAACAGACCGCGCCGGGAGGGTGCGCATTCAAAGAGATCTGACTGTACCCGGACATCCTGAAATCTTTGTGATTGGCGATACCGCGGCGTTTGAGCAAGACGGCAAACCCCTTGCCGGCGTGGCGCAGGTGGCTATGCAGCAAGGACGGTATGCAGGAAAACTCATTCGAAGCCGCATAACCGGGAGCAAGCAGCCGGCTCCGTTTCGCTACTTCGACAAGGGCACCATGGCTGTCGTGGGCAAGGGTTTTGCGGTGCTACAAAGCGGCAAGATCCAAACCAGCGGCCTGGGGGCGTGGCTGGTTTGGGCTTTCGTTCATCTCCAGTTCCTCGCCACATCCGGCCTTCGCCTGAGCGTGCTCCTGCAATGGATTTGGACGTTTGTAACGGGCCAAAGGGGCTCCCGACTCATCGTGAACTATCACGCTTCCACACTTGTAAGCAAGCCAGTAGGCGAGGCTGCCAGAGGGGCAGCCTGACATAAGGAAGACACGAGCGGGTCGGGCCCATGCAGCGCGTCCCTGCGGGTCATGCCGCTCCCCGGCCTCTTTCTTTTTTGTGAAAACTCTTTCGATGGCGAGCACCCCGAATCAAACCACCGGTTAATATGGATCACGGGCGTGGGCATCCCCACTGGAAGTCACGCGTTCCCGGCTCGGTGGCCGCTGTGTTATTCCATTTGAGCACGGTAAAGTTCAATATCGCTGCATCGGATGACGAACAAGTGGCTCGGGCTGCTGGTGACCTCTGTATGCAGAAATAGGTCTAAACGGCTGTTTCCGAACGAGACATAAGCAATTTCAATGGGCGGCTCGACCTCGATCACAGAAGGCTCCCCTTGACCGAAAGGCAGTGCATCCGCTCTTGGCAATGGCAGGTCTCCTTCGATGTACTAACAATGACTGCAAATGCCGGCTCAGCCTGGATCGCGCCCGATGCAATCTCGCCTTCACTGTTCCCACCGGTACTCCTAAGATTCGTGCAACCTCCTTCGCGGACAGCTCCTGCACATGGAACATATGCAGAACTTCGCTGTAGAGAGGCCCCAATCTCTCAAGCGCCTTAGCCAGAAGGACGCGAGCCTCTTTGACCGAGCATTCCTGCTCCGGATTCGGCCGCGCCTCGACCACCTGGAATCCGGCAGCGGTATCGCGCTCAACCATCTCGTCGAGCGATGTCTCGGTCCTTCGTCGACTCAAACGCAATCTCATGAACGCCGCGTTCAGAGCGATCCGAGTGAGCCACGAGGAGAATCGTGAACGTCCTTGGAAGCTGTCTAAATGCCGTAGAGCCTCAAGAAAGGCAGTTTGAACGGCATCTTCGGCATCTTCCCTATTGCGGAGAATCCGTTGAGTGAGCCTAAGGATGCCAGCCCGGTGAGGCATCACAAGACTCGCAAATGCCGCTGCATCGCCGGCCCGGGCGCACGCCAACAGATGCTCTTCCTCGTTGGTCATTAAAGAAGATCGAACTTGTCCTAGTCGGGGCGCAGGAATCTCGTGCTCGAGGATCTGATAACCCGCTCCGGGCTCATAAACCTGTCCCACCTTTCTTGTTCCTGGCGCGGTTGCTATTAGTGACATACATCCTCCTGAGAATTCGTACGCGCAATTGGTCAGGCGCAACGAGCAGCATCAGACCAGAAAGCTCGAATCGAAACAATTAGACGATGGTATTGACAGTACTTTTGTAGGGGGTCGTCGCCCCTCAATTTCATGCGGGCCCCGTTGGGCCGAAGAGTTGATCGTCCCCCTTCGTCCGGGATTCCAGTTGAGAGTCCTCACAATATTCGCCATCGGCGAGGCAACTCGCAAAAAGGTGTATCAGCCAACGACGACGCTTCTCGTGCTTTGACCCAAAGTCTCAGAGCAACCCTCTGCCCAATTGCAAACAGCGCAAGCCCACTGTAATGCCGATCGACACCTCGAAAAATCGGTGAAGCGCGACTAACCGGGCACTCGTAGATCGAGGCACGAGCATCACATCACGAGAGTAATGCTTGCGTATCGAAACGAACTTCTCTCCACACGAAGAACAACGCACAGAGACCCGATGAAGACAACCGCCGCGGCGAATGCCCACACACTTCCGTGGACGTAAGCATCGGTTGCTGCCCCGACGGTTGCGCCCACTGCTGTTCCTGCGACGTATTGGACCGCAACAGGCAGTGCGGCGCTGAGTGTAAGCTGCATGACGATTAGCGTGGACATCGGCGCCCAGTAGGCTTCGGGTAAGAGGAACAGAGCGGCAACCAGCTAAGACACCAACGAAGCAATCGCAGCAAGGCACACATGTGCTATCGAGAGTCGATTTTCCTTGGCAATGATCCAGCGAAGCTGCCCGTTGGTTCCACGATCGCGGAACATGGTCCTCCAGATCCTACTTTCGAAGAACGATCATCGACCCAAAAGTTCTGAAGGAAGGCGGGCTCCAAGGACATTGGGGTTTACGAGGCATTCGCGAACGGGCCGCGCGATTGGCGCCCAACTGGATTTCTGGAGCGAGGTGGATGGCGGCACTGTGGTTCAGCTGACGGTTCCCGCCTCCACCGCGTACGAAGGTGTGCGTGAGCGCAAAGCCAATATGGCTTCCTGGGACAAGATCGGATGGAATTCAACACATCCATCCTTAAGCAAGAGAGCCCGGCTAAGCAGAAAGTGGGTATTTGGGATAACTCAGGGGCGAGCTTTCGCGTCACATAGCAAGGGTCAGGACATCTTTTAAGCGTGGGGCAGTGCTCAGTGTCTAGGGTTGTGCGATGTTCCAAGCCGTTGCTGGCTGCCCGTTTTGATTTGTTTGTTTTCAGCCGTAGGGCCGGCAGAGGCGGGCTTAGTGATCGCGTTTGCGGGTGTCCCGACCGCCTTTGTCACGAACGTCATATCGTTTTGTGGCGTTATTTTCGTGGTCGCCAGATGGAAAAGACCAATTCGAAGGTCTACGCCCGCCAGAAACATTGACCGGAGCCACCATCGCCGCGATTTACTACGTCCGCAATTCCCCTGTGATACTGACGCTCTTAGTTCGGACGGGTATCATTCTGTTCTTTTCCAGTTCGCTGTTTGCGTTGCTGCCTTCTGTGGCAAAAAGCATGGATGAGAGGGATATGGCTGTTGCTGGGGTGCTTTGGGGCAGGTGCAATCGGCGGTGCATTGCTGATGCCAAGGCTACGTGCCTGGTTCTCGACAGAAATGATTGTCACGGCAGGAGTAAATTATCTAGGGTGCCGACATCGTGATGATTACTCGGTTGCACCGGTTGAGCACTCTTGCACCCGTCATTCTCGTCAGAGGCGCGGCATGGGTCCTCCTTATCTCTCTTAATTACCGCCTTGGTGCAGAGCCTCGCTCCAGATTGGGTGCGGGCGCGAGTGTTGGCGTTTTTCACGCTTGTCTACATGGGAAGTTTTGCCTTGGGAAGTGCTCCCTGAGGCGGGGTCGCCGAGCATCGCAGTGTTCGGTTGGCTCTGTTCTATTCTGGAGTTGGGACGGTCGGCAGCGCCACGCTTGCCGTGTTCGCCAGGCTTCCGGATTCCACCGCAGATCTCAGTCCTTGGAATCACTGGCGCATGCCGGTCCTCGTCAAAGAGGTTAGCGGTGAGCCTCTTGGTGGCCCAGTGTTGGTCACGATCGAATGCAACCTCATTGCAAAGCGGGAGTCAAAGTTCTCGAAAGCGATGCGTCAATACGCCCGCGTTCGACGTCGTGATGGCGCGTATCAATGGGGCGTTTAGTCGCGATATCGAGGTTGCTCGTCGGTTTGTAAAGATATTCTTGGTCCATGCATGGGCAGAACATCTAGGTCAACACGAGCGGCAGACAAAAGGCGGATCGTGAGTTGCAGCAACGGGTCTACAGCTGCGTAATCGGCGAGCCAAAAGTGCGACATCTTCTTTACGCAGATTCCGCGAAACTGTAGCCCCAAGCCCAGATGGCGCTGAGCCACCCAAAAGTGGTGATTTAGTGCATCATCATACGAGTATGTGAGGTTCTGTCGATCGACGGCGGACGAACCCGGGAGATATTGGCAGATGGCCTTTCACCCTATTGAGAACTACGGCGTAATCGGAAACATGCAGTCGATTGCCTTGGTGGGAATGAATGGTTCGATCGATTTCCTCTGCTACCCGAATTTCGACTCCCCGACCGTATTTGCTGCCTTACTTGATGACGAGAAGGGAGGACGGTTCGAGATTCGGCCACAGCTGTCGAACATGCGCGTGCGCCAGCTGTATCTGCCGGAGACAAATATTCTGATTACGCGATTTCTTGCCGAAGAAGGTGTGGCTGAGCTGACGGACTATATGCCGATAGAACCAGACGGAGAGCAGCCGAACGAGATCGTGCGAACCGTTGCGGTCATCCGAGGCGATGTACATTTCAAAATGCGTTGCCAGCCCCGCTTCAATTACGCAGCGGGGAGTCATGAACTCCATATGTCAGAGCGCTGCGCAACGTTCCGTCCGGCAGAAAGTATCTGTCCGCCGGTCTCGCTCTATGCCACTGTCGCACTGGAACAACAATCGCATGACATTACGTCAGCATTCACATTAAAAGCAGGTGAAAGAGCCAACTTTATCTTTGGCACTCCGCGGACCAAGGGACAGCCACCCGAAATGGACAGGCTGGGACAACGATTTTTTGATACCGCCCACTTCTGGAAAACATGGATCTCACAATCAAATTACAAAGGCCGTTGGCGGGAAATGGTCCAGCGCTCTGCTTTGCTACTGAAATTGCTGATCAGCCGTAACCATGGCTCGATCATCGCTGCCCCGACGTTCTCTTTGCCGGAGCACATAGGGGGAGTCCGAAATTGGGACTACCGTTTCACATGGCTGAGAGACGCTGCCTTCACTTTGTACGCTCTCATCCGTTTAGGGTTCGTGGAGGAGGCAGAAGCTTTCATCGAATGGTTGAAAGATCGATTGAGCAACGACGCCCAGCGGGGCCCGCTCCAGGTAATGTACGGTCTAGACGGCCGGCAGCAACTCGATGAGATTTCGCTGGATTACCTTTGCGGCTACGAGAACTCGCGTCCAATACGGATTGGCAACGCAGCCTATCAGCAACTGCAACTGGACATCTACGGCGAGTTTATGGATGCGATGTATCTATCCAATAAGTATGGCCACGCCGCATCGCATCGCGGTTGGCAGAATGTTCAGCGCATTCTGGATTGGCTCGGAAAAAACTGGCAACGACCGGATGAAGGGATCTGGGAGGTTCGGGGCGGGCCCCGAGAATTCCTCCACTCGCGCGTCATGTGCTGGGTTGCGTTCGACCGGGCATTGCGGTTGGCGCTCAAACGCTCACTTCCAGGGCCACTTGGTGTTTGGCAACGGACAAGAGACGAAATCCGAAACGACATCTTTACAAACTTCTGGGATGAGGACCTGCAGTCGTTCGTCCAAACCAAGGGCACGAAAGATCTGGATGCGTCCGCCCTGCTTATGCCCATGATGAGGTTCATCAGCCCGGTAGATCCCATGTGGCTGTCAACCATGAAAGCAATCGAAGAACGGTTGATCGAAGATACACTCGTGCGCCGATACGAAGTGGAACGGACGCATGTCGATGGTCTCCCAGGGGCAGATGGCAGTTTCACCGCGTGCTCGTTCTGGTATGTGGAATGCCTTGCGCGTGCCGGCGAATTGGAGAAGGCGCAATTATTGTTTGAAAAGCTGTTGGGATATGCCAATCATCTTGGCCTCTACTCAGAGGAATTGGGCCGCGACGGAAGGCATCTCGGCAATTTTCCGCAAGCGTTCACACACCTGGCACTAATCAGCGCAGCAACGTATCTAGACCGCGCTTTATCCGGCACAAAGGACGTGTGGCGTTGATAATGCGTTCGGGTGGGTCACCAGAGGCGAGAGCGCAATTTAGTATTGAGAGATCACGCGGTGGACCTGGTGGCCACTTCAGCGGCGCCCTGCAACTCAGCATGGATGCGGTTAGTGGGATCAGCCCCTCCACCAACGTGGGGCGAGTCAGCACGTCGTCCCGCAGCGAGGAGTGATCCTCACACATCCGCAGAACAAAGGGCGGAGTTGCCCGATTTGAGTCTATTTCCCTTCATTTGTTACACCCACTAACTAGCCAAGGGCTACGCCCTTGATATCCCATTCCTGAGTGCGATGGCTGTATAGCTGAATAGCTACATGGCGGGTCAGGGGTATCTTGTGCTCGAGAAGCGTTCAGGAGTTAATCTCTCTGTTTCTCACGACAAGGAGATGGCTCATGAACGCGTTCTACGAGCACCACAAGAATCATATCCGATTCCATTACGCCTGCTTCGATGGCATGTTGCGCAACGGTTTGATTCAGCCGTTTCAGCAGCCCGAACGGGTTATTGGATTTTTTAACACCTACCGCCATCCGTTTCCGGTCA
>Ga0126371_10006731_pt1 | contig 10252 bp, 5 predicted proteins | sample PanSoiMetaPlot_4_FD_110145 | JGI IMG/M metagenome (GOLD analysis project Ga0126371, IMG submission 110145) | Tropical forest soil microbial communities from Panama - MetaG Plot_4 | ecosystem: Environmental > Terrestrial > Soil > Tropical forest > Bulk soil | place: Panama | collected 2016-02-17
AAGGAGCTCGAAAACGCGCTCAGGATGATCTGCCGTTCGCTGGCCGATGAGATCGTCGGCGGTGGAGAAGGAGTGAAGCACGTGGTTCGCCTCAGAATCGAGCAGGCTCATACGCGCGACGAGGCGCGACAGATTGCGCGCGCCATCGCCACCTCTTCCTTGGTCAAGACCGCCTGGGCCGGCGCCGATCCGAACTGGGGACGCATGCTGGCCGCGATTGGCTACTCCCCTGTAAAGATCGATCCGGCGCGTATCGGCATCTATCTGGGCAGCCAGCAAATCTGCCGCAATGGCGCCGCCTGCCCCTTCGACAAGAACGCGGCCCACCAATACATGTCACAACCGGTGTACGAAATTCGCTTCACGCTCGGCGCCGGCAAGCAGGCTTTGGATTTTCTCTCCTGCGATCTGACGGCAGAGTATGTGCACATCAACGCTGACTACTCAACCTAGCCTTCACATCAGGAGTCAGCCCCTGGGCCACCTATCGCATGCTTCGATCAGCACTCTCTGTGGTTGGTCATGGACAAGCGTGCGCCGCTGTTTGCCGCTTTACCTTCGCTTGCCCGAATGGGTATTTTAAAGAGAGATGCCCCGAACGCTGGCCGAATACGCGCAACTTCACTTCGCGCTGGGCGAGGAGCAGGCCTTCGTTCACCGCCGCGGCTTTCGCACCGTGCGGTGGAGTTATCGCCAGATAGGCGAATTGGCGTTCCGCTTCGCCCGCGAACTAGAGTACAGAAACGTTCGAAAAGGCGACCGCGTGATGCTATGGGGTGAAAACTGCGGGGAATGGGTTGCCGCATTTTTCGGATGCATGCTGCGTGGTGCCGTAGCTGTCCCGATGGACCGCATCGCGGCTTCGGACTTTGCCGAGCGTGTGGCCGGCGACGTGGACGCCAAGCTGGTCGTCTGCTCGCGATCGCTGGTTGAACATACCGGAGGGCGGCCATCGCTCGAACTGGAACTCCTCAGCGAAACCGTGAAAGGTCATTCTGCCGCACCCTACTCGGCGCCGCCCCTCACACGCGAGGACAATGCCCAGATCGTCTTCACCTCCGGCACCACCGCCGAGCCTCGTGGAGTGGTGCTTACCCACGGCAACATCCTGGCCAGTGTGGACCCCATCGAACGCGAGATTCCCAAGTACCGCGCATATGAGCGCGTCTTTCACCCGGTGCGCTTCCTGCACATGCTTCCGCTCAGCCACGTCTTCGGCCAGTTCATGGGCATGTTCGTTCCCCCGGTGCTCGCCGGCACAGTGCGGTTCCAGGACGATTTCAAGCCGAGTGACGTCATCGAGACTATCCAGCACGAACGGATTTCTGTTCTGGTCGCTGTGCCTCGCGTGGTCGAGTCATTCAAGAACAAACTGGAACTGGACCTGGGTCCGGCCAACACCAGGCCTTGGGACGCCGCCGAGAATGAGCGGTTCTTGAAGCGCGTGTGGCGGTTCCGACGAGTCCATCGCTACCTGGGGTGGAAATTCTGGGGCATCGTGTGCGGAGGCGCTGCACTGGACTCGGTCACAGAAGAATTCTTCAGACGCCTGGGCTACGCGATCGTCCAGGGCTACGGGTTGACTGAAACCAGCTCACTTATAAGCCTGAACCATCCCTTTAAGGTGGGGCGCAGGTCGATTGGCAAGGTGCTTCCGGGACGCGAGATGAAACTTGATCCCGCGAGCGGCGAAATCCTGGTGCGCGGTGCCAATGTCGCACGCCAATACTGGCAAGGCAAGGAATTGAAGCCGGTGGCCGGTGAAGAAGGCTGGTTCCGTACCGGCGACCTGGGCGAGGTAGACACCGAAGGCAATCTCTACTTTAAAGGGCGCAGCAAGAACGTGATTGTTACGCCGGCAGGGCTCAAGATATATCCCGAAGACCTGGAGCAGGCCCTTCGCAAGCAAACGCAAGTACGTGACTGCGTAGTCTTCGGCGCTGCCCGAGGCGGCAACGCCGAGGCTTGCGCGGCTCTTCTGCTGCGCGATGGAGCCTCGGCGAACGCCGTGGTGGCCCAGGCTAACCAGTCGCTGGCTGACTTTCAGAAAATCCGCTGCTGGTTCGTCTGGCCCGACGACGATTTCCCCCGTACCTCCACGCAAAAGCCCAAGATGGATGTGATCCTTGAGTTTGCCAAAACCCACCTGAACGGCACTTCTTCAGCTGCGGTGTCGAGCGCCACAGCATCGTCAGGGTCGCTTGAGGAGCTGATATCCGCGATCGCCAGCCACAAGAGGCCCCGATTTGCCGGGGCGCCTGCCGGGGCGGGCAATTTTGAAGGCGCGCACCTGGAAGACGATCTCAACCTGAGCTCGCTGGATCGCGTGGAGCTGATGGCGGCAATCGAGAACCGTTACCAGGTGGAGTTGAACGATCGGGAATTCTCTGAGGCCACAACCGTAGCAGATCTTGAAATGCTGCTGCGCAAATCGGAAACCCAACCCGCGCAGCCCCCTTATCCTTACGCGCGCTGGGCCCAGCGCTGGCCCGTCACCTGGATCCGAACCATCGTTTATCATCTGGTAACATTGCCTTACATCATGATCATGGCGCGTCCCCGGGTTTTCGGACGCGATAACCTCAAGGACTTCGAAGGCCCGGCGCTGATCGTCTCTAACCATATCGCACAAATCGATATCGGCTTCATCCTGGCAGCGCTTCCCTTCCCCCTGCGTCGTCGCGTGGCAGCGGCCATGCAGGGCGAGATGCTGCGCGATATGCGCTACCCGCCAAAGGACCGCCCTTTCCCGCGGAGATGGCTTGACCGGCTCGACTACGTATTGATCTCAGCTTTTTTCAACGTCTTCTCGCTGCCCCAGAAAGCGAAGTACCAGGAGAGCTTCCGTTTTGCTGGCGAACTGGCCGACAAGGGTCACAACGTGCTCATCTTTCCCGAAGGCCGTCGCACCGAAACAGGAGACATGGGCCCGTTTCGCAGCGGCATCGGGCTGCTGGCCACTCACCTCAATCTGCCGGTGATCCCAATGCGGATTGACGGCCTGTTTCCGCTCCGGGTCGCGAAAAAGCATTACGCGAAGCCGGGGACGATCCAGGTGCATATAGGCTCGCCGATCAAGTTCGAAACTACCGCCGACCCGGAAGAGATTGCCCACGAGTTGCATCGGAAGGTGGCGGAACTTTAGGAAAAGCCAAGGCACCAACGAAGACCATCCTCGCTGGGCTCGATCACCTCAGTCGAAATAATCGCACCCGAATGGCCGGCAAAAAAACGGTGCTCTGTTTACCAATCGAGAACCGGTCTCGAGCTCCCTTCGAGACGAGTCAAGAAGCGGCTGTTTATTTGGCCGAACTGTCGCTAGCCTTGATGCCTCCGTTATTGTTGGTTTCTTGAATTTCCTGGTATATGAGAGAGATTTCCTCGATTTCCTTGGAAGAGTTTCCCCCAGGCGTTCTTGTCTTCTGGATTCCAGCCACCCGCGCGTTGACGAGCTTGACGGTGCGGTACACCTGCTGTTTTCCAGCGTCGCTGCGGGTGAACTCGAGCACCACCAGCTTGAGCACCTCGTTGCCGATCGCCATCCTCTCGAGTCGCGGTGAAGCTGCATCTACTTCCTTGGTGATCTTGATAGGCGCATGCTGTCGCTTGCCCGAAGCCTTGCCGGTTCGAGAGTCGCGCGACGACTCCACACCCACGCTGGTCAAGCTTACCGATTCAACGGGAATCCTTTTGAGCGGCTGACCCTCCCCGGCGGTTTCGATGCTCATGTAGATGTTGTTAGTCGCGGAATAACCTGGCAACGTGTCGATCGTCAAAAGCACAAGGGCAAGCGCGAAAAAACGCAACGGCGAGATCAGACGCACGAATCTACCCTCCTTATCATTTCGAACGGGCTCGAACTCTCCAGGTGCGAGAGGCTGCATTCTATCCGCGACCTTGCCTGCGGGCAAGAGCACACATATTCCGAAGCGAGTGTTTTTTACCCACGCCCACTGTATATCGGCGCTTGGCCAGGACCGGGTGCGCGAGACGCCGGCGTGAGTTGAACTTAGTCTTGGCTTTCTTTCCGGGGTCTGCAAGGCGCAAAATTGTAGTCTCCTTTCGTCCGGGGACAAAGGGCGTGTAGCTACCATGTACTCGGCGGCACAACCGTTAGCGGAGCAATGACCTCATGACGATCCACACAGGCCGGCATTTTCTTCAGATTCCCGGTCCCACGAACGTGCCGGAGCGGGTCTTGCGTGCCATGGACCGCCCGGTCATCGACCATCGGGGACCGGAGTTCCAAAAGCTGGGATCGGAAGTCCTGGAAGCGCTTCGGCCGGTCTTTCGCACACGAGGCCCTGTGGTGATGTACCCGGCTTCGGGCTCTGGAGCGTGGGAAGCCGCACTTGTGAATACCCTCTCCTCAGGCGATCGCGTGCTGATGTTCGAGACTGGACATTTTTCGAACCTCTGGCGCCAAGTGGCCGAACGCCTGGGCTTGATGGTGGAGTACGTACCCGGCAATTGGCGGCGTGGCGTCTCACCGGAGACTGTGGAGGCGCGTCTCAGCGAAGACAAGGCCCATGCGATCAAAGCGGTAATGGTCATTCACAATGAGACCTCAACCGGAGTCACCAGCCGCATCCCCGAAATCCGAAGTGCCATCGACCGCACGCGACATCCTGCTTTGTTCATGGTGGACACCATCTCGTCGCTCGCCTCAATAGATTATCGCCACGACGATTGGGGAGTGGATGTAACTGTAGCCGCTTCTCAAAAAGGTCTAATGCTTCCGCCGGGTCTCAGCTTCAATGCGATATCCGACAAGGCGCTATCCGCCAACAAGACCGCCGACCTGCCGCGCTACTACTGGGATTGGCAGGAGATGCTCAAACCCAACCGCTCCGGTTTCTTCCCATACACGCCCGCCACCAACCTCTTGTGGGGATTGCACGAGGCGCTAATAATGCTGCAGGAAGAAGGACTGATCGACGTGTTCCGCCGCCATGACCGTCACGCTGAAGCCACCCGGGCAGCGGTCGGCGCCTGGGGTTTGGAAGTAGTGTGCGAGGAGCCGAGGGAATACTCGAGCTCGGTCACTGCGGTGTTCATGCCGCAAGGCTTCGATGCGGATCGCCTGCGCGCAACGATTCTTGAAAATTTCGATATGTCGTTGGGCGCTGGCCTGTCCAAACTGGCTGGGACTGTCTTCCGCATCGGCCACCTCGGACACTTCAACGACCTGATGCTGGCCGGGACCTTAAGCGGCGTGGAAATGGGGCTGGGCTTAGCCAAGATTCCTCACCAACCTGGAGGAGTCGTGGCGGCGCTGAAGAGCCTGCTCCAGAGACGTCAGGCCGCTCAGAAGCCAGACACCGAAAGCGTATTCTCGTAGGTTGTGAAGCTCGGCACGGAGGAACAGCACTATAGGCTTAACATGAGGAGCACAAGGACGGATCGGCTAGCCTGAGCGCCGATCTCGTGTTCACCTCCCGCCCGATTCATGCAGTGGATCGTACCGGGCACACTGGTTCACGTTTTCCACCAATAGCTCCAATTTTAACCAGTTCTTAATCTGACTGACACGACCTCTCAATGTCTAAAGACTTACTATCCCATGCTCTCAAACCATTTCGTCTGAGAGGCTAGCTCTCGCGACAGCTTTTATTTCCATTCAGTAACAAGCTGTGATCAGATGGGAGGGTTCAATCTGCGGACCGACCAAACGGCCACGATTTCGGCTTTTCGGCTCGTCTCAAGTTTTCCACACACTAGCCCCAAATTTAACCTGTTCTTAATCATATTGAAACGGCCTCTTAACGATTAACGACTTAACATCCCATCGTCTGAAACTACTTCTTCTTCTTTGTCTTTAAGTGGGTCCGTCTTCGCGATTACCCGCCACTTTCTGTCGGCACGCAGTGGCAAACGGGAGGGTTGAGCTATGCGCAGGTCGTTTTTAGTTGTCATAGTTATTGCATGTTTGTTCACTGTTGTTCAGATGGTGCCCGTCGCGGCGCAAGAGCGCAAGGGCACAATTACAGGCCATGTGGTGGACACAACCCGCGCCGTCGTGCAGGGAGCGCGTGTAGAGCTCGCGCCTGGTGGCCAGACGGCAGTCTCCGATAACCAGGGCGAGTTCACGATCTCTGGCGTTGCGCCCGGCCATTACACTCTCGCGGTTTCCGCCGTTGGCTTCGCGCGCTTCTCCAGCAACGATGTTGCGGTTTCCGGGGGAGGCGTTGTTAACGTGGATGCAACTCTCCAGGTAGAAAGCCGCACCGAGGTAATTGAGGTCCGAGCCGAGCGCGAGCACGGCGAGGTGGAAGCAATTAATCGCGAGCGCACCGCGGATAACATTCTTCAAGTATTGCCCGCCGAGGTCATCACCAGCCTTCCTAATGCCAACATAGCGGATTCGCTTGGACGTCTGCCCAGTGTGACGCTGGAACGTGACGAAGGCGAAGGCAAGTACGTCCAGATTCGCGGCACCGAGCCCCGACTGAGCAACGTGACTATTGACGGCATCAACGTTCCTTCGCCGGAAAGCGGCGTGCGCCAGATCAAGCTGGACGTGCTGGCTTCAGATCTTGTCGAATCTATTGAGATCAACAAGACCCTGCAGGCAAACCAGGATGGCGACGGCATTGGCGGATCGGTGAATCTCAGGACTAAGACGGCCGGGGATACTCCCACCGCTACTTTCTACGGATTGGGCGGGTATACCCCGATCATTGGCGGACGCTACGTGGACCAATTCGGAGGCACCCTCGGCCAACGCTTCGGCGACCGGAAGCAAATTGGAGTGCTGTTTGGCGGCACCTACGATTGGAACGGACGCGGCATCAACGACATCGAGCCGTCGCCCACCGTCAGCAGCGTTACACCGAAATACGACAGCATGGATCAGCGCGACTACAAGTACTACCGCACCCGCTGGGGATTTGCCGGGAGCTCGGATTACAAGCTCAGTGAGGGTTCCGACATCTACCTCCGTGGCTTGTATTCCACCTTCCGCAACTGGGGACATAAATGGGTTTACACGCTCAACAATGGCGACAATCCTCAAGCCAGTCAGGACTGGCGCCGTCCGGACTTTGCCATCGGCAGCCTGGTGTTGGGGGGCAGACACCTCTTTAATACGTCCTGGTTGAATTGGGACGCTTCAGTTGCGCGTTCCCGTGCGTTGGGCGGAAGCGGCGGCGCCAGCTATACGTGGGCCGGCCCGGACCTCAGCGCGACCTGCCTCAATATTCCAGCCAAGGACTTCTACCGCCCGCTTTTCTCGCCGGCCTGCTTCATACCCGGACCCGGAGACTCAACCGACATCAGGAACTACATCCTCCGCAGTGTCAATTTGCCAGAGACGGGTCTTTCAGCCCAGCTCAACCTTCAGGCCTCGGCCTCCTTCGGGAAACAGTATCACCTCGGCTCGCACTACGGGACATTTGAATTTGGCGGAAAAATCCGCAATGGTCACAAGTTCGACGACACGCAAGGGATTGGCACAGGGAAATTAACAGATCCGAATCGCACTCCCCCCCTCCCACCGATTCCGGCGGCGCAGTTCCTGGGAACTTTCACCGATCCCAATTACTACGACAAAACCTACCACTTCACCAATACCCCAGACTTCACCAAGGTCGAGGCCTTCGCATTCGCCAACGGTTTGCTCCAGGCCTCGGGAGTGAACTCAAACAACTACAACCTGATCGAGCGCGTCTCGGCCGGCTACCTGATGAATACTCTGGACCTCACCGCACGGCTGCGCCTGGTGGCGGGCGTTCGCTTCGAAGCTACGCATGTTGCTACCATGAGCTTCAATAACTTTCTCAATCCTAACGGTACTGACGCCCCGGGGGCGGTCAATGTGCCTGGCGGCCAAGATTACCTGGATGTTCTGCCCAGCGTTTCCCTCCGCATCGGTTTGAAAAGAGACAGCGCTTTGCGTCTGGCGTACAGTCGGGGCCTTGCCCGCCCGGACCCTCAGGACATAACACAGGTGAGCAGCCCGTTGGACAATACTGTGAAGCCGAACGCTGTCAGCCTCGGCAACCCCAACCTGAAAGCGGAACACTCGGACAACTATGATCTGCTCTTCGAGCAATATCTGAACCCGGTCGGCATGATCCAGGCGGGCTTCTTTTACAAGAGCCTCAGTGATCCTATTGTGAACGGCCTGTTTCGGGAGAGCCCCAGCCTTTTTGCCAACCAGCCGAATCCGGTAAACTCGCCGTATGTGCTGGTTTCGCAGGTGCAGAACATCGGCAGCGCACACGTGACGGGTTTTGAAATGGGTTATACCCAGCGCCTGAGTTTCTTGCCCGGTGTGATGAAGGGAGCGGGTATTTCCGCGAACTACAGCCGTACCAGTTCTGGGACCAGTGGCCTCCAAGCTCTGTTTCGCGACGACAACCCACCCTTGCTGCGCCAGGCGCCCAATACCTGGAATATCAGCCCAACCTACGACACCAAGCGTTTCTCCATGCGCATCGGCATGACCTACAACGATGCCATGATCTTCGCCTATCAGTTTAAGGATCTACAGGCTGGCCCCAACAGCATCATTCCCCTTGCCCCCTGCACGACAGTATGCGACGGCCAAACGGAGGTGACGGCCGGCGGCGTCAGAGGGCCGGGTGGCGACAACTACCTCTACTCGCACTTCCAGCTGGACGTGCAGGCCAGCTACAAGTTGCCGCGAGGCCTTGCCGTTTACGGGTATGGATTGAACCTGAACAATGAGGTTTTTGGCTTCTATAATGGAAGTCCACAGTATGTGGTTCAGCGCGAGTACTACCATCCGACCTACGCGGCCGGTCTGCGCTGGACGCTGGGAAGAGAACACTAGGGCTTTACGCGAGGAGAACTCGTTCATGAGCAGAATCTGGGCCCGCGGATCGGCGCGGGCCTGCATTTTTTTAGGTCTAACCGCCATAGTATGCTGGCGGGCATATCCAATCCAGGTTCACCAAAATCTGGCGGCCGGGTCCCAAGCCAAAGCCACAAGTGATTCTGGCAAACAGGCGGCCTCCGACCCCACCGTCGTGGCTGCCGGCGACATCGTGGATTGCAACCTTCCCGGCTCCGAGGCAACGGCCAAGTTGCTGGACAGGATTCCAGGCACTGTTCTGCCGATCGGCGATCTCGCCTACCCCGACGGCAGTGATGAAAACTTCAAGTGTTATGACAAGACCTGGGGCCGTCACAAAGCTCGCACCCGTCCGGCGCCGGGAAACCACGAGTACCACACACCTGGCGCCGCTGGCTATTTCAAGTATTTCGGGAGTGCGGCCGGGACGCCGGGTCACAGCTATTACAGTTTCGATCTTGGTTCCTGGCATATCATCTCTCTGGACAGCGAGTGTGCTCAAGTGGGAGGGTGCCAGAAAGGCTCTCCCGAGGAGCAGTGGCTCGGCGATGACCTTCGCAAGAATTCCTCCAACTGCATTCTGGCTTTTTGGCATATTCCCCTATTCAGCTCCGGAGACGAGCACGGCAACTCCCCAGGTATGAAGCCCTTCTGGGACGATCTGTACGCTGCCGGCGCGGACATCGTTCTTAACGGGCACGACCACGATTACGAGCGCTTCGCTCCACAGAATCCTGACGGCGCCGCCGATTCACTACACGGGATCCGTGAGTTTGTGGTGGGAACTGGAGGCAAAAGCCAGAGAAAGTTTCGCGATCCATTGCCTACCACGGAGGTTCGCAGCAACACTACGTTCGGAGTCCTGCGGATCGATCTGCATGCGCAGAGCTACGATTGGAAGTTCATACCCGTAGCGGGAGGCGAGTTTACTGACTCTGGGACCGGCACGTGTCACTCTCTAATGACGAAGCAGGGCGGGAAATGATCACGCCTTCGGCTAGCTTCCTTGGAGGCCAGCCAACCGGCTCCATACACTGATTTTTCAGCTTTTCTGGATGGGTTTTTTGCCAACTTGATTCCACAACATGGGAGCAGCGTTTCGCCATCTAACCGGAGATGCCAGAGGAGCAAGCGAAACCATCACTGGTTAGCTCTTCGCGCTACCCGGCCTTCCCGGTGGAGCAGGAATCGCTGTTTCGGCAGGTTATCGAGTTGATGGAACGCGATTGCATTCCCTTCGCCATCTCCGGGGCCTTTGCTCTCAACCAGCATACCGGCATCTGGCGCGACACCAAGGATCTGGACCTTTTTCTTCCCGCCGCGGAGGTTGCGCGCTCTCTGGAACTGCTGGCAAAAGACGGCTTCGCGACCGAGGTTCCCGACCCCGTCTGGCTGGCTAAAGCCCGGCGCGGCGACTATTTTGTGGACCTGATT
>Ga0126371_10006732_pt1 | contig 10251 bp, 9 predicted proteins | sample PanSoiMetaPlot_4_FD_110145 | JGI IMG/M metagenome (GOLD analysis project Ga0126371, IMG submission 110145) | Tropical forest soil microbial communities from Panama - MetaG Plot_4 | ecosystem: Environmental > Terrestrial > Soil > Tropical forest > Bulk soil | place: Panama | collected 2016-02-17
ACGTGCTCGAGGAAGCGCTCGAGGTCGGGCGCAGTGCCGCTGCGCTCGTACTGCTCGCGCCAGCTCGCCGGCGTCATCCCGGGCTCGGCCAGCAGCATGCGCCTGGAGCCCATGACCCCACGCAGCCGCAGGTCGAGCCGCGCCTGCTCGCGCAGGCGCTCGCTCTGCGAGGCGAGCTGCTCGAGGAATGCCCGGCCGACGCTTCCCGGTCCGATGACTCCGACCGAGAGCGTGTGCGGCGAGAGATACAGGCCCGCGTGTACGGCGCGCAGGGCGCGGGTCGCGCTGCGCCCTTCGACCACGACCGAGATGTTGCGCTCGGAAGCGCCCTGCGCGATGGCGCGCACGTTGACGCCCGAGGCGCCGAGGGAGTTGAACACCTTGGCCGCCACGCCCGGGGTGCCCGCCATGCCGTCGCCCACCACCGCGAGAATCGCCAGATCCGGGTCGATGTCGACGCTCTGAATCTGGCCCCCGGCGAGCTCGCGCTCGAACGCCTGGCGCAGCACCGCGACGGCGCGCTCGGCCTGCTCCTGCGGCAGCGCGCAGCAGATCGAGTGCTCCGAGCTCCCCTGAGAGATCAGGATGACCGAGATGCGTTCCTCGCACAGTGCGCCGAACAGGCGGTGCGCGGTCCCCGGCACGCCGATCATGCCGGTGCCTTCCAGGTTGATCAGCGCGACGCGCTCGATGCTGGTGATCCCCTTCACCGGCAGCGTCGACACCGGCTGCGCGCAGATGAGCGTCCCGGGCTTCTCCGGGGCGAAGGTGTTGCGGATCCAGAGGGGGATGCCGTCGGCCACCGCCGGCGCCATGGTCTGCGGATGGATCACCTTGGCGCCGAAGTAGGCGAGCTCCATCGCCTCGTGATAGGAGAGCGAGTCGATGACGCGGGCATCCGGCACGCGGCGCGGGTCGGCCGACAGCACGCCGTCGACGTCGGTCCAGATGTGGATCTCCCCCGCGGCGAGAAGCTTGCCGAAGATCGATGCCGAGAAATCGCTGCCGTTGCGGCCGATCGTAGTCTGCACCCCGCGCCGGTTGGAAGCGATGAACCCGGTGACGACGAGCGTGCCGCGGAAGTCCCGCGGCACGAGCGCGTCCATGCTGGCCTGCGACTCGGCCCACTGGATGCCCGGACCGAGCGGCCCCCATTCGACGACCACCACCCGGCGCGCGTCGATCCACTGCACCGGGCCGCGGCCCGGTCCGCGCCCGGCGAGGAACCGGTGGAACAGTTGTGTCGACCACAGCTCGCCGTAACCGGCGACGAGATCGTTGATGTTGTGCGCCGATGCCTTGGTGAGTGTCACGGCATGCAGCACCGCCTGCAGGTCGCGGCAGTCGCGATCGAAACCCTCGAGGTAGCTCCAGGCCGAGTCGGGCTCGAGAAGCTCGGCGGCGATCGCGCCGTGACGCGCACGGAGCTCGGCGATCTCGGCACGGAAACTCTCGTCCTGGCGCTCGGCGAGCGCCACCAGGCGCAGCAGCGCGTCGGTGACGCCGCGGCACGCGGACAGCACGACGGCGACCCGGGTCGCCGGCAGCGATTCGATGATGGTCGCCACCCGACGGAAGCAGTCGGCGTCGGCGACGCTCGACCCCCCGAACTTGTGCACGACCCAGGGATCGGTCTTGCTCATCGCGTTGGGATTCTTCGAGGCGAAATCAAAAGGCCGTTGGACTCTACTGAAGGGCCACGGGTGCACGCAACGGCTCGCCGCACAAGCCTCCGCGGCGCCGCGAGCCCGCACCAGGGCTGGCATAATCACGCCGTCGCCGCGTCACTCCGCGCGGAGCGCCCGTACGCCGCGCGCAAGTCATATCCAGAGACATTTATTGTATATATGTCATTTACTTATACGATATCTCTCCTGTATTTTCTCCACACCCCATGAACGAGATCGAGCTGCTGCGCGAACAGCTTGCCACCGAGCGCCGCCGCGTGCGGGAAGTCGCGAGTGCCTGCGCCGCGGCGCATGGCAGCGCGCCGGCGAGCCCGGGCGATGGCGCGCTCGAGGCATTGCGTGGGGCGTGCGCGGAGTACCTCGGGTGCGTGCTCGACTGGTTTGACCGGCGCGATGCGCGCCTCGGCGAGCTCTACGCACGACGCCCTCCCGTGGATGCGGGCCCGGGGGCGCTCGCGGCTCTCGACCTGGCGGGCCGCGGACGCGAGGCGCTCGAGGAGCTCAAGACCCGCGGTTCTGCGCGCGAGAGCTGGCAGGCGCTGGCTCGATTCATCCGCGGGCCCTGGGATGCCCGGCGGGACGCCATCGAGGCGCTGCTCGCCTCTAATCAGCGCGTCGCCGACTGGCGCGCGATCACCGGGGTCGATGCCGACTCCGTCTGCCACGAGCGTGCGCTGTTCGCGCGCGTTGTCGCCGTCCTGCCCGCCGGCTCGGCGCCGGGGCCGGCCTAGGACCGCGGTGCTCGAGTCCTCCCCCGCAGGCAGAACCGGCGACCGGCTCTACGCGATCGTGCTCGCGGCTGGCGCGTCGACGCGCTTCGGCTCACCGAAGCAGCTGGTGCGCATCGGCGGTCGTCCGCTGCTGCACACCGTGGTGACACGCACCGCGGAGGTCACCGGCAACGCCCTCATCGTCGTCCTGGGTGCGGGGGCGGGTGAGCTCGCGCCGCTCCTCAAGCACTCGCCCGGGTCGGTGGTCATCAATCGCCATTGGCGTGAGGGGCTCGCGAGCTCGATCCGCGCGGGGGTCGCGCGCCTCCCGGCGACCTGCGCGGGCGTGATGCTGGTACTGGCCGATCAGGCCGCGGTGACCAGCGACGACTTGAGGCGCCTCGCGGGCACCTGGCGCCGCCGTCCGCAATCGATCGTCGCCGCGCTCTACGCCGGCACGACCGGCGCGCCCGCGATCTTTCCCCGCAGCACGTTCACCGAGCTCGCAGCGTTGCGCGGCGATGCCGGCGCGCGCTCGGTTCTGCGCCGAAGCATCGACCGCATGATCCGCGTGCCCATGCCGGCCGCGGAGCTGGACCTCGACACCCCTGAGGATCTTCTGCAGCTGGCGCCGCCGGACTCAACCATCCCCTGACTTCCGCCTGCCGGCCGCGAGCACGCGCCGCGCCTGCAGCAGGTGGGGCCGATCGATCATCTGCCCGTCGAGGCTCGCAACTCCCGCCCCGCCCGCCGCGGCGAAGGCCGCGACCACACGCCGCGCATGCTGGCGCTCCGCATCAGTGGGGGTGAACGCGGCGTTGATCGGCGCCACCTGATCGGGATGGATGGCGAGCTTTCCCGAGAAGCCGTCGCGGCGCGCCTCGGCGAGCGAGCGCTCGAGTCCCGCCGCATCGCGAAAGTCGACGTGCACGCCGTCGATCGCCTGCACGCCGAGCGCGGAGGCCGCGAGCAGACAGGTCGTGCGCGCCAGCGCGAAGGTGAAGGTCAGCGCTCCCGAGGCGTCGTGCCGGGCGCTCGCGCCGAGCGCGGCTCCCAGGTCTTCCGCCCCCCAGGTGAGCCCCGCGAGCCGCACCGCCGCCGCCTGCGCGGCGCCGAGCACCGCCGGGTACTGCGGCAGCGACAGGAGACCCCGCGGAGTCTCGGTCGCGATCACGAGCAACCCGGTGGCTCCGCGGCTCACGCCACGCTCGGTCTCGAGAGTCGTGAGGTGATCAGCCACTTCGACGATCTCGGCGGCGGCCGAGACCTTCGGCAGGACGACCCCATCCGGGCCCGAGCGCCCGTCATCGCCCTTGCGCTTCGCGGCCGTACCGAACAGTGCCGCGAGGTCCTCGCGCCAGGCCGTGCCTTGCGGTGGGTTAATGCGGACCCAGAGTTGCGGGGCCGAGCCCTCCGGGTGAGCCCGGAGGAGCCCGCGCACGCGCTCGCGCGCCGCCGGCAGCTGGGCCGGATCCACCGAGTCCTCGAGATCGAGAATCAACGCGTCGGCTTCGGTGCCGAGCGCCTTCGCCTGCTTGCGCTCGCTGTCGCCCGGCACGAACAGCCACGAGCGCAGCGCGCCGGGCGGGTGGCCTGGGCTCACGCCGGCCTCTTCAGCATGAGCGCCGCGCGCCGGCAGGAGGCGACCTCCTCGTTGCGTTGGTTGAAGGCACGATGCTCGAACACCACGATCCCCGAGTCCTTGCGCGACTGGCTCTCGCGCTTCGACACCACCGTCGTGGTGGCTCGCAGCGTGTCGCCGAGCAGCACCGGCTTGGGAAAGCGCACCTCCTCGAAGCCGAGGTTGCCGATCGTGGTGCCGAAGGTCGTGTCGTATACCGACAGCCCGACGAGCAGCCCCAGCGTGAACAGGCTGTTGACGATGCGCTCGCCGAAGGGGGTGCCCTTGGAGTACTCGGCGTCCAGATGGATTGCGGCCGGGTTCATGGTGAGCGTGCTGAAGAGCACGTTGTCGGCTTCGGTCACGGTGCGCCGCACCGCATGCTCGAAGCGCTGTCCCGGTTCGAACTCGTCGAAGTAGAGTCCCGCCACGGCCTGCATCCCCCGGTGATCCGCGACGTTCCCGCCGCGCCGCAGGCCTAGTGTTGCACACGCTCATAACCCCAGAAAGAGGCGCACCCAACCACACGGTATTTAGGCGGCGCGAACCGCGCGAATATAGTCGCAGCGGCATGTACCGCTACGATGAGCTCGACCAGGCGTTCGTCGAGGAGCGCGTCGCGGAGTTCCGCGACCAGACACGCCGGCATCTCGCGGGCGAGCTCTCGGAGGATGAGTTCCGGCCGCTGCGGCTGCGCAATGGACTCTACATCCAGCGGCACGCGCCGATGCTGCGCATCGCGATCCCCTACGGGCTGCTGCGCGCACCACAGCTGCGCAAGCTCGCCGGCCTCACGCGCCGCTACGACCGCGGCTATGGACACTTCACCACCCGGCAGAACCTGCAGCTCAACTGGCCGGCGCTCGCCGACGTGCCGGACATCCTCGCCGAGCTCGCCACCGTGCAGATGCACGCGATCCAGACGAGCGGCAACTGCGTGCGCAACGTCACCGTGGATCACATGGCGGGCATCGCCCCCGGGGAGATCGACGACCCGCGCCCCTACTGCGAGATCGTGCGCCAGTGGGCGACGCTGCACCCGGAATTCACCTACCTGCCGCGCAAGTTCAAGATCGCGATCACCGGGTCGAGCGAGGACCGGGCGGCCTCCGAGGTCCACGACATCGGTCTGCACCTCAAGCGCGGCGCCGATGGTGAGCTCGGCTTCGCGGTGCTGGTGGGCGGCGGGCTCGGGCGCGCGCCGGTCATCGGCGCCCCGATCCGCGAATTTCTGCCGCTCGGGGAGCTCCTCGGCTATCTCGAGGCGATCCTGCGCGTATACAACCGCCACGGCCGGCGCGACAACATCCACAAGGCGCGCATCAAGGTGCTGGTCAGGTCACTGGGCGCGGCGCGCTTCCGCGACGAGGTCGAGGCCGAATGGCACGCCGGTCGCGGGAGCGCGCCGGTTTTGACGCCCGCGGACGTCGAGCGCATGCGCGGCTTCTTCCGCCCGCCGTCCTACCGGACGCTCGCCGATCGGGACCCTGCCGCCGGCCGAGAACCGCGCTTTGCCGCCTGGTATCGCTACAACACCCGGGCGCACCGCGTACCGGGCTATCGCGCGGTGTTCGTCTCGTTGAAGGCGCACGGCGGAAACCCCGGAGATGCCACCGCCGAGCAGATGGAGGCGGTCGCGGACCTGGCCGAGCGCGTGAGCTTCGGCCTGATCCGCACCACCCACAACCAGAACCTGCTGCTCGCCGACGTGTCCCAGGACCGGCTCTACGAGGTATGGCGCGAGCTCGACGCCCAGGAGCTGGCAACGCCCAACATCGGCACTCTGACCGACCTCATTGCCTGCCCCGGGCTCGATTTCTGCTCGCTCGCCAACGCCGGCACGCTCGGCGTCGCGCACGACATCCAGCGCCACTTCGACGATCTCGACTACCTCTATGACCTCGGCAACATCGAGATCAAGATGTCCGGCTGCATGAACGCCTGCGGGCACCACCACGTAGGCCACATCGGCATCCTCGGCGTCGACAAGCACGGCGATGAGTGGTACCAGATCAGCCTCGGGGGCTCTGCCAACGGCTTCACCGCGCTCGGCGAGGTGATCGGTCCCTCGGTGCCGAAGCACGAGGTGGCGGCGACCATCGGCCGGATCGTCGAGGTGTATCGGACGGTGCGCGCCGAGGACGAGCCCTTCATCGAGACTGTGCGCCGGGTCGGGCTCGGGCCATTCCGCGCAGGCGCCTATGCGCTACATCCTCAAGCGGCGTGAGATCGTCGCGGACGACTGGACCCATCTCGGCGAGGCGGCCGCCGGGGATGCCGCGCTCATCGTGCCGTTGCGGGACCTGCGCGCGGATGCGGTGCGCTGGACCGCCTGGCGCGGGCGCCTCGGTGTGCGCCTCGCTCCGGCCGACGCGCCCGAGGACCTCGCGACGGATCTGCCGCGGCTCGACCTGGTCGCGATCGAGTTCCCCAACGCCGGCGACGGGCGCGGCTACTCGCAGGGCCGGCTGCTGCGCACCCGCCTCGGTTTCCAGGGCGAGCTGCGCGCGGTGGGGGCGGGAGTGAAGCAGGATCAGGTGTTCCTGCTTGCACGCTGCGGGTTCGATTCGATGGAGCTCGCCCCGGGCGAGGACCTCGAGGCCGCGCGCAGCGCTCTGACCCGTTATACTGTCGCCTATCAGCCGGGCTCGGCCGGCCTCCACCCCGGGCGCCAGCGCTTCTTCGCCTCCTAACGCTCGGGCAACGCAATACCGGCGAAGAGCTGGGCGACTTCCTCCGCGGTCGCCGCACGGTGCGCCCGCTCGACGAGCCGGCGGTCGAGGTGGGGGGCCAGCAGCTGCGCGAAGTCGTACATGTACTTGCGCAGCAGCGTTCCGCGGCGGAATCCGAGCCAGGTAGTGTGGGCCGCGAACACGTGGTCGGCATCGACCGCCACCAGACCGGGGTCGTCCGGATCGATCGCCATGTGCGCCACGATACCGACGCCGAGCCCGAGCCGCACGTAGGTCTGAATCACGTCGGCATCGCGCGCCGTGATGGCGACGTTCGGAACCAGCCCCGCCCTGGCGAACGCCTCGTGGAGCGAGGACGGACCCGTGAAACTGAACGTGTAGCTGATCAGCGGGTAGGCCGCGAGGGCGCGCAGCGTCAGCTTGCCGCCGCTTGCAAGCGCGTGTCCCCTGGGAACGATCACGGTCCGATGCCAGCGGTAACAGGGCAGGAGTGTCAGATCGGCGAACAGGCCTTCAGAGCCGGTGGCGATGGCGCAGTCGATGCGGTCGTCCGCGACCATCTCGGCGATCTGCTCGGAAGTCCCCTGGTGGAGGTTGAGACGTACCTGGCTGTAGCGCCCGCGGAATTCGCGGATGACGTCCGGCAGCACATAGCGGGCCTGGGTGTGCGTCGTGCCGATCGAGAGGCTTCCCTTGCCCTCGTCGCGCAGCTCGGTCGACAGGTCGCGGATGCACTGCGCCTCCTGAAGGATCCGCAGAGCCCGCTCGATCACCTGTTGCCCGGCGGGAGTGATGCGGGTGAGGTTGCGGCCCTCACGCACGAAGATCTGGAAGCCGAGCTCGTCCTCCAGCAGCTTGATCTGCTTACTGACGCCGGGCTGTGAGGTATGCAGCTTGTGGGCGGCCGCCGTGATGTTGAGACCGCTCTGGGCGACGGCGGCGAGGTAGCGCAGTTGGTGCAGCTTCATTCGATTCGAGTATAACCGCCGCGCTGACCCTCAGAAGCAATGCTTCGTTCGGGTCCGGGGTGTGGCGCGGCTATAGTCGGGAGGCCATGGATTACCTACCGGTGTTCCTGCGCGTGGCGGGCGAAGCCGCCGTCGTCGTGGGCGGCGGCCGCGTTGCCGCGCGCAAGGTCGAGTGGCTCCTCGAGGCGGGCGCGCGCGTCACCGTGATGGCGCCGCAGCTCGCGCCGGCCCTGGCGCAGCGCGTGGCGCGCGGCGAGATCGAGCACATCGCCCGGCCTTTCACTCCCGCCCAACTCCCCGGCGCGGCCGCCATCATTGCCGCGAGCGACGATCGCGAGGTGAACGAGCTGGTGTCGCGCACGGCGCGCGACCGCCGCATCCCGGTCAACGTCGTCGACTCTCCGGAGCTTTCGAGCTTCATCTTCCCCGCCATCATCGACCGCTCGCCGATCGTCGTCGCGGTGAGCTCCGCGGGCGCGAGCCCGATGCTCGCCCGGCGCGTGCGCGCGCAGATCGAGGCGCTGCTGCCCGCGCGGCTCGGCGCACTCGCGCGCTTTCTCGGCGCACGGCGAGCGGCGGTCAAGCGGGCCGTCGCGCCCGAGGCGCGGCACCGTTTCTGGGAGCGGCTGATCCATGGTCGGGCCGCGGGTGAAGTGCTGGTCGGGGCTGAGGCTGCCGCGGCCGCCACCTTCGCCCGCGAGCTCCGCACCCCCGGCGACGATCGCGGCGAGGTATATCTCATCGGCGCAGGCCCGGGAGACCCGGACCTCCTCACGCTGCGCGCCCTGCAGCTCCTGCAGCAGGCCGACGTGATCCTCTATGACCGGCTGGTGCCGGATGCGATCCTCGAGCGCGCGCGGCGCGACGCCGAGCGGGTGTTCGTCGGCAAGGAGAGCGGCGATCACGCCGGCCAGTCGCGCATCAATGAGCTCCTGGTGAGCCTCGCGCGCGCCGGCAGGCGCGTCGCGCGCCTGAAGGGCGGCGACGGCTACATATTCGGGCGCGGCGGCGAGGAGATCGAGGCGCTCGCGCGCGCCGCCATTCCCTATCGCGTCGTTCCCGGAATCACCGCGGCGCTCGGCGCCGCCGCCGCCGCCGACATCCCGCTCACACATCGCCGGCTTGCCCACAGCGTGACGCTGGTGAGTGGCCATGCCGCAGCCGCGGACTCGCTCGACTGGCGCGCGCTCGCCCGCCCGCATCAGACCGTGGTGTTCTACATGGCGGTCGCGCAGCTGCCGCGCATCGTTGCCCGGTTGCGCGCCGCCGGAGCCGCCGGCGATCTGCCCGCAGCCATCGTCGAGCGTGCGACGCTCCCGGCGCAGCGCGTGCTGCGCTCGCCCCTCGCGTCCGTCGCCGCCCTCGCGGCCCGCGAGCAGGTTGCGGCCCCTGCCCTCCTGATCGTCGGCGAGGTCACGGCGCTCGCCCTGGCGGCCGCCCCGGAGCTCGCGGGACTCCCGGGGAGCCCGGCGCCCGGGGACTGCGTTACCATCGGGGCCGTCGCATGAGCACCGTCGCAGGTTTCATCGGAGCCGTGGGTAACACGCCCCTCATCCGCCTTCACCGGCTGAGTGAGGAGAGTGGCTGCGAGATCCTCGGCAAGGCCGAGTTCATGAACCCCGGCGGCTCGGTCAAGGACCGCGCGGCGGCCGCCATCATCGCCGACGCCGAACGGCGCGGACAGCTGAAGGCCGGCGGCATCGTGGTCGAGGGTACCGCCGGCAACACCGGCATCGGACTCGCGCACGTCTGCAACGCGCGCGGTTACCGCTGCATCATCGTCATGCCCGACAACCAGTCGCCGGAGAAGTACCGGCTGCTCGAGATGCTGGGCGCCGAGGTGCACAAGGTGCCAGTCGTCCCCTACAGCAATCCCAATCAGTATCAGAAGGTGGCCCAGCGCCTCGCCGCCTCGCTCGCCAACGCGATCTGGTCCAATCAGTTCGACAACACCGCCAACCGCGCCACCCACCTCGCCACGACCGGCCCCGAGATCTGGGCGCAGACCGGCGGCTCGGTCGATGCCTTCGTGGCGGCGACCGGCACGGGTGGCACGCTGGCGGGGGTCGCGCAGTTCCTCAAGTCGAAGAGCCGCACGGTGCGCTGCGTGCTCGCCGATCCGCCCGGCAGCAGCCTGTACGAATACTTCCGCAGCGGCACGCTCAAGGCGACCGGCGGCAGCTCGATCACCGAAGGCATCGGGATCGGGCGCATCACCGCCAATCTCAAGGACGCGCCGATCGACGGCGCGGTGCACGTACCGGACACCGACACGGTGCGCAACGTCTACCGGCTGCTTCAGGAGGAGGGCCTGTTCCTCGGCAGCACCAGCGGCATCAACGTAGCCGGCGCGCTGCAGGTCGCCCGTGAGCTGGGTCCCGGACATACCATCGTCACCATGCTTTGCGATGGCGGGGCAAAGTACCAGTCGCGCCTCTTCAACCGCGCCTGGCTCGAGGAAAAGGGCCTGGCGGCCTGCGTCCCCACAGCGGCTCCCGCCCCCCCCGTCAGCCTGTCGCAATCACTGGTGGCCTGAACTCCGACCGGGCGGCGGCACGCGGGAACTGGCCG
>Ga0126371_10006733_pt1 | contig 10249 bp, 9 predicted proteins | sample PanSoiMetaPlot_4_FD_110145 | JGI IMG/M metagenome (GOLD analysis project Ga0126371, IMG submission 110145) | Tropical forest soil microbial communities from Panama - MetaG Plot_4 | ecosystem: Environmental > Terrestrial > Soil > Tropical forest > Bulk soil | place: Panama | collected 2016-02-17
ACTTGCGCTTGCCCCACACTGCGTAGAGAGCACCGCCGGTGAACCGAGAAATTGTTTCCCATGTACGGGTTTCGCGACGATTAAGATATCCAAGGCACTGCGCAACCGACAGACCAGCACCTCGGCACATGGCATTCCACCCTATGGAAGTTGGATAGCGGAAGTGGGCCAGTCGTCGATCGAGGTCCTCCAGATACTGACTTCGTGAAACCCAAGGCAACAAGCTGCCCTGTAGATTTGAATGAAAACTAGGTCCCGGGACAGTGAAGAAGAACCGACCTCCCCGACGCAGAACGCGTGCAATATCCCGCAAGACCGGCTCCAATTCAGGGATATGTTCGAGAACAGAGTTAGAAATGACGTAATCAAAAGATTGATCGTCCTCTGGAATGTGACTAGCGGATCCAGTGTGAACGGCCTCGTAGATGCCACACTCTCGCGCGACCTGAGTCTCCAGTGGATCGTTATCTATGCCAACCAGGTGACGTGCACCTGTTCTTTTGACGATCAACGCCGTCAGTTTTCCGTCGCCACAACCGAGATCCAGTCCCCGTCCTTCGGGTATGCCAACGTTCAGAATGGCCCCAATTTCAACTGCTCGCCATACTGCAGTGGCCGGCTGGGCCGGGTACACCTGAAGCACATCATGCAGCAACTGCCGATCAATCATCACTAAATTGCATCCTGAGCGCAGTCTATAATCTTGTGCTGTAGTTCGAGCACCGCAAGCGCATTAGCGGAGTCTATAGGTGCGAGTGCCTTGGCGTCACCATGGATCGCCGCGGCGAAACGCCTAAAGATATCCTCATTGCCATAGAAAAGGCTCCCTGTGAGATGTGGAATGCCGCTAGTAAGATGTTGCCACCAATGCTGAACAGTAGCACTGAGACTAGTCCGTAATACACTCGCCGAATTATGTATCCCGTCATTGGGGAGCAGAATGTAGATGTCGCGGAATATGTCAATTACCCCAAGTGCGCGCTCGCCGAATGCCATGACATACCACTCGCTGATCGGGCTGTCGAAGTTGCAGCGCAGCGTCGCGGGAATGCCGCCAGAACAATTAAAAAAAGCATCGATCTGACTAGGAGTATTGAATCCATCAGGGTGCCGGATAATCAGTACACGTCTTGGCTCGATGTCTCCAGCGAGACAACGCAATAAATACAGGAGATGCGGACTCTCGTCGTAAAAAAGTCCAAAAGGCAGCTCGTTGTACCAATGCGGTAGACGACGTCGGGGGTTCCCTAATTGTATTGCATTTATAGCGGTCAGCCGCCCCAGTTTCCCTGCAGTGATGTCATTTAAAAGGTCCTTGGTCGAGCGCGCGAATTGAAAGTTGTGTACGATTGCCAGGCACAAGTTGCTGTTTGCGGCCTCCGCTGCTAGTTTGCGGCCCTCTTGTACCGTCATCGTAAAGGGCTTCTCGGTAAGTACGTGCTTGTTCAGCGCAAGAGCTTCACCGATCAAGGCAGCGTGTGCCATTGGCGGAGTTGCAATCGTGACCGCATCGACCTCGTCAAGCCACTGAACATCTGCCAATTGCTCCGCGGTCGCATATCGCCGGTACTTCCTTTGCTTTGCGACCAATTCTGCTCGACCTGGACGACGATCAATAACGCCGGTCACCGAATAATCATCAAGCCGATCCATGACTGGCAAGTGTCGATTGAGGCACACCCACCCCAAACCTACTGCAGCTACACGCAATTTGCCCATACCTCGCCTCCACATCTAACGAGATCTGTGCTTTTCGTGTCAACCTGTCGCTGCAGCAGCACACTGTGCAACTTGAGCGACTTCTTAGTTTTCAATAATTGCTTCAGCTGCTTTATTTGTCGAACAATTTGCATGAGAGTCCGCCGATTTCACGAGAAGCTGAACCAGAGCTGTGCACGCCCACAGCGCTAGGCATGCGCCTGTTACCAGCATTCGGTTTGCAACGCTCCACCTTGCGGCCACCTCCAATCGTGTTCCAAATGCAGTCAGCCCTGATGTGAAAATGAACTCGTTCACTCCGAGTCCGCCTGGAGTTAAGCCTACAGCAGTGGCAATCACCACAAACGGCATAGCTGCACCAAAGTGCCAGAACGGAATTTTCAAATCGATCATTGCCGCTGTTTGGCCCGCCATAATTATTAGTACGCCAAAACGAGCAGTCGAGAGTAGCATTAGGCGCCGCGCCAAGTTCGAGTGGTGCCCGTCCATGTGTTGCAGCTCCAGAAAAATGCGCAAAAACCGGTTTCGAGGCATTTGGACGTTGGCACTGAAAAAGGCGGTTAGCTTCTGAACCAGTCGCACCGCTGGTCCAGCAATAAACAATCCGAGTGCAATCGTGGTCGTTGCGGAAACCGTCCACGTCAACTCGCCTCCATCGAGAAAATATGTGATGGATGATGCGACCGCCACCAACCCAACGACGAGGACGTCAAAACTCTGTTCAATTAAACTACCTGCAGTTCCCCTCTTTAGCGACTGCCCATGCACAACCGTTTCCAGTGTCCGAGCGGCTGCCATACCAAGTTGTACCGGCAGGAACAAGCCAAGGACCATGCCTGTACTGGAAGCAGCATATGCAGAAATTCGGGATGGGACCGAGTCAGTTGCGTGGCGCAGAACGTTGTCAACGCTTCGCCACTTCTCAGTAGATAAGTAGACGAGCAAGCCATTCAACGTTACTAATTCAAAGAAAGCGAGTAGACTAACGCATTTCAGTTGGTGTAGCAACAGCCGCAAGTTGATCCTTCCGAACTTGATTAGTAGAACAACAAGGCTTACGGCGAGGACGATGGACACAAACGACACTAGCACCCGACGGAACTTCATTGCCGGATCTTCGCCGCGCACATTTCGGCTTGTGTTGAAGATCTAACGCTGATGGGCACAAGCCTCGATATGATCTCTCGATAACGGTCGGCGGCCCTCTTCCACGAGTAGCTTGATACGGCGAAAGCTCGCCTCTGCTCGGCGGGCGCGTCACCGTGTGTATCTTGTTGAAAGAAATCGTCGATAGCGAATAGGAATTCACGAGCAGTTTGTTCGTCATTTTCCCGATTCACCGGTACGCCTTGCGCAAATTCGATCATGGCCGGATCCGCTGCCAGGGTTTCAGCTCCACACACCACGCCAAGCCCGGACGCCAGCGCTTCTTGAATAACAAGCGGGAATCCTTCGCCGGTACTCGGAAGCACCAACACATCGCATGCACGATACAGTTCTGCCAGAGAGGACCCACGCAGGTTGGAGAAGATACGCACATTAGCGGCTTTCCAATTACGAGGATCGAGTGGTCCCCATCCAGCGAACACCCACGTCCAGCCTGGCCGCAGCTCGGCCATTCGCTTTAGAGCCGAGATTCCTTTCTTTTCGACAAACCGCCCAACGAACAAAATTGCTAGCCGATCTTCCGGCAACGTGAACGTACGGCGGAGCGCAGCCTTCTCTTTTGGATTTTCCGATATGCGATATAACCCAACATCCACGCCGTTGAAAACGATCTCGGGAGCGCGAACATAGGACAGATTCTCAAAATATCGCCTCGTTGTCTCGCTTATAAAAACGACTTGGTCAGCGCTCGACAGCATGAGCTGCGTGATGCCGGTGTTGGCAAGTCTGACGACTATGTTGAGTATCAAATTATTGTAGGAAATTGCCCCTAAGTGCTGAATAATGATGACGGGAACGCCATGAGAACGTGCCCAGTAGAACGCAAAAATGTTACTCAGATAAAGGCAGTCATGCAGAATAACCACGTCAGCTTTGTTGATTTCGTCTGCTATTTTCGCTAGCGAGCTATACCTCGGAATCGGGAACGGGACTCCGGTTCTGTCCTCGATAACATTGGACGCAGGCAAAGCAGCAGTTCGAAACTTGCCTTCGGAGTTCGGCGGAGGAGTTACGTTGCTGGCGAGCCAGACAAGTTCCTCATCTTTAGCTCCAAGAGAGCGGAAGATTTCCTCCGCCACAATTTCAATCCCGCCCCGGTGCGATGCGAAATAATGAGACACCATCACGATCTTCATGTAAGTCGCTCCGGCATCTAGCGTTGCCCTAGGCCCAAGATGCTTAGAAAGAAGCTGCTGAAGATAACTTCCACTCCCAATGTCAAAGCGAACACCGACGGCATCACTATCCGAAGCATTCGTACAGGTTCTAGTGCTCCAAAGCTGCTACTTGCCCAGTCCGAGATCGCCAAGAATGATCCGGCGATTCCAAGAATCACCAAGATTCCTCCAATGACTAAACCGGTTTCTAACGTAACCCAGCGGAAGAGGCGGTTCAACCGTGGATCCGGCGGAAGAAGTCCTTCGCTGATAGCAAAAACTTTTGTGAAGGCCGCAAAGGATACGAGCTGAAATCCAAGAAGCACAGCAACGAAAGCATACAGAAGAGTGTGAACGTCGAAACCGACACCATGTACTACTCGTGTTCCCGGTAATAACCACGCGGCTCCAGCCAGGCCCGCAAAAATCATCAGAAATCCTGGGTAGAGGAACAGCCAACGTGGGCTGTACATAAGAAGGAAGCGCAGATGCCGCCATCCATCACGCCAGGTGCGCAGGTGCGGAGGATGGCTGCGTCCGTCCGGAGACAAGGTCGTAGGCACCTCGGTAACCTTCATGCCTAGCAAACTGGCCTTCACCACCATCTCGCTGGCGAATTCCATGCCGGTCGAACGTAAGTCCATCTGCAAAAAACTATCCTTGCGGAAGGCGCGCATCCCGCAGTGGAAATCCTGGCAAGGGGATCGGAAGAATAGCCTTCCTATGGCGGTCAGTGCGGGATTGCCGAGATATCGATGGAGAACCGGCATTGCTCCTGGCCGAATACCGCCCAAGAAGCGGTTGCCCATCACTAAATCCGACCCGCTTCGCAACTGCTCTAGAAACCGCCGTATGTCGTCCAAATCATAGCTATCATCGGAGTCCGCCATTAGTACATATGTGCCGATCGCTGCCTGGATGCCGCCCCTCAGAGCGTTACCGTACCCCCGTTGCTCGACACGTACGACCTTGGCACCGGCGAATTCGGCCAGTTCGACGGAGCCGTCTGTCGATCCGTTGTCAGCCACGATCACTTCACCGCTGATCCTTGCCGACTGCAAAGAACGAATTGCCTTTGCAACACAAGTTGCGACTGTCTCGCGTTCATTCAGGCAAGGAAGAACAACGGAAATCTCAACGGCATCCTCGGCGAAACCCGAGGGCGAATTAGAAGAGACGTAACTGGTCCACATTGCCACGACTTGCGTCCTAATGGAAAGACTTGCTCAACGCCAGTGGAGGCATGGTGGGTGAAAAAATCCTGTGCAAAGCCGGCATATCCACGAACATCAGTGCGGTCATCACCACTGCGCATAGCGTGACCGACGCCATCAAGGCGCGGTGGTGGTGAAGGCTCTCTGGATTCTGAGCCGCGCTGTTCTCGTCGAAGGCGAGGCGGAAGTAGATTGCCATCACCAATGCAACAAACGGGAACGACAGTAGCAACTCCAAGCGGTAGCGAACGACGAAAGCGCCGAGAAACAGCATCGACGAAGATGCATAGAACATGACCGACACAAGTAGCGACAGTTGACTATACCTTTGGAAGGACTTGCGATATGCCTCAGCACGTGCGCGGTCATTGATCTCGCGAAATTCACTAAATCGTTTCAAGGCCATCAGGTATCCACCAATCATCCAGTAGCTCATCAACAGCGACGCCGGGGGGAACATTGTTGTAGTCACCATGTACCAGCCAGCAAGCATGCGCAGTGGATTGTTCACCGATTCGGAAAGCACGTCGAGGTAAACGATGTCTTTGCTTCGAATCGGCGGGACATTATAGATGTACCCCATCAACCATAACGTGCCAAGAATCCACATCAAGGGACGGGAGACTTGCGCTGCCAGCACCATGCCGACTACCAGGAGCAGTAACCATTGCACGTACCCTACTGGAACACTCACTAGCCCCCTTGCGGCGGGACGCTTATTCTTAATGGGATGCAGGCGATCATATGGGGCATCCAGGATCTCATTCAGAACATAGTTGCTGGAAGCAATGCAGCAAGTTGCCATTGTTCCCATGAATAACCGCCACATCAGTGCTGCGCCGGACGAGATAGGGCTGACACTCAGCGGAACAACGACTCCCGGCAAGATGAAGATGTTTTTTGCCCAATGATCTATCCGGAGTATGGCAAGATGCGCTCGAATTCTAGTGACGAAGTCGATCCCTATATCCAGAGGTTGGTCAGGGGTTGACAGCACTAGAGCGGATTTCAAAAATACCTCCTCACCGTAATCCACGAGCAAATACTCATGACGAGCCGCGAGTGGGCGAGACTGGCCGAGCTTTCCAGACGATCTGCCAGCGGAGGGCTTTTAGCGTCGACCAATACCATCCACTTCGAGTACTAGCCCGGCTTGGTTTAACCGATCCCGAGGCTCCCTTCTGGCCTACGCGAAAGCTGCCGTCCAAAAACACCACCCACTGGAACAGGCCTTGCTCATCTAGGCGTTCTAACAGAGCACGCAACCCTCTGCAGCCCACCCTACCGACAATCTTTAGTCTGACGGTATCGGCCAGTGGCCACTGAGGCCCAGACACTGCTGTGGAGGCCTTACGCTGGACGTCCGTCTTAATGTTGCAATACAGCTGCCACTGCCATGCATAGGTGGAAGGCTGGGGTCGAAGCCTGCCTTACGGCTTGGCTCTCAACCAGTTGCATGCTCTATGCATGAATCCCCGAGGGATGGAAGTCTACATGGACACCGTGCCTGATCGTTTAGGCACGGCAAACTGGAGGCGCGGCGGCTAAATAAGTGCAAGTATTTGCACAAGCGGCGGAATCAAAACATCGGTCGAAGAGATCAGTCGGGAGAGTGATGGCCTGACCGAAGCAGTTCAGCAGCCAGGGTGAATGCAACTCTCTTGAGCCTAAATACCCCTTCAACGGAGATGGGCAGGGTTATTGCAACGGACGCTGCAGATTATGATGTCAGTTCTATTAAAACTACCCAAACATATTTGAAAAATCCTCAGACTCGAAGCTCAAGAATCTAGATCAAAGCCCAAAATCCCACCTCTTACACCGAGGCCACGCTTTGCTCAAATCATCAGAAGATTGCGCAAGGACGAAACGTCGGGCACACCAATCCATCCCCGTCCCGACCGCCCCAACGGCTGTCCCAAGATGACACCTGGAACTCCAGCCCGATGAGCAGTTTCGCCGTCTACGGATGGCCTGTCGCCGACATACACCGCCCTTCCGGGCTCAACGTTCAAATCCCGGAGCGCAGCTATGAGTCCATCGGGTGAGGGTTTGAATACGCCCACTCGGTCATCCTGAGCAGTTAATACAACCGAAAAATAACTATCGAGTCCCATGGCCTGCAGCTTCCTCGATGCGCGATAGTCGGAGATGAGACCGAGGCGAATGCCTTTGTTCCTGGCTGATTCCAAAAGTCCAACAATACCCGGTCTCAAACATCGCGCGAGGATGCCGAGGGGAGCATCTTCCATCCAATGTACAATCGTCTCTGTCGCCTGGTCAGCGGGCACGCCGCTCCATTCGCACGCCAGAGGGAGCTGCGCCGAGGCCAACGGCTCCCGGCAAAGACGGAGATGCTCCTGCGCCCTGCGATAGTAGAAAACAAGCCGCCATTCCCGCAAGGTAGCAACGGGGCGGCCGACACTAGAGCGCAGCCAAAGCCACAGCACGCTGCGCCGAACGGGTCCCTGCAGATACAATGTGCCATCGAGATCAAAGATCAGTGCAGATATCTGCGACCCTACCGGTAAGCCCAATACTGAAGAAGCGTATGAGTTCTTCATCGTGCCCGTTCAACTCCATCGCTTGGTGAATTCAGCCTGTCCAACACCCCTCGCAATTGATACTGCACATCCAGGTTGGTCAGCCAGCTTGTGAGTACCAGGCTGCAATCCGGACAGAGCCCACGCTACCGCCTGCGGAATATACGTGAGTCACTCCGACTGCCTGTCCATTCAGTTTACTGGGAGTCCGGATCGTACGGGTTGGCTCAGAGCAATCTAAGTCAATTTGGAATCCAAGCTCAGCGGACTAACCAATCACTGCCTTCAGTTGAACCGCGCCTACTTGCTGGGTTTTGCTCCGACCGGCTCGAAAGTACCAGTGCCACGTCCAACGTGGTCATCCTCCAACAGGTTGACGGTCGAGTATCACACGGTGTGGTTGTTTGTAGCTCAGCAGCATTCTTGACCTCTCCCGGAAACTTGTCTGTGGCGGGGCCGGGTCTGGGTTTTGGGAGGAGTTTTGAGGCACGGGCGTGTGTAGGAGCACAAGCTGAGCAGTAGTTCGGGGCGGGTTTGGGGACACTTCGCCGAAGGGGCGTGAATGGGAGCTTTGCAGGTCCTTAGAGTTCGCCGCGTGGCGAGGAGATGGTTTCAGCCAGCGGGGACCAGTTGCAGTCCGTGCTTCCGGTCCTTGCGCTGGAGGGCGGCAAGTTCGCGCTGCTGACTCGGACGATTAAATTCTTCAGTGCCCCGATCCACTCAGATCTGTCCTTGGGTGAGCAGTCGATAATAGAGACAGGCCATAAGCAAACAAGGCAACGGCATGGTGCGTCATCTGCTGGCGGAAGCTGGGCCAGCGGCCGCGCGCTATGACGAAGAATTACGGCGCGACTATCAAAGGTTGAAGTTCCGTCGTGGCAGTGCGGTGGCGAAAGTTGCCATCGCACGAAAGTTGGCGGTACGACTGTATGGGAAGCTGCGCAATCAGCCCAGCCCTGTGCCGCCGGCTCGCACGTAGGGTAGCTCGGACAGTCCCCTGGTCGGCGGAAGCCGATCGAGCTTTTGATTGAGCGCCCTGCCTCCCTTGCCGAGGGGGCCAGGGAGTTCGCCAACCCGAATCATGGTCTGGTTGTGAAGATCGAACAGACGACGGGTGGGGTTGGTAAGTTCCATCAAGGATTCGAGGAGACAAGTCTTGGTCAGACGCCAGCAAAAGAATCCTACTAAGGAACGAAGCTCAACGGAACTTCGTTTCGCTTCATTCCCGCTGCAATTATGTTGGCGTGGCAAAGCCTGTCAAGGGTCCAGATGAACGCCCTGCGGGCGCTCTTGAAGCCTTCGACACGAAGTATTGTTATTCGAAAGTCAGGGGCGAGCCCGGCGTTTTCTTACTCCAGAGTTAGAGGTACAATCGGGGCATGTTCGATAGGCATGCGCTCCCTCTGAGCGGAATAGTAGTAGCAGAAATATTGGCGGACCGCTACGAATATGGGTCCGTTCGCTTTCCCGTTAGACGACGGTGAAGTTCGAGGACGGCTCATGCCGAGATACTGTCGCGCACAGAATAGAGAGGGTCATAAATGCGTGAAAAGGAAGAGGCTAAGGTAAAGAAAGAGCTTCCCGCTCGACGCGGGTCAGACCATCCACACTTGTTCAAGCCGACTGCGGGCTATCGTACTTGTCGGGTTTGCGGTCTTCCCAGAAGTCACAAAATCCATGGCAAACAGGAATCCGCCGACCAGTGACAGGCGTATGGTCAACCAAACACGATGCTTCTTCGCCAATTGCAGACACTGAGGTTTAGCCGTTCGTCGAGGTATCCGATCGTGCTCGACTTCACTATCACTCAACCGGGCCCGTTACTACGGTGAGCCGAAATTCTTGATCGTCACGTCAGGGTCCCGAGCGCAATGGCCACAGCCAAGCGGGGACGCGGGAGGGTACCCTGCCCGTCTCCCGCGAGCAGGCTTACCCGCAAAGTAACGCCTATCACCGTCTGCGTTGATCCTCCACCAGCTGCACGTAGTAGATCTGGCTGGTGGCATCATCGAGAATCACCAGCAGGTCGTACCACCACTAATCCTGAAACCAGCGGTGATGGCTGCCGTCGATGTGCAACAGCATGCCCGGCAGCGGACGCCGCGGGCGCCGCTTGCGGTACGCCCCGCGTTTGCGACCCCGCTTCACTAGCCCGGTTCCTTGCAGCGCCGTCTTGATACAGGTGTAGCTCAACTCGATGCCGTGCTTGGCCACCAGCTTCTCATGAAAGTGCCGTGCCGCACGTTGAGGTCTGATGCTGGGCTCTCGGAACCCATTTGGCGCACTGGGTGTCTAGCGCCCGGGCGAACGTTGGGTACAGATTGCAGGGAACTTGGAACCGCCTACGATTCCGTTGGCTGTGCCATCACCAGCAGGGAGTCATGAAGATTGACCCGGATGATCCGCTCTTGCAGTCTCAGCATTTGCCTCTTGTTGAACACTCCATTGA
>Ga0126371_10006734_pt1 | contig 10249 bp, 9 predicted proteins | sample PanSoiMetaPlot_4_FD_110145 | JGI IMG/M metagenome (GOLD analysis project Ga0126371, IMG submission 110145) | Tropical forest soil microbial communities from Panama - MetaG Plot_4 | ecosystem: Environmental > Terrestrial > Soil > Tropical forest > Bulk soil | place: Panama | collected 2016-02-17
ACATTTCTTGCGCTATCGACGGATCCTTCAGCTGCAATCTGCAATCTGCGAAGAATGGCCGAGTTGGGATGGTTCGGGAGTTATGGATTCTACGAAGCGGCCGACTATGGCCTTGCCCGGCGCAGACTCTGGCATCCGCACCAATTGGTGAAATGCTGGATGGTTCACCATCAGGGAATGAGCCTGCTCGCGATGGCGAATTTTCTTAAGGAAAACACTGTGCAGGAATGGTTCCATAGCGATCGACGCGTGCAGGCAACAGAATTGTTACTTCAAGAGAAGCCGGTGGCCGGCGTTCGTCGAAGAGACTTACCACGTAGGGTTGCGGCGGCATGACAGAGCTCTGATAGAAGCGCGATCTGCCGGGAATGCCACGCACTCAACCATAGTGGCACATCAGCAGTTAGCCGCCTGAGGGCTAGCGTTGCTTCGTTTCCCCGACGCATCCTCGAAGTTCAGGGTAAGCCCCCAGCGACGATAAAAACAGGCAAGGCATTCACTACGGCTGCGGGAGAAGTACACAGCGTGAAGAATGCCAGTAGCAGCGCCCCTGCAAAGGCTCTTGCCGTCTACATCGCGAAAAAGGGTGCCCGGCTGGAGGACCTCTCGGTTCCAGCCAAATAAACACGGCCCCGAGTAACACGAAATTCGACTCCGCGCACTTACTTGAGACCGGTCTGGCGGCCCTGGGTTGAGAAACCACAAACTCGCGAAACCGAATCGGCTATTTGTAGGTCGCTGGACCCATCGAGTGTGAGCACGAAGAGTTTGGGCAAACCTACCCCTTACCCCTATCGCATTTGGGGCATTAGGTCGCGGCATTCCGTCTCGTGGGGCGGTTGGTATGCGCGGTTTCATAATGCACTCTGGATCGGCTTGATCGCCGCGTCAGGATCAGCCACTTCAACAATCAACTGGCTGTACCGCTCGTGATGCAAGTCAATGGTGACGATTTTCTCTGGATCGTGAACATCCCAGAAGACTCGCCGGCAGTCCTGATAAAAGGTTCCCGCCGTGATGACTCCTGGCTCGTTGTCGTGCGGCCTTCTCCAGTCGTTCGACCCCTCCGCTATTTGCCGATAGAGAGAACTTGCCTTCGGCTGTTTGTTCTCTTGTCGTCGGCTCTGTGTCGGCCCATGCTGACATAACCCTTCCAGCAACCGCTGAGTTGGGTGCGGTGAGCCGTCGAATGATCGCCTGGGGAGAGTTTGTCGCTGGTTGAGAAGCAGGCCGACATCCCTTCCTGGAACGGGGTTTGAGTCCGCAAATAACTTGACAAAGGAGTTGATCGAAATGAACAAACTGCCTCTTCGGACACTGCTGTGCGCCGTTGCGTTGTTCGTCGCCAGCAGTGGCGTAGCGCAAGCCAGCGCAATCTCAGGCTCTCTGCCCCTCGTCGTTTTCAGCGCGACGCAAAATGGAGCCAATCTGCAAAGCAGTACCATGGAGTCTGCCGCCCAGTCGCTTACCTCCGGTCCAGGTCTAGGCGACTTCTCGGTGATTCCCATTATGACTCCCTTTGGTTCCGTGACCTTTGATAACCTCACGGTTGCAAGCGGTGGCGGATTCTCATTTTCCAATGCAAACTACGGCAGCTTCGTCGCTGCGGGTGGCAACATCCTCACCCAGACCAGTAACTTCCTCAACGTTAACCTGACCGGCATCTTTGACCCCGGCCCGGGAATTCCCGGTGTCTCTCCGTCATCGGCAATAGTGCACCTGAGTTTCAACCAGACTGGTGAGTCCCTTTCAGGCAGTTACACACTTGCCACAGTCCCCGAGCCAGGAGCACTGGCCCTCCTGGGCTCTGGACTTCTGGCGTGCGCAACTAGACTTCGCCGCTCGAGATCGGTTTAGTCGTACAAGCTTAACCCTCGTGCGACCACTGCGCCGGAGTTTCGCGTAACTCTCCGGCGCGTTTTTTGTAGAACGAGCTGTAGTCCCTGAAGGTCTGCCGCAACCTAATGCCCCAACGTGAAAAGGGGTAAGGGTGAGGTTTGCCCAAAGCCACGACTTCCGCCCGACCCTCGTGTGCCCGTCAGCATGGATCGTTGAACCTCCGCTTACGATGCACGACGAACGTCCTACGGCCCTGAAACGACTCCCGGCATGGCCAAAACGTCTAACGCCAGCTTTCCGTTAGCATCTGACCAATCGTCGATTAGTCGAAATTGACCGACAGTTCTTTTGGCCCTACCATCAAGCATCCTTTCTGTCCTATCGTCATGGTTGGGGTTGCACCGCTCAGGCAGCCGCAGTAGTGCTCTCTAGACCTCAATTCTCAGACGGGCTCCTAGCGGACGCCGGTATCCATTTCCATGTTCACGTGAACGGTTTGATTTGCCGTGACAGTAAAGGGGACAGGCTTGGCGCGGACGTGTTTGCGGACTCGGTTCTCGATATCGAGGAGATAGGAGCCAGGTGGCAGGTCAGCGCGGAAGTTTCCTTGAGTATCAGCGGTGATACTTGCGATTTGCTGCTTGCCATCGGCGGTGAGGACTGCGAGCGGGTACTCGAGATAGGTTTGCGGAGTCACGGTAGGCACGCTGCCGTCGGCGGGCTTTGCAGTTTCAAGAGAGATGATCTTCAGATACCCCTGGAGGACGCCCGTAGCGGGAGCCTGAGCGGAGAAGGCCGTGGAAAGCGCTATAGCAAGGATTACGGCGGTACTTAGAAGGTGGTGAAACACGGCGTTGCCCTATCGAAAAGACGAGCGGGAGAGCGATTGTCTTTCGCTCTCCCGTTCGGAGTAGATGTATTGTTTATGGTAATGTGAGCTGCCATGCACTTCGGCCATGCGTTGCGGCATAGAGCTTACGCGCTGAAGGCACAATCGTAAGACCAGCGATCTCGACCATCGGCAAACCAGTTCCAGCGACTGCCCAATCGGGCGAGCCACTCGGAAGTCTGAGCACACCCCAGTCATTCGACACGTAAAAATCACCGGTATTGGTGTCGTAGGCGATGGAGGTAGCCGGGAAGTCCGGGAATGCGGTTGGACCCGAACCATCCAGACTGACCCACGTCGCATCCCCGGCACCCCCATTCGCGGTTGGATCGTAGGTCACTGAGAAGACGTGGCCCGGAGTAGCTGGTGTGAACGCGCTATAGCTGGAGTACGAGAGCCAGGCATGGTTCGGGTTGGCAGGATCAATCGAGATCCCGCTTACGAAACGGCCCGGGCTCGCCGAAGCTGAAGGCATATTGTCGAGACGAGCGTACGTAACCGCGCTGGCTGAGGAATTGTCCGCATTCTTCGAGATGAAGACGCGTCCCGTTGTGGTTGCTGTCCACATTGTCCCCGTGTCGCTGGTTGTACGTGCGATTGCGGCCACGTTGCCGCCTGAACGCGTGGTGCCGCGATAGTCCGCAGCACTAGAGGTCAAGCGGGTTGCGCCCGGAGGCCCAATCGGCACGAAATCGCCGCACGCTGGATTGGCACCAGATGTGGTGAATTCCGGACAATTGGTTTCAAGAAATAGCTGGTTGCCACCCCAGTCCTGCGTTCGCCAGACGCTGTTGGAACCCTGGAAAATGGTCTGGGCTGCAGCGGGGTTAGGATCAGCAATGACCGGCGCGTAGAACTGAGACGACTCACCGCTCGCGACGATTGGCCCGGTAAGGATGACCCACTTCGATGGATCGCCATTCTGGAAATTGCCATCGCTAAAGTTAGTAGGGAAGCTGTTGAACCGCAGAGATGAGTTGGTCGCGCTAAAACCGGACTGCCCTCCATCTCCGTAGATGATCTGTGGCCATACTACCGCTGAACCATAGGTCTCCCAGGTTCCGTTGTCCTGCGTGCCACCTTGTAAATGCTTGGGGTTATCTGGCGCGACCGACAGACTCTGGAACTGCAAAGTGGAGAGACCCTTGTTCAGGACAAACAGCTTGGACGGTACTCTAGACAACAGTTGCTGACACCGCGCCAGGCCCCGACCCGTGAGTCCGCGATACGTTGAGCATTGGCCCGAGATATCACTGAAGCTGCCGCTCGAGCGTACCAGTCCACCGTCAGAACCCTCAAAGAAGAGCCCGGGATTGGTAGGGCTGACCACGAGAGCATGCTGGTCTGGATGGATACCAGTTGGAGCCACCGGGTTGGGTTGGCAACAGCTTCCGGCCGGCGTGGGGTTCGTCGTCCCGTCCCACGTCATGTCCGTGAACGAATCACCGGCGTCGGTCGAGTAGAGCACACCCCGGCCGTTGGTGGTGAAGCCATAGGATCCGTAATCGAACGAGCCGGCGAGATACACGATGTCGGGATAGCCGGCCGGCGAGACAACTGCATTGTCATACCAGCACTGGCCAGTGCAGTAGCCGATGTTCTGTGAGGTTGTCAGATCAGTGAAGACGGGCGAGCCGGTAGCCACGTCGTCGCTGCGATAGAAGCGTGCCGCATTCGAACCGGCATTTCCGTCGCCCACATACATTCTCGTTTTGCCGTTGGGGAGCTGAGTCACTGCGAACTCGGCTCGATCGGTGTTCTGAGTTGCGTTGAGTGCTGCTTTGATCTGCGTCCAACTAGCGCCGCCATCCGCAGAACGCCATACGCCTCCGTTAGTATTGACGGGAGCCCGATTGGTCTGTGGGAATGCAGCGGCGTATACGGTGGTAGAAATCGACGGATCTAGCTCAATATGGTTGACACCGCGAGTCGAGCCGAAGCTCGATTGAACGATTCCTGCCGCGCCAGGAAGCGTCGGATTCACGCATACTGCCTGATAGTTGAGCAACGTAAAGGTTGCTCCGCCATCGGTGGATTTCCAAATACCATAAGGCGGAAGTCCTACGCCGTTGCTGACAGTTCCACCACTTACAACGGAGCTGACGCCACGCACTCCGCGCGTGGATCCAACGTACATCGTGCTTCCGTTAACAACGATGGAAGAGATGGACCGTCCATTGAAGGCTGGGCCGGTATACGCCGGAGCCGTCTGAAGGCCGCCGAAACCAATGGCTGCAGTACAATCCACGGTGGCAGCGGGTACAGAGGTGGTCGCCGCCAGTTGCGTCCAAGTGTTTCCGCCGTCAGTAGACTTGTAGATCCCGAAGCCAGCCTCCGAATCGGCCGAAGCATTGGCCTCGCCGGTTCCGGCGTAGAGCGTGTTCGTAGCGGCATCGTAGGTCAACGTTCCAATCGCGTTGGTCGCGAAGCTGTCTGATACGAATGTCCAACTCGGGCCGTTCCCGGACAACGCGTTGTCCCCACGCCAAACGCCGCCACCAGCGGCTGCAACCCAAAGTGTGCAGCTGTTGGTACTGCAGTTCGGCGAAATCGCTAGCGCAGTAATTCGACCCGATGTCGTGTATTGCGCTCCGCTGAATGTCAGAATGTTGGGAAAGATGGGGTTACTTGGCCCAGCCAGCGTCCACGCTCCCGGCTGATTCTTTCCTTTGCCAACGCCTTTCGCTTTGATCGTTGCCCAACTCTGCTGTGCGTTGAGGGTTTGTTGAAACGGGACGTAAGCTGACGGGTAAGAGCGATTCAGATATGCTTCGGTCTCGGCGGCGGTGGGATCTTCGGACGCACCGCTCTCGTCCGATCCTTCATTGCGAGACGACACGCCGTATTCACCCTTGTACCGCTTGGCGAAGCGATTCGGGCTCGAAGGAAGCTGCGCAAGCTTCTGATCTGAAGACCTCTTCGCGCTGACGGACTTCGCCGGCTGCGCGGCTTTTGCTGTCTTAGACGACCCTGCTTGTTTCGCTGTGCTGGGCTGGGAAGTCTGAGCGCTGACGGTGGCAAAGGCCAGAACCGTGACTACCAAGCACCAAAGGAACAAGGAACGAGGCGACGCGCTACACACCCTCACTGCGGCGCCAAAGAAGATTATTCGTGATTTCATGCAGAGCTCCTAGGAGTGGACTGCCGGCTTCGAGGCCGGAATTTGCGCAAAATGGACAGGGTGCTGCGGCTGGAGGGAGAAATGATACAGACCCCGACACCCCACTATGGTCGTAATACTGACGCGTAATTGTGTTCGGCTGGCACTTCCGTGTCAAGAAGAATCTGTGAAAAAAATGAGGGATTTGCACCCTAGCGGTTCCTTCTTCACCTGTCTAATTAACTCTCGCAGGGTTATCGGTTGCGCTCGCTCAGTTCGTCTGAACTCTGTGTAGCGCTGCGGGTAATACATTACCGCAGGTACACCCGAACCTACACGCTGAGAAAGACAGCAACCAATCCTTCAAGATCGCCATGGCTCAACAGTGCGACTATTCCTCCAATAATGACTGTCCCGCAATGACATAGAGGAAACCAAAACCGTCTCGCCGCTCTTGCAGGAGCCCGGCTCCTGAGAAAACCAGCAACGCGCCGACGCCAAGGAAAATTGGGTAGAGAAGGACGAGAGAGAGAAATGGATGACACCTAGAACTAGGGAATGGAGCGACAAGGGAATGGAGCGACCTTGCCATCCGCCATGCGACGCGCCAGAATACTACGCGTCGCAGTTGTAAGTGCAATACATCGCCGCACCGCCTTCGTCTTTCCATAAGGGTCGGAATCTTCTTTCGTTCGGTGATGTCCACTTCACCCTTGACCAAAGCAGGTCTGAAGGCTGCCTCCATCTGCGAGCAGTGCGGGGATTACCGCCGACTAACGTCTGTCAGGACGTAATGCCCCAAATGTGAAAAGGGGTAAGCGGTGAAGTGTTCAACCGGTTCGGAGCGTAAGCGCTCATTATTCGAGCAAGTTCCTGGAACAAACTCGCTGGAACCAACCCACCCAATGTATCTGAGTTACTCCTGTTTGTATTTACCTTTGAAACGTCATCATTCCGACGGCCGTGATGACACTGCTTGATGCCCTGGGAATACCAATCCGACTTGGACAGAATCTTTAACGGCGGAACGCTCTGAATACGCTACGAACCGGAGGTTCCATTTGAGCTCGCAGGTCCCTTGGAAACGCGCGTCCACTTGCTTTCGGATTTGTAGGTGCGCTGCGGTCGGCAGGATAGTTGGTGCTCGATATGGTTAGTGTCTTACCATCTTGCGAGGCACTCCTGGTTTGGTCGAACTCGGGCTTCCCGCCTTTATTTGCCCGTGACATGAATCGAATTGGCGTCCATAACCTGCACGGCCAGTGTGTCATAGTTCTGACCCGTGACCGGCTGGCCTTGTCCGTCGGCCTTTAAGTTCTTGATCCTAGGGGAACGACTTTCGCAGTCGTACATTCCGTTGTTAACCGAAAACTCGTAAGGTTTTTGCGACAGCTTGGAAGCCGTCAGGTTGGTCCTCCACGTGCCATCGAACGGACTTTGTGCAAGCATCCACACGGGGAGAAAACACAAAACAAACCATAGAACTCCTTCATGCTTTGCCCTCCAGACAAAATTCGATCTTCAACAAGTGGTTGCGACTTGTCATTTTCGCGGCCAAACGTAGCTCAAAGCTGAAGCAAAGATCAACTTAAATCTTCGGTCTCAAGAAGGGCACACTCGGTGAAGCGCAAACTCGGAATACCAAAAACTGCCGAAGTAGAAGGCTAAGCGCAAGATCGTGCCCATCTGGTTACGAAGGCCGCCGCCGAGCAATTGGCCGCAGCCACAAAGAAGAACGACCGGACCCTATCCGAGTGGATTTGTAGCAGGGTGCTCGCCGCTGCCAAGAAATGAATATGCCCTCTTCATCGGCAGATGCATATCCATCCTGACGCACTAGCGCTAGGAACTCCTGGTCAATTTTCGGGGGTATCAGACAAGAACAGGATTTTGTATGTCGGAACGTCAGGGCCTCCGACGAGCACCAGCACCCTGTGCGAGTCCGAACCGCCGCCGCCGCCCGATCCAGTTTAACTCTATAAGGTTCTGGAGAAAGAAATCGCAACTCGCCGCCCTCCAGCCGAAAACTTTCCTAAATCTGTCCAGTTTTGCCAGCCAGGCGGCCATCAATTGTTTCGACTTCGAGCCGGCCAGGAAGGCCACTTACGAGGCTCTAGAAGCTCAGCATGATCTCCGATTTGTTTCTGGGGATCCTCAAATCGATGCCACGTTCGTGATTGGCAGCGACCGTTGCATCCATATTGATTGTGCTCAGCGGAATCGTGCGTTGCGCCCCGCCCTGCTGCACGCGCAGCGAATTATTGGTCAAAATGTAATGGTTGGTCTCCAGCCGCTCACCGTTGAATAGGATGAATACTGCTGGCGGAGTGGGGCCCGCAACCACCGGCTGGTTCTGAGCCATCGCACTCTTCTCGCCTGAAGGCGATTCCTTACTGGCGTTCTGGGACACGGCAGTGTTCAAGGTGGCCGCTTTCTTCTCAATCGCGTGCGACGTTGCCGCAATCGCATTGGAAGCCGTTGTTGACCTCGTCGCTAGGGTTGAATACTCGATCATGCTCTGGGCGTAGACAACAGGACAGACCGCGAGAGCGCCTGCGATAATAGAAATCAACGCTACGTTCATTGCTCGTATTCCTTTCTCAACGAGGATCTTTTGTGTCATCCTGCCGCCGATTCCGCTGGGCCGACGCTTAGGATGAGGGACTCCTTAGTGGCAGTGCGCGGCACCGTTTAGCCCGCTTCGCATCATAGGCGTGGATGGAGTGGCCCACGTTAATGTGTCTATAGGGAACCCCATAATTTGCCGACGCGTCTTTCAGATTGACGAACGGCATTGCAGAAATCAGGCGGCAATCTCCAAGAACCACCCGAGTCTCCCGCAGCGTAATGCCCCATATGTGAAAAAGGGCTAAAGGCGGTTAAGTATGCCCCCGGAATCCGCATGAGAGCTGTTTTCTTCGCCAGGCCTGACAAACACTCCTGCGAGCCTGGGCTGGGATGGTCGGAGCATTCCGCGTTGCCCCCAGTCATTAGGAATGGCTCACTAGTTTGTCCGGACTGATTCAGGTACCTCCTTCTCCAGCCGTTGTACCTACCTTGACCACCTTCCACCGGTGATTGTGCAGTGAGTTGTTCGCTCCATTGTGCGTATCGCCTGACCCTCATAGTCTCTGTTGAGCGTGTAAACCCGAACAGCGAAAGCATGGCCTCCGAACACACCGACATGGCTCAAAGAAAACAGGAATGGGCGATTGAAGTATTTACCTCAAATCTGGAGGGTGTCCAATGCTCACTGAACTGACCAGCAAGAAACTGGCGCTATTTGCAACTTGGGTTGTTCTACAAGTGGGCGACTGGGTAACAACCATCTGTGCCACCGCCTCTCACCCCACGCTTAGGGAGCACAATCCCTTATTGGCCGACGCGGCCGGGAACCCGGTGGCCTGGAAAATTCTTTGGGGCAAGGCCATCGTGGTGTGGTTGTTCTGGAAGCTGATAAGCAGACCGAGAACCAGGAAGTTGTGGTTGTACTGGACAGTAGTGGGGGTTTTTGCTGTGGTGGTCGCCGGCAATGCGCTGACTTGGTGGCTGGTGTAGCCCCTTACGTAGCTGGCGGCCGGCCGTGAATTATCTTGCTTCGGCAGTGCCTCAGGAAGCCTAATTGCCAGGCGATGAATGTGATGTCCTAAAACTTCTTACGATTGGTGCGAAAGACTCTGCTGGCGCTGGCGGACTATTCTGAGTAGCGTCAGGCTTCAGCTTGGCCTCGGGCAACGTGGCGAGGCGTCCACATTGGTGGACCGACAAAGGATGAGAGAAAAGGAATTAACGACCTAGCTTAATACTCATCGGGACTGCTTGTGTTGCCGTCTGAACTTGCGACGTGTGGTGATAACAATGCTTGGTTCTTCTCTACCGCATCGAGAAGAATGGCGTGCCTTAGGTCTCGTATCATTTTGCCAGTCCAGTCCAATGGATGGGTTCACCGGATCGGACTGTAGCGGAAAATGTAGCAGGTAGCGGTTTAGGAGGCTTTGGAGCTGACGGGTTGCCTCTGTAAGTGGCCAAAACGCAATCAAAGCGAAACTCTTATGAACTGCTCAGAACCGCCGCGAGAGGTCCGCACAACCGTTATGCGCCGGTTCGATTCCGGCCTGCGCCTCCAGCCAAAATGCCGCTGGAAGCCTCTCTCACGGCCTGCTTTCATCTCAAGCAAGCCGCCCTATGCCACTCCCGGCATGTTCATAGCTCACAGAATCCTGGTTATCGGCGGAGTAGAATCTAGCCGCTACCCGGGAAAGTGGCCGCGTAGCAGGTCATCATATCGATGGAGGCCACCATGCGGAAACTCTGTATTTTTGTTGTTGTGGCGTTCTTCGTATTCTCCATAGGTGCGCTACTCGCCCAGAACGCTGCATCCAACTCGTGCTCCAACCCGGCGGAAGTCAAGTCCATGGTTA
>Ga0126371_10006736_pt1 | contig 10248 bp, 6 predicted proteins | sample PanSoiMetaPlot_4_FD_110145 | JGI IMG/M metagenome (GOLD analysis project Ga0126371, IMG submission 110145) | Tropical forest soil microbial communities from Panama - MetaG Plot_4 | ecosystem: Environmental > Terrestrial > Soil > Tropical forest > Bulk soil | place: Panama | collected 2016-02-17
GAATTTGAATCCCAGTTTCTCCACTGAATCGCGAATCCACGGCACATTGCTCTCATATGTGCTGTCGATCAGGATATGGCCAGCAGGGGTCGTCACCAGAAATGAAGAATGTGTGTCCGTGCCCACGAAATAGATGTTGCCAATCACATGATGTGGCGGGAATGGCTTGTCTGTATTCCCTTGGGCCCTCAGTTGCGCCGGAATAAGCGCGGCGACTAGCAGCCCTAGCACCAAATGCGCATCCCGCATATGCCCTCCTTTGCGCTAGCAACCCACGCCGACTTCTATGCGTAACGCGCCATTGTTCCCTTTGCCTTCTCATCCGTCAAGAAGGAGCGCCGTCGTTTCAACAATTAGAGCCTTCCCATCGACCTAGTTCAAAGCGGACATTTCACATGCGGGCGACACGGCCCAAAAAGAGTGTTGACAATAGCTTGGACACAGGTGTATTAGGCCTGAATCCAGAATCCACACCTACTGTTTTCAGAATCTGGAATACAAGTCTTCTCTTGGGCGATGGGGTTACTTATAACGCGGGGTGCTCCATGAGAGTGATGCTTCTATTTAGTGCGAAGAAATCCGGATTGGCAAGGCGGATCGAAGAAGTTTTAGCCGCTCTGGTTTTTCTCTTATTTGTAAGCGGTGGTGCTCTTTGTCAGTCTACTGGAACACTCAACGGGCGTGTAGTCGATACTGGCGGCGGCGTTGTTCCGGATGCCACGGTCACGGCGATGAACACGGGAACAGGTGTGAAGCGCGCGACAGCGACAAACAGCGATGGGCTCTACAGTTTCCCTGGTCTGGAGCCGGCCGCCTATGACATCCAGGTGGACAAGAGCGGCTTCGCACCTTCCATTCGGAAGGGGTCAACACTGCTAACGGGAGCGACGTTGAGTCTGGATTTCACATTGTCGGTGGCAACTACCTCCCAACAGGTGGAAGTGACCGGGGAAGCGCCGCTCTTGGAAACAACGCAGTCCCAGGTTTCAGGGACTCTTCAAACGAGCGAAGTACAGAACCTCCCGATGCTGAACCGGAACTACGTCTCCCTGGTGACGTTGGTTCCTGGTGCGCGCGCCGTCCAGAACGTCAATTCGAACAAGATTGGCTTTGGCGGCGCCATCTCGATTGACGGCGGCACTGGACGGAACGTCGAGTTAGAAGTCGATGGAGTCGCCATGCGGGATGATGTCGTGGGCGGAACGATGTTCAATATGACGATTGAAGGTGTGCAGGAATTCAACGTACTGCCACACGACTTCGGAACACAGTACGGCCGGACGGGCGGAGGCGTGGTACTCATGACTACGAAGTCCGGAAGCAATCAACTGCACGGCAGCGCTTTTGCGTATGGGCGCAGCGACGTTTTTACGGCCATCGATTATTTTTCCAAGCAGGCTGGGTTTGCGAATCCACCATACGACCGTGAACAATTTGGCGGCTCGCTTGGCGGACCGATCAAGAAGGACAAGATATTTATTTTTGGGACGGTGGAGCGCAATCAGCAGAACAGCGTCAAGCCCTATCCATCAAATGCATTTCTCCAAGCTCAAACCTTTAAGACCACACTCTTGGGGCTTGGTACGACACACGCGGACCTTCCCGCTCCGTTTGGTAATGCCGCAGCTTTTCCGGGCGGAATTATCCCTGCGTGTCCAGTCTGCGTACAGGTCGGGAACGCCATCACCCCGGTGCAGGCGTCTCCGCAGACACTGAGAGATACAGAGTACACAATCAAGGGAGACTACCAGATCAATGCCCACCACTCTTTATTTGTTCGCTGGGCGCAGCAACGCATCAACAGCTTCAACGATCTGATTGTCAATAACAATGTATCTCCTCACCCGGACGCGGATCCGAATGGATCAAACGTTTACGATGCAGGTCGAGGTTATAGCATTGTGGGCTCTGAAACCTGGTTGATCGGCAACAACTCGGTGAACACGTTCGCAATCCTAGGGAATCACCTGGATACAAACCAATACTGCCAATGCAGCACGCCTGGACCACAAGGAATTTATTGGGTAAATCGGGACATACAATTTCCCTCGATGCAAGTAGGCGCATCCCAGTCCGCGACGAATCAGGAGTTTTATCAGAGCACGGTTCAGTTCAAAGATAGCTTCGCCCACCAGATGGGCAAGCACGCCCTGAAATTCGGCGGTGACTTTTCATTTTTCCCAAGAATCGGTGTCACTCTCGGTGGACCTGGCCCGAGCGGCGTCACTTCAGGAGGCTTTGGTGCTTCGACAGCATTCGCGGCGGACCCCACCGTCATACTAGCGAGCCAGGCAAAGTGGCAAGCCACCCCGTCTACATGTACTACGGTATCTTGCGGCATATACAAAGAAGGGTTCCTGACTCCGGCTGCGGAGAGCAGTGTGTCGATCGGCCAGCTCGCGCTCGGCGGAGCTGCGGGAATAGCCCAGACGCAAGGACAAAAGCAGTTCGGAATTTACCTGAATGATGATTGGAAAATTAAGCGAAATCTGACCTTGAACCTGGGCATCCGCTATGACCTCGATATCAACTGGTACAATCAGACACAGTATACAAACAGCCGGGCCTATATCGCGCTGAAAACGATTGGCAGTCCTTATGGAGCTCTCCCGCAGACGCCTACGAAAGACGTCCAGCCACGCGTGGGTTTTGCGTGGGACATTGGTGGCAAAGGCATCAACGTTCTTCGGGCCAGCTTCGGTATTTTCCGCGACCAAATGCTGATGATCAACGGCTTTACTCAAGAATTGCAGGAAACGCCACAGCTGAACTTCCAATCTGCTGCTCTTGCGCCAAATGCGGGACTCCCTGCCACTTATGTTTATGGCGAGACGCCTCCGGGACCCCTGGGTCCCCAGCCAGGGATAACAAATTTCGGGCCCGCCGCACACGCCAGCGGAGCTTGGCTGTCGCCGAGTCTTACCGATCCGTATAATGAGCAGTCTCATGTCGGCTTCACGCGACAGCTTTCGCCCAGTAGCGTGATTTCCGTCGATTACACACACATCTTGGGGCTGCACGATTTCCGTACTAGGCAAATCAATCCCGTTGAAAGTTCAACATGGGATCCAAACGCAGTCTCGTATGCTCCTAACGCCTCGTGTCCAGGAGTTCCAAAGGTTAACTATCGCCGATACCAGTGTTTGCTGGCGGCAAATTCGACCGCTATTATCGGGCAACCCGATCCCACCGGGAGTTTCTTTAACGCGATATCGGCGGTTACTTCGGATAACCGGGCACAATATAACGACCTAACCCTGCATTTCGAGCGGCGTTCGAAACGTGTAACGCTTCAAGCGTCTTACACTTTGTCTTATGCATATGGGTTTGGAGGGGCGATCTACGGAGCGACCGGTGGCGTGGGCGCCATCGCGCCAATGAACCCAGACCAGTTTTTTGCGCCGAGTGAATGGGGACCGACCTTCACAGATGAACGCCATCACGCCGTGATAACCGCAGTGCTAAATTTACCGTGGGGGATCCAAACGTCTCCGATATTCCAAATCGCTTCGCCTCGCCCGTACGCCTTGTCATGGCTCGGCGCTAGTTTACTTGTTCCCGGGCAGTCAAATGATCGTCCAAAAGTGGACCCGACCTCAAGCATTGGGTATAGCCAGGCCTCGAGTTTTTCGCAAATGGTCTCTGTGAACGCGGGACACGGAGAGCCCTTGTCGGGATATCCGAGCGCGGATTTCTGGGAGCTGGATTTGCGCGTTTCGAAGTTCGTTAATCTGTGGTCAGAGCGCAGGAAACTAGGCCTGTTTCTCGAGCTCTACAACCTGACCAACAAACCCAATTTTGGAAACAGTTATCAAGGAGGTGTAACTTCGCCCACATACGGTCAACCGACGGGTTTTATCAACGCTGGCATCACAGGAGCGAATTCTCGTCAAATGCAGCTTGGAGCTAGATTTACGTTCTAGATTTTAATCATCCGATAGATGTCTTTATTTTTCAGATTCTAACGAGTAGTCAGCCTTTCGATGAGCGACATCGGGAAATCGATGGAGAAGGGCCGCTCTCGCGTGATCGATTTCGGGGAGGATTGATCCATGAAAAACATTATCGGATTCAAACGTATCTTCACATTCGTGTCGATGGCATTTGTGCTTTTGCTGGTTTTTTCCCACGTATCCGCAACAGATGCACAATCCGGTACAATGATCGACCATTCATCAGATGCAATTGCTAAGGTCTTGCGCGTCTCAATCATCTGTCGCGACATCGAGGCCACAACCAGACTCTGGGCAGAGATTTTCTCAGTCCCATTGCCCGAAGTGACGACAACCAGCCCCAGCTTTTTCATGGATTATCAGAGCACGGCTCCCCATGCGGACTTCAAGCGGGCGATTCTTCAGCTCGAGAACACTCAAATTGAATTTGTGCAACCAGTTGGAAAAGTTACCTCTCCGGAAGCGGAGTTCATCAAGAAGTATCCTGCCGGAGTGCGGCGTGTCTTGTTTGCTTTAGCAGACTCAACGGCTCCCGAGCGCTTCAAGAGGCTCGGTCTGACGATGCAAATCCGGGGAGGACGCGATCTCTACGATGAAAACACAGACGCGTTTGGTGTCTTGACAGAATGGATGGCGGTAAAAAGTAACGAGTCACTAGATTCAATTACTATGGCGACGGACTCGAAGGCACGAAATCTCCCACCAGCCCCAAATGGCGGGCTGCGCTCTCTTATGCAGGTTGCTCTAGCATCCAATGACCTGAAAGGGACAAGCCAGCGTTGGGCGGAGCTCCTGGGAGTCACTCCGCCGCAAGTACCTACTTCGGGAAGCAGCAACTGGACGTTTCGAGGTCAGCCGTCGAGTGCGCAAATACTTCCCGTGTTCATTCCATTCGGATCGACTGAGATCGAGGTAATCGGCGTTGGCAGCGGGGAAGGTACGAACAACTTCAAAGAATTCTTAAATCATCGCGGCGACGGTGTGCAGCACTTTGCCTTCAGTGTTGATGATATGGACGCTACTGTGAAACGGTTTGCGGAATTCGGTATAGGTGTAGGTCTGATGCCCGCTGCTCGGCCTGATGCAGACCCATCGCGACCCAATCTTCGCATGATGGATGCGGTGGAAAAGCTTGGTGTGGACGTGGAATTATTTTATCGGGTGACGTGTTGTACTGGCGGTCGTATGCGTCCAGCGAGTGCACCCCCAAACCGCTAAAGCCTCGAGTGGAGTGGCGAACTAGCCTCGGAAAACTTAATCGGTGATAGATTGCCTTTATTTTGTATCTCAACTTACGCCGATCTAGGCAGGATTCACATGGAGAAATACATGTCTTCACGCACGATGCTGATGCGAACTTTCGCGACAATGATTGTTTGGGTCTTAACAGTGATGGTGGCCGCTGCCAGCCCTACCGATGCCCTTACAGGCAGCGTCACGTCTGACGCGGAAGGCAAGATGGAAGGCGTGCTTGTCATCGCGCAGAAGGAAGGGTCTCGAGTGCTCACGTCGGTCGTAAGCGACGCGCAAGGTCGATACCGCTTTCCACGCACTCATCTGGAGTCGGGTAACTACAAGATCATGATTCGGGCGGCGGGTTACGTTATCCCCGACGGATCGGCATCTGTGAGTGTCGGTCCCAGCCGCACGGCTGAACTGAACCTGCATCTTCGTCAGGCAACGACCGACCAGCTTGCTCACCAACTGACGAACACCGATTGGTGGACGAGCATCCCGGGTACGGAGAGCGAAAAGGACTTACTGATACGAAAGGTCTCCAACTGCGGAACCTGCCACGACCTGGAGCGCGTCACGCGCAGCTCCTACACTGCCGACCAATTCATATTGGTTATGCGCCGAATGTCAACGTACGACGGCGATAATACGTCGGGATGCGGAACGGGCGGCGCGTTCTCCTGCGACGTTCAGACGCGCGGCCGCATACAGGGCGGCGGCCCACTTCCTCCTTTGGACAAATTCTCGTGGGGGGGCGGTGACGCACACGCTATTGCGGAGTACCTGTCGTCAATCAATCTGGGAGGCGACAAAGCGATATGGAACTATCCTCTGAAAGCTACGCCGCGCCCCAAAGGGCGCGCCACTCATGTGATCGTCACCGTCTTCCCCATTCCTCGTCAACCGAGCGTAATACATGACCTCACGGTCGATGCGAAGGGCAATGTCTGGTACGGCGACAGCGGCTGGGGATACCTCGGTAAGTTCGATCCGAAAACAGGTAAATTTTCCGAGTACGAGGCTCCCAATATATGGTCTGATCCGCGGCCTGGTAGGCAGCGTATCGTAGGTGTCCAGGACGTCGAAGTAGATCCCTCCGGAAACGTGTGGATCACCGCCATCAACGGGAAGGGAATGGCTTACTTCAATCCAACAACGGGAAAATGGGTCCAGTTCGAAATGCCGGCACCGACCTGGGCCTTTCTCCCGGCCTTCCACTCTAGTTTCAACACAACCTGGACAACAGGTCGCGAACAGCAGCCGGGCGTACCGGCGCCACTCAAAGCTTATCTTTTGAATTACTCCACCGAAAAAGTCGAAGCGAGCTATCCCATCATGGTCGACGACACGGGCAAGGATCTCTCTGGACCTAGACATTTAGACGTCTATGGGCTTCAAAATCCGGTTTCTCCGTTCTGTTATCAAATCGAGCAGGATTTGCAGGGAAACTTCCTGTGCGCTGACTTTTACGATTCCAGTATCGTTCGTGTCGATGCGAAAACGGGTGCCAGGACTGAGTTTCACACTCCAACACCGAACGCCGCGCCGCGCCGAGGGCACACCGACGGCCAAGGGCGTTTTTGGTTCGGGGAATTCTGGGGCGATAAGATCGGCATGCTGGACTTCAGGTCCGGAAACATTCGAGAATTTTCCTACTCCGCCAAGTACGCCTCCGCCTATGCCGCTACCGGAGATCAGCACGGCGAGGGATGGGGAACGAGCCAGGGCAGCGACCGCGTTCTGCGTGCCAATCCGGCGACCGGTGAGACAACTGAATACCTGATGCCGGTCTATACCGATGCGCGCAAAATCGTTCTCGATCCATCGACCACAAAGACGACCCTTTGGCTGCCCAACAAGAATCTGGCTCAGCTGATTCGGATCGAGCCACAAGATTAATTGCACAGTTTTGGAGTGCCCCGTTTGCGCTTGGTGATTCTGAATCATTGTTACTTCGGACCATAAGCTGCTTCACAAGGTTTCTAAATGACAAATTGGGAGGTTGTGGTGCTTCAGAACTGGACGAAAGCAACGGTTTCAGTCCTTCTTATGACTTTCGTATTTGCAGGAGTTTCGCGCGCAGATGACTTTAGTAAAGGCAGCCCCGAGTCAACGGCGGCCATCAAGAAAGCTATCACGCACTGGGGAGACGTCTTTAATAGACACGATGCACATGCCACGGCAATGGCCTATTCTGAGGACGCGGACCTGACGAATATGCTCGATATGACCATCCACGGCCGGAAAGAGATTGAGCAGCTTTTACAAACGGGTTTTATGACCCGCCTTAAGAATGCACATCGAACAGTAGCTGTCAAAAGAATTCATTTCCTAGCTCCTACAATTGCTGCAGTGGATTGCGACTTTGAAATCACTGGCGAGACTGGAGCGGACGGTTCAAACGCCCTTCCGCTTAAGGGTGAACTTATATTCGATATGTCCGAAGTCGAAGGCCGGTGGTTAATCAATATTGATCATTCTTTGCTGGTTGACAGGAGTCAGAGAACCAAACTTGAAGTGCCAGGCCGTTAAGCTGACTGTTTCTTGGTCATCTTGATGACACAGCCCTTCGGGTGCAAACGAGAATCTGACACGACTGATTCGAATCAACCACCGGATTGACTGAAAGACCTGCTAGTCCAACTTTGTAATCTGTTCTTCGCGTTGGACGGTTCGCTTTGATGTCAACGTCCGACGGCTGCGGGGCTGTCGACCGATGTTATAGTAACGACTCGCTTTTCCAGCGCCACCAATAAGTATTTTGATTGGTTCATAAGATAAGCAAAACGAGAGAAATGAATCTCTTCCGACTCCTCAATGAGCGCCAAGCGGCCGGAGCACCCATTCGAGTTGGACTAATCGGTGCAGGCAAGTTTGGAACGATGTTTCTATCCCAAGCGCGACGTACTCCTGGGCTACACGTCATGGGAATCGCCGATCTCTCCCCTGCTCGAGCGCTCCAAAACCTGAGTCGTGCCGGGTGGCCCGCATCTCGTCTATCGGCACGTTCCCCCAGTGAAGCCATTGATACCGGAACAACATGGGTCGGTGACGATACCGAGCAACTCATTCGTCATCCCGCTTTGGAAATCGTCATCGACGCTACCGGGAATCCGCTCGCAGGAATTGTTCACGCCCTCAAGTCAATCGCGAACGGAAAGCACATCATCATGGTAAATGTCGAGGCGGACGCTCTCGCCGGCGCCCTCCTGGCGCAAAAAGCCCACGCTGCAGGAGTCGTCTACAGCCTAGCGTACGGGGATCAGCCGGCGCTGATTTCCGAGCAGGTCGATTGGGCCCGTACTTGCGGCCTTGAAGTAATTGCGGCTGGAAAAGGCACGAAATATCTGCCTCAATACCATCAATCGACCCCGCTCACTGTCTGGTCTCATTATGGAATTACTGCTGAGCAAGCCGAGATTGGAGGCATGTCCGCTCAGATGTTCAACTCCTTCTTGGATGGAACCAAATCAGCGATCGAAATGGCTGCTGTTGCCAATGCAACAGGACTCTCAGCCGCGTCCGATGGACTGCAGTTTCCTCCCTGCGGTGTCGATGATCTTCCACGCGTGCTCCGGCCGATTGAAGATGGGGGACAACTTCAGCACGCCGGGCAAGTGGAGGTAGTGTCCTCACTCGAACGCGATGGACATCCTGTGCCACGTGATCTGCGCTGGGGAGTTTATGTCGCTTTTAAAGCCCCCTCCGAATACGTTCGCCGATGCTTTTCAGAATACGGACTTGTGACCGATTCTTCCGGTCAATATACCGCTATGTATAAGCCTTTTCACCTGATCGGTCTGGAACTGGGTATTTCCGTTGCAAGCGTAGGTCTTCGGCGGGAACCTACCGGCGCCCCACAGGCATTCGTGGCCGATGCCGTAGCTGTTGCAAAGCGCGATTTGCAAGCGAACGAGATCCTCGATGGAGAGGGAGGCTTTACTGTTTGGGCCAAACTTTTGCCGGCATCCCGGAGCCTTCAATTGGGGGCGCTGCCGATTGGGCTTGCGCATCGTTGTAAATTGCGAAACTCGATCCAAAGCGGAATGATTCTACGATGGGCAGATGTCATCATCGATGAAACAGAGCAAGGGGTCCATGTACGCCGCGAGCTGGAGCATTACTGGAGTGGAATGCTACAACTGAAAGTCCCCGCCTGAAAAGCAGATACCCTTCATGAGCCCTTCTTCCAAGGTAGCCATCGTAACGGGCGCTGGCTCCGGAATTGGCCGCTGCGTTGCCATTGCCCTTCTAAATGACGGTTACTCCGTTGTACTCGCAGGGCGCCACATGTCCTCGTTGGACGCTACGGAACGCGGAGCTAATTGCCTTCCGGGTACCTCGCTTGTCGTTCAAACGGATGTCGCGAATCCCGATTCTGTCCAGCATATGTTTATGGAGGTGAAGAAAGTATTCGGGCGACTGGATCTACTATTCAACAATGCGGGGATTTTCGGTGCTAACGTTCCGTTGGAAGACATGAGTTATGATAACTGGCAAGCAGTCGTCCAGACAAACCTGACGGGCGCCTTTCTTTGCACGCAAGAAGCGTTCAAAATGATGAAAGAGCAGAATCCTCGCGGCGGACGGATCATTAACAATGGCTCAGTTTCGGCATACTCACCTCGACCTAATGCGGCTTCGTATACGGCTACAAAACATGCTCTTACGGGACTTACGAAAGCGACCTCCCTGGAAGGACGGAAATACGATATCGCGTGCGGACAGATCGATATCGGCAACGCCGCCACTCAAATGGTAGAAGGGTTGGGCACCGATCCGATGCAGGCCAACGGAACAAATTCCCCTGAACCAACGATGGACCTTGGACACGTAGCGCGAATGATACTTTACATGGCCAGCCTACCACTAGATACGAATGTGCAATTCGTAACTATCCTGCCGACAAAAATGCCTCTGATTGGCCGAGGTTAGTTCTGTTGTTAGGAGGGCGCGCAAGTACGCCAGAATCGATTCCAACTCGCTGTCTGAGTAATCCCTATAACAGAAGAATGACGCCAGGAATTATCCCGAGCCATCTTGAGTTGAGCGGCAGTAA